>Ga0265295_1002605_pt1 | contig 28048 bp, 36 predicted proteins | sample Munlansysbiofilm_FD_192503 | JGI IMG/M metagenome (GOLD analysis project Ga0265295, IMG submission 192503) | Leachate microbial communities from a municipal landfill in Southern Ontario, Canada - Methane capture system biofilm | ecosystem: Engineered > Solid waste > Landfill > Unclassified ... | reverse complement strand
TTGCACGTGAATTGCGGGCAAAGAACTTCATGAAGATTGTATCTTTAGCCCCAGAGGTGTTGTAATTTATGTCTACTCATGTCTGGAAAATTCACAAAGACGACAATGTGATGATTCTTGTCGGAAAGGACAAAGGTAAAATCGGCAAGGTTGTCAAAATTCTTCGCAGCAAAAAGCAGGTTATTGTCGAGAAGGCTAACATGGTGAAAAAACACACCAAGCCCAATCCTTATAACAACCAGCCTGGCGGAATAGTTGAGAAGGAAATGCCCCTGGATGTTTCCAATGTCCAGTTGGTGTGCAACGCTTGCTCAAAGCCGACAAGGGTTGGTTATAAGTTTACCGACGATAACAAGAAAGTTCGTTATTGCAAAAAATGCAATGAAACGATCAGTTAAGGTGCAGCAATGAGTAGTCTCGAAAAGATCTACAAAGATAAAGTCGCTCCTGAACTCTCAAAGGAATTCAATTACACTTCTGTGATGCAGATTCCTTCGATCAAGTATGTCTCGTTGAACATGGGACTGGGTGAAGGTAGCCAGAATAACAAAATCATACAGGATTCTGTACGCGATTTGTCTCTGATTGCTGGTCAGCGGGCTGTTGTAACTCGGGCAAAGAAATCCATCGCGGCTTTCAAGCTGCGCGAGGGTATGCCTGTAGGCTGCCGGGTATCGCTTCGAGGGGACAGAATGTGGGCATTCCTGGAGAAGCTGTTGACCATTGCGCTTCCCAGAGTCCGCGACTTCCGGGGCGTACCGGACAGAGGTTTTGATGGCCGCGGAAATTATACCCTTGGCATAAAGGAACACACTATCTTTCCCGAAATCGAGATCGATAGGATCGAGAAGGCAGTGGGTATGAATATTTCTGTTATAACTACTGCCCAGACTGACAAAGAAGGCAAGATGCTGTTGAAGCTTCTTGGAATGCCCTTCAAGAAGTAAGGAGGAGTGTAACTTGACTCGTACATCTTTGATGGTCAAGGCTCAGCGGAAGCCCAAATTTTCCACACGCCAGTACAACAGATGTCCCATTTGCGGTCGGCCCAGAGCCTTCATGCGCAAGTTCGGCATTTGCAGAATCTGCTTCAGGAATATGGCCCTTGCCGGTGAACTGCCTGGCGTAAGAAAATCTAGCTGGTAAATGAGGTACGCTCATGTCTGTCATAGATCCTATTGCAGATTTATTGACTCGAATTCGTAATGCATACAAAGCGATGCATTCAACTGTTTCCATTACCCCCAGCCGCACCCGCGAGGCGCTGCTCAAAATATTGAACGAAGAAGGGTATATCAACGGTTATGCCCTTGAAAATGATGCCTTACTGGTTGATTTGAAATACCATGAAAATAAGGCTGTCGTTGCCGGCTTGAAAAGAATCAGCAAGCCTGGCCGTCGTATTTATGTGGGTGCGAAGAGCATTCCTTCCGTGCAAAATGGTCTTGGAATTTGCATTTTGTCCACGTCCAAGGGCGTGATGGAAGGAAAAAAGGCTGCCGAAATCGGCGTAGGCGGCGAACTTCTTTGTGAGATTTGGTAGGAGATCGCTATGTCTCGAGTTGGAAAAATGCCGATCAGCATCCCCGGTGGTGTTGATCTTAAAATCGCGGAAAGCGGGATTGAAGTGAAGGGGCCCAAGGGGGTCTTGAATCTTGCCACTCATCCTGCCATCACAGTGAGTGTCGAAAACAATACGGTTTCCGTTACCCCGGTTGATGACAGCAGAGTCGCCCGTCAGCAGCATGGTTTGCGCAGAACCCTTCTGGCCAACGCCGTCGCCGGCGTGACCAAGGGTTTTGAAAAATCTCTTGAAGTCATCGGCGTTGGCTACAAGGTCAACGTGCAGGGAAACACCGTTGTTCTCAACGTGGGTTTCTCCCATCCGGTGAACTTCACCCTGCCTGCCGGTATCCAGGCCAAGGCCGAGGGCAGCAAGCTGATCATCTCAGGATGCGACAAGCAGGCTGTCGGCGAAGTCGCGGCTCAGATCCGCCGGGTTCGTCCGCCTGAGCCGTACAAGGGCAAGGGTATCAAATATTCTGATGAGACTATCCGTCGCAAGGCCGGCAAATCCGGCGGCAAGAAATAGGATAAGCTATGAAATTATCAAGAGATGAAGCCCGCAAAAAACGCAAGATGCGGATTCGTAAAAAGATCAACGGGACACCCGAGCGGCCAAGACTTGTTGTTTTTCGCTCCAGCAAGCACATTTACGCCCAGATCATCGATGACCTGGCGGGTGCGACTTTGGCCTCCGCGTCAACCTTGAGCCTTGAAGGCGAGAACATTCGCCTCACGGTCGAGAACGCGAAGCTGGTAGGAAAGAAGGTTGCCGAAGAAGCGATCAAGAAGAGCATCACTTCCGTGGTCTTTGATCGCAACGGCTTCGTATATCATGGCCGGATCAAGGCCGTAGCCGATGGAGCCAGAGAAGGCGGCTTAAATTTTTAATCGAGGACATCCATGCAACAAAACGAATTTGAACTCATTGAGAAAATAGTCTATCTCAATCGCGTCGCCAAAGTTGTCAAGGGTGGCCGTCGATTCAGTTTCAGCGCTCTCGTGGTCGTCGGTGACGGAAAGGGAACGGTTGGGTTTGGCCTGGGCAAGGCCAACCAGGTTCCCGACGCCATCAAGAAGGCTACGGACCGGGCACGCAAGGACATGCAGAAGGTAGAACTTCTGGATGGCACCATTCCTTACGAGGTGCTTGGCAATTTCGGTGCCGGTCACGTCATGCTCAAGCCCGCTTCCGCAGGAACCGGGATCATTGCCGGCGGACCCGTCCGTGCCGTCATGGAGGCCGCAGGCGTTCATGACATCCTGACCAAGGCGATCGGTACCAACAATCCGCACAATGTGCTCCGTGCTACATTTGCAGGACTTCGTTCGCTGCGCAGCGCCGAAACCGTCGGACGGTTGAGAGGCAAAACTCTCACCATCAAGAGAAAATAGGTGACGTTATGATTAAGATCAAACTGACGAAGAGCCTGATCACTCAGAACCCGGCACAGAAGAGAACCGTCAAGGCTCTGGGGTTCACCAAGCTCAATCAGGTCCGCACTCTTCCCGACAATGAATGCGTTCGAGGGATGATTAATAAAGTCAAGCATCTTGTAGAGGTTATCGAATAATGAACCTGCATGAATTGTATCCATACCCCGAGGAACGCGCCAAGGTCAAAAGACTTGGCCGCGGCACCGCATCGGGACAGGGCGGAACTTCAGGCAAAGGACACAAGGGTCAAAATGCCCGCACCGGCGGCGGCGTTCGTGCCGGTTTCGAGGGCGGCCAGATGCCTATTTACCGCAGGCTGCCCAAGCGCGGATTCAAGAACCCCTTCCGGGTCACCTATCAGACTCTTAATCTTTCGACCATCTACTCTGTGTTCGCAGACAAGGCCGAAGTCATGATCGAAGATCTGTACCTGTCCGGTCTGGTCGGACGCGACATGCCGATCAAGATTCTCGGTGACGGCGAAGCCGGCAAGGCGCTCAAGATTACAGCGCACAAGTTCAGCAAACAGGCTGTGGAAAAAATTACTGCAGCTGGTGGCGAAGCCATTTCGATCGAAGGATAGCATTGTGAGTATATCCAAAGGCGCAAACACGGGAATGTCGGAGCTGAAAAGCAAGTTTCTTTGGACTTTTCTCCTGCTGGCCGTATTCCGAGTAGGTGTCCATCTGCCGATACCAGGTGTTGACGGGAACGCTCTCGCAGATTTTTTTGCCAACGCGCAAAACACCCTTTTCGGGCTGTTTGACATGTTTTCCGGCGGCGGCTTGATGAATCTGTCCATCTTTGCACTTGGGATTATGCCTTACATTTCCGCTTCGATCATTCTGCAGCTCCTGACTGTCGTCAGCCCTGAACTCAAGAGGCTGAGCAAAGAGGAGGGCGCTGCCGGAAGAAAGAAGATCACTCAGTACACGCGGTACGGAACGGTGCTGATCTCTGTAATCCAGGGCCTTGGTATTTCCATAGGCGTCGAATCAATGACAAGCCCCACCGGGGCTTCCATTGTTTACATGCCGGGCTGGGGATTCAGAATCATCACCGTTTTGACGCTCACCGCCGGCACCGTGTTCATCATGTGGCTGGGTGAGAAGATCACGGAAAAAGGGATCGGCAACGGCATCAGCCTGATTATCTGCGCAGGCATCATTTCCGGTCTGCCCAGCGGGATCGGAAAATCCTACCGGCTTTTCACGGCGGGCGACGTATCGCTTTTCACGGTGCTTTTGGTCGTGATCGTGATGGCCGGCGTCCTGGTTGGCATCACCTTCATGGAGCGGGCGCAGCGGCGCATCCCCATCCATTACGCCAAGCGGATGGTCGGGCGGAAGATGTACGGGGGACAGACGAGCCACCTGCCGTTGCGAATCAATACGGCAGGCGTCATACCGCCCATCTTCGCCTCCTCGATATTGATGTTCCCCGCGACGATCGCCAACTTCTCAAATGTTGAGATCCTGAACAAGATGTCCGATTATTTTCGGCCGGATTCAGTCATTTACAATATTTGTTTTGTCGCGTTCATCGTTTTTTTCTGTTTTTTCTATACGGCCATTGTTTTTGATCCCAAGGAAATTTCCGAAAACTTAAAAAAACAAGGGGCTTTCGTCCCTGGTATTCGCCCCGGGTTCAAGACAAACGAGTACATCGACAAGGTGCTGACCCGTTTGACTTTGTGGGGAGCATTGTATATCTCGCTCGTCTGTGTTTTGCCCATGGTCCTGATGAAGCAGTTCAACGTCCCGTTTTATTACGGCGGAACGTCCCTGCTGATCGTGGTCGGCGTGGCCATGGACACCATGTCCCAGGTGCAGTCGCACCTTATTTCCGGCAGATATGACGGTCTGTTGGCCAAGGCAAAGATCAAAGGCAGACAAGGTTGAAAAAACACAGAGGCATTTTCCTGAAAAATGCGCAGGAAATTGCCGTCATGCGCGAAGCAAACCGTATAGCGGCCAACATTCTTCATGAAGTTGGCTGCTTGGTTGTCCCCGGAATCACTACCCGGGAATTGGAAGAAAAAGCTCTAGAGCTCTGCGCTTCTTATGATGTTATTCCAGCATTCAAGGGCTACCTGGGATTCCCGTTTGCCCTGTGCTGTTCCGTCAACGAAGAAATTGTGCATGGATTTCCGTCCACGCGTCCTCTGGTTGACGGTGACATATTGTCCATTGATTTTGGTGTTAAGTTTCAGGGTTTTTACGGAGATACCGCAAGGACCTTTCCTGTAGGAAGCATCAGTGAGGGCGCGGCCCATTTGCTGGAAGTCACCCTCGATTCCCTTAACCGGGGAATCGAACAGGCCGTACCAGGAAATGACCTTTACGATGTTTCTCGGGCTGTGCAGGAATGTGTTGAGGCTCAAGGGTTTTCCGTTGTTAAGCGCTTTGTTGGTCATGGAATAGGGCGGATGCTTCACGAGAAGCCCGAAGTTCCCAATTTCGTGCCCAAGAACAGCTCAAGATTGCCTTTGAAGCCGGGAATGGTGATTGCCATTGAGCCAATGGTTGCAATGGGTACCGACCAAGTCGAAATCCTCTCCGACGGTTGGACCGCAGTGACCAAAGATCGAAGCCTGTCTGCTCATTTTGAACATTCGGTGGCCATCACCAAGGACGGACCATTTATTCTCAGCCAGCTATAGTCTGACCTGAGTTTCATTTGAAAATCTTCGGGGGATACGATGAAAGTTAGACCTTCAGTTCGCAAGATTTGTCCCAAATGCAAAGTTATCAAGCGCAAAGGCGTGCTTCGAGTCATTTGTGATAATACGCGGCATAAACAAAGACAGGGTTAAGGATAGGGGGATATTGTGGCAAGATTAGTTGGTGTAGATTTGCCGAGAAATAAAAGGCTAGATATCGCATTGACATATATTTATGGCATCGGCCGAGCTACAGCTCTTAAAATCCTTGATGCTACAGGTATTGATTGGACCAAGAACAGTGACGATCTCACTGCCGACGATGTCAACACGCTGCGCAAAGAATTAGAAGCCAATTACAAGGTCGAAGGCGATTTGCGCCGTGAGATCGTGGCCAACATCAAGCGCCTTATGGACATCGGTTGCTACAGAGGTTTGAGACATCGGCGCGGCTTGCCATGTCGTGGTCAGCGCACGCACACCAATGCGCGCACGCGCAAGGGCCCACGCAGAGCCATTGTTGGTAAGAAGAAAAAGTAACTGGGTGGAGACAGACAAATGGCAAGACCGCAGAGAGTAATCAAGAAAAAGGAAAAGAGAAATATCCCCACGGGTATTGCTCATGTGAACAGCACCTTCAATAATACGATTATTACCTTCACCGATCCGACCGGCAACGTGATCAGCTGGGCCAGCTCCGGAGCTTCCGGTTTCAAGGGCTCACGCAAGAACACGCCTTTCGCCGCTCAGAAGGCCGCTGAAACCGCCGCCCGCAAGGCCATGGAATGCGGCATGCGTTCAGTCGGCATTCTTGTGAAGGGACCAGGCTCAGGACGTGAGTCCGCAATGCGTGCAATCAACGCTGTAGGATTGCGCGTCGCCTTTATCCGCGACGTGACTCCCATTCCGCATAACGGATGTCGTCCGCCCAAACGTCGTAGAGTATAGGGGGAATTTACCTTGGCTAGATATACAGGCCCTAAGTGCAGAATATGCCGTAGAGAAGGCGGAAAGCTTTTTCTCAAAGGCGATAGATGTTATACTGACAAGTGTGCTTTCGAACGTCGCGCCTATGCGCCCGGCGATCACGGCAAGGCACGCAAGAAGCCCAGCGATTACGCCTTGCAGCTTCGCGAGAAGCAGAAGGTCAGAAAGATGTACGGCATCCTCGAAGGCCAGTTCCGCAGATATTTCGAGGAAGCCGAGCGCCGCAAGGGTATCACCGGCACGAATTTGCTGATGCTGCTCGAAACGCGCATCGACAACGTCGCCTACAAGCTCGGCTTCGCCAATTCGCGCAGCCAGGCTCGCCAGATGGTTCGACATGGTTTGTTCACCCTCAATGGTCGTCGCGTCAACGTGCCTTCGATTCAGATGAAGCCGGGTGACATTCTTGAAGTGCGTGACCGCACCAAGAAGAATCTCGTCATCACGGAAGCTTTGGAAGTTGTCGCGCGTCGCGGCGTACCTGCTTGGCTCGAGATTGATGCTCCTGCCTTCAAGGGATCTGTAAAGGCTCTTCCCACCAGAGAAGATATCACGTTCCCCATGACAGAGCAGTTGATTGTTGAACTCTACTCCAAATAAAGGGCGGTAAACATGAGTTCTACGTATAGCGGAGACAAAAAAGTTTACGTCCGAAATTGGGCAGAGCTTGTCAGGCCGGAACAACTGGAAAAAGATCCGAAAGGCAACGACATGTTCGGTCGTTTTGTGTGCGAGCCCCTGGAAAGGGGTTTCGGCACGACGATCGGCAATGCCTTGCGTCGGGTGCTTCTTTCTTCCTTGCAAGGCGCGGCTCCGGTTTCGGTCAAGATTCAGGGCATCCAGCATGAATTCACGACCATCCCCGGAGTCAACGAGGATGTCACCGACATCGTCCTGAACCTGAAACAGCTGCGCGTGGCCATGAACACTCCGGAGCCACAGCGGGTTCAGCTCATCGCCAATGCCAAGGGTGAAGTCACGGCTTCAGCAATTGTTGAAAATCAGCATATTAAGATTCTCAATCCTGAGTTGCACATCGCGACGCTTTCCGAGGACATTGATCTGGTCATGGATCTCGAGTTCCGCATGGGCAAGGGTTACGTCCCGGCCGAGATGCACGAGGACCTGGACAGCGAGATCGGCGTCATCACCCTGGATTCGAGCTTTTCCCCCATCCGCAAGGTTGCCTACGCGGTGGAGCAGGCTCGTGTAGGCCAGATGACGAACTACGACAAGCTGATCATGGAAGTCTGGACCGACGGCTCCATCACTCCTGACGACGCTTTGGCCTACAGCGCCAAGATCCTCAAGGAGCAGCTCACGGTTTTCATCAATTTCGATGAAGGCTCTGCTGACATCGAGAAAGCCAAGTCCAAGCCCCAGGACAAGATCAACGAGAACCTCTTCAAGAATATCGAAGATCTCGAACTTCCGGTCAGAGCCAGCAATTGCCTCAAGAGCGCCGGAATACACATTGTCGGCGAACTGGTTCAGAAGACCGAGGCCGATTTGCTCAAGACCAAGAATTTCGGCAGAAAGTCTCTTGAGGACATTCGTCGCGTTCTTGAGAGCATGGGGCTTGATTTCGGAATTCGAGTCGATAATTTTGATGAATTGTACCAGGATTGGTTAAAGAGGAACGAAGAAGATGAGGCATAGAAAATCCGGTCGAAAACTGGGACGCACGTGGGAACACCGCAAGTCCCTGATGAAGAATATGGTTCGCTCCTTGGTTGAACATGAGCGTATTCGTACGACTGAAGCCAAGGCCAAAGAGCTGAGCATTTTTGCCGACAAGCTCGTGACCATGGCCCTGCAGGACACCCTGCACGCCCGCAGACAGGCCTTTACCGTCCTGGGCAGCCATCACAGCGTCAAAAAGCTTTTTGACGAAATCGGCCCCCGCTTCAAGGATGTCCCCGGCGGCTACACCCGCGTGGTGAAGTTCGGCATCCCCCGCGTCGGCGACTGTGCTCCCATGGCTCTGATCGAGTTCACCCGTCTGAGCGACAAGTTTGCTGAAGAATCGGCGACTCCGGCTGAAACGGCCAAGGCAGCGGAATAAGCGTACAGAAATCCCGAAAATAAGGCAGCCCGGCTGCCTTATTTTTTTGCGCAATGCATCGTTTTTATCTATGCTACGGATGGGAATAAATGGACATTCGCAAAATCGAAGCTTTTTCCAAGGTTTACGAGCACAGCAGTTTTTCAAAAGCAGGAAAGGCCCTGTATCTTTCCCAGCCGACCATAAGCGCCCACGTCGCATCGCTGGAACAGGAACTTGAAGTCCAGCTCTTTGACCGCATCGGGAGAAGCGTGGTGCCCACCAAGGCCGGCGAAGTGCTCTACCGACACGCCCAAAAGATTTTCGAGGCTTCGGAGCTTGCGATTTCCGAACTCAGAAAGCTCCAGGACCGGATCACCGGCAAGCTCGACATTGGCGGGAGCACCATTCCCGCCAATTACATCATGCCGGAAATACTTGCCGCGTTTTGGAAGCTGTACCCTGAAGTGGTCATGGATCTGCGCATCGGAGACTCCGAGGACATAGTGAGCCAGGTTCGCGACAACGCCCTGATGCTTGGGGTCGTCGGCGCTGTCTTCGAATATCCGGATTTGCGCTATGAAAAGATCGCCACCGATTCCCTGGTCCTGGTCATGACTCCGGAATTGCACGCGATGCATCGCAATCTCGCGGTGGACGAACTGCTGCGCGTCTTGCCGTGGGTCATGCGCGAGGACGGTTCCGGCACCCGGGTCGCCATGGCTGAAAGTCTGGCCTCCTTCGGCATCGACATCCATTCCCTGCGCGGAGTCATCTTTGTGCGCAATGCCGGGGCAATGGCCAAATGTCTCTCGGCCGGGATGGGGGCGTCCATCACTTCGGCGATCACCGTGCGCGAGGAACTCGCGTCGGGCGCTCTGGTGGCCGTGGACCTGGCCGGTCTGAAACTCAACCGATCTTTTTATGTCGTCTACAATAAAAAAAGATCCCTGTTTCCCGCTGCCCTGAAGCTGATCGAGTTTCTCAAAACCAACGCATCAACCATTCCCATGAGGTCAAAATCATGAAGAAAACTCCTCTTGTGCAGACAGTCAGCGCGGCAGGCTGAGCGGCAAAACTGGCTCCAGGGGACCTGGAGCAGGCGTTGCTTGGAATGCAGTTCATGAGCGATGATCGCATTCTGACCGGTTTGGGAAACAGCGAGGACGCGGCCATCGTCCGTTTTCCCGCAGGCAAGGCGCTGGTGCAGACGCTTGATTTCTTCACTCCCATCGTCAACGACCCTTTCCGTTTCGGACAGATCGCGGCTGCCAATTCGCTCTCCGACGTCTACGCCATGGGCGGGGAGCCTTATGTGGCCATGAATATCGTCTGTTTTCCCATCGCTTCCATGGACGTTTCGGTTTTGCGTGAAATCTTGTGCGGCGGATTGCTCAAGATCCAGGAAGCCGGAGCATTTCTGGTTGGCGGGCACAGCGTCCAGGACAAGGAAATCAAGTATGGTCTGTCGGTCTCGGGAGTGATCGATCCGGACCGCTACGCCACAAATGCTGGCCTGCGGCCGGGCGATGTGCTCTTTTTGACCAAGCCGATCGGAACAGGCGTCCTGGCGACGGCGATCAAAGGGCAATGGGAAGGCTGCGACGGTTTCGAGGAGGAGGTTTTTCGCTGGGCTGCGCGCCTCAACCGGGTACCGGGCCAGGCTGTGGCCAGATTCGGCCTCAAGGCGGCTACGGACGTCACGGGTTTCGGTCTTGGCGGGCACGCCCTGGAGATGGCCAACGCCTCCAATTGCACCATCGTCTTGGACGTGAACGCGGTGCCGCTCATGGATCAGGCCCTCGATTTGGCCCGGGTCGGGCTGCTGCCCCTGGGCAGCCATGCGAACAGACATTTCTGTCACAAGACTGTGGAGGCTTCTCCCGCCCTTGATCCGGTGCTCGTCGATCTGATGTACGACGCGCAAACATCGGGTGGAATGGTTCTTGGCGTGCCGCAAGAACTGGCCGAGGAAGTCCGGGAGTGGCTGACCGGGCAGGGCGAGATGGCGGCGCGCATCGGGCGGGTCGAACCGCCGCGCGCGGATGGAAAAAGGCTTTTGCTGTGCTGAGAATCGACATCCACCAGCAGGGGATGGCCAGGACCAGCGTTTGGGCGAGTCCGGGCCAACCATTCCTGCATCTGCTTTTTGAGGCCCGGATCGGCAGAGGACGGGAATTGTGCGCCGGGGCAGGGCTTTGTGGCAAGTGCCGGATTCGATTTCAGAACGCGGCCCCTGATCCCTGTGCGGATGACCGGGCCCGGTTGAACGAGTCTGAGCTGGCGAACGGATGGCGGTTGGCCTGCAAGCATGTGGCAACGCAGTCCTGCGCCATCGACGTGCCTGTCGTGGAACGGCTCTCAAGGATGAGCGCGCAGGGTGAGGGGCTGGCCGTCGATATCGGCACGACGCGGATCAAATGGGCGCTCAGCTCGACAACCGGGCACAGCCCCGAATTCGCCATGACCAATCCCCAGATGGGAGTGGGGAGCGAGGTCATGTCCAGACTGCGCTATGCGCTGTCCTCGGATGCGGCGCGGGAGGGTCTGCGGCAGTCCGTCGTCTCGGTGCTCTCGGACCTGATGCTCGAAAGCCGCGCCTCCGCCCTGGCTGTCAGCGGCAATACGACCATGATTGCGATCTTGCTGGACGTGCCGCTGCATGGGTTGGCCTACGCCCCGTACAGCCTGCCCTGGCGAGGCGGGAAGTCCGTGCGGCTAGGCGAGGGATTGCCGGCCGCGTACATTCCGCCATTGATCGGGCCTTTCATCGGCGCCGATATCAGCGCGGGGCTGGCCTGGATCTCGACACGCGCTCCCGCATATCCGTTCCTGCTGGCCGACCTGGGCACCAACGCCGAGTTTGTGCTGGCTGTGGACGCAGGGCGCTTCCATGCCTGCAGCGTGCCCATGGGGCCGGCCATCGAGGGCGTGGGCCTGTGCTGCGGGGCAACGGCGGGCGCGCGCGTCCTGAGCGGCGTCGAGCTGGGACCCAAAGGGTTGCGCTGGTCCGAGACGCCGCTCACGGGTATTTCCGGCACCGGTTTCATCGCGGCGCTGTCGGTGCTGCGCCGGTTGGGCCTGATCGACATGGAAGGGCATTTCCAGGCGCCGTCCATGCCCCTGGCACGTAATGTCGCTGAACGCGTCCGTGAGCACCGGCTCGGTCGCGTCTTTGAGTTCGAGCCGGATGTTTTTATCGCCGAACGCGATATCGAGGAATTTTTGAAGGCCAAGGCCGGAGTCAACGTGGCCCTGCGCAGCCTTGTTCAAAGCGCCGGACTCACCGAGCAGGATGTGCAAAGGGTGTACGTGGCCGGCGCCTTGGGCGAACATGCGCAGCCCGACCACCTGATCGCGCTGGGTTTTCTGCCCGAGTCCTGGCGGGAAAAAATGGCGGTCGTGGGCAACACGTCTCTGGCGGGCACTCTCCTGGCCCTGGAACGGGCCGATATCAGGGCCTGGCTGGATCGCTTGCCGGGACGGGTGGTTGTGGAAAGTCTGGTGGAGAAAAAGGATTTCGGCGCAAAGTTCCTGGAGTCCATGCGCTTCGCCTGGGTCTGAGAGAGCCCCCGTTGAACGGGGGCGTCACGTCACAGGCGCGCCGCGATGGCGTCGTGGATACGCCGCGAGGCGAGTTCATCACCGAGCAACCCGACGCGCACGGAGATCTCCGTGGTCGTGGAACTCTGGGCCGTCAGCCATATCCACGCATCACGGTCCCCGTCGATGACCTTGATGGATGCTTTGCTCAGCTGTTTCTCCCGATCCTGCACCGGCAGGCCGAGGGCTTCGCATCCGGCCAGGGCGGCCTGATAGGTGGTGTCGAGATTGGCGTTGTAGGTTCTTTTCAGCTGTCCCGCGACATAGGTGTACGTTCCCACCGCCGCCGCTCCACCAACGACCAGCGCCGCGCATCCCGTGCTCAGGAGCACAAGAAGGATCAATAGGTTCTTGATGCCGTGCATACGTTCCTCCGTGGTTATCCCGAAGCAATACGTGTTTTGTCCGGCATTGAAAAGGGCGGTTATCCCAGAAGCTGAATGTCCTGCACGGCGAGTTCGATCTGTTGCAGCCCGTTGAATTTGGACAGGCGCGGAGTGTAGGCGATTCGGATCTGCCTGCCGGCGAAGGATGCGTCCTGCCAGCGCGTTCCCTGCCTCCAGGCCACGGCGCGCATGTTGGTGCCGTCGCTTGAATCGGACAGGTGCAGCTCAAGATGCTTTTTCTGGCTGAAAAAGCGGTGCCTGAGCACGTTCAGCGGCGGAGAAAGGAAAATGGGTCTTGGATTTCCCTGGCCGTAGGGCTGGAGAAGTTCGAGTTCCTTCAGAAACGTGGCCGTTATCAGGGCAAAGGGCAGTTCCGCGTCCAGTTCCAGGATCGGCGGGGCGGGGTTCGCGCCCAGTTGCTCCTCCACGGCCCAGGCGAAGAGGTCTTTGAGGTTCGCCAGTTGAAAGGGTTCGAGTTTCAACCCCGCGGCCTGACGGTGGCCGCCGAACTTGTAGAGGCATTGCTTGCAGGACAGCAGCGCCTGGTACAGGTCGAAGGAAGGCGTGGAACGGCCTGAGCCCTTGAAGATGCCATTCTCCTTGGTCAGGATCAGGCAGGGGCGGTGGAAGCGTTCCACGATGCGGGAGGCCACGATGCCGATAATGCCCGAGTGCCAGTGTTCGGAGTGCAGGACCAGGCCGGGCAGATGCAGCTGCGATTCGGCCTGCACGATGGCTTCTTCCAGGATGCGCTGCTCTTCGAGCTTTCGTTTGGCGTTGAGCTTGTCGAGCTTGGTGGCAAGCTGCCGGGCGGTTTCCGGATCTTTTTCCAGCAGCAGGCGCACGGCCAGATCGGGGTCCCCGATGCGGCCCGCCGCATTGATGCGCGGTGCCAGGGCGAAACCGATGGCACCCGTGCCCACGCTTTCGTCCGGTCCCAGGCCGCTGATCTCCTTTAACGCCTGGATGCCGGGGCGGCGTCCTTCCTTGATCAGCAGCAGGCCGTTTTTGACCAGAATCCTGTTTTGTTCGTCCAGGGGCACGACATCGGCGACCGTGCCCAGGGCGACCAGGTCGAGAAGCTCGCGGATGTCGGCGGGCGTACCCGGAAGCAGCCGGTTCACCGCGCCCATGAGCAGGAAGGCGACTCCGACTCCCGCCAGGTTGGGAGTGGGCCAGCCGTCGAGCTTGGGGTTGATGATGACGTCGGCCTCGGGCAGCTCCTGGCCGGGCAGGTGATGGTCGGTGACGATGACGGTCATTCCCAGGCTTTTGGCTTCGCGGATTTCCTCGATGTTGGCGATGCCGCAATCCACGGTCAGCAGAAGGCCGACGCCCCGCTGTGCCAGTTCGCGGATGCCGTCGGCATGGAGGCCGTACCCGAAGTCGAGCCTGTCCGGAATGTAATGGACCACCTCCACGCCCCGGCCGGCCATGAAGTCCTTGACCAGGGCCGTGGCCGTGATTCCGTCCACGTCGTAATCACCCCAGACCGCGATCGTGCGCCGCTGCTCGGCCGCGGCGCGGATCAGCGCCGCGCCGGCGTCGATCTCCGGCCATTTTTCCAGTGGATGAAGATAGCGAAGTCCCGGGCTCAGGAATCTGTCCATCTCGGTTTCGCTGACCAGACCGCGCAAGCTCATCAGGTGAACCAGCAGCGAACTCACTTCCAGCCGCTGGGCGATGTGGCGCAGGTTGTCCGCGCTTTGCGCGGCTTCGGGCGCCACAGTTTTTAATTTCCAATCGGCCTGGGTATCTGACATGAGGGTGCGTGTTTCCGGAAAAAGGGTGCGACGTGCTTTGACATCCACGGGTCTCAAAGTATAATTGTTTTCGCCTCAACTGCAAGATCTTTGATTTCTTGAGTTTTTGACAGGCCAAAATGTCCGTAATTGTTGCGTAACTTATAGTGGAAGTGCTCATGGAAAAAACGTTTCGCCCGATAACCCTTGACGGCCAGGAAGAGTACAACCGGCTTCTGGCCCAGTGCGGCCAAAAGCCGTCAGATTACAGCTTTGTCAACCTTTGGGGCTGGGGCCGGGAATACGGTCTGGAATGGGCGTTCAGGGACGACTACGTTCTCATTCGACAAACCTTTCCCCAGACCCTGTACTGGGCCCCTGTCGGCAATTGGGAAGCCGCGGACTGGGCCGCCTTGCAGCGGGAGCTGCCGCAGAGCACATGCTTCATCCGCATTCCGGAGGAGCTCAAGCGCATCTGGGAGGAGCGGCTTGAGGGGGTGCAGGCCGAGGAGTGCCGGGAACACTGGGACTATCTTTACGACGTGGAAGAATTGACGCAGCTCAAGGGGCGGAAATTCCACAAGAAAAAAAACCTGCTCAACCAGTTCATGCGCGACTACGAGGCCACGTTCGTCACCCTGGAGGAAAAGACCGTGGAATGCGCCCTGGCCCTGCAGACGGACTGGTTTTTGTGGCGAAACAGCGAAAACGACCAGACCCTGGATGCGGAAAATCGGGCCATCGTCAAGGTCATGCACGACTGGTCAAGGCTTGGAGGGTTGATAGGCGGCGGGCTGGTGGTCGACGGAAAGATGATCGCCTACGCCATTGCCGAGGCTCTTGATGACACGACCGTCGTCATCCATTTTGAAAAAGGTTGTCCCAATTTCAAGGGCGTCTACCAGGCCATCAATCAGATTTTTCTGGAGCGCTGCTGCCAGGGGTTCAAGATCGTCAACAGGGAGCAGGACCTTGGGGACGACGGCTTGCGCAAGGCCAAGCTCAGCTACAACCCCGTGGCGTTTTTGAAGAAATACAGGGTCTGCCTGAGGGGCGGCCTGCTCTAGTCCAGCTTTTCCCAGTAACCGCAATCCTTGACCGGGCAGGCCAGATGCGGGCCTCTGGCCTTGGTCTCCTTGCGCACCAGGATCTTGGACTGGCAGAGGGGGCAGGGTTTGGCCACGGGAAAATCCCAGACCGCATAGTCGCATTTGGGATATTTGCTGCATGAGTAGAAGGGCTTTCCGCGGCGGCTGGTCTTTTCGACCAGTTCGCCGTCGCATCCGTCCTTGGGACAGGCGACGCCCGTGCTCACGGATCTGGTGTGCCGGCAGGCCGGGTAGTTGGAACAGGCCACGAATCTGCCGCCGGTCTTCGTCTTTTTGACCACCAGCCGACCGTCCGCGCATTTGGGACAGGGCCCGAGTTCTTCGGGTGCATCCTCTTTGACCAGCTCGATTTCTCCGGCGCTGTTGCGCGTGTAGTTGCTGGTGAAGGCGCAGGCGGGATAGCTGGAGCATCCCAGAAATGTGCCGTTCTTGCCGAATTTGACCACCAGCCGTCCTGCCTCGCACAGAGGGCAGGACAGGCCCGTGTCCATTCCGGCCTTGACCTGGGTCATGTTCTCGCGGGCTTTTTCCAGGGTCGGATTGAAGTCCTGGGCGAAATCCCGCAGCAGGTCGATCCAGTTCGTCTCGCCTTCGGCCACGTGGTCCAGACCTTCCTCCATGCGCGCCGTGAAGCCTGCGTCCATGAGGTGCCCGAAGTGCTCCACCAGGAGATCGCAGACAATGACGCCCAGGTCCGTGGGCAGGAAATGTTTTTCCTCGATGTGCACGTAGTCGCGCTCGGTCAGGGTGGAGATGATGGCCGCATAGGTCGACGGTCGCCCGATGCCCAGCTCTTCGAGCTTGTGCACCAGGGACGCTTCGGAAAAGCGGGCCGGCGGCTGGGTGAATTTCTGCTCCTTGTGCAGCTTTTCCAGATGTAGTTCCTGTCCGGTTTCGAGTTTGGGCAGCAGGGCGGTCTGGGCGTCCGACGTTTGCGGCCAGATCTGCAGGAAGCCGGGAAAAATGAGCCTCTCGCCTTTGGCGCGCCACAGGGCCGGGCCGCTCTCTATGGTGGCGACGGTGTCCCAGAAGCGGGCGGAGGCCATCTGCGAAGCCATGAAACGCTCCCAGATGAGCCGGTAGAGCTTGTATTGCTCCGGCGGCAGGTTGTGCTTGATGGAATCCGGAGTCAGACTCGGGTCGACGGGGCGGATGGCTTCGTGGGCGTCCTGGGCGCTGCCCTTGCTTTTATAGACCCGGGGTTCCGCGGGATAGAATTCCGGACCCAGGGTTCGCGTGATCCAGTCTTTGGCGCCGTCGCGGGCTTCGTCGGAAATGCGCACCGAGTCGGTACGCATGTAGGTTATAAGCGCCGTGGTGCCCCGTTCGCCGAGTTCCACGCCCTCGTAGAGGCGTTGCGCCACGGACATGGTCCGCTTGGCGTTGAAGCCGAGCTTGTTGCTGGCATCCTGCTGCAGGGTGGAGGTGATGAACGGCGGGCGGGGGTGGCGTTGGCGTTCTTTCTCGACAATGTCCTTGACCACGAAGGGGCGCCCGGCGATGCGGCCTTCCAGGCCCAGGGCCGCCTTTTCATCGCCGATGGCGGGCTTGTCCCCGTCCACCTTCCACAGGTCCGCGTCGAAGGGGGGCGGCGTTTCGCCCTGGACCGTGATCTTGAAAACCCAGTATTCCTCTGAAACAAAGGCTTGGCGCTCGCGCTCCCTGTCCACGATGAGGCGCAGGGCCACGGACTGTACCCGGCCGGCGGACAGGCCGCGCTTGACTTTTTTCCAGAGCAGGGGGGAAATTTTGTAGCCCACCAGCCGATCCAGGATGCGCCTGGCCTGCTGGGAGTCGAAGAGCGGCTTGCGCAGCTCCGTGGGGTGGGCCAGGGCTTCCTTGACCGCCTTGGCCGTGATCTCGTTGAACTGGATGCGCTTGACGTTGGAGTTGGCGGCGCGGACGATTTCGGCCACATGCCAGGCGATGGCCTCGCCCTCGCGGTCCGGGTCCGGCGCCAGGTAGACGGTGTCCGCCGCCTTGGCCGCGGATTTCAGCTTGCTGACGACCTTGGCCTTGCCGGGGATGATCTGATAATCCGGGGTGAAGTCATTGTCTTCGTCCACGCCCAAGGTTTTGGTCGGCAGGTCGCGTACGTGACCCACGGATGCTTCCACTTCATACCCGTCGCCCAAAAACTTTTTTATGGTTTTGATTTTCGCGGGTGATTCAACGATGATTAAGTCCTTGCCCATAATGTTTGGGGGCTATATCCAGATTCCGAAGCGCAGGGCAAGGGGTATTTCCCGTTAATCCCGCGCGCTTTTCCTCGGCTGATTTTTCAACCCTTCGGTATCCTTTTACAAAGATCATATGGAACCCATGTCGCAAACGCATCGAGCAGGATTTATCGCCCTTGTCGGGCCCCCCAACGCGGGAAAATCCACTTTTTTGAATACGGTACTTGGCGAAAAGATCGCCATCGTCTCTCCCAAACCCCAGACAACCCGCACCAGCATCACCGGGATTCACACCACGGCCGATGAGCAGATTGTCTTTCTGGACACGCCCGGCGTGCACGCCGCGCGCGGCAAGCTGAACCGCTTTCTGGTCGATGCCGCCTGGAGCGCCCTGCAGGAGGCCAACGGCGTGATCCTGTTTCTGGACGGTTCCCGCTACGCGGGCAACGAGAAGGCCCTGGAGCGCGATCTGCGTCCGCTGGCCAAACGCATCGGCTCCCTCGGCGTGCCCATGGCCGTGGCCCTGAACAAGGTCGACCAGGTCAAGCCCAAGGAACGCCTGCTCGGTCTGCTGTCCGACTGCTCCGCCCGCTGGCCCGGAGTGGAGCTGGTGCCCATCTCGGCCCGCACGGGCGTGGGCATCGACGCCCTGCTGGGGGTGATCCGCGAGTTTCTGCCGCCGAGCCCCCCGCTTTTTCCCGAGGATCAGCTCAGCACCGCCTCGGTTCGCTTCATGGCTTCCGAGATCATCCGGGAGAAGCTTTTCCTGGCTCTGGAGCAGGAACTGCCGTACAACGTGGCCGTTGAAATCGAGTCCTGGGAGGAATTGCCGGAACAGAACATGACCAGCATCGGGGCCATGATCTATACGTCAAAAAACAGTCACAAGGGCATGATCGTGGGGCGGCAGGGGCAAAATCTGAAGGCTGTGGGCCAGCAGGCCCGGCAGGAACTGAAAGCCTTGCTCGGCTCCAAGGTGCATCTGGAACTCTGGGTCAAGGTGCGCGAGGGCTGGACCGAGGACGGCCAATTCATGACCTCGCTCGGGCTTGGGTCCTAGCGAGGGGGACGGGTTCATGGAACAATCAAGCATGGTCGAGCGCTGGCGGCGCGTTCTGGCGCAGATGGCCGAGGCGGCCCGCAGGGTCGGCCGGGAGCCCGGGAGCGTACGCCTGCTGGCGGTTTCCAAACTGCACCCGGCCGGGGACGTTCAAACCCTGTTCGAGGCCGGGCAAATCATGTTCGGCGAGAATTACGTGCAGGAGGCCCTGGCCAAGATGGCCCTCCTGCCCCGGGAAATATCCTGGCATTTCATCGGACATTTGCAGACGAACAAGGTCAAGAGCGTGGTCGGTCGATTCTCCCTTGTCCACGGGGTGGATTCCTTGAAACTGGCCCGCTCGTTGCACAACCAGGCCGAAGCGCTGGGCGTGACGCAGGACGTGCTGGTACAGGTCAATCTGGCCGGCGAGGAACAGAAGGCCGGAATTTCCGAGGCGGACCTGCCGGGCCTGGCCGAATTCCTGGCGGGAAGCGCCAGCCTTCGCTGGCAGGGGCTCATGCTCATGCCGCCTTTTTTTGACGATCCCGAAAGGGCGCGGCCCTATTTCGCGCGGCTGCGGGACCTGGCTGAAACCTTGCGCTCCGGCTTTGGCCTGCCTCTGCCGGAGCTGTCCATGGGCATGACCGGGGATTTCGAGGCGGCCATCGAGGAAGGCGCCACCCTGGTGCGCATCGGCACCAGGATATTCGGAGAACGCGGCTCAAACTAACGGCCACTGGGGACGGATGTTTTATGGATCTGGCCACGATAATCGGAATTTTGGTAGCCTTCGGGCTGGTCATCGCCGCGCTCGGCGGCGACGGCTTCCTGTTTCTGGATTTCTCATCGCTGCTCATCGTCGTCGGCGGGACCATCGGCGCGGTGCTGGTGACCTATCCTCTGGAGAGCGTTCTCGGCGTGGCCCGCATCATCAAGAAGACGTTCATGTCCAAGGCGGACGACCCCGGGGCCCTCATCGCCCAGTTCGTGGATTACGCGACCAGGGTCCGGCGCGAGGGGATATTGTCCCTGGAGGCCCATCTCAAGAACATTCCGGATGATTTTTTGCGCAAGGGGTTGCAGTTGACCGTGGACGGCCTTGACCCCCAGCTCATCCAGGAAATTCTGGAAACCGAGATTTCCTGTCTGGAGGATCGGCATCTCAAAGGGGCGGAAATCCTGCAAACCTTCGGGAACCTGGCTCCGGCCATGGGCATGATCGGAACGGTCATCGGCCTGGTGCTGATGCTCAAGCGCATGAACGATCCCTCCACCATCGGCCCGGCCATGGCCGTGGCCCTCTTGACCACCTTCTACGGCGCCGTCCTGGCCAACCTGATCTTCATTCCCATGGCCGGCAAGCTGCGCGCGCGCAGCCGGGAGGAACTCCTGATCCGCACCATGGTCGTGGAAGGGATCATGTCCATTTCCAGGGGCGAGAACCCGCGCATTCTGGAAGAGAAGCTCAACAGCTACCTGCCTCCCAAGGAGCGCAAGGCCAGGCCCTGAGCCTGAGGCGGGGGGATGGGCATGGTCAGAAGAAAAGCGAGAAAGGAAGAGTCGCAATCGGGGCTGCCGGCCTGGATGATCACCTTTTCCGATCTGGTCACCCTGATGATGACGTTTTTCATCGTGCTTGTGTCCATGGCCTCCCTGACGGACATCTACAAGCGCAAGGTGGCCATAGGCTCTGTATCCGGCACCTTCGGCACCGGCGCCCCGAGCATGAGCGACCTGACCACGGTGGACACCAGAACGCAGGTCGATCCCGGCCCCATCAATGTTTTCAAGGATCTTTCCCCGGTCAAGGATCATCTCTGGGAAGATCCGGACCAGGACCTGCGTTTTGAATCCAACCGCTTTCTGCAGCGCCTGTCCATCGGAGCCGACGCCCTTTTCGCTCCTGGTTCCTCGGAGCTGACCGACGAAGGGCGGGCGATGCTGGACAGGCTGCGGCCCGTCGTCGCGGAAAGCGCCCACCCGCTGGGGCTTTCCGGGCACACGTCGGAAGGCCTGGAGGAGTTCGGGCCCGATTATCTGCCCAAGCCCTGGATCAAGGTCGATTTTTCCTGGGAGCTTTCCCTGGCCCGGGTGGTGGCCGTGTACCGGTATTTCATCGAGACCGGGGTGCCTCCGGAAAAACTGCGTCTGGAAGCCTTCGGGCGTTTCCGGCCGCGTGTCGCGGTCGAGAACGAAGGAGCGCGGCAGACCAATCGAAGGGTTGAGATCACCCTTGATCGCCGGATTGGCAGTTGGAGCCACGAACTGGCCGTCCAGGCAGTGCGGGCCGAATCCGAGGAGAAGCCCGTGGACAGCTACCGGGTCAAGGATTTCCTGTTTCGCTTCGATCTGCCGGGAGAGCCCTGATGGTTCGCAGGAGAAAGCGCTCCGAGGATCCGGGCGGCGCGACCTGGCTGGTCACCTTCGCGGATCTGATGACGCTGCTTTTGAGCTTTTTCGTGTTGCTTCTGTCCATGTCGTCCATGGACAAGTCGATCCTGCGCGACGTGGTCTCTCATTTTGTGGGCGACATGGGCCTGGCTCCCAAAAAAGGCGCGGGCCGGATCACGACCAAATTCGAATTCATGGACCGGATCATCGTCAACCCGACCGATGCGCTGCACGACCCGCAGCGCATCAAGGACCTCCTTTTCCCGGACGAGGTGCTGCCCGCGGGCATGGCCCGGAGCACGCTGGACGAAAATCTGCAAGTCCTTCTGCGCCCGGAAGGGATCGCCCTCGTCCTGTCCGACGGGCTGCTTTTCGAGACCGGCGAAAGCGCGCTGAGGGAAGACAGCCGCAAGCTCCTGTCCGAGTTCGCCCTGTTTCTGGCCTCGGTGACCATGCCGGTCAACGTGTCCGGGTACACGGACAACGTACCTTCGGGGCGGAAGGACAACTATGCCTTGTCGGCGGAACGGGCCATGTCGGTGCTGTCCTTTTTTCTGCAACAGGGCTTTGATCCGCGCCGGTTTTCCGTCTCGGCCTACGGCGAGGCGTTTCCCCTGGGCGACAACACCACCCCGGAAGGGCGCGCCAGCAACAGAAGAGTTGAGATTTTATTGAAAACTTCGGGGCGAACGTATCTTTAGGCCCGGTTTTCGCATGGAACACACAGGAGGAACGTATGGCCGACAAAAAAGCGCCAGCACCGGCGACGGAAAAGGAAGGTAAGAAGGGCGGCAAGCTCAAGCTCATCATCGTGGCGTTTGTCGTCCTGTGCATCCTGGGCGGGGGCGGTTTCGCGGCATGGAAGTTCTATCTGCAACCGAAGGCAGCGGGCGAGGCCGCCGAAAACGCCACTGAAGAAGTCGCGGGCAAGGGCGAGGCCGGGCTCGAAGCCGGAGGGCAGTTGGTGACCCTGGATTCTTTTGTGGTCAATCTCTCCGATCCCATGGGGCGTCGATATCTGAAGACCACCCTGGACGTGGAGGTGGCCAATGCCGCCGCCGCCGCGGAACTGACCGCGGCCATGCCCAGGGTCAAGGATACGCTTTTGCTCCTGCTCTCCAGCAAGTCGTTCGCCGACATAAGCAGCATGGACAAGAAAATCGAGCTCAAGAACGACATCGTGAGCCGCCTGAACCAGGTCATCGGCAAGAACAAGGTGCGCAATGTCTATTTCACGGAATTCGTGGTCCAGTAATCCTTTGGTGGTCAGCATATGAGCAAGATCCTGAACCAGGATGAGGTCGATGCCCTGTTGCGGGGAATTTCCGGCGGGGAGATCGAGACCGAGGAAGAGATCGCTTCCGATACCACCGGTATCGTGTCTTTTGATCTGGCCAACCAGGACCGGATCATCCGTGGCCGCATGCCGGTGCTTGAGATCATAAACGACCGCTTTTCGAGACTCTGCACCAGCGCGCTGGCCAACACCATGCGCAAGCGGGTGGATGTGAACCCGATCTCCATCGACATGTCCAAGTTCGGGGATTTCATGCGTTCCCTGCCCGTGCCTACAAGCATCAACATCTTCAAGATCGACCCCCTGCGCGGCAATGCCCTGCTGGTGGTGGACACCCGGCTGGTCTTTTCCCTGGTGGAGAATTTTTTCGGCGGAGCGGGCAGCCAGCCCAAGATCGAAGGGCGCGACTTCACGCCCATCGAGCAGTCCATCATCGTCAAGGTGGTCAAGATCATCCTGGCCAACCTGGAAGACGCCTGGCGGCCCGTGCACGAGGTCAGCATCGAACTGCTGCGCTCCGAGATCAACCCCCAGTTCGCCACCATCGTTCCCCCCAGCGATGTGGTGGTGGTCATCTCCTTCGAGGTGGAGCTGGAAAACGCTCTGGGCTCCATGGTTCTGGCCCTGCCCTATGCCACCATCGAGCCCATCCGGTCGAAGCTCTACGCCGCTTTCCAGACCGAGCGGCTGGAAATCGACCATGCCTGGATCTCGCGTTTTCGGGATCGGCTCATGGAAACTCCGGTCGAGCTCAACGTGACCTTCGGCACGACGCAGATCAGCGGGCGGCAGCTTCTCGACATGAAGGTCGGCGACATCCTCATGCTGGATCAGGACGAGGACGACATGCTCACGGGGCGGGTGCAGGGCATTCTCAAATTTTTGGGGCTCCCCGGTTATGTGAAGGGAAACAAGGCGTTCAAGGTCGTCAAAGAACAGGAACTCAATTACTAGGGGTACGGTATGGTCGAAGATCAGGACAAACTGGCGGCGGAATGGGCCGCGGCCCTTGAACAGCAGAACGAGGCGGAAGCCGCCGAGGGCGCCAAGCAAGAGGACCTGGCCGACGCCTGGAGCGCGGCCTTGCAGGAGCAGGACAAGGGCGGCTCCGACCAGGCTCTGGCCGATGAATGGGCCAAGGCTCTGGTCGACGAGGAAGAGACCAAGATCCAGCACGAGAAAAAACAGAAACAGCTCGCCGCGCAGAGCAAGGATTTCGAGTACAAAGATTTGACGCCCGAAGCCAAGGCGCCCAAGGCCGAAGGACTGCGCAAGGATCTGGACTTCATTCTCGACATCCCTCTTGAAGTGTCGGCCCAGCTCGGGAGCACCAAGCTGCTCATCAATGAACTGCTGCAACTCGGACAGGGCTCCGTCATTGAATTGAACAAGCTGGCCGGAGAGCCGCTGGAGATTCTGGTCAACGGCAAGCTCGTGGCGCGGGGCGAGGCGGTGGTCATCAACGAGAAGTTCGGCGTGCGGCTGACCGACATCATCAGTCCCATCGAGAGGGTGAAACAACTTGGATAACGCGACGTTGACAGGCGCCGGGGCCGGACTGGGGCTGGCTTCGATCAAGATGGCGGCGGCCCTGCTGCTGATCCTGGGGCTCATTTTTCTGGCGTTCGCGCTCTTGAAGCGCTTCGGGCTGGCGGCGCGCCTGCAGGGCCGGTCGTCCGGAGCCCTGCGGGTGGAGGAAAGAATCGTCCTGGGGCCGCGCAAACAGCTGGTGCTGGTCCGCTTCTTGAATAAGCAGCTGGTGTTGGGCGTTACCGACACCGGAATCAACCTGATCGCGGAGCACCAGATAGACCATGAACCTACCCCGGATTTTCAAACCACGCTGGATCGGCAAGCCAGGGAGGATACTCCTTCCTAGTCTGCTTTTCTGTTTATTTCCCGTTTTGCTCCTGGCCGCCGACGGGCCCAACATCCCCTCTCTTTCCCTTCAGCTTTCCAGCGGCCAGGCCGAGCCGCAGAAAGTGGCCGTGGCCCTCGAGATCATGGCCCTGCTCACGATGCTGTCCATGGCTCCGGCCTTCATGCTGACCGTCACCTCGTTCACCCGCATCATCATCGTCTTTCACTTCCTGCGACAGGCCATGGGCACGCAGCAGATGCCGCCCAATCAGGTGCTGGCGTCCCTGGCCATCTTCATGACGGTGGTCATCATGATGCCCACTGGCCGCACCATCAACGACACGGCCCTGCAACCCTATCTGAAAGAGGAAATTGGTTACGGGGAGGCCTTGGAGCGGGCGCAGACGCCGCTGCGAACCTTTCTTTTCAAGCATACAAGAGAAAAGGACCTGTCCGTATTTTTTTCGATAACAGGACTGGAAAGGCCGCAGAACAAGGAGGACGTCCCAACCATGGTCCTTGTTCCTGCGTATGTGATCAGTGAACTCAAGACTGGATTTCAGATCGGATTTCTGATTTATATTCCGTTTCTCATTTTGGACATGGTTGTCGCCAGTATCCTGCTTTCCATGGGTATGATGATGCTTCCACCCGTAATGGTGTCGCTGCCATTCAAGATTCTTCTTTTCGTCATGGTGGACGGGTGGAATCTGATCGTCGGCTCTCTTGTCAACAGTTTCATCTAGTCTTCGGCCAGGAGTAAAGCATGACCCCCGAATTCGTTATCGGTTTTGCGCGCCAATCCATTGAATTGACTCTGGTCATCGCCCTGCCCATGCTCGGCGTGGGACTGGGCGTGGGCGTTTTTGTCAGCATACTGCAGGCCGCGACCCAAATCCAGGAGATGACCCTGACCTTCGTGCCCAAGATCATCGCCGTTTTTTTGGCGCTGCTCATCTCCTTTCCCTGGATCATGGACAAGATGATCACCTTCACGCAGGAAATCTTTTTGAATTTTCCGGAATACATCAAATAGGTTTCATCCTCACATCCTCTGTCGCAGCATCTCCGTCATGATCATGGCCCCGGCCTGGGCCACGTTCAGCGAGTCGAACCCTCCCCGCATGGGGATGGATAATTTCTCCGTGCAGCGTTTGCCCACATTGGGGCGCATGCCCTTGTCCTCGTTGCCGAGCACCAGCACGGCCGGAAAGTGGAGCCTGCCTTCAAACAGACTTGCGCTCCCCGGTCCGGTGCCCGAACCGTAGATGGCAAGCCCGGCTTCGGCGCAGGTATCCAGCGCCCGGGCCAGGTTGACCACCTGGCACAGCGGCAGGGTGTCCAGCGCCCCGGCCGCGGCCTTGGCGGCCGCCGGGCCGATGAAGGCCGTGCGGTCTTTGGGAAAGAGCAGGCCCGCCCCGCCCAGGGCCAGCAGGGTGCGGGCCAGGGTTCCGACATTGCCCGGGTCCTGCACCTGGTCCAGGGCCAGGATGAGGGGGAACGCGCTGGCCGCGCAGAGGTCGATGAGCCGGTCCAGTTCGATCATTTGCCGTCCGCGCAGCCGGGCCACCACCCCCTGGTGGTTGCCGGCGAACATGCGGTCCAGATCCGGGCGCCGCACCTTGCGAAAGCGCACCCCGAGCTCCCTGCATCTGCCGATCACCTCGCCCAGGCCCGTCGCATCCTCGGCCAGGAAGACCGTGTCCAGTGCCTGGGGTCTCGAATTCAATAGCTCGATGACCGGTTTGCGGCCGGGAGTGAGGTGGGCCGCGCCATCAGATTTTTCGTGCAATTGCTTGTCCATGAGGGTGCCCTTGTTTCGGGTTTGCAAATTGATTTTTTTTTCTGTAGCAGGTCAAAATGCTCGATCTCGCTCGCCCGTTTTTTTATCGGGCCAGTGGCCAACTTTTGACCAGGAGATTGTTTTGACAGTCGATATACGTATGGTCCTGCTTCTTGCCATGCTGGTTCTGGCCGGCTGTATGCCCGCCAAGAAGGCGCCGAGTCCGGCTGCGGACCATGGCGCGCCCGGCGTCGAGATGCGGGAGGGCGGACCTGGGGACGCGCATGACGCCTCAGCCGGGCCCGGCCATGAATCCGCCGAAATCCACGGCCCGGACGAGGATGTCGATCCGCTTGATATCCTTCAGGACCGAGAGGACATCCCCGATGCCGACTCCCTGTCCGTCGAGGAACAGAAAATCCTCGACACCGAGATATCCCTGCATGTCGGTCTGGATACCGAGGAAAATGAGGATGTCCAGCGCTATTTTCATTTCTACACCCATGTGCAGAGGGGCACGATGGAGGCCTGGCTGAAACGCGCCCAGCGCTACCTGCCGCACATCCGGGAGCGTTTTCTGGCCGAGGGGCTGCCCGAGGACCTGATCTACCTGCCCTTTGCCGAGAGCGGTTTCAATCCCTTTGCCGTGTCCCGCTCCGGAGCCAGCGGCGTGTGGCAATTCATGCCCCGGACCGCCACCAACTACGGCCTGACCGTGAACGCCTGGGTCGACGAGAGACGCGATCCATACAAGTCCACGGAAGCAGCCATCGCGTATCTGAAAAAGCTGTACGGGGACTTTGGCGACTGGTCGCTGGCCCTGGCCGCCTACAATGCGGGCGAGGGGGCCATCGGGCGGGCTTTGAAAAAGACGGGCACCGAAGATTTCTTCAGTCTGTGCGAAGCCTCGCAAGACCTGAAGAAGGAAACCAAGCTGTACGTCCCCAAGTTTCTGGCGCTGGTCAAGGTGGCCCGGAACCTGGAGAAGCTCGGCTTTGAACCGCTGGACATGACAAGGCGTTTCGCGAGTCCGGTGCATCTGAGAGCCAAGCCGGGCACCGACCTCCTGGCCCTGTCGAAAAGCCTGGGCATGGACTGGAAGTCCTTTCGCGAACTCAACCCCTCTTTCCGCAAGCAGGAGGCTCCGCCTTCCGCGTCCGTCATGGTGGCCGTGCCGGGCCAACTGGTGGCCAAGGCCGAGGAATTCCTGAAACGCCCCGTCACGCCCAGACAGACGCGGTACGCATCCCACAGGGTCAAGCCGGGGGACACCTGGTGGGGGATCTCAAAAAAGTACAAGGTCTCGGTGGCCGACCTGCAACAGGCCAACAGCGGCGGCAAGACCAAGAAGCTCAAGGTCGGGCAGTCACTGCGCATACCGGGGCAGGAGGGCGTCTTTGAGCCGGCCGCGGCCAGGAAATGGGCCTCCAGGCGTGCCAATTACCTGGTGCGCCAAGGCGATACGATCTGGTCCATCGCCAAGCAGTTCAAGATCGATACGTCGTCGCTGCTCAAGGCCAATGGCCTCGCGGGCTCCTCGGTCATCAAGCCCGGACAGAAGCTGTTCGTGCCCGATGCCGGAAGCGTCGAAACCCGGCAGGCCCAAGCCAAGGCCGACGCCGTGCGACAGGACATGGTCAATTACAAGGTGCGTCCGGGAGACAGCCTGTGGGGCATCGCCAAGCGTTTCGGAGTCACTCCGGCCGAGTTGCAAAGCTGGAACAAATTGGCGAAAAACGCCCACATCAGGCCGGGAGACAGGCTGAAAGTCTATGCCCGCTGAGCAATGCCTCAACATCAAACGGCAGGCCCCTTCAGCCTGCCGTTTTTATTTGGTGCGCCCGGCAGGGCGCACCCACTTGGAGGTGAAAGTCCTCTACGCACCCGACAGGGGGAAGCGTTAGCGAAGTAATCGGCCCGTCCTTTGCCGCAAATCGTCCCGAAGAAACACATAGCGCATGG
>Ga0265295_1002604_pt1 | contig 28057 bp, 22 predicted proteins | sample Munlansysbiofilm_FD_192503 | JGI IMG/M metagenome (GOLD analysis project Ga0265295, IMG submission 192503) | Leachate microbial communities from a municipal landfill in Southern Ontario, Canada - Methane capture system biofilm | ecosystem: Engineered > Solid waste > Landfill > Unclassified ... | reverse complement strand
CCAAAAGGAACGTTCAATAGTTCCTGACCGACACTTACCATATTATTTATCCCCTTAGATTTTACAAAACTGAGTAAAAAAATTAATACATTTATGATATAAAATACTTTGTCAAAAAGTCAGATCTCATTAATAAAAGAGTAAACGTATCTACTCTAATATCTGGCTGCTGTTCTTGAAGATAGTAACTGCAAAACCAGAAGAAGATAAGCCACCAACAGAATAAAAATATTATAGGATAAATATTAAAAAGAGAAAGGAAATTAATTACCCTGTTACAATAAAGTAGAATAGATTTATGCAGACACTCCGGAGAAGACCTTTTCTCTCTTAACCTTTCCCTGAGCTGCTGAAAGGCATTCAAGTGTACAGTAAATTGCCTTATCCTCCACTTTTTTAAGGACTATAAACTCATTTCCACAAATCGGACAAATTTTCCTCACATACTCCATAAAATATCACCCACTTACTGTTAACTTTCATTCAAATAATACATTCTACAGGCAGCTACTGCACATTTTATTCCTGATAAAGGAATTAAAAGCACAGAAGAATATTATTAACCATCTGAAAACTTTGAGCGTAATAATATTAACTCATATTTCTAAGTTTCTATAATTTTGTTCGGACCTATCATTTAATAATAAAAGTTTGTAGATAGTAGACATTAAATGAGTAAATAACATTAGGAAAAATAGTTTCTGAAAATTGTTACTGAAAAAATAGGAGTTTCCGGAAAGATTTAGAAATGGATTTAATAAATAAAAAAAGAAAAAAATTAAAAAAAGTTAAAGAAAAGAAGAGCTGGGAGGGAAATCACAGACCTTCTTTCTTACGCCCGAAGATGAAAACTAATCCAAGGATTGCTGCTACAGGGAGAGCAACGGTTGGGAACTCTGGAATCTGAGAGTTTACTGTCCTCGAAGCTGCTCCAAATTCAATACTAGTTTCAGATCCAGCTTTAATTGTAACAAGGTAACTTGCACCAGCCGGCCCATTATTGGTAAGTGTTATAACTCCTACATCAGTGTATGAGCTAGCGGTTGGGTGAAAATTCGGATGGACAAACCCAACAGTAATGTCAGTAGTTTTTGCTTCGGCAGGAGAACCAGCTTTTACTGCAACCGTAGAAGTATAAGGTAAATCCGTATCAACAGCTTCCTCTAAAATGCCTGTTCCTCTGAAGCTAAGAACTACAGATTGTCCAGGAGCCAAAGTTATAGGATTTGGTGCCTCTGCAGTACCTGCTGCATTCAAGAGACTTGGATCAAATGGAGCTGCCATTGCGGATCCGGCCATACAGGCGATTAATAAACCGCTCACTATTAGTAACAAAATTTTCTTCATAATCTACCCCTACTTTCCAGATATTTTCTTAATTTTTTTTGGAAAGTTATAACATTTAGACATATTATAAATGTTTAATCAGGTAAATCCACTAAAAAAGTCAGTATTTTCCTTGAATATTCATAGACTCGCCTACACAAGTTGCAATAATCATGCGGTGTACAACCAGACTTTCCTTTAACGAGGCAGGGTCCGGGAAGAAATTGAAAGGGAGGGAGTATTCTAGGGAAAAAATACCAACCGGATAATGGATTGCGCCAATTTTGAAATTAAGCATTTTATAATGTCATCCAATATATCTATCACGAAATATATAAGGGTGTTCAAGATTAATATATAATACAAGATTTCTTAAGTTTTACTCGGAGAAATATATAATTATGAAATATATATTACATACAGAATATGATAGATTGTAAGCTTCAAAAGCGAAACTTTCAAAAAACAACAGTAACTACTATTTATATATGAATTCATCAAAGAAGGGAATTTTTGCTTATTTTCTATATTTTAGAAACTTAAAGGTAGTCATATTATTCAGAAATACAGATCTTTAGTGATACTGAGATTCCCCCAAATTTATCTTAACAAAAAATAAATATTCTGCCAATATTTTAAAAGCTGAGGGAAATATGTAATAAAATTATAAATCAGTTTAGCCTGCTTTTTTAAAAATACTGAAGTTATAAATTTCAATATTTAAGAGCTGTGCGAAAGAAAAAAATAAAAGAAAAAAGGCAGGAAAACTTCACAGCTCTTCTTTCTTACGACCAAATACGAAAACAAGTCCGATCAATGCTGCCACAGGGAGGGCAACGGTTGGGAATTCGGGAACTGATACATTAACAGATTCTGCCGAATAAACAGAATATGATTTTGTAGTCGAATCCCCGGTAGATTCGGAATAGGTTGTTACGGTTACAGTCCCTGGCTTTGTTCCTTTTATGTACAGGGTTCCGCTATAGGTCTCTACTCCAGAGGTAAAAGAAGAACTTGAAAGAGATGTCCCAGAGCTTGCCCAGTTACCGGAACTGCCCACTGCAACTGGAGAAGAGCTTTCAAGATATGCAAAAAGCCCGTCAGTCGCAGTAAGTGTTACATGGTATGTCCCTTGAGTGTTAATTCTTATACTTGTAGCGACGGAGGCTACAGAGTCTCCATCCGGAGTTATAGTTACGTCATCCGGTGTCAGTACGGTATTGCTGGCTCCTGCCGGCCCGGCGATACAGACTATCAATAAACTGCTCACTAATAGCAACAACATTTTTTTCATAAATATACCCCTACTTTCCAGATTTATCTACCCGTTAATTATTGGAAAGCTTTCAGCGACACATAAAATGCTTAATTTCAGGGTTCCTTAAATGTCAGGACTTTTTCGAAATATCAAGGTACTCGAATCGAGAGCCACGTCCTTAAAGTTTGAAAAATCAGGAGCCTTCTTACAAAGGCAACTCCTGGAATCAAACACAAAGGACCAGGGATATCCCGGAAAAGGATACTAATCATGAATAATTTATAACCAATTTTTAAATTAATCATTTTATAATGTCAACTGTTATATTAAATAATAAATATATAAGGATGTTCAGGCTAAATATATAAAATAAGAAGACCGCGGCCGATTAGAAAAATTAAAAGATTAGAATATAAAAGAATTTTAGAGTTTAAATTTTTAATTTAGGCCATATATCATTATAGAAAGTCGCTTGATATACAACATATATATACATTTATATATCAAATTCGTCAGTCATAAAATTATAATCTGACATTAAAAGTAAATATAAAGAAATTCTGGACTTTTTTTACAAAAATGATAGTTCTGAAATTATAACTTATCATTTATATGTTCCTTGGTGAGTATAATAGAAAAAATGAAAACTTCAAGAGTGAGTTGATACCTATAATAAAATAATAACTGAGTTTAGCGGCAATTTTAAAAATCAAATAATATGAATCAAATAATATAAATTTAAGGATGTAAAAAACATAGAAGAAAATAGTGTCAGTTGATCAAACTGGCATTGTACAGATTATCCAGCAAAGCAACCGCTCAGCCAGAATGGTCAACTATAAAAGTGGTGTTGCCTGTCATCTGTTCGGATTCCAGGTCATAACCATTTACCGATACTTTATGTTCTCCTTCGTTCAGTTCGGACTTAATTCTTGCTTTATAGTAGTAAGACCCGTCCGAGTATGTCAGATAGGTGACATTAACCGCTGGACTACCCGAGACTGAAACTGAGGGTTTGGATTTTAAAGTGGTTGAGGGAGTAACGTTGATTTCCAGGTCTCCCTTATTTATGGTTCTGGGGGTAAGCTCAATTGTAAAGTTTGAAATTGAGCGATCGACAAAGAGTTCATCGAGAGTGGAGACCGTATTTCCAAAGACATCCGTACACACAGCTTCTACTCTGAAGTAGTCTCCGTTCCTTGCAATGTAATTACCCGTCCATGTAATGTTATCCGAAGTTGTCAGCTCGCAGGATTCGGACTCAAAACCGTCCCTTGTAACCAGGCATACTGCGGACTGGAGAGGCACCGGATATGTTACATTAAAGGTTGTGGCAGTCTTGCAGGGGTTAGGGAAGATGTCCAGCATGACCCTGGGGGCGCCTGTGTAAATTTGAGTCCGGGCATCAGGTTCCGGATGCTCAGGCTCTTCATTGCCTGCCCTATCAACAGCTCTTGAACGGAAGTAATAGGTCTGGTTATCCTTTCCGCTAAAGCTGGAAGAGTTATCTGTTGTCTTTGAAATCCATGGCTCCCAGTTAACCCCGTCAGTGCTTGAGTCTATGGAATAATAAGCAATTCCAGAAAGGTCATCTGTCCCGTTCCAGGAAACCGTAAAGGTTTTGTTGTCCGTGAATGCCGGGAGCTCCAGCACACTTGAGGTTGGAGGTACGGTTTCGACAGTATTTGTCTCCGAAATATAAGCAGATAGTTCTGAAAGAGGTTTAAAGGAAATTCTATCCCAGAAAACGTCAACAGGTACGATTTCACCCGGCATCTGCCTCAAACCGAATGAGAGGTTGTTCTCTCCTGCCTGAAGAGATACCGGAATTTCAAGGTGCTGCCACCCTTCCGCTTCGCTGACCCCGTCTGTCCACACGGTGTCTCCATTAACTGCAACGTATTTTAGCTGAGAGTCTTCCTTAGAAGTTAAGTTGAAGTTATCTATCACGTATGCCGAGAGCACAGCCATGGTGTCTTCATCACATGTTATATTTTGAGAGATTTCACCGGATTGCCCTGGCTGATCAAAAAGGCTTCCATTATAGGAGCTGCTTATTCTGTATGCGAGGGAGGAGTTTACTCCGGACCCACTTACATAAGAACCTGTTATATACTCAGTATTTGAAGTAAAGTTCCATATTTCTGAAGATTCCATCTCTCCATTTTTAATCACCGGAAGCGATGAGGCATCAGTGTACTTCTCATCGACCAGATGAGTGAAGGTGTTATTATTATCCAAATAAAGATGGACAGACCTGTAAGAGAAATAATCCGGTTTCTCCTTAAAAAGAGCAAACTCAAGTTTGGACCTGTCATTTTTCAGGCTGTGACGCGTGTAAGTCAAATTCTTCTGCCATACCTCTCCGTCTTTCAAAGGAACATTAAGCTCCTGAATTACCTCCTCATCGATTTTCATCTGGAGGATATAGTTTACACTCTGAAGCTCATGGTTTTCAATTCCTACTGTAACATTAACAGGAACATTGATGAAGCTCTCATCAGGATAACCTTCGGCTTTTCCGTCGGGACCAAGGAGATAAAGCATGGTAAAAGTCTCCTTTTCCCGGGTCATCTTGGCGTATGCTAGCATTGCACTTGAGATAATAATAGAGCCTATCAAAGCAATTACGAGAGCCTTTTCAATTTCCGGAGGCAGGGGCTTTTTTCTGGTATCAGCCCCTTTCCCTGTGATGGACGGGTACTTCAAACCCTTTGCTTTAACTTTGCTTTTTGACCTGTGAAAACGCCTGACTTCAACTGGAGAAGTCATTTCTTCAGGCTCTTCGGACTCTTCAGGCTCTTCATCAACCTCATCAGACTGAATGGATTTTATGAATTCTTTTAATGAAAAAGAGAACTGCTCGCTTTCATCTTTTAATTTTCGTGTAAAAATTGCAAGAATACTGAAGAAAGTCGTGATCCCAAGAATGGATATAACTATCGGGGCAGGGCGATAACCCCAGGGAAGCAGGCTTATTAAAAAGCCGTCAAAAACTGTAAGTACAAGACTGAAGCCAACACTTAATGTAAAACGTTCTATCCCGCTGATTTCTTTATTACCAGGAAAGAGTGCGGATATAAAAGCATAACCGGGAACGAAAAAAAAGAGGGACAGCGCTACAGGAATTCTAAGAAATGTTTCATTGAATGGAGGAACAAGTACAAAAATAACTCCCAGACATGAAAGAATAGTAACTGCAAGCAAATCGTCTACAAAAACACATTTTTTTAAGTGTGGCATTCTACTATGAAGTAATTCAACAAAAGATATAATATTTTCCCAATATTAAAAATATTTTTCCGAGACTTTATAACCCGGGAGCAAAAACCTGTGACCTGTAGTCTGACAAAGTATAAAAACCCGGATGATCAGAGTGAATAAATATTTGTGAGGATAGAAAGACGGAGAAGTAAATGTAATTATTAAGTAACCTGAAGTGTATCGAGCCTTCATCCGGAGATTTCTATTCGAAAAGTATTTACTTTCTTGAGAATTACTGCCTACAATTACATTATTAAGAAGACAGATATCACAGAGAAAGCCCCTTTAAAAAGTTAAGCTTTTTATTATTTCATCAATATTTTTGGTATAAGTAATTCAAATAACAGATGAAAAATCTACATGTAAAAAACAAATCTACGTTTAAAAAATCTACATGTAAAAAACAAATCTACGTTTAAAAAATCTGCATTAAAAAACAAATTTGCGTTAAAAAACAAAAAGCAGGGGGACATATAAATGACCGGATCCGAAATGCCTGAATCTTTTAATTTTTCTTCAGCCCTCTCAGGCGAGGTTGCAATAGAAATTATTTTGATTGTTGCAATAATTGCAATTTCAGGGTTCCTGCTGTATGCTTACATATATTTCTCAGGCAGCAAATGGATCCTCAGATGGTATGGAGCACAGAAGGTCAAGAGGAGCGAAAAACCTCTTCTTTACTCACTCCTTGAGGACCTTTCTTCCAGAGCAAAAATTAATCCCCCCGAAATATACAGTTTTGAGTCCAGAATTCCCTCAATATTTACAGTTGGTCACACAGGTAAATCTTCAATCGCTATTTCGACATCCATGCTGGAGATGTTTGGAGAACTGGAACTGGAAGCCCTGATGGCGCATGAGATCGGACACATACAAAATGGGGATGTGGGCAAAAATACGTTTATAGCACTTATTGCAGGCACAATAATGTCGTTTCCTAACTTTGCAATGTGGTGCTCCATGCTCTCCGGTTTCGGACAGCCCGATGACCCTGCACCCAGGTTCTTCAGGTATATAGGAACTGCTATTGCCGCTCCGCCTGCAGCACTTCTCATACACCTCACAAACCCTGCCAGAAGAGAACTCGAAGCCGATGAAGTAGCAGTGAAATTAACAAAAAACCCTCAGGTCCTGGCAAAGACGATAGAGTACCTTGAAAACTACATCCCCCTCCAGCCTGTATCCACCAGGTTTAACCCGGGCCATTTCCACCTTTTCAGCACACACACCCAGCAGGTGAGAGGATACCTGTCTATATTCATATCCCTATTCGACACTCACCCTGAAACCGGAGACAGAGTCGCACGCATCCTGAGCCATACAACTTACTCTAAAAACGAGAATATCAGCAATAACTTCTCAAGAGTCCCAGGCTTTTTTGATGTGAAAAACTGGAGGCTTTCACTTGGTATAAGCTTTGTATCTTATATGGCTTTCCTGTTTGTGGTTATCGTGGGGGTCACGTTTGCAATCAAAGATTTCAATTTCCTTGTGAACGGAGGAATTGCCGCAGTATATACAGGTGCAGTCGTACTGCTTATCGGAGCTACTGCGAAACTCTCCAGAAGGAAGACTTATTTTAAAGGTCCTTCTCTAATTCGCAAAAGAATTATTTTGAACTCTGTACAGGCTTTCAAGCATTTGATGAAAAGAGAATAAAGTCTATTCATTTCAACTCTAACCACCTGATCCATAGAAAAAAATCGGATCAGAAGGAAGAGAAGAAAAGCGAGATATTATAAGAAAAATACCTTGAGATAATCTTCTCAAGTAATGCATGTCAAATAATCAAGTAATATAATTATCAAATAAGAAAGAATGAATAAAACAAATAAGAAAGAATGAATAAAAAACGCTGATTATTTCACCTTTTTAATTCTATAAAATACATTATACCTGCTGCAACACCTGCAAAAATAATCCAGCCTATATGTGTGTGTACAAGCATCATCGTTTCCTCCCCGTAATAATAGGCAGTCAGGTAGAGGACAATTACCCTGAACAAATTAGATATGTAAGCGACAGCAACACAGAACCCGAGCATCATAAAGGTCCTGTTAAAGTCCATTTTTTCAATTTGGCTGTACCCAAAAACGATTCCTATCAGAAGGAACATAGAGTACAGGCCCGAACAGGGACCCCCAATGACCATAGTCATTTCTTCAACACCACTGATCCTGACAGTTTCCGTAGCAATTACCTCAAGAGGAATCCCCATCAAGCCGATTATCTTTACAGTTGGAAGAAGTATCATATAATGGTCGAACTTGTGCAGGAAATCAATGTTAAGGAAAGCAAACATGGAATAGAAGATAAGGTAGAGCACAACAAAAACCGATGAGATATACGCTCCGAACTTTGAGACGCGGGCGATCTGCGGGTTCTGGAGCTGGGTGCCGATTAAAGAGGCTCCGAAGAACAGAGTCATAACGTCCAGGGTCCCGAGTTCTCCGCTGTTTTTAAAGTTATAATAAAGGTCGGCTGAAACGATAAAAACTCCGATTACGAAATAGGTTTTCGATTTTTTCAACAGGCCGGAATCTCCCAGATGCTTGAAATTAATTTGTGTAAGCAAGAAAACGGAAATAAGGAAAAGAATAACTCCGACAGCAGTAGAGCCTTCGCTGACCTCAACTGCCATTCCTGTGAACAATGCAAGAACAAGTAAAATCAGAACCAGGTTTTTGTTTTCGCTGTCCATTGTACCCACTCTTTACATGCATATATAATTGAGCAAATTATTTAAAAACTTTTCTAAAAGTTTCAGGCAATCTCCCTGGCAACTATTATAAAAAAAATACAAAATAGTAAGAAATATATATTAAATGCACGACATTCTAAGCCAAAAAATAAATTCAGAAGATACCTTCGAATTTATCAGCCGGAATTACAAAAAATTCAGATATTAAAAAACCTATTCAGAATTATGAATACTTAAACTGAGGAAAAATTGAAAATAGATTCAAATGGACTGAAATTGAGAAAGGAACAAGGTTCAGGCCAAAAACGGGGGCGTCAAAGTGAGGGACTTTACTTTAACAAAATACGAAAGCCTGCTGCAGGCGATCAAAAAAACAAATTACTCTACCTGCACAGTACACGATTTTCTTAAAAACGAATCCGAAAACTGCATAATCCTCAGGCACGACGTCGACCGTGCAGTTAACAGGAACCTCGCTATGGCAAAACTTGAGCACAGATACGGAATAAAATCGACATATTATTTCCGCCATATCGAAGAGACATTTAAACCCGAAATTATACGCCAGATGGCAAGAATGGGCCACGAGATCGGCTTTCATTATGAGGTTATGGATAAAGCAAACGGGGATATGGACAGGGCAATTGAAATCTTTAAAGAAGAACTTGAAGACCTCAGAAAAGCTACTGAAAAAGTTACCAAAATAAACACGGTATGCATGCATGGAAACCCTCTCAAACCGTGGTCAAACCGGGACCTGTGGAAGAAATATGATTTTAGGGATTTCGGGCTTATCGGGGAACCATACCTCTCAATTGACTATAATAAAGTCTTTTACCTTACAGATACGGGGAGGACCTGGGCTGATTTAAAGATCAGAGTAAAGGATATAATTGATAACCCCGGAGCAAATGAAAAATCGGACCTGAGGTCAATTTCTTCTACTGATGATGTAATCCACCTGATTCAAACTGAAAAAATGTCCCAGATCTGCCTGCTTGTCCACCCTAACAGGTGGTGCGAAGACCTTGGCGGCTGGACAAAAGAACTGCTGTTCCAGAACGTGAAAAATGTAGGGAAGGCAGGGATTGTGTGGTACAGAAATATTCAAAGAAAAGAAATAACTCACTGATGTGGGACTGATGGATATAAAAGTAGAACTTTTATCAGAGAAAAATGAAGCAAAATGGGAAGAATTTGTATCGCTCCCGAATAATGCAGGGGTCTGGCATACTCTAAAGTGGAAAAGAATTATAGAAAAAGAGTATGGATTCAAGCCTTACTACTTACTGGCAATTGATGGAGCAGAAGTCTGCGGAATTCTTCCACTTTTTCAGGTTAAGAGCTTGATTACTGGAAATAGAATCGTTTCTCTGCCTTTTTCTTATAATTGCGGCCCGGTTGCGAACTCGGACGAATCTTACACTTTATTAGTTAATGAAGCACAGAAATTAACAGAAAAACTGAAGTGTGAATATCTGGAGTTGAAAATGGGAACATCACTCCCGGCTGACTCAATCGAACAGAACCAATTGATTGAAAGTAAGTTTTTTTACACGAGCGTGTTAAACCTCACATCGGATCCCGAAGTAATCTGGTTCAATATGGATGCCAGAAGGACAAAATGGGCAGTAAGGAAAGCTATAAGAGAAAACGTAAAAATACGAACGGAAACAAATCAAGAAGACATTCAGATACTACACGATTTAAAGGTCAAAACAAGACAAAAACATGGCTCACCTGCTCCTTCACTCCGGTTTTTTCAAAAAATAATGGAAGAATTCGGGCCAACAGATATTGTGAAACTATGGGTCGCTGAATATGATAACAGGATAGTTTCAGCTCTTATGTTTTACGCTTTTAAGGACACAGTAATGCCCGCATATATCGCTTCCGATGATGACTACAAATCCCATATGCCAAATAACCTGCTTTACTGGCAAGCAATAGAATGGGGATGTAAAAACGGTTACAAATACTTTGATTTTGGCAGGACGGAACCCGAGAATGAGACATTGCTGAAATTTAAAAGTAAATGGGGCTGCCAAAATTACAAGATCCCCTATTATTACTACCCCAAGCAACCGAAATTGCTTTCACAAAACAGGGATTCTTTCAAGGTTAATCTTGTAACTAATTGCTGGAAAAAAGCACCTGTTCCTTTGCTAAAAGTACTGGGACCTCATCTCCTAAAACATGTCGGATAAATAAAATTAGCTCGGGTGTTTAACATGAGGCCAGATCCTTACTTGATTCCACGATTCAACTTTGATTATACATTAACCGATTTCTCTATCAGTATTGGATCTCTTTTTAAAGGAGAATCTAACCTAGAGCCTTTATACTCAACTTTCGGCCAGAAGGATTTTTTCTTTACGAACTATGGGCGGACAGCCCTTTATGTAATACTCAAATCGCTGCACTTGCCTCCAAAATCAAAAATTGGTGTCCCACTATATTGCTGTACTGTAGTGTTTGATGCAATAATCAACGCCGGACACATCCCCAGATTTATTGATATAAATAACAATTATACAATGGATCCGGAAGACCTGAAAAGTAAGATAGAGGATTTAAGTGCTGTTGTGGTTATCCATACCTTTGGCCGGCCTGCAGACATGGATTCAATAAAAAAAATAGCAGGAAGGACCCCTATTATAGAGGACTGTTCCCATTCCTTACTCAGTGAATACAAAGGGAAAATAACCGGCACAATAGGAGATATGGCAATTTTTAGCCTCGCAAAATATCTTTCTGCAGGAGGAGGGGGCTTACTAATTGTAAACAACAACTCCTTTACAGAAAATATTCAGGAAGAAATGAAGAATTTGCAGGAACCTTCTGCTTTAGATGAAATTCAGTACATTACTACAGCATATATGAGATCATTCTTTTACCACAAGCCATGGTTCGGACTTTTTGGCTTACCTATAGGCCTGATGCTGGAAAACAAAGTTGACCTGATGACTAAAAAAAGTTCAAGGATGACAGCCGGCTACAAAACCTATACAGATATATCTTCAAAGAAATTGAGCAGCTTCAAAAATAAAGTTGAGATGCAGAGAAAGAACTCTTTTTTCCTGCTTGATAAATTGAAGGATAGTTCTTTAATTTTACCCCGTGAAGAAAAAAGCACATATTGTAATTATTATTTATTTCCTCTTATAGTGAAAAACCGTGATAAAACCTGTGAACACCTGCGAAAAAACGGAGTCGATACGACCAAACTTTTCAGCCAAACTCCAGAAGTTGCAAAAGCTATTTACGATTACAAAGGCGATTGCCCCAGAACTGAGGAGATTTCAAAGAGCATAATTACCATACCAAATCACTATGTACTTAAGAAAAAAGAATTAGAAAAAGTGGCTGGAGTTATAACTGCCTGTCCGTATGTGTAAAACTCAGGGGAATAGAATGTACAATAATATTTCAATATTCACAACCGATTCATTATATTCATATATTCTGCTAAAGGATTTTATTCATAACCATCATAAAAATATCAGTGCGATATATATATCCAAACCACTGAAAAGGCAAAAATATCATAAATTTTTCTTTCGAAAGGTAATAAACGGGTTGGGAATCAGATATTATTTACAACGTGTAATTCACGATATTAAAAACAAAAATAGTGAGAGCACAATAATTAATCTTGCAAATAAATATAATATTCATACAATTGATGCCCCTAATATAAATGATACAAAAATAGTGAACAAGGTTAGAGAAGATAAAACTGACATTATTATTTCAGGGTATTTTGATCAAATAATAAAGAAAGATTTAATAAAAATTCCCTCTTTTGGGATATTAAATATACATCTGTCAATGTTGCCAGAATACAGAGGAGTGAAACCTGTCTTTTGGGTACTCAAAAATAATGAATCTAAGACCGGGATTACAATTCATATTGTAGAGGAAGGCCTAGACACAGGAGACATCGTAATCCAAAAAGAAGTAGATATATTATCCAGTGATTCAGTTGACTCCCTAACAAAAAGAATGTCCATAGTAGGAAGTGAAATTCTACAAACTGCAATTGAAAATATTCAATTAAACAAACTTGAACTTAAAAAACAAAATTTGGGGTCTGGTTCCTACTATTCACAACCAACTAAAAAAGATCTGACCCATTTTAAAAAACAAGGGAAAAAGTTCTATTAAACTTTAGTAGGGATTGGATGAAAAAACTGAAATTGATGCTGGACATCGGGCACCCAAAAGATATTAACACCTTCAGGAATGTGATCTACCTACTTCATGATCATGGTCATGAAGTAAAAATAGTAGCAAGATCCAAAGAAAATATAAAAGAAATAATAAAGAATTATGGGTTAGAATGTGATTTTAGTCCTTATTACAAAAATATTATTGGAAAAGTTTTTGGAATTTTAATTAACGATTTATGGCTTTATAAAAAAGCCAAAAAATATGATCCAGATATTTTTATCAGCTTTGGGTCTCCGTATGCTGCCCATGTTAGTCGACTTCTTGGGAAAATACATTTAGCATATATAGATACCGAAATCGCAGTACCTGCTATAAAATTAATGTTGCCTTTTACCGATAAAGTATACACGTCTTCAAGTTTTTACACTGACCTTGGACCAAAGCAGGAACGTTTTAACGGATATTACGAATTAGCATACCTGCATCCAAAGTACTTCATACCAAATCCGGAAGTCCTAAAAAAGTATGACCTAGAAGAATACATCATTCTACGTTTATCAGCTCTGGCTGCTCATCACGATATAAATGCAACAGGAATGAACTTTAAAACAGAAGAAGAGCTACAAGAATATATAGATCAACTTGAAAAGTACGGGAAAGTATTAATTTTTTCTGAGACTGCAGAATGGCAGACAATAAAAAATCATCAGTTAAAAATTGATCCTAAAGATTTGCATGACTTGATCTCTTTTTCTTCCCTATGTATCGGAGAAGGAGCAACAATGGCATCTGAAGCATCCATCTTAGGCACACCTTCAATATATGTATCAAATACTCAACGGGGATACTTGAATGAGCTTGAAAAAAAATATGGATTAGCATATACGGTCCAAAAAAGAGATGAAGGTCTGCAAAAAGCAATTGAAATTTTAGAGAATAAATCCTTTAAAAAGGAATGGAATCTAAAGAGAGACAGAATGTTAAGCGAAAAGATAGATATTGTCAAATTTGTTGTGAAAAGCATTGAATCATATGTAAACACAAAATAACAAAAAACTAACAAAATACATAATTATCGAAAAAATAGCAGAATCTGATAATAATATTAAATATTATACTGAAACTGAATTCAACCTATAATTTTTGTAGCTTATTACAGCTGAAGGGAACTGAAGATTTGTCAATGCAGTTTACTTAAAATAAAAGAATAATTCCCAGCAAAGTAGGAGTAAGATGACTAGAAAATCTAATTATGTTTTAATGACCCCATGTAAAAATGAGGAAAAATCTCTTCCAAAACTTGCGGAATCCATAATTAATCAAACATTAACACCTAACCTCTGGCTTATTATAAATGACAATAGTACAGATAATTCTCCCGAAATATTAAGAGAGCTTGAAAAAGAAAATAGCTGGATTCGTGTAGTCACCTCTAAGGGAACTAAAAGAGATCTAAGTTTTCATTACGCAAAAGTGGTTAATGATGGGTTCTCGTTGATCCTACAAAAAAGTTCTATCGAAAAAATCTCCTTTGAATATATGGGTCTTATTGATGCAGATATGATATTAGAGAACAATTTTTTTGAAAAGATAATAGATAGGTTTGAGAAAAACCCCAGTCTAGGTATTGCCAGTGGAAATGCAGTATATTACAATGGTGATAAATTAATTGCTGAAGAAGGCAGAGAAAATCTTCCCATTGGTGGCTTGAGAGTCTGGAAGAAAGAATGCTTTATAGAAACAGGAGGCTTTCCAATAAGCTACTCCGCAGATTCCGTATCAAATGTTCTAGCTATTTTACGTGGCTGGGACACAAAAAAATTCAATGATATTGTAGGAATTCAAACAAGAAGAACCAGCAGCGCTGAAGGTTTATGGAAAGGATACAGGACTAAAGGCGAATCCGACTATTACAGAGATTATCATCCTCTCTATGTTATTTTCAAGTTTATAAAATATAGTCTAACAAGTCCTTCATATATAGGAATTGCATATTTAGGAGGGTATATAAGAGGGATTATAAAAATTAGAAATAAGATCGACATTCCAGAAGTTAGAAAATACTATCGAAATAAACACCTTGAAGTTGGAAGGTACTATGCAGGGAAATTCAAGTTCAAACTTTGATATTCAATATAATCCAAGTAGAAGAACCAAATTTCTGTTAATGGGTTTGTTATTAGCATTGAATATCATAATTAGAATCCCCAGCATACCACATGAAAAAGGTTATGATTCCTTCTTTATACATAACTTAGCAAATTCATTAACAATATTTGGTTCTGCAAAATGGTGGATAAACTGGTTGTCTGTCTTTGGATTTTACCCGGATTCATATTCCAGTGCTGTACCTTTCACTCTTTCTGGAATGTCCCAAGTAATGGGAATTGAAATGGAAAAAACAATTCTATTATTTTGTATAATTATAGGGATTTTTGGAATATGTACCATATATGTTTTTGCAGAACGTATTTACAATAGCTTTCAGTTTAAATATATAATGAGTCTATTTTTGTCTCTAGCGCCAGGTTTCATGTTATTTACCACATGGGAAGTAAGTACCAGAGGACAATTTATAGTTTTTTTCCCATTATTCCTTTACATATTATTGAAAGAAGAGTTCAAATTTAAAAAATATATTTTATTACCTACTTGTCTTATATTTATTTTTTCGACCCATCATTATGCATTTTTTTTAGTACCAATTAGTATAATATACATATTCCTTAAAGCTATTCAGAATGTGAAACCGGAACTCTTCAAGATATCATATCTAAATTATGTACTTTTAGTATTCTTTTTAATAGCTCTAACATGTCCTTTCTTTACAGGATTATTCATATCATCTGGATCGAGATATACATGGATATTGAATGCCATAATTACAAATATAAGACAAACCGGACCATTAGTACTGTTTATACCAGGAGGCTTAGCTTACTTATTCCTAAAAAAGAAGACTTTTGAAGGAATGTTCATGTGCCTAACTATAACTGTGTTGGCTCCAATATTCTATTCTCAAATATATGGACCATTCGTACTCATACTTATTAGTATTTTTATAATAAGCATTGCGTTTAATAATTCATTAAAACTTATGATCACTCATAAGAGCAAATTACTGACAATAGGTATTGTAGCAACCATTCTTCTTTTTGTATCATTTTCAAGCTTTTACAACCATTATCGAACTGGAAGTTCAGATTCTTTTTGGTATATGCAAGAAAGCACTTATGCTTCTGGCACATGGGCAAAAAATCATATCCCTGAGAATGCTCGTGGATTGGATACAGGAATGGAAACTTCCCGATTTCTTGCAATATCAGAAGCACATCCAATAACTACATCTGAAGATATTTTAAATCTAGTTTATGGTTGGACGAACGAAAGCGATATTGTTAGCGTAAAGAATTCACCTTTAAGTTTACAATATTATTTTGAAGGACCATATTCTAAAGGCGGTAGCTCATTCTCTGGAAAAATGGAGTGGATAAAATACGCTGGAACGAGTGGAAGTCTTAGAAACTTTGATTATTTTATTCAAGATAAATACCAGTATAAACCAATAATTGACAAGGTAAAGATCGAATCAAACTTAATCTATGACAGCCCTCGGATTTCTATCTGGGAAATAGCGTAATAAGAGAATGTTAGACTAATTTGAGTAGGTATCAACAATTCTAGTATCAATTTATTTTATATTAATAAGGATTCCAGATCACATTACATAGGACTTACGCATTTGAGATTCAAAATCAGGGCCAGTGGACCTTGCTGTGAAATCGTTGGTTTAGACAGTTGAAGGTTTAGAGCCATTGTTTTTCAGTTCAACCGCGTAAGTCCTAATTACAGACAAAAACACGAATAATTACTAAAATTGAAAATATTAAGACTTGACATTGAATTTTAGATAAAATCAAAAATCATAAATAGTAAAATTTTGCAGGTTATTGGCATATTTGCTTAGGAAATACGGATAGATTAGGACAGAAAAAAGCGCTTTTTAATATTGATTACTTATAATTAGATAATAAAAAATAGGGATAGAATGGAAGACTCTTCACAAAATATATGTTTACTCTCAGTTTGTGACGCAACTCCTAATAGTTTTGGTTCGTTTGAAGAGTTTTTAGTTACATTATCAGAAAAACTCAAACAAGACGGATGGATGCATGTAATTATTTTCAGAGAAAGACCTATTGAAGAAGTAGAAAAATCCCTTTTGAACCAAAATGCACAAATAAGGATTATGAAACCCTCAAAACTTGGAATAATTAATTTTGTACAATTATATCAGATAATAAAGGAAATCCAACCAAACTATGTACATTTTCATTTTTATCCGATTTTTTCTGTGGTGAACTACTTATCATTTTTATTTAATATAAAAATAATATACACTGACCATATGGGTAGCAGAAAACCAAAATCAACATTCAAAAAAATCATGCGAAAACCATACTACTTTACATATTCGAAACTGTATAGTTGTGGTATTGAAAAAGTTGTTTGCGTTTCCGAGTTTGTTAAATTAAAATACTTTAAAGAATACGGAATAAATCCCAAAAAAATGTGCGTTATCCATAATGGAATTAATACAATAAGGTTCCAAAAAAAGTCAGATATAAAAGAAATAAGGGAAAAATACAACCTAAAGGAAAAAATAATAGTCACCTGTATAGGCTTGAGATTTGACAAAGGTCCTCATTGCCTGATCAAAGCTGCCCCATTAATACTTCAAAAAATTCCAAACATAAAGTTTGTTTTAGTAGGAGGCGGAGATTTCAGGGATTACCTGGAAAAGTTAATCGAGGATCAAAAAATAAAGGACCATGTTTTGATTACAGGAATTGTGACAGATGTCACAGACATTTATAATATTTCTTCTTGTGTGGTAGTTCCTTCAGTATGCGAAGAAGCCTTTTGTTTTATTGTAGCCGAAGCTATGGCTATGGAAATACCTGTTGTTGCATTTGATTCTGGTGCAATAAAAGAGGTCGTTCATAATGAATCACAGATAGTACCCAAAAACTATACATTGCTAGCGGATAGAGTAGTCGAAGTGCTTTCAGAAGAAGATGATATTTTCCGTAAGAAAGAAATGAGAAATCACATTATTGAGAATTTTCCTCTTGAAAAGTGTGTGAATGAATATTTCCAATTATATAAAAATATATCACAAAACAAAAAATAGATTGTCAAGTAATAAACCGCACAAAAACCGGAAGGTATATTCTCATGGTAAAAGACTTTAAAAAACCAGCTATGGTAAAAAGGCTCTTAAAATACTTGTAATAAATATTTCCTTCACATTCAAATATTTCATATTCAAAAACCATAGAGACACAATGAACAAAAAAGCAAGATAGAAACTTTTAATAAAAATATAGTTGAAGGGAAAAAACAACTATTCCAGTAATCATTAATTATTCTTTTCTACATCCAATGATGGCAATAATACCAAGAATTGAAACTACAGGCAAAGCAATAGAAGGAAACTCTGGAATCTCACCTCCAAATTCTATGAGTTTCTCTGCACGCACATCATTACCTCCATATGGAACGCTCACTTTTAAAATACTAGGTTTATAATAATCAGGTAGGCTTACAACAAAGTTCGCTATTCCTTTATCATCTATTAGTGCTTCACCTTGACAAAGAACGTCACGTGGATCTCCTACTTCATAGTATAAAGTTCGATGAAATGAGGGATTCGATACATGAACAGAAACAGTAAAATCCTGATTGTATACTGGGTTACTTGGATTTATGGTTATACTATCAATTGAAGGTTTATAAATATTTATATATTGTTGTCCGGTCAGTACAATGTTGCCTTGACTATCATGTATAAGATAACGTAACGTACTTGGTTCAGTGGAATAGTAATCCATTATCGATACATCAAAATTCGCTATCCCCTCACTGTCAATTGGTGCATAACCCGACCCTTCAGTCATCCCCCCAATTGAATAGATCATAAACCCTCCTTCTGGAGGGTTCAAAATATGAACAAAAATAGTAAATTCTTCATTATATATTGGATTACTTGGGTTTGTATATATACTACTAATTGAAGTTTGGTCAGCGCTTGCAGTGCTCACTAACGCCACTATTAATAAAACTGTTACTCCCAAAACCCTAATGAGAGTATGATTTTTTTGTATTTTATTAGATGCTGTCTCTTTCGTCTAAGATCCCTTCGTTATACTTTCAGCAACTTTATCTAATTAAACTTTGCTTTTTTGTTCCAGAAATTATAAATATTAACAAATTATTACAATATATTTGAAAACTGAGAATAAATATACACAAATATAAAAAGTGTAAAGTAATTAAGGAAAAAAAAGGCAAAATTACAAATTAAAATTATTATTAAGATGATCAGGAAAAAAGACAGGATAAGCAACCTTAAGTCGTGCACAATAGTTATATGTTACAAGTTCAGAGTTTGATTAAGATTGAACTCAATAAGACCATAAATCCAAATATTTATAAATAAATTGAACATTATAAATTTTTATGTTTGAAGTTGTATACTATTATCCTATCAAGAACGGTGCGCCTTCAGAAGTGGGTAGGAATTTATTATTGGGACTTTTAAACAAGAGATTGTCTTTTAAAATTTTGTTATTCTCTCAGTATAAAAAAGAAAATCAATGCCTAGAAAAAAAGTACACTAATTTAGATGTACTGTCCTTTCTTGACTTACTCAGATTAAATAAGAGTTATATTGTTCACTTTTCTGTAGAGCCACTTACATTTCCAAACAGAAAATTTTTGCTATACTTAGTGTCAATTACAAATAAAAAGATGTTTAGAAGAAATAAATTAATAATTAATTATCATGGAGATCCAAGAACTGAATTCGAAATCAAATTAAAGAATAGAAGCTATTTGGCTTGTCTTTTGTTATTACCGGATTACTTATTGACTTCCTTTATAATGAAAAATGCCGATGCCATTGTTGTTAATTCTTACTCAATGAAAGAACTACTTCATTCAAGGTATAATATCTCGAATTTAGTTGTAATTCCAAATGCTTTGGATAACTCTTGGAGAAATGAAAATAAAACTCTAGATCTGAAAAATAAAAAGAATACAGTGAATTTATTTTATCACGGAAGACTTGCTCCTGAGAAGGGAGTTGACTTACTGATTAAAGCTTTTTCCTATAATTCTAGGAAAGGAGAAATTCAATTAAAACTCTATCTTGCAGGGCCTCAAGGAGATAAAAAATATGTAGGCTTTCTCAAGAATTTATGCATAGACTTAGGAATTGATAAAGATGTAATATTTTTGGGATCTTTACCGATAACACAATTGAGATCATATTTAAACTCTGTTGACGCTGCAATTTATCCTTCAAGATATGAGCCATTTTCACTTGCAATTTTGGAGGCTTTTAGAATTGTAAATGGCCCTGTTTTTTATTCGAATAAAAGCGGAATAAATGACTTCGTGATAAAGGAAGGTTATAAATTTTACACGTTTGAGCCTTCAGTAAAGGAAATTGCGAATGCTATTAAAATGTTACTAGAAAAAAGTTACGATAATAAGATATTATATAAACAGAAAGAATTTGCTGCTATGTACACATGGGAAAAAATAGCCGATAGATATATAGAATTGTACAAAGAAATGCAGAATCAATGAATAATCATTCTGCGTGTCAGTTTTCATATTCATATGAGGGATATAAGCCAGTGATGTACAGCTAATTCATGATACCAAAATTATCTACTTTAGTCTAAGAGAGAATTTCCTCTCTGTTACGTCCTAAGAGTTCAAGAGTTCTATAAAGAACTCTTCATGAAACTTTTCAAGATTTAAGATATCGAGAATCTCTTTCTGATTTAACCATTTACCAGCTTCTTTGATACTTCTTTTTTTTGAAAAAAAAGAGCATATAGGGTTTCCAAGTTCCATACTACGAATAATATAAAACCTTATAAGCCATCTATAAACCGAGAATCACTGTCCATTTGCTATAATGTCCGCAGACCCATTATAGCCTAATTCTGTACCTTTTGGTTTAAGCGTGTCAACCCGTTTTCGCCCATTGACTTCACGATTCTTACGAGGATTCCTTTATGTTCTTCATAGTATCTTTATTCTAACCAATTATCAAAGTCAAGTTCCTTGAGTTCTTGGTATTGTCATGTGAGCTTCAAACACAAACATAACCATTTATGCATGTCACAGTAGGATTACCTCTAATGGAAAGGTAGCTTATGACGCAATTCATTGTATAGCTTCTTGTCGCACCTGCGGAAAGTCAGTTGAAAAAGCGAAGATACAGATTTTCAGGAGAACTTCTGTAAAAGTGAAGAGAATTTCGAAAAACCCCAGTTTATGACTGGTTGCTTATAAATGGGATATAAGCAGCTTCTTAAAATTAGAGGTTTTTTGAAATTCTCTGAAATTTAAGGAAGGATCGATAATTGTTCTCATATATCTATTAACATTTGAAGGTGTTCTCCCGCACGCAATGCCAAATTCCTCATATCTGGTATTTTATCGTCCAAGAGTCTCCGAATAGTGGTGGCATTTTCAGATATCGATATGACCCTCTCGGCAACCGAAAGCGCATTTAAATTGTCTGATCTGAGAACATAAGATTCATCTCCAAATATATCTCTATTGATCCCTAGTGCTTTGATGCTGTAAGCGAGGCTCAGCGTAGGCACTCCCGTTGAAAGGGCGGCGATCGTGGAGTGGGTCCGTGCTCCGGCGAATATATCCATTTGACTGATAATCCACTTTTGTTCAGCGGCACTAAATGCTGGAACAATTGTAACGCTCTTTTTAAATTTATCTTCCATCAAAGAAACTGCATTTTGCATAAATTCATAGTCATTTGAACCTGAAATAATTACATGTGGAATCAAATATACGGGCATCTCTGTTTTTTTCATCACATCTGTAATTATTTTTGCTGCAATTTGTGTCCATTTTTTTTGATCTCCTCCAGTTACATAATATCCCATTAAGGGACTCAGGTTGAGTCCAATTGCCCCCGTTTCAATGGGAACTTTATCTTCGATATGTGGGGGTTTTATGGGATCCAAGAGGAATGCTGGGTCTGCAACGGGGTAGACGTTGTTGACGACACCAATAGTTTTGAGATATTCGATAGTAGACGATTCTCTGGCGAAGATTCCAGAAACTGATTTGAGATGGCTACTCATAGATAATTCAAACTCTGGAATTGCATTGAATGGGCCAACCGATGCTCCCCAGAGCACGAGTTTTTTTCTCTTTTCAAGGACTACATCATCGAGATTAGTGAAAATCGTAGGATATTTTGATGCAATGCCATAATTATCTCCTCCAATAGAAAGGACCGCTTTTGCTTCGTCAAGATGCGGGTATATTTTCTCGTATGTCCAATATTTCAAGGCATCGGGATTGAAGAAACGTTGATATAAGTGAGTCCATGTTGAGGGTTTCCAGAATCTTCTTATCACTTCTCTTTTTCTCACTCTATTAACTGCTTGATGGACAATATCGGGGTCAGTCTCAGATTGGCACTGCTTCAGATACTGATTGTCGGAATCAAAATGACTTAGACAAACAAAACGGGGATCCCGGAAGTACTCCCGCAAAATTTTCGTTGTTCCCCGAACGATCGCCTCGCATCCTCGGTTTTCGTAAGGCCCGTTACCAGCTAGAATAAACAGTGGTCTTTCTTTATCCATGATACTCACCTCTTATTTTCCCCTGAATATACTGAAGAATTCTTATCGAAAATGTGATAATTTTTGAGATCTGTCTCCCGGCTGTCAATTGCCACAAATACGGCCTCATGATCTCCTGAAGGCGCTCTGCGTCTATCGCATTATTACTCCAGACCTCTCTGCTTTCCGTCCTCATCTTTTCCTTCAAAAAAACTTCTCGCCGAAGGATAGGGTTCCCCTCGCTCTTCGGTTCCACTCGCTTCTTCGGAATCTTTGTTCCTTTTTTACAATAAAGGTTAAGCCGGTACGCCAAATGCTCCCGTTTGACAGTTAGAACCCCTCCCTGACTCTTCACCACCTGATCAACAGAAATATGATCAAGACAAACACCCTCCCCCCGCTCAATCACACTCTGCACCTGTGGTGACCGCACCAGCACGAGACTCGTGCCCCGACTATCTCGCGAATAGTCTGGCAACCAAGCATCCATGCAGGTCACATCAGCACACTCGGCAAAGACGTCGTCGCAGTAGTTGCAGGCATTCAGCGTGAACCATCGGTTTGTCCAAGCCTCGGCGATCCCCTCCTCCCAGAAGATCCTCTGCTCCCTGCAATCTGCGGTAATGAATGTATAGTGAGAATTACTAGCGGGATGGTCAGAACTCTTCCTACGACAACACACCGCCATCACTTCTTCCTTCACGCCGGCAAGGGAGGCAATGTAGTCGGTAAAGTGCCTGCTCTTCAATTGCCCGCATGTAAGGCCTACAGTGATGACAACCCGCTCCCGCAGTTTTTTGTTCTGCTTCTGGGCAAGTCGGATCGCTTTGAGGAAACAGGGGAGACCGGTGATGGCATACCGCCCCGGTACTTCAAGTATCTGCCGGATCACCCTCGAAATCTCCACCGGATAGTATGCTGAGCCAGCTCCAGTACATACACCATCTTGGGCATCGAAAACCTGGAAGTCAAAAAGCCTCTTAGAGTCGCTGGTAGGTATGACGCAGACGACATGGTCGATAACACCCTCACTGAGCAGTGCTTCCAGAATCCAAGTAGCCATCCCGCCCGAAGCGCTGGTCAGCCGATGCTTCTCTGAGTAGCCGACGTAGGAGGCAAGGTAATATCCGGTCTCGGAGCGATGATGTATACCTGATACACCACCATAAAGTTCTCTTCCGATCGTGTCCTCGTTCTCTTCAGAATTGGTGAAGGGGCAGACCCTCAAGCAGAGACCGCACTCCCTTGTGCAGGATGTTACCTCTACCGGGTTGTACTCCCCATAGTGGTTCCACCGCATTGAAAGAACGCCATATGGACATAAAGCAACGCAGAGGCCGCAGCCGATGCAGAGGTCGTGCTCGACGACTTTGGTGATGACAGAAGATTTCATGCAATAATTCTCCTGAGCGCTAGAGGCAGGTAGGATTCAAAGATCCTGCGTTCAAACTCGTTGAGACAAAACGCCCAGACCACCACAAAGTAGACGAGAGTAACGACCGCACCGGCAACGACAAGTGTCATCAAGGTAAGAGACGGGAGGAACACACTAAGAACCTCTGCCATGACCCCGATAAGAATAGTTGCCACAATACCTAGGAGTATCGACTTGGTGAAGGTATGGGCACCGACCCCGAGCACCCTCGTCGCGTACCAAGGAGTGAAAAGGGCGTTTTTTAGAGTGAGGACGATCGCTCCCGCAATCGCAACCCCATAGTAACCCCAGCCGTTTAGAAGCGAAAGAGTGATTGCAAGGCCGAAGTTCCCGATACCCATGAGTAACGTCACTAAACCGGGAATCTGCACCTTGTTGTAGGTCACATTGATAGAGAAGAGGGGTAGCACCGCGAGGTTCACCGCAAAGTGTACCGTCAAGAGGATCATGAGAGGAGCGAGAAAAGCGTATTCATTGCCTACCCAGACAGTGAGGAGCTGAGGAGCAAAACCACAGACGAGACCGATCGGGAGGGCCATAGCTAGTCCCATCAATCTGACGGCGCTCTTCGTGACCCGAATCAGAATCTCGGTCTGCCCCTTTGCATAGTAGGTGAGAACCATTGGGGTCAGCACTCCAGAGAGCACCCCTGAGATCGCACGCAAAAGTACAACCCACTGCAAAGCAATTGCATACTCTCCGGCAGATGTCGCCCCGAAGAGCAGGTTCACGACGATGAGGTCGATCTGGAGGAAGAGAATAGAGCCGATCTGGTTGATGACTACCCACCCTCCCATCCCGCAGAGATCCTTCACTCTCCTACGGTCAAAGGAGTGGATCGAAACTCGGAGAAAGGGGCAGATCCGCCAGGCAAGAATGATCGAGATAGCAGATGCTACGACAGCCCCGACTAGATACGCCTCGCCGACAAGGCAGAGGTCGGGGCCAAGTAGAGTGAAGAGGAGGATGATCAACCCAGTCTGAACAAGGAGATTCGTAAGGTTGACCAAATTCTGGAGGTCGAGGCGGTTGTAGGCGAAAAGCTGGACGGCGAAATTTCCGCTCCACGAACGGATCAAAAATGCGGCGGAAACGCCAAGAAAAAGGAGGACTGCACTAGTTTCCTGCTCGGTAGGGACATTGAAGATTGCTGGGACAAAGTAAGCGACCACAAGGATGAAAGGAACTATAATGAGGATAATCGCAGTGAACCCGAAGAGAGCGGTGTTGAACGTCTTATTCGCTGCTACATAGTCCTCCCGCTGGAGGTCGACGGTGAGGAATCGAGATACTGCAGTGTTTAGGGACTGGACCATGATTGCCACATACCCACTAACCGAGGTTGCGAGCGGGATGAGACCATAAGCCGCAACCCCGAGGGTGGAGATGAAATACGGCACCAAGAGGACACCGATAACGACGTTCACAAGGAAGTAGACGATGTTCGCTGCAAGGTTGCGGGGGAACTGCGCCGCAAAACGGCGGTTTGTGTCTGTCTCTGTCTGCACGATCTGTCCTCAGGGATGGAATATTTTCACATTATCGGATTGAAAAAGAATAAGATTTTATTCTTTTAATGTATGCCCGTTTTTGCCGCCCCATCCGAGCCCAAGAGACAAATTATCGACCTAGACTTCCGGTTCCACCACATTCCTGTCGTCGATGATCGCCGGATGCGCACGCCCTTCTTGAGCTTCATCATTCATCGGGTTATGGAGCAATATTCTTGTAGGTTTAAGGCTCTTCGCTATTTTATGTGGGTTGAAAATAACCGCTTAGTTAGCAAGTAGTCAGGCCAAAAAGAAAAACATCAATCTTGAATATGATTTTCACCAATAAATGTTTCTAAATTTTGGAAATGCTACTTCAACATTTAGGGGATAAATGTAAGTTACCCACTCGAAATAGAGAAGAACCAGATTTAATTATAACTCCTGTATTTTTCGCACTTATGCTAATTTTAAATATTTTATTGGGAGCTTTAGGGAAAGATAATATTTTGGAGATATGACGGTCTTGAATATTGCACAAATTATATATCGATTGTGGTTTTTCTGCTGTAATAGAAAAAGGATCTCAAATTAGCTTAAAAAATCGGTAATCTAATTTGAGAATCGCTTCTCAAAGTGTGACTGAGCTACTAAAGATTCAATTTTTAACTCAAAAAAAGACCATATTTCGACTTTCACTTCTTATTCTTCAAATATCGAATTTTGGTGCTCCATAAACATCTAGTGGGCATTATATTAGATGACATAATATTGATTAATGGGAAAAAGAGCAGTAAAACCAAAGTTTCTAAGATATCAAAAAATAAAGGCTCTTGGCTATGATTATTTACAGTATAACAAAAAATTAATTAAGCTGATTACTTCAACTTGGGATATACTCCCCAAGTTGGAGTTTTGTAAAGATCTCAGCAGTTTCTTTGTTCATTTCCTCTACGATAAACTCTGGATTTTCCCTTTCTTTTCCATTATATACCAATCCCATTCTTATCTTTTCAAGATTATCGGCCAGCTTTTGAATTGTTAGCTCATGGTCGTCGATCAGATGAAGCAAATAATTGTGTAGCAGTAACCCCATTACACAGAGAAACACATGAGCTCTGATTTCACATCCTTTCTGATATACACAGGCTTTACCGGTATCAGTAACTCGTCTTTCAGTTACCTTATGTCCTCTTCAATCATGTTTCTGGAAATCATACATGTCCGCAATTTCTTTTGTTGCAAGATTATCCTTATCGGTAAACACAACAGTCTTTCCCATCCCTAAAAGAAACTCTTTTTATGACCATCATTTAAACTAAAATTAAATTGTAACTCTCCATCTTTTTCAACGATATTGTAATCAAAGAGACCTCTATATTGCTTTGGAATTGCATCAACTACACAATTCATGAGACCTTTTGCAGTCATTTTTCTGCCTTTCCATTTACGGTTAAGTTTTGACCCTATTTCTTCAATCTTCTTCAGAATATCATATTTTTTAGCTTCCCACTCATGTATCTGTTTTCGAGTGGTGATCTCAGTGTATTTTATGACTCCAGTAAACTCTTTACCATACCATTCTCTTTTACACGATGAGCTTTGATGAGATTCTTTTTTCCATTCTCCCATTCTTCTTCAAAATCCGACAAAGGAACCTGAAATAAATCTTTGCACATAGAAGAAGGCAAAGCTCCGACAACATGCATTTTGTCCAAAACGTTTCTATGTTATCTGTAGAGTTCATCCCTCTATCAAAAACAATTGTTACTTCCTTGAGAGGGATCCCTATCTCGGCAGTGTTCCAATTTTTCTGTAAAATTAAAAATTTTAAGAGCCTTTTGAGTAAAAATTCAAGATCAGTAGAGTATTTTCTCACACAGTATCCAAAAATTGGTTTCGAATTTACAGCAAATTCGCGACACTGCCGAAAAGTCTATAATTTTGGAAGGAAACAGTTGAAAAGTCACAATAAATGTGGTTATCAATTAAGAGAAACAGAAGTTATAGAATAAGAAATCGAATAAGAATCTTTAAGATCAAGGTAAGATTGGAAAAAATGGAAGGATAATAAAGAAAAAGAAGTTAATGTGACAATGTCAAGATTGAAGCAAAAGAGAGTATATATATAGGATGATTATTATTTTTACTGTAAAAATGTAAAATGTGAGTAAGAGAAGGGTTCCCAAGAGAAGTTATACCCTAATTGCGGTGGAGTTAGGGTTTTAAATGAGTAGGAATGACTAATGGGTGAAATAAACTACGGCAAGCATGGATACCTATCGGTCAAATGGGAGCTTAGAAAATAGTAGCGGGATCATAAATGGAAATACTGGTCCAAGTGTTATAGAAAGAGAACCTTGCCCCAACATTAAAATATTATTATACTGATTATATCAATTTATTTACATAATACCAGGAAAAGCGAAAAACGCTCGTGTGCATTAAACCACAACCTTTGTTTCCCTGCCTTTATTTCTCCACCTAAGGGGACTGAAATCCACTTATTTTCTGATTGCCGGTTCTGACCGGTTTGGTTAATTGAGGAAAAAATCTATACCGAAATTCCTTTTGCTTCTGTGAATAGTAAAAATATAGAAAGAATCGTGACTACTCCCATCACTGAAGTGACGGGCATCTACCAGAATTCTGGAGAGATTGTAATCCCAATCTCATAATGTTAATAGCGGCATTGTGATCTCTATCAAGAGTAAGACCACAGTAAGGACA
>Ga0265295_1002603_pt1 | contig 28059 bp, 19 predicted proteins | sample Munlansysbiofilm_FD_192503 | JGI IMG/M metagenome (GOLD analysis project Ga0265295, IMG submission 192503) | Leachate microbial communities from a municipal landfill in Southern Ontario, Canada - Methane capture system biofilm | ecosystem: Engineered > Solid waste > Landfill > Unclassified ... | reverse complement strand
TATTCTTCAAGGGCCGGAAAGGTACCGCCTCCTTCTCGAAAACCTCAATGATGCGATTCTTCTGCTCAGGATTCCCGGGGGCGTCTACGAATACGTCAGCCCCAACATTACCGATGTGTTCGGCTACCCGGCAGAACATTTTTACCGGAAGCCCCTTTTTCTCAGGGATATCATTCACCCCGACTATTTCGACTACTGCAAGGAAAATTGGGAGGCTTTGCTCGAGGGGAACGTCGCCCGCAGTTACAAATACAAGATCATTGATCAGAAGGGACGGGAGCGATTCATCGAGCAGTCCAACAAGGGCCTTTTTGATGCGAACGGTCAATTGATCGCCCTGGTCGGACTCTGCCGGAATAATACCGCCTCACGGCAGATGCTGACCTTGAAGGAGAATGAACAGCGCTATCGGCGGACCTTCGAATATGCAGCCAACCCTATCTTTCTTTTTGAGAGAAAAACGGGATCCATTCTCGACGCCAATGCGGCCGCTCTTGACCTTTATGGATACAGCTCCGAGGAAATGGCGGGACTCGGCATCCTGGATATTTCCGCCGAAGCGGACAAGGCGGCTCTTCTGCTGAAATCGCCGAAATTGAATATACGGAAATGGCTCCATAAAAAGAAGGATGGAACCGTCTTTCCCGTTGAAGCGAGCGCCAGCGCTTTTACCCAGAAGCATCGAAAGCTCATCGAGGTGATCGTCCGGGATATTGGCGATCGCCTGCGCGATGAGGAGGAACTCCTGGAGCGTGAGGCCCGTTACCGCTGTCTTTTTGAAGAACATGTCGGGTCCATGCTGCTCATTAATCCCAATACAGGGAGGATCGTGGATGCCAATTCGGCGGCCTGCCAGTTCTACGGCTACAGTACAGATGGCCTGAAATCGAAAACGATCGATGACATCTGCATCCTGTCTCGAGAGCATCTTTTACGGGATATGGAAAGGGCGAGAAAGCGGGAATGCGGGCACTTCTATTTTCTGAACCGCCTTGCAAACGGTGAGGTCAGAGATATCGAAGCCTATATCGGCCCGATTGAGATTTCGGGAGAGCAGCTCCTGTACTTTCTGATCCATGATATTACGGATCGGAAGCACAGGGAGGAAGAGATGCTCAAGGCGAGGCAGCTTGAGTCCGTCGGTATTCTGACTGGTGGTATTGCTCATGATTTCAATAACTTGCTGGCTGCCATCCTGGGTAACGTGTCCCTTGCGAAGCTCCATCTTGCCTCTGATGACCCGGTTTACGAAAAAATGATTCAGGCGGAAAAAATATGTCTTCAGGGCAAGGAGCTGACGAATCGATTGACCACTTTTGCCCAGGCTGGAGGTCCCCTGCGGAAAAAAGTCATGGTAGCCCCCTTTCTTCGGGATACGGTGGCCCTCTTCCTCAGCGGTTCAAACGTCCGCTGCGAATTCGAAATTATCGATTCCCTGTGGCCTCTGGAGATTGATGTGGGGCAAATGCAGAAAGTCCTTCGCCAGCTGATCATGAATGCTCAGGAGGCCATGCCGGAAGGGGGCTCCATCCTCATCCGTGCCGAAAATGTGACGGTTGCGGCCGAGGAAGTGCCTTCCCTGAAAGAGGGGCCCTATATCCGGATTTCCTGCCATGACCATGGGGTGGGCATTCCCCAGGAATACAAGAGCAAAGTTTTTGACCCTTATTTTACGACAAAACCTGCGGAAAACGTCAAGGGGGCGGGGCTTGGATTGGCCATCTGCTATTCCATCATCAAGAAGCATGACGGATATATGTCCTTGTCATCAACAGTGGGAGTGGGAACGACCTTTACGATCTATCTGCCGGCGTCTTTATAGGCTCCCGCACCGGCCAATCTCTAAACCGAAAGGTTGTGCATTCTTCGATTTTCAAACTCCAGTGAATGAAGATGGAATATCTGGAACGTTTCAGCCCCCTGATATGGAACCGTCCCTATCTTCAAGGTCTATCCGCTGAAAGTTCCGGGTATGGATTCTGCTAGGGCAGAATTTCGGAAATGGCGGGAGGGACGGGCTTTCGGTGCTTCGAGACGGTCATGGAATGGATGCGATCCTGTCATTAAGATTGAATCGAAGGCGAAAAAAATGTCCCCTTCTGTGTTTTCCGGAAGATCAGCCTGGAACAGCGCTTTGAAGGTATGTCCCGGATGCCTTACAGATCAAAGGAGTTAGAAAATGGATGAACATCAAAACAGATATCTATTTGAGTGCAGCTGGGAGACATGCAACAAGGTCGGTGGAATCTATACGGTGATCAGCAGCAAAATCCGGGAAGCCCTGAAGGTTTTCGGCGAAAATTATTATCTTCTCGGGCCGGATTTGAAAACCAACCTTGATTTTGAGGAAACCGATGAAGAATGCTGGAACAGGATCCGGGAAGGGGCGGCCATCAAGGACATCCCCTGTCGTCTCGGGCGCTGGAGAATTCCCGGGGAGCCCAAGGTCATCCTGGTCAATTTCGGACTGAAATACAATAAGGATCAACTGCTTTACCGGATGTGGGAAGATTACGGGGTGGATTCCATTGCCGGCGGCTGGGATTATACGGAACCCGTCATGTTCAGCCATGCCTGCGGAGAGGTCATCGAAACGGTCTATAATCTCGTGGTCCGACCCCAAGGCGGGACGGCGATCGCGCAGTTTCATGAGTGGATGACCGGGGCGGGGCTCCTCTTCCTGAAAAAAGCCATTCCTGAAATCGGAACGGTCTTTACAACCCATTCTACGATCTTGGGAAGGACGCTGGCGGGATCGGGGATGGACATCTATGCCTCCATGGACCATATCTCTCCCCTGAGAGAAGCAAATACCCATAATATTACGGCTAAATATTCCATGGAGGTGGCCACGGCGCGGGAAGCCGGATGCCTGACGACCGTTAGTGAAATTACCGCCCTTGAGGCAAAAAATTTTCTCGGCCGCTATCCTGACATCATTACACCCAATGGACTGGATATGGAGCAGATACCGGACCTTGTCCAGGACCGCAGACCGGCTCTGCGGTCCCGCATGAGGCTCCTCAAAGCCGCCTCCCGGTTTCTGAAAAAGGATCTGCCCGGTGATACGAAGATCATGGCGATCTCGGGGAGGTATGAATTTCACAACAAGGGAATTGACATCTTCCTCGAAGCCCTCGGCCGCCTGGAAAAGGAAATGGAGGGTGAACAGTCGCTGCTGGTGTTTTTTTTCATCCTTGGCGGCCATACCGATTTGATTCCGGCACTGCAGAGCGACTACGCGAAAGTGGAGACGGGTACCCCTCCCATCTGCACCCATCGATTGCATTACGAAGCCTCAGACCCGATCCTGGAAACGAGCAACCGCCTCGGGCTGAAGAACCTTCCCCAGAACAGGATCAATATGATCTTTGTTCCCGCCTATTTGAACGGGCACGATGGCCTGATCAACCTGACCTACGATGAAGCCCTTGCCGGATGCGATCTTGGCGTCTTTCCGTCTTATTATGAACCGTGGGGATATACGCCGCAGGAAAGCTCCGCCCATGCCGTTCCCACGATTTCGACGGATCAGGCGGGTTTCGGCCTCTGGGTGCAATCGTCCTTTACCGAGCATGGCGGCGTCATGATCCTGAAGCGGAAAGGGCGGGAGCCTTATGCCATCACCGATGACCTGTTCAACATTTTGAAGGAGTTCCTTTCCTGGACTGAAATTGAAATGCAGCAGAGGCGGGAGAGTGCCTGGACGATCGCGTCAAGGGCCAATTGGGTTGAATTCTTCAAGTATTATAACGCGGCCTATGATAAGGCGGAGGCCGTTTCCCGGGAATACACGGAAAAACTTGCCCTGGTAGACTACCGGACCGCCTTTCGCCACAGCTTCGCCGGTACGGTTTCGACCCAGCCTCATTTCCGCCGTTTCACGGCCGTGGCGAACCTGCCCCGCGAAATTTCCCGTTTGAGGGAGTTGGCCTATAATTTGTGGTGGGCATGGAATCCGAGTGCCCTCGAACTCTTTGCCGCCCTGGATCCCCAGCTTTGGACGGAAATGGGGAACAATCCTGTACGCATGCTGGAAACCGTCTCGGCTGAGAGGCTGGTTGAAGCCAGAAACAACTCGGTTTATATGAGCCTCTACGAATCCGTTATGCAGCAGTTCGACCGTTACATGACGGACAAAACTCTCTGTCCGCGCCTTTCAAAATCACCGGAAATCAAGTGGTCTGCGCCCGTTGCCTATTTCTCTACGGAATACGGACTTCATGAAAGCCTGCCCATTTATTCGGGGGGATTGGGGGTCCTTTCGGGTGATCACATCAAAACAGCCAGCGATCTCAATATCCCGCTGGTGGGTGTCGGATTGCTTTACCGCAGCGGGTATTTCAAACAGTTTATCGATAAGGACGGGGTGCAGATCGCAGAATATCCGGAAAGCGACTTCTCCAATATGCCCCTCCAGATTGTTCAGGATGAGAAGGGAGAAGAGGTTCAGATTTCCCTTGAGCTTCCGGGGCGGACCCTCTATGCGAATATCTGGGAGGTGCAGGTCGGCCGGCTGTCTCTTTATCTGCTCAACTCCGATGTCCCCGGCAATACCCCCCAGGACAGGAACATAACGGGGCGCCTCTATCCTGCAGACCAGAGAACGCGCATTGAGCAGGAGCTTCTCCTGGGGGCGGGAGGCATTCGGCTGCTCAGAAAACTGGGCATCAAGCCCAGCCTCTATCACCTCAATGAAGGCCATTCCGCGTTTCTTGTGTTCAGTTTGATTCAGCTCCTGATGACCGAGGAAGGCCTCAATTTTGATGAGGCCAGCGAGGTGGTTCGGAGCAACACCGTCTTTACCACGCACACGCCCGTGGAAGCGGGAAATGAGCGGTTTAACAAGGATCTCATCGAGCATTATTTTTCGAATTTCGTCAAGTGGGCGGGAATATCCTGGTCACAGTTCTATGACCTGGGATTGAAGGAAGCCGGCGATGACAAGCCGTTCTTCATGACGGTTCTCGGCCTGAAAATGAGCCATATGTGCAACGGAGTCAGCGAGATTCACGGCCGGGTGGCACGCCGCATGTGGCGCGATGTCTGGAAGGGTTTTCACGAACTGGACATCCCCATCAGAACGGTGACCAACGGGGTGCACATGGCTTCCTACATTGCACCGAAGGTGTGGGAGCTTTTCGATCTTTATTTCGGGCGGGGTTGGCAAAATTCCATTACCAATCCGGAAACCTGGAAAAAAGTCTGGGATATTCCCGATGCCATGCTGTGGCGCACCCGTTACGAGCTCAAGCAGAGAATGATCGATTACATCCGGAACCACATCTCGCGGCACTGGTCACGGTATGGATACTCCAAAACCTGGCGGGAGGAGCTCTATTCCAAAATCAACCCCACGGCCCTGATGATCGGTTTTGCGCGCCGTTTTGCCCCGTATAAAAGGGCGGACCTGATCCTGTCCGATCTGGAACGCCTGGATAAAATCCTGAACCATCCCACTCGGCCTGTCCATCTGGTATTTGCTGGGAAAGCGCACCCCAACGACGAAATGGGGAAAACCCTGATCAAAAAGGTCATTGCAATGTGCAACAGAGAGGCTTTCAGGGGAAAGATCATTTTTCTCGATGATTACGATATCAATGTGGCCCGTCATCTGGTCCGGGGCGTGGATGTCTGGCTGAACACACCTCGGAGACCCCATGAGGCCAGTGGAACCAGCGGAGAAAAGGTGATCTATAATGGCGTTTTGAATCTGAGCATTTCCGATGGCTGGTGGGCGGAGGGTTTCGATGGAGAAAACGGCTGGACCATTGGTCCGGTTGTTCGCGATCGTTTGGAAGATGATGCCGGCGCGGATGAAGAAGACGCCCTTTCCCTTTATTCCATACTGGAGAATTCCGTAATTCCTCTGTTCTATGACCGGGATACGGCGGGGATCCCTGATAAATGGATTGCCATGATCAAACGATCCATTCATACCCTGGCCCCCCGCTTCAATACCGAGAGAATGCTTCAGGAGTATTATGACGAGATGTACCTGCCTACGGTGCAGCGCAGCGCCGAGCTCAGCGAGTCCGGCTACAGGCTGGCCAGGGAAATTGCCCAGTGGAAAAGCACCATTCCCATGCGATTTTCCTCGCTCCACCTGCTGGACATCAGTGTGGAGGGGATTCAAGGCGATACCATCGTGGTGGATCAGCCCCTGGTGGTTACGGCACGCATTGATCCGGGGAAGCTGAGTCCGGAGGAAATTTATGTGGAGCTTTTCATCGGGCGTGATGATGGGTATGGCTTCCTTGGAACTCCGGACCGGGTTCCCCTGAAGAGGGTGAGCAACCTGCTGAACGGTTCTCTCATCTTTACCGCGGAATACCGTATTCGGCGCAATGGGCCGCACTCCTACGGAATCCGCGTTCTGCCATGTAATGACAGGCTGGCGTCCAAACATGAGACGGGATTGATCCTCTGGGGATAGGCTGACATTACTCCCACTGCTTTTGGCAGGCCCGTTCCGTCTGTGTTCACCGGTTCGAATCAACGATGAACATCCCTGCGGAGAGGCGGCCGCCCCGCAGGCGGAATTTCCTGCTCTGCCAATCGAGGAGAAAGTCTCTGGCAATGGCGCCGGGATGCGGGATCGTGATTATCTCCTGCTGATCAGCCACAGGAGCAGGGTCAGGATGAGGCTGATGAGAAGGCTGGTTGTCAGAGGGAAATAAAAGGTAACCTGCTTGCCGCGGAAATAAAAATCTCCCGGGAGTCTTCCAATCCAGGGAATTTTTCCTGCCAGCAGGAGCAGAAATCCGACAGCCGTCAGAATCAGGCCGAAAAGTATCACGATGCGACCCATGGAAGAAAAGTCGATGATCCTCTTTCATCCTTTCGTCAAGTCAAAGAAGCGACCCTTTTGAGTATCCTTCGATATCAACCTGCTACGGAATAAAAAATCCCTGCTGAAAAAGTTTTACAAAAAGGGAAAAGAGCGTCAACCCCGAGAACAGCCCCCCGAGAACTGGAAGAGGAAACGATCTCCCCGTAGCACATGCAACTGCGGAAGTCAAAGAGCGGGGATGCCCCTGAAGAGGTCCGTCCCCCAATACCTCTTCCGGATCAACAGCAACGACAACACCGCAGCTGGGGCAGCGGTACAGAAGCATTCCGGTATAAGGGTCATGTCCCCGGGAAGAAAAGAAATCCTTTTCGAATTGTTCGCGCAGGGCCCCGGGCATATCTCTTGGACCCTCATGTCCACAGCCGGAGCAGGAAATCGCCTTTGACAACACTTAATGGAGCCTCCTTTATTTTTCAAGGGGCGATGATGCCACAATCGGGAGGCAAGGCGCAATACGGCTTGACTACGGAAACTCTGCCAGTAAAATGCTGCTGTTTGTCAGGAAAAAGACAGGAGATAGGACCGAAGGTTGATTTTTTCGTTGTTGATTCCCAGTTTGGTTCTGATGTTGTCCCGGTGGGATTCAACAGAGCGTATGGAAAGATTCAGAAGTTCGGATATTTCTTTGGTTGTTTTTCCTTCTTTGACCAGATTGGCAACCTGAACCTCTTTGGGAGTCAGATTGGCCAGTTCGGAGCTGAGGCTCTGAAGAAAGGGTGAGATGATATTCTGCAGATTCGCTTCGATGATTTCGACGCAGGTCATTTGATGGGGGGGTAGTTTCTGCTTCTTCAGTTGTTCGACGTAGGGAAGAATGAGTTCCTTGCAATTGGAAAGGATCTTCTGCCCCTGATCGACCCGGTCCATTTCCCTGTTCTTGATCAGGACATGAAGCGCCGTGTTGACTTCCTCCAGGACCTTGGACTTGTTCCGTAAATCCTGCTCCTGCTTACGAAGGTCCTCTTCGACCTGGCGGCGCCTGTTGATTTCCTCGATCAGCTTCCGCGTACGCTCTTGGACTCGATTTTCCAGATGCTCATTGAGCATCCGCAATTCCTGCTGGGTCCGGAGCAGATCCCGGTTCTTCCTGACAACGGTTTCATAAGTGGAAATGAGGATGTTCAGGATCCTCTTTCGGCTTGCCGTGATGGAATATTTCTGCCCGCCGATCAGGATCTCGATTTCCGGGTCGGAGCTGCCGTCTTCCGGTTTCCCCTGCTCCCTTTGGCTCAGCAGATACTGGATGCGCGACAGGAGGTTTTCTTCATCATAAGGCTTCGTAATAAAATTGTCGGCGCCGCATTCCAAGCTCCGGATGACATCCCTTGGATCCGAAAGGACCGTGAGCAGGATGACCGGTGTGGCCTTTGTCGCCGGTTCCGACTTGATGCGTTTGCAGAGTTCAAATCCATCCATCTCCGGCATGATGATATCGCTGATTACGATGGCGGGTTTGTCTGTGGATATCAGGTGAAGCGCTTCCTGCCCATTTCGGGCATGCAGCACCTGAAACCCCTGCTCCTCAAGGGTGTAACGCAGCTTTTCAGCCTGTGTCAGGCTGTCTTCCACAATGACGATGTTCGTTTTCATATCCTTTGCAAACTGCCGGAGACTGTAATGAGGCCGATGGATGAACCCTTTCCGCTGTAAGCGTTCATCATGCCGGAGTTCCTTAAGCATAATGCAGGAATTTTATCAACAAAATTTGTCCATGGGGAAAAGCCGCTCCAATCCCTCCGGAACAGCAAATCCGGCAAATTACGTTGCAAAAGAAGTACCCCCGGTATTAAAGGCGGACAAGGTCAAGGGGATGGCTGGTAATACGCTCCAGCCTTTCTTTGCGGACGATGAAATCGGCCTCAACGCCGATGCTTCCCTCTCCGGGAAAGACGAACTTCGGTTCAAGGGCAAAGACCATGCCTTCCTTCAGGATCTGGGGGTGGCGGGGAGTAATGACGGGCATTTCGTTGAGCTCCAGTCCAAGGCCATGACCTACAAAACCGACTTTCCCTTTGCCATACCCCATGAAATGCTCCTCAAGCCCCGCGCCCCTGGCCTTGCTGAGGGCATGTTCAAAAATCCGGGTGCTTTCGGTACCTTCCCTGGCAAAGGCCGCCGTTTCTTCGATAATTTCCCTGGCGATTTCATGGGACCGTTTAAATTTTTCGCTGATCGTGCCGATCACGAAGGCCCTTGTCTCGTCGGTGATGTAGCCGTTATAGCCTGCGCCATAATCAAGGATGATCGCCTGATCGCGCTCAATGACCTTGAAGGATGACCCCTGGGGAAGGGCAGGGGTGACGCCCAACCCGGCGATGGTGACGTCGACGGCGGTGGGAATGGTGCCCGCCTGCCCGGAAATTACGTAGAGGCACATCATTTCCGCATTGAACCCGCGCATGCGAAGCAGGCCCTGGTGGCCGTGCCGTCGGCCTTCCGCGGTCAGCTCGGCTTCAACATCAATTTCCCGCATTCCCTCCTTGATGACCTCCCGGGCCCGGAAAAAGACGGCATCCATGATTTCACCCGATCGTTTCATCTGGGTGATTTCAAATTCGCTCTTGATCATCCGCACCTCCCGGACCAGCGGCGAAAGATCGGCGCAGGAGTCGACGCCGAGAATCCCTAAAAAGCGATTGTATGTAGAGACGGGCAGGATATCCAGCTCCATGGCGCCACGGCCACTCAGTATCCCCCTTTCGGAGAGGATGCTTCCCACATCACGCGGGCTTGAAATCGGGGTGACCGGCAAAGGGGATTCCCTACGGGCACGGTCCTGGTCCCTTTCCACGAGCAGAAGGGGGGCGCCGTTCAGGTGAATAACCAGGAACCCGCGTTGCGCCGTCCCGGAAAAATAGAAAAGGTCAACAGTTCCCATGATGATGGAAAAACGTATGTCAGCCTCAGCCATTTTCTTTTTTAATGCATGGATTCTATTCTGAATTTCTGAATTTGGCGTCAGTTCGCAGATTCCGTTTTCAGCCCACATATTTCCCCCTCCTTAAAGATAATAATTGAGAATTCCATTCATTTCCGGTGCATATTTTGTATAATAAATACTTTATAATAAGGATTTCGATTTTGCCATGATAGAATCCCCCAAAAAGAGATCCTTTTTCAGATGACGGCAGCTGTGTCTGATCCGAGGGGCGCGTGTCGAATTTCAGTGGCGCTATAAACGGGAAAACAAGAAAACGGGCGGGAGAATGATGAAGGGTCCCTCTAAAAGAAAAGCGAAATCCAGACTGCGATTATCCATGGCAATAGGCATGATCCTGTTGCTCTATGCCTGGCTGTGCCCGGGAACATTCAGTGCCGGTGAGTTCTATCGTTGGGTTGACGAAAACGGGGTCGTCCATGTTTCTGATGCCTTTCCCCCGGAGGATAAGAAGGGCTGGAAAGAGAGTGTGCAGCGTGTCCGCGTTCCGTTCACAGCCCCGCAACCGATGCCTTGGCAGGCCGATGAATACCGGATTCCCTTTTACCAAGCGTCCGGTGGTGGTATTATCGTTCAAGGGGTTCTTGATGATACCGTTCCCGTTAATCTGCTGTTCGATACGGGAGCCAGCCATATGGTGATTTCTGAGACGCTGGCAAAACAGCTGAAACCTTCTTCCCACGACATCAGGAAGATAAAAGTCCATACGGCAGGAGGCTCCATTGAGGCCAGGACATCGATGATTGCAAAGGTGGCTCTTGGAGATGTCTTCAAGGAAAATGTGCCCGCTCTGGTGACGGAGCGGGATACACGTGCCCAGGGTTTTGACGCGATCCTGGGACTGAGTTTTCTACGGGATTTCAATGCAACCGTTGACTATCAGAACAGCGAAATCATCCTGAAGCGTCCTTGAAGAAAGCGCTTGAAAAGGCTGAAAGAGAATCTCCCGTACCTGTTCAGAAGCTTGATGCGGAAGATTCCGGAATGCCGGGAGGTGAGCGGCTCAGCCTGGAACCGATAGAGTTGTACGGAGTGGGCAGGCATTCCTCCGGGTTTTGATGACGCCGGCAGGAATGTTTGCATTACGGTTACCGATACAGGTGGGGATATGGATGAACATGCAATGCAGCGGATCTTCAAACCTTTTTTTACGACCGGGAAGATGGAAAGAGGAACCGACCTCGAAACGGCTTCCGCCTATGGCATGATCGGGAGCCAGGGGGGAGGCGCCGAGGTGGAGCGTGAAAGGAGTTATGGTGCCGTTTTTCGAATGTATCTTCCCACATCCGACAGAGAAATTCCCGGAGAGGCAGGATCTTCGACGGATGTCTCCACGGGCCGTAAAACAATCCTCCTGGTGGATGACGAGGACATCAACATCGAGGTGGTCCGGGAGATCCTGGAACTGCTGGGCTATTCGGTTCTGGCCGTGCAGAGCGGGCGGGATGCCGTCGATCTTTATCGGCAAAAGAAAACCCTCATTGACCTGGTCATCCTCGACATGATCATGCCGGGAATGGGCGGGGGTGATACCTTTGACGCCCTCATCGAGATCAATCCCGATGTGAAGGTTGTTTTATCAAGCGGTTACAGCCTCCATGGCGAAGCCTTCCGCATTATGGAGCGGGGGTGCAGCGCGTTCATCCAGAAGCCCTTCAGAATTGAAGAGCTTGCAGGCAAATTGGCAGAAGTGCTGGGCGGGAAGCAGTAACCCGATCTTTTTCTCTGAGTTCAAGAGGACGGAAGGACGGCGAATCGTCGCACAATGCGCTCTTCTGGGGTGCCGGGCTCTTCTAGGCCGCTGCAAGGGGACACCGGAAGTGGGGAACCGGAAAAGTCCGATAAACTCTAAGGGATTCCCGACAGCTTCAAGGGCGGGTCTTTGTCGATTGCAGGAGGGTGTGAATTCTGGCGGCCTGCAGAAGAAAGACCTCCAGCTTTGCCTGGATGATCTGGGGGAAGGGGGTCCCATCGCTCTCAACGGCCAGAAAGGGGAGGGGGCGGTTCAATGAGGCCTCCGCCGGAAAGGCAGGTTCTTTTTCCAGGCGTTTTTGAGGGATTCGTTTCCCGCGGCTCATTTCCGGGGTCAGGATGGCTTCGGACACCCGGTTGGGCATGCAGCCGAAAGGGCCCAGGGCGATGACGCCGCAATAGGGGTCCGGCACCTCCGCAAGGGCCGCTCCAACGGTCAGAACGGCTTCTCCGAGGAGCCTGGGGTTGAGGATCGGGCCGGCCTGGGCCACCAGATGCGGCACGGCCTCGAGCCGGTTTGGAATCAGACCCGATTCCGCAAGAAGGTTCGAAATCGTCCGCTCATACCTCTTCATCCATATTGTGCGTTGTACGAGCGATGCCGTTTCTTTGGCGGACAGCCTCCTGTCCCCCCATCCCTTCCGGGTGCAGAGATCGGTACAGTAAATCCATTCCATGACACTGGCCACTTTCGTGGCGAATCCCGCATCGGCAAGCCGTTCGACCAGGTATTGTCGGGACAGGGCATCATGGCGAACGAAGATCTCTCCTGTCAGAAGGATTTTGGGAATCTCTCCGGGCCGTCTTCTCAGGGAAATGGATTTCAGGCGGTGCTTCAGGCCGGGCCGTAGATGTTTGAGCTCTGAAGAAGATTCCAGGGCTGAAACAATGTTTCTGCATTCTTCGAGAACAATCGCCTTTGCGGCATTCCGGTTCCGGGCTGCACAGAGCAGAACCCCGTGGATGTCCTCCATCAGATCCGCGATGACCATTCCTGTCCAGATGCTCCGTGTGAGATGGCTGGCGTCCAGATCCGCGTAGCTGTTTGCCGCGCTGAGGGAATAGAGGGTCACATCCGGGATTCCGAGCCGTTCGATCATCTCCTCCATGAAACGGGAATACTGGCCGAACCGGCAGGGGCCCCCGGCAGTGGGCATGAAGTAGACGAGCCGTTCGTCCCTGTCCGTCCTGTTCCGGAGATACTTCAGCAGGCTTCCCGCTGTCAGCTGAAGAGGAAGGCATTCCTTGCACGACGTGTTGCCGCGGCCGAGCTTGAGCGCCTCCTCGTCTGAATCGGGGAGAGCCGTCGCCCGGACTCCCGCGGAACGGAAAACGGCGGCGATGACGTCCGAATGGAAACGTCCCATGGAGGGAAAAACCAGATGGACTCGGGGATGCGTCAAGGGATACGTTTCCCCGCGGGGATCGATCATCCGGAACGTCTCGGAATCGACCCGCAGCGGCGGAGTTTTCCGGGAAGGCGCAACAGGGTGGATCTTCCGCTTCCCATGCAGATCCCGGTAGTTCCGTATAATGTCCAGAAAGGCCTCAATGCGGGTTTCAAGGCCGGCATCCGCGACGTGACTGTCCAGCTCAAGCGTCAGGAAGGGTTTGCTTCCCATCATCCGGCGGAAATAACCCAGGAGAAAGGAGTCCGGTCCGCAGGAGAAGTTGGATATGTAGCAGCCGAAGAGCTGAGGATGGCGGGCGACGAAGGCGGCGCCTTTGAGGATCAGCTGTCCGGACGCCCAGTACATGTCTTTGCCGGCGGGTTCATCGGCCAGGGGCAGAAAGGTGAGAGGAACAACGCCCACGCCCCGTGAGGCGAATTTCCGGGGAATGCCCATGTTGGCCTCTGGAACGAAGGCGTTATAAGTTCTTCCAAAGACCACGATTCCGTAGCGGTCCGAATGTTCTTCCAGCGTGTGGAGAAAGTTCAGGCCGAGGTTCCGGGCTTCCGCCGCCGCCTGCTCCTGATCGGCGACGGCGGCTGAGAAAGCCCGCTTCACGTCCTTCTTCCCGCAGCCAAGGGAATGCGCCAGATCCGCCAGGGCCTCCTGTGCGGTATCATAACCCTGAGAAAAGTCGAGGACCGGCTGCAGAACAGATCCCCCTTCCTTGAGCCGGCGGAATGCATTGACATCCCTGAAAGTGCTGGAAAGATAATAGGGTTCAGCCTGGGAGATGGGGCAGATTGTGCCGGTCGAATTCCCTCCTTCCACGTACATGCCCCGGATGTGGGGAAGAAAGAGAAAATCCGGCTTTTTGAGCAGTAGATCATAGAAAAAGCCATGGGCTAGTTCCGCCGGGAAACAGAAGGCCGCCCCTTTTGACATCATGCCCTCGATTCGGGGAGAATCCGGAAGGATCACGGAAAAGCCCAGCCGGGTGAAAAAAGAGGCATACAGCGGATAATAGGTGTTGGTGAGAAACGACCGGTTGATTCCGATCGTCCGGGAGGTTCCGCTCGATGGGGGATCCCTGCGGCCCGTTAGGGGGCCTGCGAAGGTCAGATCTTTATGGCTCCTGACAAGATCCAGCGACTCCCCATCCACGGACAGGGCGTATCGGAGATTGTACCAGCGGTTGCAGGCTCCTCCAAAGGGATGGACTTTTTCCCCCATACGGATTCGGGCGATTTCGCATTTCCGGTCGCAACGCTCCTCCCCCCCATGGCAGACAAAGGGGGATTCATAGGCGATGTCCCTGTCCTTCAGGGACTGGAGGGAAAAGGAGCCTTCCCTGAGCAGTCCGCTTTCCAGCCGCTTCCGGATTTCCAGGGCCACACCGAAGGCGCCCATAAGTCCGGGTTCCGGGGGAACGACGATTCGTTTTCCCGTCAGGGCGGCCATGGCGACCGGGATGGCCCGGTTGTAACAGACGCCGCCCTGCATGAAGATATTGTCCCCCATGACGCGATTTCCCTTGACCCGGTTGCTGTAGTTCATGCAGATGGAGTAAACAAGGCCCACGACAATGTCCTCCCTGCTCATGCCTTCGTGGGCGGCGTTTTTGATGTCGCTGCTGATGAAGGCGGCGCATTGGTCGTTGAAATTGGCGGGGGCATGGCCCTTCAGGGCGATTTCAGCGATGTCCTCCATGGAAACGCCCATGGACTCCTTCGCCGCCTCCTCGAGAAAAGAACCCGTACCGGCGCTGCAGGCATCATTCATGGCATAGTCGGAGGGGATGCCGTCCTTCACATAGGTATACTTGGCATCCTGCCCCCCGATTTCAAAGCTGGTATCCACCGTCGAATCAAAGAACAGGGCGCCTGTTGCGTGGGCGATGATTTCGTTGATGACCCCTTCCGTCATGGCATGAAGGCCGGCGATCTGGCGTCCCGAACCCGTGACGCCCACTCCCCGGATGAGGATCTCTCCCGCCAGGGGTCCCAACTGCCTGCAGAGGTCGGCGTAGCAGGACCGCGAGGCCCCGACGGGATCGCCGTTGGTGCGCAGATAGACGGAGGCCAGTACGCGGTTGTCCTTCTCCCTCAAAAGAACCGCTTTCGTCGTGGTTGAGCCGACATTCAGCCCCAGGATGCAGGCATCTCCCCTGCGGGCGGCGCCCTGCTCCATGGTCCGGAAATCCACGTGATCCACAAAATCCGCCAGAGGCGGAAGGCGGTGAAACGCCGAATGGTTCTGTTGAATGACGGCCTCCGGATGGGAAACGGGCAGGGTTTCGTGCTCCAGGGCCCAGAGAGCGCAACCCAGGGCTTCAAAATACGGCGCTTCTTCCGGAACCGTGAGGCTGGAGATCTCCCTTCTCAGGTAATCCAGCATGACGGTGTTCTGCGCGGTTCCGCCGATGAGCATCATATTTCGGCGGGGCAGATCACGAAGAATCTCCAGGATCTTTCCCGCCATCATCTCGCAGAGGTCCGAAGCGATTCTTCCCTTGGGGATGCCCTTGTTGGTGGCGTGCGTACAGTCGCTTTTGCAGAAAACGCTGCAGCGTCCCGATACCCTGTAGGGCTGCTCCTGTCGGGCGAAGGCGATGGCTTCTTCGAGGTCGAGGTTCAGGCGGCGGATCTGCAAATTCACCTGTCCCCGAAGCGCATTTGTTGCCTGTCTGGATGGAGCAGATCTTCCCGTCTTTCCCGATGACATAGATCAGGAAGCTTTCTCCCCCGGCGCTGATGACGGCATTCAGGGGTTCGCGGCCGGCGGATAAGAATGAAAGGGCCGTTTCAACGGCCAGGGGCTCTGGAAGGGATGTGAGATTGACAAAGGAGCGGAATTTTCTGCCGGTCACGGCGATGCGCTGGAACTGGTTCAGGGGGAGAGAGGTAAGGAGTTCCAGGAATGCCCGGCGCGGATTGCCATCGTGGGGCTTCAGATGGAGCAGGGACCGATTGATTTCTCCCTGCGGATTCCTGCCGGCGGTAACGGCCGTCAGCGTGGTGGCACCGATGCATATGCCGAGGCTTTTCATTCCCTGCGCCCTCTGTGCTGCTCATGTCGTGACGGATTTAAAAACGGTATGTTGAGGAATTACGGATAGCGGATGCTGGCGTCAGCGGGGAAGATGCCCGGCCGCCTTTTCCGGGGTGACCGGGGAACGTTCTTCATGGGCGCTTCGTCGTCGTGCCGCCGCATGGATCCGACTTACCTGCCGGCTCGTCAGCCATGAGGAACAGCCCTGCGGCACAAAGGCATCAAAAAACGAAAACAGCTGCAGCGATCACCGTTGTGTAACGGTCATCTTTCACAATGGTCGACTGGGTCACATTGCGGGTTCGGACGATTTTGCCGCTGATCTTGAAGATTTCCTTCTTTTCATCCCAGCTTTCATCCACGTTGAAGTCGATTCCCAGGGTTGACGCCAGCATGGCCGCGGCCATGTCCTCGGCATAATCCCCTGCCTGCTTCTCGGTGAGGCCGAAGGCGTGATGTTCGCTGATGTATCCATAGGAGGTCTTGTCCGCCGGGATGGCGCAGCCTACGGAAGCGGCGAGGAGCCTTTTGGGCTCGTTGCTGCAGCAACGAGCCATGACGCAGTAGGTGATGGCGCCTGGTATCAATTCCTTCAATCCCTGAATTTTTGAAATACTCTTGCAGCCCGGCGGGAAAATGCTGGATACCTGGACCAGATTGCATTTTTCGATTCCGGCGTCACGCAGGGCGCGTTCGAAAGAGTGCAGCTCATCACGATGGGTGCCGACACCCTTGGTGAAAAATATTTTTTTGGGAACGAAATCGTACATCGATCGTCGCTTGGCCTCCTGTTTCGATTGTATTCCCTCCAGGGGAAAATCCTTTTTGCAAATCCGCGACCTTATACCAATCTTTCTGTTTAAAATCTACAAAATATTCCAGATATTTCTTGATATTTCTTTTGGGTGGGCATTTTTTACCTCATGTTTAAAAATCCCGGCACACCCTCGGAAAGAAGGCATGTGCATAAAAGGGTTGCACTGTGCAGGAAAATCCTTAGACTGTGGAAAAATATCCGGTTGAAAAAGATGCGGCTCAAGAGATCGTCCATGAAAATCCATATATGCCTGTTTCTGGGAATGCTGGGAATACTGCTCCTGTCACCCCTGGCTCACGCCCAGGATGAAATCCGGGACATCAGCCGGTTGAAGCAGGATCACTTTGTTTATCTGTCCGGGAAATCGGACGATTCTGCCATCGTGGACCGTGAGATTCAGCAGACTCTCAATGAGTCGTTCTCCCGACGGTATTTTTCCGTCTGGCAGCAGGAAAAGCCACGGTGCACCCGCGACGACATCCTCTGGGATTTCAACAAGTATGGGGCGAATCCGGGATACGGCGAGAACCATCGCCGGCACGAACCGGCCTGGGTGGAAGCTCTGAGGCACAGCGCAGGTCTGGACCAGTACCCAAACCGGGGAATCCGGGGAATCACCGTCGCCAATACGGATCTGCGGGCGTTGCCGACTTCAGGGCCTCTTTTTGATGGGTTGGACAACGATTCGGGTTACCCCTTTGATCGATTGCAGATATCGACCATTACGGTCAACTCGCCGGTTTACATCTCTCATGTCGGTGAGGATAAGGACTGGGTTCATGTTGAAACCGGCACCTATTTCGGATGGGTAAGCGCCCGGGATGTCGTCCCGGTGGATGATGACCTGGCGAATTTCTGGCAGAGCGGGAGATACGCCGTCGTCATCCGGGATCGGATCCCCATTTATGATGAAAAGGGGCGGTTCTGTTTCAAGGCGCCCCTGGGGGCGCAGTTTCCCCTGATCCGGGAAGGAGTAGATTTTTGGGAGATCCGGATCGTCGTTCCCGATCAGAACGGTCAGGCGGTCTCGAAAGTTGCGCGTCTAGGCCGGGAACACGCGGCACTGAGACCCTTGAAGATGACCCGGGCAAACCTGGCGCGGGTGGCCAACGAACTGATCAATCAGCCCTACGGCTGGGGCGGGCTTTACGGAAACCGGGATTGTTCGTCCATGCTGATGGATTTTTTCGCCCCTTTCGGGATCTGGCTGCCGAGAAACTCCAAACAGCAGGCCCATGAGACCGGCCGTTTTATCGATCTGGGAAATCTGTCTCCCGAAGAAAAGGAGGCGGCCATCCTCTCTTCCGGGATCCCCTATGCCACACTGATTTGGCGTAAAGGGCACATTATGCTCTATATGGGATCATTCGAGGGGAAGGCCCTGATTTTCCATAACATGTGGGGGGTGACTACCCAGGATGTCCGGGGGCGCAGGGGAAGAAGGATTGTGGGGCGTTCGGTCATCACGACGCTGCGGCCCGGCATCGAGTGCTGCAGTGGCCTTGCGCCAGGCTGCGACCCCCTTCAGAGCATCCTGGGGATGACGCTTCTGCTGCCGGATGCGCCGAAGCTCCCGGAACCGGGGCCGTCTCCGCAGCCGTTTCCACCGCTTACGAACCCGTAGGGACCGCTTGAAAAAAGGAGAGGAGAAGGGCAATCCGACATGAACTGTTCGGAAAAGGACACGGAGACATCCCGGATCCAGGATTCCCCTGCCCGTGACGATTTGAGGAAAACGATGGAGAGGGCTGAAAAAAAGCAGAACGAATACCACCTGGAACAGGACCTTTACCGGACACTGGCCAACAGTTCCCAGGTGGGAGTCTACATCCTCCAGGACCGGACATTTCAGTTCGTCAACCCTCATATTGCCGAATATGCCGGGTATCGGGAAGAAGAGATGGTGGGGATGGAATCTCTGAGCCTCATCCATCCCGATGACCGCCGACTGGCCCGGAAAAACGCCATCCGCATGCTCAAGGGGCAGCGCTTTTCACCCTACGAATTCCGCATCATCACCCGGGACGGGCGGATCAAGTGGATCATGGAGACCTCGACGCCCATCTACTACAAGGGGAAGCGCGCCGTCCTGGGAAACTCCATGAACATCACCGGCCAGAAGGAAGCCCGCAACCGGCTGGAGGAGCTGGAGGCGCTCGAATCATCGATCCTGGATGCCATTCCCCACGCCGTGGTGGGTCTCCATAATCGCCGGTTCATCTTTGCCAACAACGCCGTGCAGACGGTCTTTGGCTGGCTTCCTGAAGAGCTCATCGGCCGGAGCGTTCGGCTGATCTACTGCAGCGACGAGGACTGTGACAAGATTGCCCGGCTTTTTTACGACAACCTGGAAAAGCATCGGACGTACAGCACGGAATTTCTCTGCAGGCACAAGGATGGCCACGATCTTATCTGCATGATGAGGGCTTCCCGCATCGGCGAGCGACTGACCGAGGGGCGGATTGTCGTCACCTATGAAGACATTACGGAGCGCAAGAAGGCGGAGAAGGAGCTTGAGGCATCGAGGGAGCAGATGCGCAACCTTTCCATACACCTGCAGTCGGTCCGCGAGGAGGAGCGGGCGCGCATCGCCCGGGAAATCCACGACGAGCTGGGCCAGTCGCTTACGGCTTTCAAAATGGACCTTTCCTGGCTGGCAAAGCGGATGGCTCAAGACGGGCAACTGCACGGAAAGATCAAGGCCATGTCCGGACTGGTGGACCAGACCATCGAATCGGTTCACCGCATTTCCGCCGATTTAAGGCCCGGCCTGCTTGATGATCTCGGACTGGTGGCGGCCATGGAGTGGCAGGCCAAGGAATTTTCCAGCCGATCTGGCATTGCCTGCGAGGCGGATCTCTACGCAGAGGAGATGCCCCTGGAAAAAGACCTGGCCACGGCGTTTTTCCGCATCTTTCAGGAAACCCTGACCAACGTGGCCCGTCATGCTGGCGCCACCAAGGTCTTTGTCCGTCTGGAGGCGAAAGACGACCAGGTGATCCTTGAGGTGACGGACAACGGGCGAGGCATTTCACGAAAGCAGATCAACGATCCGAAATCATTTGGAATCATGGGGATGCGGGAGCGGGCCCTGCTCTGGGGGGGAGATGTCCAGGTGACCGGCAGCCGCTATAAGGGAACGACGGTGACGGTCAGCATCCCCATGAAATCGAGAGGCGGGGAATGATCAGAATCCTGGTGGCAGATGACCACACGATCGTCCGGGAGGGGCTGAAGCAGATTGTCGGCGAAGTCGACGATATGACGGTGGCTGATGAGGCCGGCAACGGGCAGGAGGCGCTTTCAAAAATCCGGGAGGGAGACTATGACGTGGTTCTCCTCGATATCTCCATGCCCGGCCAGAGCGGACTGGAAGTCCTGAAAGACATCCGGGCCGAAAAGCCGAAGTTGCCCGTATTGATTCTCAGCATGCATTCCGAGGAACAGTATGCGGTCCGGGCGCTCCGGGCCGGGGCCTCGGGCTATCTGACCAAAGCCAGTGCGCCCGATGAGCTGATCGGTGCGATCCGCAAGGTTTCCCGCGGGCGGAAATACGTGACGGCGTCCCTGGCGGAAAAACTGGCCCTGGAGCTGGGTACCGACACCAGCAAGCCTCCCCATGAAATGCTCTCCGATCGGGAATATCAGGTGATGCTGATGCTGGCTGCCGGAAAATCCGTCACGGAGATCGCCGACGAACTGTGCCTCAGCGTCAAGACCATCAGCACCTATCGTTCGAGAGTCCTCGAAAAAATGAACATGAAAAAAAACGCGGAACTGACGCTCTACGCCGTTCAAAACCATCTTGTGGGCTGACATTTCCTGCGTCTCTTCAGCCTGTCCGGAAAGCCGTTTCTAATCCCGGGCGGCTGCTTCCGCCCTGAGCCTGTTTACGGCCAGATGGGCCTGGCGGACAGGTTCCGGAAGGCGATATCCCTTGCAGCATGCCAGAACAACCTCGATGGACCGCTTCAGGCCGATCCGGTGCCCCTGGGAGACGAAAACAGGCTTAACCCTGCTTTTGGTCCGCACGACGGCGCCGATGACGGAATCCCCGTGGTACAGATCCGTGAAGCTGCCCCTTTCCGCTCCCACTTCGCCGTAACTTCCGAACAGTTTCGTTTTTGCGCAGCCGATCGTCGGGAGATCCAGGAAAAGCCCCATGTGGGAAGCCAGGCCGATGCCGCGCGGGTGAGCAATGCCCTGACCGTCGAACAAGACGATATCTGGACGCTGTTTCAGCTTTTCAAAGGCCTTCAGCAATATCGGCCCCTCACGGAAACTCAGCAAACCGGGAACATAGGGAAAAGAGACGCGAGCGGAGAAGGCCGATATTTCAGTCATTTCCATCGAGGGATAAGAAAGCATCACGACAACCCCGAAAAAACGGTCATCGCCCCTGGAATACGAAATGTCCGCCCCGGCAATCCAACGGACCGGTGCAGGGAGTTCATCGTCACAAAGGATCAACTTTTTCCGAAGCACCTGCTGAATGGCCACGGCTTCCCGGCAGGTTACATCCCAGGAATGCAGCGGTTTCTTAGTCGACATCCATGTTCCTAATGGTGCGCAGCGGAATTCCTGTCCGAGCGCATGGCGTTGAGATCAGCCGTTTAGTGCTGGCGGTGCTTGTACTCCGCGAGGGCAGACCCAAACAGCAGCCAGAATCCACCGACAAGGAATCCCGCAGCAACATCACTGGCATAGTGCAGGCCCAGTAACATTCGGCTGAAGCCGATCAGGCCGATGAGAACAGCTGTCCAGTAGATCAGCTCGAAGCGCTGCCGCGTCGTCATAAGATCCCTGGCAACAATATAGGCGATGAAACCATATACCGCCATTGCGCTCGTTGCATGGCCGCTGGGAAACGAAGGTGTAATAGCGGCAACCTCCGTCACGAACTCCGGTCGTTGTCGCGCCAGCACGAACTTCCCTGCATAAGTGGTGATCTGCGATCCGAGAATGGTCAGCCATAGCGGAGCAATCATGTGTCTGCGGTAGTGCGCCCACAAGAGACCGGTGGTCACAAGCGCCACGGCTACCAGGGCGGCTGATCCGCCAATATCAGTGATCCAGATGAAAACGGTGATCATGCCATCTGTGCGAATTGGGCCAATTCGTTGATTAATATCTTCATCGAGGCGGACGAGCTTGTCCGCTTCCAACAGCTCCTCGACCAGCCCCCCAAGCAAGGCGGCGATGTAGAGCGCGGCGATCACAATGAGCGTCAAGGGAAGGCCGGTATACCGGCTCGGCGTCAGCCGCGCAAGTAATAACCTGGTCGTCTCAGGAAACGACACCCTGATCCTCGAACCAAGTCCAGAAATATCGTTGATAACCTGGACTTGCTTGAGAACCGTCTTCGACTTGCTGAAAAGGCGGAAGACTAGGTGCAGCCCCCACCAAGCAGCCAGCCGAAGTGCGATGATCATCGCGACCATCACCAGTATGGGTATCAGTGTCCAGGTCATGCCTTTCTCCGCTGAGGGATACGGTGGCGACGGCGTAGCCGCGCTACTATCCGCCTTTCCTGGCTAACGCTCATCATAACCGGTTGGCAAAGGAGCGCAGCGGTTTTGCCAACCGGTTATGATGCGGTTTTGTACGCCCGGCATGGGCGTGAACTTATGGGATGAAAGTCTCCTGTATGTGAATCCTGTCAATGGTTTATACAGTGACACAGATACTGGCCGAAGGCAAGGGCGGAACAGCGAGGGCCGTTCGAAGGAAGCCGGAGCGCAAAGCCACGAGCTGACGAATAGAAACAGCACTAAAGGCCGAGTCTCCGGGTAAGTCAGCACAACATGCGAAGGGTTAAAGAGCTGACCCGGATTTTCCGCGTGTCGGGCGGTGTGGGGACCGGGAGTGAAAAATTCCCGGCTACCCGATAAGATATATGGTTCTTATCTGTACAAAGTAAGCCCACAGTTTTGACACTTCCTTTGCGCGGGGAAACTAATGCTGCTGGATGGTGTCTATTTGTCCTTGGAAACCGTCTGAACAAAGAAAAAAGAATTACATTTAGGACATTTCTGCTTATGTAATCTATTCTAGATAAGCATCCCAAAGAAGAACTAGAAAGCTGGAAGAATGATTGGGAACCAATTTTTGGACCGCTCCGGTTCACCGCTTGGATCGGCCTTTTCCGTTACACCGCAAACCTGGCTACCTTTCGTACGGCTGCGAGATCCTCGGGAACCTTCAGTACCTTCTCGGCGCGAACCTGCGCGAGACGGGCGTGCCGCAACGCGTTGTCGCGCATCGCAGGGTCCTCGGCCGCGGCAAGCGCTTTGAGGGCCTTGAGCAGCCGTATGACCACTTCGACATTACCCGCACCGTCTCGGGCGATCCCGGTAAAAGCGTCGTCGAACATGTCTGCCACGGACAATTCCGGCACCGCAACGCGGTCGAACTGCACCGTGGAAACGTCACCCTCCTTGCCACACTCGTCCCACATTACGAACAGGCGGACAAGTGTGCCCGTGACGTCGATGGCGGTCCCCGGATCATTGACTGCGGGTGAAAGCGCACGGCTGGCGATCTCCGAAAGGACCACCAGTCCAAACCTCGGATCCTGATCAAAAACCCTCGAGCCACCAATCACGAACGTGGCAGCGATTGCTTCGGCGTCCTCGTCGGACACACTGCCTGATGCTTCCCGGATGACCCACGCGACAGGGCGGTTTGGCGTGCAAAAGGTGCCGGGCAATGCCGCCACAACAATTCTCAGTTGCGACTCCACCGCACGCGCCTGCAACGCGGCGGTGTCAACACGCTGTACGTAACCGATGGCTTTTCCAAAGACCGTCCGGCCCCCATCTGGGGCATCTGGGGGACTGAACGCCGCGACGCCCCCAAGGCGCGGTGCCGACTGCCGCTTCCGAATCGCCTCCGCGGCTGCCGCTTCCACCTTGTCAATCGTATGTCCCAGCCGGCCGAGCCGGGCGATGTTATCGACCCACCAGATGAAGGTGATAATGATGACTGCGAGCACAACTATTGTCAGGGAGAACAGGATAAACTGACTGGTCCTTCCACCATAAAGCCCGTTCATTAGCGCAACGAGCGCGACCACGCTGTAGATAAAGGCGCCGATGAACACCGAGAGCGCATTCTGCGAAACGTCATCGGCGATGATCAGCGGAAAAGAGCGGGGCGTCGCGGTACTACTTGCCGACGCATATGCGGCCACCATGGAGGCCACGGCGAACGTGGCCATCATCAACATGCTCGACGCCATGATCTTGAGTAAAGTTTCGGCCGATTCCTTCGTGATCTCCGGCAGCAAATGGCCGAGTTCGGCCATGTCCATGAGATTTGCAAGAAAAACTGTGCCAATGGACAACACACATACGATGAGCGGCTTGACCCATAACCGCTCACGGAGACGCTTGATGACGAAGCTCAGGTTATCCCACATCTTCGGCCCTCCTGGCACATTAGCCGCTGCGCCGCTGAAAGCAGACTTCATCGATTCCCATGCGGATTCAGCACCCTCTTGGATCGACCCTCATGCGCCTTCAACTGTCATCCGCAGACGACGATGAAGTTAAGAGATTCTCCCCAGGGGTCCAAGATCTGCGCGCCTGTTCTTTGATTTCCTCGGCTTCGCTTTGCAGGCTAGCTTCCGCCTTGGTCGCGACTGTTTCGGGCTCGGCGGTCGGCTTTGCCATGGCTGGTTCCGCAGCCCCTTCGTTTTCCATCATGCGTACAGGCACCCCGTGAGGGAAGGTGACTTCACGAGCCTCATCCGGCAGCGAGATTCCCGAATCCTGGAAGGCCCGTTTGACGAGCCGAATGACGGACGATTTCACTTTCAACCAGCTGTGTTGACCGCCATCGAGCCAGAAATAAACACGTAGGTTTACCGTGGACGGTCCAAGGTTTTCCACGAGGACCAAAGGTTCGGGCTCATCCAAAACGGCCGGATGTTCGGCGAGCACCTTCAAGGCGACTTCCTGGGCAAAAGGGATGGAATCGTCGTAGCCGATACCCACGATGAAATCATCGCGGCGATTGGGATTGCTTGTGAAGTTCCGGATCGTGCTTTTGAAGACGGTCGAATTGGGGACTTGCGCTTGATTGCCGTCGAGTGTCATCAGAACAGTCGTGCGAGAGGTCAGCCGCTGAACGTAACCCGTCACGCCCGCCACTTCTACCAGATCGCCCTCACGAAACGGTTGCTGCAAGCTTAGAAAGAGACTGGCGAGAAAATTCTCGGTGATTTCGCGGAATGCGATGCCCAATACCAAGCCAATCAGACCTGTGCCGCCCACCACCGTAAGCGCGAGTTGCGTGAGCCCAGCGATGCGGAGCACAAGGTAAAGGCCGGCGAGCATTACAAGCATGCCGCCAGTCCGGGCCATTACTTCGCGTAAAAGGTGGCTGAGAGATCGAGCCAGAAGCCCGCGACGCAGTAAGTACTCCGTTAACCTGGCGAAGATCCATGAAATAGCGATCACGACCAGCGCTACCACGATCAGGGGCAGTAAACGAACGAATCCGCGTGCAAGATCCTTCAGTACCTGAAAGGTTGGATCGAAATCCCAAATCGCGGTGGGGGCCACTTTGATTTGATTGACGACTGCAACCACGCCCTCCGTATTTTTCGCTAAATCACCGGCCCATTGCTTGAATTCATCGTTTTCCGTCGTTCCTTTCAGGAAAACGATTCCTTCCTGGACAGTGACCTTGGGCTCGCCGAACCAGCTTGTCGTTTTAAGAATATCCGCGATTCGCTGCCTGATCTCGTCATCCTTGGCGACGGGTTGGACTTCGACTTTACCTGGGGAGTCGGGTTTGCCGTCAGGCGCTTTCGCCGGCACCGGCTTATCCTCTCCACCGTTTAACGGTTGGGCAGCAACTGAGGTGAACGTGAAGACTGCGCAGAAAAAGAACGTGGCGTAGATGAGTCTGGCCGGTCGAGACCAGGCAAGGCCCCAAATTCGAACCAGGAACTGCCTTCGATGTCGAGGAGTCCCTCCGTGATCGATTGTTGGCGCTGCCGGTGGTTGCCGTTGGCAAGCCCGGCCGGATAATCCTGGATGTTCATGTCTGCGGCCTGCATGAAGGCGAGGCGGCTGCCGAACGCAGCTTCGCGGCTTCCTTTTGTTACCGGCGGGTCGTGAGCGATTCTCTGATGTTTTGCAGTTCGACTTATCCTCACTGCTGTCTCGGGTTACTCGACCAGATGTGTCGTCCGCTTGCATTTGCCCATCCGTCCGAGGATTCGATGACGAAACGGTGGGGTCCCCACATCTTCGGCTCTGCTCGTACAAGAACTTGCCCGGTAAGAAATAGACCATTCAGATACCCCCCTCCCGCGATGCCCAACTTTGACTACCCACACCGTAAGCTCCTGATCTTGAATGGAATATCTAGTTCTGTATGTGCCTTGGCGAATACGATACTTCTCTTGTCCCGTAAGTTTACCATGGCCCGGAGGTTTCGGATCTTTCGCAAGCATTTGAATGCGTAAGAGAATTTTCTTTAAATCTTTTTTGGGGATTGAGCGAAGGTCTTTTTCAACGGATTCTTTAAAGAGGATTTTATATTCGCCCATCTTTTTTAAGCCTCTTAATCATAGCTTCATAGCTGATCAGCGGCTCTTTTGCCCTTTCTTCAAATGGCCGCGATGTCTTCCGCGTCTTCTGCAAGAGACTCACTAATAGCATCATTGACTAACTTTGATAAAGACTGGGCTGTTTCAGCAGCCTTCAATCTGAGTGCTTTGGGTAATTCCGGGTCTAAATATACCGTCGCTCTCGTTGCCGCAGTGCTCATAATATGACCTCCTTAACGTTATTTCACTATATCGCCATAGCGTTATTGCGGCAACTATTTTATAGCGAACGTGGAAATCAGCGGGGGGCAGGCGCAGCCAGCCGATCCGCTGTATTGATTTGCCGGGCCATTTGCTTCACTTCGGCATGGCGAAAACAGTAAACGACGTGGTCATTCACCATGCCGACCGCCTGCATAAATGAATAGCAGATCGTTGAACCAACGAAGTTGAACCCGCGGCGTTTCAGGTCCTTGCTCATCGCGTCTGATTGATAAGTCCGTGCCGGGAGTTCCGCCATCGATTTCCAGTTATTCTGATAGGGCGTTCCGTTCACATACTGCCAGAGAAATGCGGCCAGTGTTCCATACTCCTCTTTTATCTTTAGTACACCCCGTGCGTTCTTGATCGCCGATTCTATTTTGAGGCGGTTCCGTACGATGCCGGGGTTGGTGAGCAAGCGCTGGACATCCCGCTCAGAATAAGCGGCTACTTTTTCAGGATCAAAGGAATGGAAAGATTTTCGGTAGTTCTCTCGCTTTTTGAGTATAGTCAACCAACTCAGTCCTGCCTGTGCCCCTTCTAAGAGCAGCATTTCGAATAGGTACCGGTCATCATGAGCAGGCACACCCCACTCCTCATCATGGTAAGTCATGTAAAGAGGATTGTTTCCACTCCATTCACATCTGCATTTCATCCAGTTCTCCCAGCAAGCCCAACGCCTGCATTAAGACGCGCCAACGCATCACCGCGGCATCAACGCGAACACACCCCAGCCCAGGGATTCACGCGTGTAAGCGGCGTAGCGCACGGGTTCCGAGGTCAGTTGGGCTTGAACATCTTTCGCGAGCTCGTCGCCGGGGTTGGCTTCAAGCCATCGGCGCATGGTGAGCCATTTGGCCGCGTCGTATCTGTCCCAGCCGTCTTGGTCTGCCAGAAACATTTCCACGACGTCGTAGCCAAGGTGGCCGAAAGACGCGAGGAGTTCTGGAAACAGGAGAAAGTCCGAGATTGAGTTGGCAAGACACCCCTTGGCAACATTCCGATCATCATCAGGAAGAAAATGGTTTATCCCAAAGGGTTTACAAAAGATGGCTTTCCTCCCTGCCCTTGGGGAATACCCACGAAACCAAAGGGTATCGAATAGGATCGCGAAAGGACAAACCACGCTTGCTTCAAAGCATGCGAAAAATCAGAACAAATGTTTCTCCCCTGTGATTGTATGTAAGAGCAATATCGCTTCGGGTATATCGGCCATATGTATTTTACCAAAGGATATCGAAAATATGGGCCGACGTTACCACACGGTATCATGTATCAAAAGCTGAAACCTCTCCGCACTGGAATCGAAAGAACCACCATGCCCGACACGGGCACAACGAAGGATGAAAACTGCGCTGTTGTAAATTGGATGAATCATGGTTAACCTCATAATTGTTGATCGAAGACAATTACTTTCATAAGGAGGATAGCCAT
>Ga0265295_1002602_pt1 | contig 28071 bp, 19 predicted proteins | sample Munlansysbiofilm_FD_192503 | JGI IMG/M metagenome (GOLD analysis project Ga0265295, IMG submission 192503) | Leachate microbial communities from a municipal landfill in Southern Ontario, Canada - Methane capture system biofilm | ecosystem: Engineered > Solid waste > Landfill > Unclassified ... | reverse complement strand
TGGAAGATGACTTGATCAACAACGGCGAAGCCGCGATTGTCAACATCATCCAGACCAAGCTCAAAAACATGCAGAAGTCGATCCGTGATGATATGGCCATCGACATCTGGCGCACCCGTGCAGACAACATCGCCGCTGCCGAGTATGACGATCCTCGTCCTTTTGCCGGTGTTGGCGACCTGTTTGACCAGACCGCAGCGACCAAGTACGGCGAGATTGCTCCGGAAGATCTCCTGAAGGAAGACGGCACGACCTCCATGTGGAAGACCGGGTTCATTTCCGATTCCATCACCATGGGCTTCAAGGGCCTGCAGGCGATCCGTCGCCTCGCCTCTCTTGGACCCAGCAACTCCGACAAGCCTGACCTGTATCTGACCACCGAAGTGCTGAAAGACGCCTTCGAGGCTTCTGAATATGCACTGACTCGCCACTCCGACAAGAACATGGTCAATGCCGGCTTTGACAACGTGCTCTTCAAGGGCGCGGCCGTTGTTTCCGATGAGCGCCAGACTGCCGGATATGTGGACGGCTACAACCTGCGCTTCCTGGACATCATCCATCACAAGGACCGGAACTTCACCAAACCCGTGTGGAAGGCTGAAATCCGGACCCCTGAAACCTTTACCTGCAACATCCGCTGGATGGGACAGCTCGTCTGCACGAACCGCCTTGGCCACGTCCGTGCCACGAATGTCGTCGTTCCGGCGTAATGGGGGTATGATACAATGAAGAAATACACCTTTGTCATCCCGGGCACGACTTCCTCGGTGAAGCACTACCTGCCGATTCCTGACGCGGGCAAGATCGTAGGCCTGTCTGCCGTGGTCAACTCGACTCAGACCGCTGGCACCGCCCTGGTCAAGGCCGGCAAGAAGGGCGCGACCAACGCCCTGTATTCCGCCAATCTCGGCACGACCGGCGCCAACGGCATCGGCAACGTGGCCAAGGGCGCTGCGGTGTCCGCTGCGACCCAGGCTGAAGTGAACCAGATCTTCGACTCTGCCACTCCGATTGAGCTGGACATCCAGCTTGTTGTTGCTGGCTCGGTCGGCATCACGGTCCTGGTGGACGAATACGCCGTTGGGCCGAAGGCTCTTTAAGGTAAGTTCGCCTTAATTTGTCTTTTCCGTTAATGGACGCTAAGACGCGCAGAGAAAGGGGAACCTCAATCTGCGCGTCTTTTTTTAAGGGGCTATTATGAGACCAATATCAGAAATTATTACATCAGTATCTGCGATTGTTGACGACCCAAGTACAACTCCTGCAACAATTCTGGCCCTTGTAAATTCTTGTCTATCACAGTTTGTTGAGAAAATCTCGCCTAGCACGCTAGTAGAGCCCTTCTACCAACTTGAAATTTACGGAGGAGATACCACGGTTTCTCTTCCGGACGACGCTGTCCCCATGCGGGTAATCTCCGCTTTCGATGTGGACAAGAAAAAGATCAAGGTGTTCAAGCGGGCATTTGACGCCAATGCTCTTTTCCAAAAAGCCGGCAAGCCGTCACGGAACATTGAGGCCGTGATTGTTGCAGACCGCTCTCTTCGGTTGATTCCAGAAGCCAGCGACGACACCAGCATCTATGTCACCTATGTCAAGAAGGCTCCTCTTTATGAGAGCCTGACAGATGACGGGTCGGCCATTACTTTCCTTCCAGAAGAGCTGGCGAATGTCATGGTCGAAAACTATGCCATTGCTACAATTTTTGGCTACCTTGAAGACGGAGTGACTGATTCGCGCAACAACTACAAGTTCTTCTATGATCTCTACATGAAGGCAAGACTTGAGCTTGAGTCGTTATTTGTGACGCATTCTTTTCAAGCGGAGCCAGAGTTTGTTCAAGGAGCTGACGGCATTGTCACCCCAACACTCAATGTTTTTCAGGCGGGAGGTCTCTAGGCTATGCCCAGAAAGGACTTCTATCCAATTTTTGAGCGGACAGTTGGCCTCAGCAACAAGGTCGAGGATTTTCGGATTCCATATTCTGAGGAAGAAGGAATTGTTGCCCTCTCCAGAACCCAGAATGTCATCATCGACGATGTTGGCGGAATAGAGGTTCGTCCCGGAAAAGTCCTTGTTTCCGAGGGCGCATGGCACAGCATTTTTTGCGACGGCGGGGACATGGTCGGCGTGAAGGACGGGGACTTGTGCTTGCGACTTGATACCGAAGACGTTGTACTTGCTCCTGGATTTGACCAGCGAGTTTCATGCTGCATGGTCAATGGCGAGATTTATTATACCTCCGGCGACAAGAATGGCCGGGTGGTTGCCGGAACTCACCAGCCCTGGCCAGCCATGGAATATGGCAGGGACACTGATATCCAGTTTTCAGGGCCCATTCCGGCAAGACATATTGCCTTTCATCTCTCTCGAATTTGGCTCGCCAATGGCAACTTGGTAGTGTTTTCAGAGCCACTCGGGTTCTCTCTTTTTGATCTTGGAAATAGCGCGATGCTTTTTGATGCTCCGGTTGTGATGATCAGGCCGGTCGAGGGCGGTGTCTATGTTTCGACAACGAAGAAAGTTTACTTTCTGGCAGGAAGAAAGATAGGTGAAATTGTGCTCAAGGTTGTTTCCGATACTCCGGCTGTTGAGTGGTCGGTTTGTCAGCGGCTCATCCCTGGGAAAGATCTTGGATTTGAGACAGAAGAATTTTATGCAGCCTGGGCCTCGGAGTCTGGTATTTTTATTGGCAACAGTCAGGGTCAGGTTGTGAACATTACAAAAGATCACGTAGATTTTTATATCGATGAAGAAGATTTTGTAAATGAGGGCGCTCTTTGCAATGTTGCAGGGAAGTTCTTCTTTCATATTGGCAGATAAAGGAGGTTTTTATTATGGCATGGCGACTTTCGACGGGGATGAAAAACGCAATCCTGAATGACAAGGGATTGAAAGAGGCGCTTACGGCTGGCCAAATCCGTATTTTTTCCGGCCCGCAGCCGAATTCTGCAGATGATGCAGAGCAGGGCGCCCTGCTTGTCACGATTACGCTTGCTTCTGGCGCAATGGTTTCCGGGACGTCCACAAATGGCTTGAGCTTAGACGCTCCGGCCGGCGGAATCGTCGGCAAGCCCGAGGCTGCTGTCTGGTCCGGAAAGAACCTGGCCAACGGCTCTGCTGGCTGGTTTCGCTGGTATCCAAACAATTTTGACAGCCACATGGGGGCGGCGACTGGCGGCGACAAGATTCGTATCGATGGCAACTGCGCAACCAGTGGCGGGCAGATGAATTTGTCCAGTACAAACCTTAAGATCAATGTGACAACCACGGTCGACAATGTCGCCCTGTTCTTGCCTTAAAGGAGGTCTGAAATGTCTGTGAAAACTTCTACCGGGCTTTCTGCCTATCTGGCCGTTACCGGTTCTTTGAAGGACGCCTTTGATGGCGGACTTATCAAGGTCTTTGATGGCACGCCTCCGTCTTCTCCGGACGACGCAGAAGTTGGCACCTTGCTCTGGACCATTTCTGTTGACGGCGATGGCACTGGCCTTACCTTTGACCCCACGCCTGTCGGTCGCGCACTGGTTAAGCCCGCCGCTGCTACCTGGCAGGGCGCAACGACTGCCGGCACGCCGACCTATTACCGGCTTGTCGCCGCCGGCGACACTGGCTCCGGGTCAACGACTCAGCCTCGCGTCCAGGGTTCTGTCGGCGCAGTTCCCGGTGTTGATCTCTATATGACAAATCCGACTCTCGTGACCAACGCCAATCTTAACGCGAAGGTTCTGCTCTCCTATTCGCTCTCTCTGCCCGCAGAGTAAGGAGGCGCCATGCTGAGTTTAAGTACCGGACTTCAGATGGCTTTGGTTGGAAATGCCGGCTTTTCGATGGCTATGGGCGGAGGGTTGATCAGGATATATTCTGGCCCCCGCCCAGCCAGTGCAGACCTTCCCATTCCCTCTACTGCGCTTGAGCTTGCTCGCATAACAACGATGGGTCGGACTTTTTACCCCGGCAACGACACTGAAGGAGCTGGGCTCTTTTTTCGTATCTTACCTCCAGGTATTGTCGAAAACGATGGTCGATGGGGGCTTGTCGGCGTGAGGGCAGGACAGGCTTCGTGGTTTCGCTGGAATTGGTGGAACCTAGACTCAAATGCCGAAAGCTACTCTATTCCAAGAATAGACGGGGACGTTGTGGTTACTGGCGAAATTGGCGACATCTATCTTCCAAGCAAGACAATAGCGCCAAGCATGAGCTATTTTATAGATACATTTGTTGCTTCTTTTGGAAATATATAAGCTCCGGGGGATTTATGCCCAGCACTCTATATAAAAACAGTGGCCTCGTTATGAAGCAAAAGGTCATACAGGAGTGGGTTCCAGATCCGCCTACCCCGTACAATCCGCCATCGTCTGGTTATGCGCCGACTCAGTCAGAGCAAATATCCTGGAGCGTTGCTGGTTATTCGTATAAGGGCAAGCTGTTTTCTACATATTCCGCAGCCGTCGCATACAGGGATAGCGGGGCCAGCGGGGCGGGCTTTGTCGCCGCAGGGCCAGCAACGTATTCTCCGCACGTTGGATATTATTATAAAAACGGAAAAGTCGTTACAAACATGTTTTACGTTCGCGACCCCATGACCGGAGCCCCGATTACTGTACTTGCGCCAAAAAGGTTCTAAGTTATGGCATATATAAATAAAGTAATAAATTATTCAGCGCCTGCGTACGATTGGGACTCTTGGGCATATTCTGTAGAAACTCTTGCTTATGATGGCTATTTTATATTCAAGGCGTATGTAAATTCCGCCATTATATGCGGCTCTGCAGAAGATGGAATACCTCAGTCTAATAACTCCATAAGAAATGGGTTCTACTTAAACGGAGGCAGCTATAGAGTAATAGAGCTTGGTGTATTAAAGACTCCCGCTATTCAGATTCCTGCAAACGCAGTATTTAAGATAGAGCGCACTGACGGAATATTTTCTTATTATGTTGACGATGTGTTAGTCTATACATCGGAGATGGAGAAGCTTTTTACAGAGGTCAGGCTTTATGCGTCCATGTATGGATACATGGACTCAATTCTTGATCCTGAGATAGTTCAAGATCTCAGCTCCTATACGGCAACAAGCGAAAACGAGCTGCCTGGTCTTATATCTGCCGCCTTTACTACGGGCCTTGAAAATGCCGCGTATTCATTTTCGCAAATGGCGAGTGCCTATGCGTATGGAGAGGTTGATTCTCCAAATTATGCCTTTTCTGAACTGCCTGGGCTTGCCGGCATAGCTAGTACTGATGACCAGACATTTTGTATTTCGGCCCTCCCTTCTTTTGAAAGTCATGCAAATCAGGGAGAGGTTGTTGTCGAGATTTGCGCTGCCGCAAACGACATTCCAGCGCTGGAATCTCAGGGTGTGGCCGGGGAACCTTCGATAATAGAATCTGAGCTTCCGGCTCTTTCTGGCTGGTCGCTCGCTGTCGATGCCTCGCAGGGGACAGATGTTGCTGTTGCTCCAGGGATGCTTCCGGCCCTTGACGCTGAATCAACGATAAATCCGTCCTCATATATATTTTTTGATCTTCCAAAGTTCGCTATTTACAGTTTTGGTGTAACAAACATCATTTTTACAGAAGCTGCATTCTCTTTTTCTGGAGATATGTCTGGGGCACAGACTGGAGGCGAGCTTCATGGATTTGTTTTCAATGGTCTTGCTGGCGGGCTGTTCTGCGGAGCCCAGATTGAAGCTGCGCTCAAGGCTTTTGATGGCGAAATCGCAGCGAGTGTTGAAGTTGTTGCCGATGTTTCTGCCGAAGTTCTTCTCCTTTCTGGCGAAGCCTTTGGCGGAGGATCTCTTAATGCCGAGGCATTTTCTCTGGACGGCAAGATTGAGACTGGACATAGCGCAAACGCTGATATCCTTGCCCACATGCCTGTTTTTTCTGGAGCACTTGAGGCGAGTATTGATGCAAATGGATCTATTTCTGGAGAGTTTGCGTCTCTTGCCGGCTTCATTGAGGGCGAGCGACTTCCATTTGCTCAGATTGGTCTTGAAGCGTTCAGGCTGAACGGTGCCATGGGCGGCACCCAGGCAAATTGGTCTGAAATATCTGGGTCTGCTTTTGGTGTTGATGGTTCTGTTCGCGGCAAATCTGTCGACCTGGTTATTCAGGCAAAGGCGCTTTCCTTGTTCGGCAATATTGCCTGCTCAAGCGACGATGTCTCAACGTCCACATCTCTTCTTTATCGGAGGCCATAGATGGAAAAACTTGGTGGCAGCGTGAATCTCAAGAACAAAGCTTTCGGCCAGTTCTTTGATTATGAGTTCAACAGTATTTGCGAACGCGATGGCCGGTATTTTATGGCCACGGACGAAGGTCTTTTCGAGATAACGAGCAAGAGGGACGTGGACGACAATATCGAGGCCAGCTTTGATACTCTCGTTTCCGACTGGGGCGCTGGCAGGGTAAAACGGCCACGGTTTCTCCGGCTCGCCATGCTGGCGGACAATCCGGTCCAGGTTGATGTCCTCGATAAGAACGATGCAATCCTTGGCTCTGCTGTTTTCACCCCAACGGAGGGTGTCTTATCTCTTGAGTCAATTCGTGAATCTATAGGTCGCATTGCCTCCGGGTTACTGTTCAAATTCCGGATCAAGAATATCGACGGTTCTTTTTTCCATATCAAGTCCCTGCATGCACTTTTTACTGTGAAATCTCATGGCTGCACAAAGAATACCTGATCGCATTATCCTCTTCGAGAACAAGGAGCTTGCCGCCTCATACTCCGGTAAGGCGCACGCCCTGCTGGAAACATGCAGACAAGAAGCGGCAAGGCAAAACCTTGCCTTTTTTTGTATGGCATCAAGATTTTCTGATGGCACTGTTATTGTTGGAAAAAAGGTCGGAGATTTCAGCATTGCAGAGATAGCCTCTCCCTTTCCAAAAAAAGAGGAGAAGAAGCCAAAAATAGAGCCGTCTTATCCTCTGATCATTATCTATGTCGGCAATGAAGAAGTTGGCTATACTGTTGGGAAGTTCTTGCTGAGCGGTGAACTGTTTTCAGTTTACAAGTTCGACAACGCTGAAGCCATGTTTTTGACCATCCCTCAAGTGAATAGTCCTTCTGTATATAAGCGTAAAATATCCGTTACCGGCGCAGATACTGACAGGATACAGGCAAATAGCAATTTTCAATATGACACTAATTTCTGTGTTATTCCGCCATACAGTAGATGTGGGACCCTGCCTCTTTCTCCTACAAAGGGGTGCAACTTTATTAATGATGATGAATACGCCTTTCACGCCAACCTTGCCCAGGAGTCAGAAACGGCTTATGCTCTTCGGGAGTGGTGTCTTCAAAGGGACGCCGATGGAAGGGGAACTCAGTTCTTAAAGCAGTATAACTGGACGCAGGTTTCGAAAAACATACAGGGCGTCGGCGCTGGTCATGGTGCAAGGGTATGCATCAAGGCCGATGGCTTTGCAAATGATGAAGAGAGAATCTGGTCGGATTCTATATATACGGGCGCTGCACTTATCCAGGACTGGTGGCGCTGTAGCTCTGGTTGGATAGACAATGGCTACTGGCTTATCAATTCTCCAAGAGCTTTTGGTCACGCCTCTTTTTTCATAGATTACACCCCGATTGGTCCGATGGTTGCGGACTCTAGCTACAATGCCAGCGCTTATATCACTGGCTTCCTGGACGGCTCCGCAAAGATGCGGGAAGATACAGGGGAACCGTACCTGGAGCTGTGGGACAACGACACTCTTTACTCGTTTCTCGATGAGGAAATTTCTTCGTCCGTTTATGCGTTTTCGTCACCTCCGGTGTCTAATTCATATGTTATATCAACATTATTTTCTCCAGTTTCCTTTGTGCCGAGAAGCGACGGTCTTCCAAACTTAGCGGCAAACAGAGGGCTGCATACAATATCAACATCTGTTGAATATGGCGGGCTCCGAGTAGATGCTTATATCTCCTCTTTTATGGAAGCAGAATATAACAGAATAGACGAAGTGTACTATCCGACAGAGGTTTTTCAGCGCATATTTGGTCGTTGCGCCATAGGCGTTCCTGGGTTCCCAGAAAGTAACGCAAAGGCAAGAGGCGACAAGTTATTCTTGTCTATTCAGTCTTTTTTGAGAAATATTCATGAAGAGCACGCAGCGCGAGACTTGATGCCAGAAAATGTCAGGTCCATGCGTGGGAACATTGGACTTTACATGGCTGATGAATTTAAAAAGCCATCTATTGAGGCCGAGAACAAGATCAAGATTTTTAACCTTGTAAATAACGTAAGGGCCGGATTTGGCCTTAATAAACTTTCTCCGGACGGCGACCTTGACTATCTTGCAGAAATACATGCGTATGATTGTGCGCTAAATGATATTGAGGGTCACGAAAGTTCATATGGGGGCCAGGTCGGGGAGCGTGCGGGGCAAACACTTTATGGGACCAGGGCATATCAACTTCTTGAGGTTGGGGAAAATGTATCCTGGGGCTACTCGACTCCGGAAGAGGCCGTTGAGGGATGGATGAACTCTCCAGCCCACCGTGCCAATATATTGAAAGAAGATTGGCTAGATACGGGAATTTCGGTACAGATTTCCGCAGATGGCAAACCATTTTATATTCAGGTTTTCGGACTTCAAGATAGGTAGGTAAAACATGAGCACAGGAATTTTTAATTCACAGCCGCAATTTATCGGGGCAGATCCCGAAGTTCCGTCTTTGACCGGCCCTGTTTCGAGAAAGAACGCTGCGTTCACGACCGTCAACGACCGCATGGAATATCTTGAGGATATCGCCAATGCGGCATTGCTGCAGACTTCAAATTTTGTTCTCGACATGCAGGCGCTCATCAAGACTCTTGAAGTTCCTGGGGCTGAAGAGCTCAACATCGAGGGTGTCGAAATCCCCAATGTTGATTACTCTTCCCGCCCGGACCTTGGCACGCTTGAGCTTGACCTTTCTTTGCCGGATGCGCCCCCTGCTCCGTCTATGCTCGCTGTCCCTGACTACATTGAGGATGTCGAATTTCCGGTTTTCAATATTCCCGATCCGGAGTTTTCTGCGCCAGAGAAGCCGACGCTGCAGGCTATTGGCACCGTTCCGGAGACGCCGTCCTTTGAAGCCCTGGAGTTCCCGGTCGCTCCCAGTGCGGCATTGCCGAGCCCGCCCAGCTTCACTGATATTCAGATTCCTGCGGCTCCGGACATCACGATACCAGACTTCGATGAGTCCATTGTCCCAGTCGAGCTGACAACGCCTGGAGAATTCACCTGGGGCGAGCCGGCTTACAACTCGGACATTTGGGCCTCTCTTCTTGGTAAAATCCTCCATAATATCCAGAACGGCGGAACCGGCCTGGATATCCAGGTCGAAGAAGACATCTACTGGCAGCATCTGAATCGCACCTATCTTGAGAACGAAAAAATGCTGCGGGAGACAGAAGATTATTTTGCCAGCCGCGGCTTCACTATGCCGACCGGCATGCTTTGGGCAAAGCTCTCCGAGATCAACTCGCAGATTGCTCGAAATAATATGCAGGCCAGCAAGGACCTCACGATCAGCCAGGCCGAGCTGGCGCAGAAGAATACGCAGTTCTTTATTGAGAAAGGCGCAGAACTTGAAGGCATGCTGCGGGACTTCTATGTCAAGCAGGCCACACTTTCCCTCGATGGTCAAAAGGCTGTCTTTGGCTCTGCGATGGAGCTGTTCAAAGCCTCCGTGGACATGGCCAACTTCAGACTTGAGGAATATAAGACCAAGGCCGCTGTCTGGGAGTCCAGGGTCAAGGCTGCCCTGACACAGGTTGAAATCTTCAAGGCTCAGATCGAAGGCGCCAGAGTGTCTGCCGAAGTGCAGAAGCTGCTTGTTGATATCTATACCGCCCAGCTTGGCGGCGTTGAGCTTCTGGTCAAGGTCTACACCAGCCAGATGCAGGCTGTGGGCATCCAGGCAGAGGTGCAGAAGACAACGGCCGAGCTGTATGAGTCAAAGCTCAAAGGATATATGGCCACGGTTGAGCTGAACAAATCCATGATCCAGCAGTACGAGGCTGAGTGGAGCGGAGAGAAGATCAGGGCCGAAGTCTATTCTGCTCGCACACAGGCGTACGGCACGGAGGTTCAGGCCAAGGCCAAAATGCTCGACGGTATGGTCGCAAAGATGTCAGCCAAAATCGAAGAGAATAAGATGATTACCGAGCAATACAAGGCAGAGATCGTGCGATTCTCTGCCGAGGTTGACGGAAAGACAAAGTCCATCGGCGCAAAGGTCGATGGGTTCAAGGCATTGGCAACCGGTTATTCTGCAGAGACAGAGCGCGACAAGGCCCACTATGAGGCAACGTCTGAAAGGATAAAGTTGAAAGTCCAGGAGGCATCCTTTAGGTTGCAAAAAGCAGTTGCTCAGATCGAAGCGTCCCTGCGTGGCTACCAGGCCATGAAGCAGCTCCAGATGTCTGGCACAGAAGGAATCATGGGCGTAGGCGCACAGCTTGCAGCCAGTGCCATGCAGGGCATCAGTACACATGCCAGTATCTCGTACTCTGGCGGCGACAGCTACACCGCCTCTGACGGTGTCAGCTTCAGCAAGAATATCAATATCAATCGGATTGAAGAAGAATAGGGAGGTGATGTGATGGCTGGTGCAAAAAGTGCTGCTAGTGAATATCTTGAAAAATCTAAAAAGATTAATGCCGGGAATCCAAACACAGCAAAAATCAATGAATCTCCTAGTCCTTTTTTAAGTCAAGTAAAAAAAGGAATAGACTGGACAACGTCTACAGTCGGCGGCATCGTGCAGAAGAGTAAAGACTTGCGCAATACGGCAAGAAATGACCAGGGTTCTTATCCAAAAATCCAGCAGCGCGTCGGTGACTATCTTGGTGGAACTGGCGATGCTACCCTTGGCGATGAAAAGAAAAAACTTGATCAAACTTTACGTCAAAACACTTTCAAGCTGTCTGTTTTATCTCCAAATAAGCCTTCGCCGAGCGCTCCGGGCAATGGCACAACCAACACCGTACCCTCCAAGCTCATCGGCGCACAGCAGGAAGCGGGCACTTCCCGTTTTGACAAGTCGAAGCTGACTCTTGGCAACAATCCCTATACCGGCCAGGTCGGGATGTTCAAAGATGGTCAAATGTTGGAACCCGGCTCTGTCCGCCTTTCCGGCGGCAATCTTGGCGGCACGCCTCTGCCTGTCGGCCAGTCGCCGTTTTTCATGAAGAGTGAGGCTGCAAAAACCCTTGTTCCCCAGCCCGGAACCGCTTCGGCCATTCCCGGCATGCAGCAGAATCCGGCGGTGACAATGCCAGGTGGAGACTGGACTGGCACCATGAATCAGGAAACGGCCATGCTCAGTACGGCGCTTGGCCAGAACATGAAGCCCGGACAGTATCAGGATTTTAGCAAGAGCATCGGGATGAACCCGAACACCCCAGGCGGCGATGGGGCTTTCCGCAACATCGAGTCGCAGATATCGATGCTCAATAACCAGAACAGTCAGCTCATGGGTGGCTATGGCCAATCTGTTGAAATGGGGAACATGTCCAAGACGAAGCGTCTGGCTATGGTCCAGGCCAACAATGAACAGATCAAGGGTCTGAGCGACTCTTTGACTGGTCGGTCCACGCTGGCAAATGATCTGGTTAAGGCTCTCCTTACTGCGCAGACCGGAAAAGAAACCACGGCCATGACGGCGAATGCCGGGACTGAGCAGCAAAAAATTAAGACGGCTGGAGATGTTCAGGTTGGGGCTATGGCTGCCGCTGCAACACAAGGATCTACTGCATATAAGCAGCAGGTTGATGCTGACCACAAAAGCAAAACGAGGCAAAGCGTAAATATCAGAGCAACTATCAAGTCTTTGCAAGAAAAATATGCAACGAATAACGATCCGTCCATTGCAAAACAAATTTCTGATCTTGAAGCGCAATTGTTGACACTTGAGGCTGACGATGGAAACCTTTTCGCCGGCGCTCCTGATGATAAATAAAAACAATTAACTGGAGAATTTCATGCTTGACACACCGAAGGATGACTACGAGGGCTCCTATGGTTCTAAAATTGAGTCTTTCTATGGAGAAAAAAAGGAAGAATTCAAAAAAAGAGGATATTCTCCGGACAAAGTAGCCTTAGGTTTATTTAAGGCTGGCAAGGGAGTCACGGAAGGAGATACGTACGATACATGGCATCAGCGTCACAAGATGGATAGGTTCATCCAGAATGCGACAGCTGCAGAACAGAAAGAAGAGCAAGATGCTCTCGACAACGCGGAACGCGAGAAGAACCTGGCAGAGCGCGGCGATTTTGCTCGCGGCGTAGCTTCTGGCACCGATCAGTTGCAGGCCACGGTTGGTGGTGGTTCACTCATGCTTCTGGGCAAGCTCGCGTCCTTTGCCGGCGGTGACAACGTCGTCAGCAAGTATCTGACCAACAAGGGCTTCGATGTCTACCAGGAGCAGATGCGTCAGGCCTCGCTCAACCCGACCAAATCCCTGCTTTCGCAGGAAGAGGGCAAGTGGATCAATGAGGATTTGCAGGGCCCTGGCGACTACTTTGACGCCATAGCCGGCACGCTGGGCAACCTCGTTCCATCCATGGCAGTCAGTCTCATTTCCGGCGGCGTCGGCGGGAAGCTGGCAGAACTGGCCGGTCGGAAGGCCGTGGACAAGACGGTCGGCTACTTCGTTAAGAACCAGGCTGAGCGCATGATGAACAAGGGCATCTTCGCCAACGTCGCCAAAGAAGCCACCGAGGCTGCCGTCAAGTCTGGCGTGGCCGTTGAAGCTGCAACCTTGGCTGGAACCGAGGCGTCTCGCAAAGTAGCTCAGGTTGCCGCGCAGAAATACGTAGGGTCCAGGGTCGGCACAATTTTAGGAACGGCTGCTCTTGAGTCCACCGGCGCATTCTCCGACACGGTCAATCACATGCGCGACAAATTCATGGCCGAAGGCATGAGCCATGAAGACGCTTTGCTCAAGGCCACGGAGGAAACTAGCGCAACATTTGCCATGTCCACTGGCCTCGCTGCCGGCATGGTTGAAATTTTCGGCGGTAATATCCGCCTGCTTGATATGTTCCTGGGTGATGTTGGCGGCAAGACGGCCAGGGAGTTGGTCAAGGCTGCGACCCATGCCCGGGCCAATCCGGGTTTGCGTGGCAAGGCGTTGAACATGATGCGCGATATTATGGTTGAGGCCGTCAAGCAGGCTCCGGCCGAGTTTGGACAGGAGGCCGCGCAGGAAATCCTGTCCATGGCCAACGTCAACTTCGCCGACCCTGATTTTGAAATGGTCAGCCAGGAGAACTTCAAGCGCGTGGTCGAGTCGGGCCTGGCTGGCGCCATTGGCGGCTTTGGCGGCGGTATGGCCACACAGGTCGGCTCGAAGGCGAAGGCTGCCTTTGGTACGCAGGAAACTCCGGAGTCCCGTGCGCGGGATCTTGATGTCATCATCAAGCGCCAGGAAAGCATCATTGCCCTTGGTCAGGAGAAGAGTCTTCCTGGCGTGACCGCAGCTCTTGAGGCAAATCGCGCTGAACGCGCCGAGCTGGAAAAGCATCTGGACAACGTCAGTTCCGGCGTATCCTATCAGGAAGCGGCAAAGCAGATCAATGAGGCCCTGCCGAATCCGAGCGGCAAACCGTTCACCGTCAAGGCACTCAAGAATTTGATCCGCCATGGCAATATGCAGGAGCTGGAAAAGGGCACCGTGGATGCGACGGCCCTGCAGGAATACATTGCTGCTCGCAAACCTGCGCCCGATGCGACTACTTCAACCTCCCAAGCCTCACAGGTTCCGATCACCGAGCCCACGGCCACGACGGCCACCGAACCGCTTGCGACCGAGACATTGACCATTGATCCCATTGCTACCCAGGAAGCAATTGGCCAACAGGAAGCTCCGGACCAGGACGATGTTCCAACTTTTGATCCGGAAACCGGCGAGCAGGTTGAGGCATGGACTCCGGAACGTCTTGCGGCGAAGTTTGGGCCGAAGGCTGATATGGCCGAAGTTGATGCGGACGTGCCAGCTACTTCATTTTCCGACACTGTATATGAGGATGCCAAGCAGCACGTTCTCGATAGAGGAAAGGCAAGTATTTCTGAAATTCAGAGAAGATTTAAGATCGGCTTCAATAGATCCGCAAGAATTATCGAGCAACTTGAGGCGGACGGAGTTATTGGTCCGCAGGATGGCGCGAAAGCCCGTGAGGTCTTGAAGAAGTCCGATGAGCCCAAATTCTCCCGCGCCACTGTCGACTTTGAAGGCCCTGGCCTGGGCCGCGACCGTATTTCCGAGCATGTGGCCAAGTCGGGCCTGGCCGAAGTCTCGACCGTCTTTGAGTCCATGGATGAGTTGGCTCCGGAAACTCGCGCAGTCATTGAAGCCAAGGAAGGCCAGAATGCGCCTGCCTTCTGGCACGGCGGCCGGCTGCATGTGAATGCTGCTCGCGTGCGTGATGATGACCACATGGCGGATATCATGAGCCATGAAATCATTCACCCTGCCGAGGAAGCCCATGTGGCCGAGCTGGCCAAGAAGATGGGCGCCGAGAAGGCTGTCGAAGAATGGAATGGCACGCTTGATAAGGTCTACTCCTCGTTCACCTCCGAGATCGAAAAGATGGCCACCGAGCGCGGCTATGACAAGGACTATGACCTGGCTACCGAGGTTGGCCGTCGGGGCATTGCAGGGGAACTGCTCGCTGATCGGAACATCAAGGGCACAGAGAAGTTCTACGACAAGGCTGTCGTTGTCCTGAAGAAGATCGTCAACGCTGTGCGGAAGACTTTGGGCCTCAAAGAGATGGATCTGGGCGAGTCCGAGGTTCGGGTTCTCCTGTCAAAGATGAAGGGCAGTCTTGAGAAGAAGGGTGTTACTGGCGTTCAGGCCATTGCGCCAAAGTTCTCTCGCGGCAAGATCGACGCCTTCAATCTACCTGCGCTGGATAGAAGCAAAACTATCGCCGAGCAGAGAGCTGATGCCTACGACTACAAGCGAGGCTTGGTTGAGACCAGGGATTATCTGATTGAAACCAGCCAGAATGTAATAAAGAACATCAAGGCAATGGGCGGAATCAGCACCGAGTCCATTTACGACTTCATTGGCGAAAGTCAGCGTGACAAGGTCATGGAGCTGAAAAGGAAGTTTGGCGCCGGTGTCATCTCCGACACTTCGAAGTTTGGCATTGATCAGGTGGCTTCGACTTTGACGGAAAAGATGTCGCACCTTGATCTCAATGGTGAAACACAGGCTCTTTTTGACCTTCTTTCTGACAAGATGCTGTCTCAGTCTGAAATCACTCGTCAGTATTCCTCTAGCATGGCGGCTTTAAAGGAAGATGCAAAGTGGCTTGATTCTCTTGAGGCAAAAACAAGACATGCTGCAGAGCGCTCTGCTGTTTCTCGAAAAGAAACGCCCGCTCCGACGGCCAAGTCCGCTCCGGCGGCCAAGCCCGCTCCGGCTGCGAAGCCCGCTCCGACGGCCAAGTCCGCTTCAGAGTCCAAGCCCGCTCCGACGGCCAAGTCCGCCCAATCTCAGCCCACAAGGTCTACACCCAAGACCCTGCCTCGCATGCCCATGTATATGGAGCACAACGAGGCGGATCAGAAAATGCGCCCAGACCTCCTCAATCGCAAAAACCCCATAACCACCACGATTCAGGCGATCTGGGAGGGCTTCCGTACGGCCACGACCCGCACGGTCATGCAGGTTGTGGATCAGCTCAAGCTCGACATCAAGAAGCCTCGCGCCCAGATCACTATTGCCGACCTGAAGCAGGCCGTTGGCCGGCAGTTCTACGTCGAAGAGAAAGGGAAGCGTGTGGTCCTCAGAGTTACTGAAGTTGTGCCTGTCAATGAGATGACCGCCGAGGAGTGGAGCCAGCGCGAAGGTTGGGCGCCCGAGCAGTTCGCAAAGTTTATCGGCGAGGGCCGGGAACGGATGCGTGGGCTGAAAGAAGTTTCCCATACAAAAGTCACCCGCGAAGTTCCGAATGTGAAGGCTGTTGAGCTTGAAGATGATGCTGGCCAGACTCTCATGCCCGATGGCACTTCCGAGATGAAGGAAGTCAAGCGTGAGACGCCTCTTCCCATGGAATATGTGCAGATTCGCTATGAGGTTGTCTCGAAGACCGAAGTTGGCCTTCCTGATGCCGGCCTCTCCGAGGAGCAGCAGGCGGCGTTGAAACCCGCGACTCCAGTCACCTTGCCCGCCATGGTTGATGGCACGCAGGAATACACCGAAGAGATGCAGGCCGAGGATAATGCCGAGGTCGCCGCCGACGAGGCTGCGGCCAAGGAGGCTGTAAAAGAAGCTCCTGGCGTTATCCACGACAAGAATAAGACGGCAACGGCCATCGAGCCAGCTCCCCTTGAAAAGCCTGGGTTCGCCTCATCAGATGAGCACTTGCTGTGGCTGTTCAATCAGCAGTATCGCAGAGAGTCTCTGACCGAAAAATCGATGAGCATGCTGCGAACGATTTATAATAACATCTTTCGCAAGGATCACCTTGCCCGGACAGCTCCGGAGTGGGCTGGTTTTCCTGATGCGGATCCGAAGTTTTTCACGCATGTTATCCCCGCTGCATATGTCGATTATTCTGCAGACTTTGCCAAGGTGCTGGATAACTTCATGTGGCTTGAAGCCAACGCAGAAGACAAGGCATCCCTCAAGGAGTTGAGAATTCTCAGAGAGAAGCAGCTCGCCGCGATCAAGAAGGAAAATGCCCTCAACTACCTGGCCCATCTTCTTTCTGTCGAGGACAAGAAGAAGGAATCAAAGGATCAGGCTGCCGGTCTTCGCAAGGGCGATGATCCATGGAAGGCTGACCTTGATGAAAACGGCAAGCCTATCTCGAAGCTCAATGTGGCCAGAGACAGTGTCGCCGCAAAATACAAACTTGCCTACGACAAGCTTGCGGCAACGGTATCCGTTGAACAGCAGGCACTCCTTCATGCCGAGCGTTTGTCCAGGCTTCGCGCCCTGCCAATGGCCAAGAAGGTCCGCCTCATTGTGTCCTCCCGGCCCGACGATTTCATCTCTGGCATCCGCGACGGCGTGGAATATTTGCAGGATGCCGCCAAGACTTTGCGGGCCGAGTTGAAAGAGGGGAATCTCGCCTCGATCTACTCTGGCGACTTCAACAAGTTTCTCTCCGCAGCGTGGAGCTTGATGACAATCCAGGGCACTGCCCGCTCTGAGGCTTATGGAAAAGAGATCACCAAAATCAAGGAGAAGTACAAGGCGCTTTATGAAGATGTCCCCTCCTTGCCCACACAGGCCGAGAGGGAGGCCGAATACAAGCGGCTTCGCGGACTGAAAAAGACCGAGCTGGTCGAAGCAAGAAAGAACAGCAACGACGAATACAAAGCCTTGCTTCAGTCCATGATCAGCCAGATCAACCTTGCAGTGACTCCGGTCCTGGACCGTGAGGGCCGCGTCAACAAGGCGCTGTACTCTGCTCATGGTCAAGACATGAAGCTCTTTGTCGGTGGCTTGCAAGAAGATCTGAAGCAGATGAAGGCGTTTGCGGACAATATTACCAATACCAGAACATTGCTTCAGTTTGGCACTCTTCCGTACTCCTCGGACCGGGATGTCAAAGTTCCGAGCAGCCTTGAGATTCTGCAACACGCCACAGTGGATGTGCGCGGGCAGATCCCGGCTCACAATTACGGGAAGGTCGATGCGTATATTCGGGAAACAGTGGGCGCTATTCAAGAAGGCATGTCCAAGTGGAATGCCCTGAATCGACTTGGCGCAGACACCAAAGCGATCTACTCAGACCTGATCTCCCGCATGATGGGGGTGTTCGCCTACACCGGCAAGCTCGACAAGGACTCTGTTGTCAGGAACGATATTCGCGCCAGCCAGCTCGCCCTGACCTCGTTGCTTCCGAGCGCCGAAGGGTCGGTAGTGCTGGAAGATGCGCTCCGGTTCAGCGCGGCACTTTCCAGCTTGCATGAAGACAAGAAGGGGATGTCCGACTCTGAGCGCAACGCAATGCTTCAGGACTTCGCGGTTGCTGCCATTCTTGGCCACACCGAGATGACCAAGCCGTCGCTCTCTGGAAAGTCTGAATTCTTGAAGGATTATAAAACCGTCGGCGATCTGACGCAGGCCTTGCGGTCTGCACACAAGCGGGCGGCAGGCCTGCTCGCAAACTTTGGCGTTGCCTTGACCAAAGAGCGCATGAATATGCTCTCTTTTCCGCTGGACACCTTCAACGATGACGGCTCTTTCTACACGGGCAATCAGCTCTCCGAAGATAATTTCAAGTCGGGGCTGACCACGGTTGATTCAGCCGGCCAGGGTATTGTTTCTTCGATAGTGTCGAGGCTCAACAGTAAGTATGGCGCCAAGATCAAGATCCAGGAGGGAGCAATCTTCCCCGCCTTCTCGATGGTCTACACAGACCGCGATGGAACCAGACGGCATGAGCTGGATCTCATGCGCGAGAAGGTCAAAAACATGGTCAACTCTCGCGGCACGAAAGACAAGAATGGCCGCCCGACCGGGCATCTCCTTGGTCTGAGCGTGGATGAGATTGTGCTTGGGCTTATTGGCTTTGGCCAGCAGTTCGGTGGTTCTTTTGCCTTTGATCCGGTCATCGACAATCTCCCCGATGCTCTTGTTGAGAAATACATGGCCGCAGGATTCCTCCAGGCAGGTCGTAAGAATACTGAAAAGTGGAGTCCTGTTTCTACTTTCGAAGTGAACACCCACGCCTTCCACATTGCCCGGGAACTCTCTGAGAAATTCCGCGCCAAGGATTCTGACGGATCATTCCGTACGCTCTTCGGTGAAATGGAATACATGACCAACGTCAGGATGGGCACGTTCTACGAGTCGAGCACAGAAAGATCGCTGAATATGTCTCCGAAGGACGGAGTATTTGAGGACATGCGCTCGCTTCGTCCCGGGGCCATGCTTTATGTTGGCTCAACTGGAGAATTTGTCATGCTCGGCGGACAGGCGATGTTCAAGAAGGACAGTCTGCAGCGACCAACCGGCGAGGCTCTCTACACGCTGGTCAAGATGGCTGACAAGCAAGGTGGTATCAGCACCTACATGGAGCTCAAAGATCGCGCCCCTGTCTACTACTCTCTTGCCGACCTTCAGAAGATGAATGTCCACGTTGTCCCCCGTACTTGGGAAGTCCTGGCTGGTTTCAAGGATTCCAAGAAAGGCGTCCAGATCTTTAACGACTTTGAAATGGGCAACGGCCTCCAGGCTCTTTCCGATAAGAATGTTGTCAAAGAGGTCGCCAACAAGTCCGGGAACACGAACCTGGAGCGGGCCGCCTACTCCAAAATTATCACCGATGCGAAAGGCAAGCAGTTCCTTGTCACCTTTGACGCCAATCATCATCCCAACATCTTTGCTGTGCGCAAAGCTGACGACCTTAGCCTGACAATTACGCGGTCCCCGATGGATGTTGCTCTGGATGTCCTGGCGAATGAGGAATTCCGCAAGCTGACCAAGGCCCTTTCTTCTGCAGAGCTTGGATCTGAGAAGAAAGAGAAGATCTTTGATCAGGCCGAATCCATGATGAAGCGGATTCTTGACAAGCTTGTCGATGAAAAGAAGCTCGACGCCGAAGGCCGGTGGGCGGTTGAAGAAACTGTTGGTCGGCGTCTTGAAGATCTCCTGTACGAGCGAGGGAACCCTGAGGACTTGCGTTCAGGCATGGAGATTGAGCAGTTTGAAGGCGCTGACGTAGCTCCTGTGGCCAAGGAAGGCGACGAAGACAGCTTTGAAGACCGCGACCCAAGTCAGGGGATTTCGAAAGTCGGCAACGACGCTCTCGCCCAAGAAGCCAATGAGCGATTTGTCGAGGACATGATCTACGCTGATAGCACGGTCATTAGACGCGATGCCATTGCCCGCTCGCTGGTTATGCGCGGGCCTGCAATGATGCAGGCCGAAGAAATTATCCACGCGCTACAGGATTACATCGCCGAACTCAAGGCCACCGTGAAGTCCCTGACCGCTGGTCAGAATAGAAACGAGAAGATCCTGTCCTGGCACAGGTACGTTTCCATGGAACGGCAGGTCCTTCTGATAGAGCGCGAGCTTTTACCCAAGGCCATGAAGGATCTTGAGAGGGCCGTCCAGAATAGAAACTTTGTAAGCGACATGCGCAGCCACAAGGACCAGGCCGCGCAGGATTTTGCCAAGTCCAGCCAGCGTGATGACAAGGGCAGAAGGGTTCTTGAAACCGAAGAGTCCCGGACCGAAAGAGAACAGAAGCTGGCCGCTCGGGATGCGATAGTCTCCGCCGTTCTTGACTTTGAGCTGGACACGGACCTTCTCTTCTCCGGCTACAAGGGATACTTCGGCTCGCTTCCGAGAAGCATGCAGGAGGCGGCACACAACGTCTTCGCCAACCAGAAGGTTGCCGATGATATGACCGCAGGCCGGATGTCGAAGACGATCAGGGGCTTGTTTGAGGGCGGCCAGGAGAACCTTGCCCTCTACATCCTTTCGGGAATGTCGGCGATGCCCGATCTTTATGCACAAACAGGAAAGCGGCTGAATACTGACATGGCCAGGATTGCCTACGCCATAATGTCCAGGGATATTCCGCTTCCGACAAAGAAGGTTGAGGGCAAGGCTGGCCTCATGAAAATGTCCGAGCTTTCGGACGCTGACCGGAGCCTGGCAGAAACCCTGCTTCATCTCGCGCCAAACCTCATTGCCTACCAGCGCGAGTATGAGCTGGCACAGAAGGATAAGGAGGGCTGGACGGCAGAGCTTCTGTGGATGCAGAGAGGCAAGACCAACGAAGGTCAGAAATTGACCGACATTGCGCTCATGATCAAGCGTACTGGCTTGTCCCGAATCTTTAAGATGAACGACAAGAAGTTGGCCGCGCTTGCCGAGGGTCGGCTTGAGCACAATACCCATACTTTGGATGCCTATGAGCTTCTCCTCAGTATCGCCAAACAGTACATGCCCGCAGACCTTGGCCCTGGGATGAGAGGGTTCTCTGTTGAGGACAAACAGCAGTTCCTGGCTAAGATTGACGTCATGGATGGTACGAAGAAGTCTGCCAACTATCCAGATCAGACAAGCCTGAATGAAACTGAATTCCGCCAGCAGCTTGATGAGTCGCTGGTTGACTTCGTTCTCGACAACTGGACGAAAGGAAATGAGTGGATGCAAAGTGTTGCGGAGCGGCTCAAGGGGGTTGTGGATCGCGCACATAAGCCCAGCACGACTCAGCACAGCTATGTTGATGGCAACGGGGATCTTGTTGTCATGCCGGCTGTTACGAACAGGGCGGTGTCGCCGAGCTCTACTGCGATTGCCGAATTGATGGAGATGCTGAAAGAAGGCGGACTTGATCCTGAGCAGCAGCTCATCAGCATCGCCTACAATGGCCTCAAAATGGACGATGACGCAAACTTCAATGTGAAATCCCTGGATGATATTGTTTCTTTCAGAACACAGGACGGCTTGCGAGAATACAAGCTTCAGTCCGAGAATGAGCGTCTGGCCAATGCCGAAGTCTATTCTGCCTTCAAGGAAGGCACGATGACTGGTGCTGACTATGTCCTCATGGAAATCATTGAGCAGCTTGAGCCTGGTTCGTACAAGGTCAAGGTCAACCGGCAGGCAAATACTGGCCGCACGCCTACCGTTAGCGTCAACGACACTACGGGCGGCATCGACTTTGGCGAGAAAACCTTGAGCGCATTCGGCCATTCTCTTATGGCGCAGCTTTTCAGTCTCCACGCTGAAGCCATGGACAGCCGGTCCCCGATGTCACCCGGTCGTCGCAAGCAGATTATCACAGCAACCTCCAAGGCCATGAGCGCTCTTTCGGAAGGTGAGCGCTCTCGTTACGCCGGCAAGTACCGCTATCGTCAGGTCGGTAGGGCCTATGTCTTGAAAGAAGAGCACGTTCCGGCAGAATACACGCTGCTCGAAAGGGCGCAGGAGATTCTTTCTGAGCTGAATGTTCTGTCGGATCTGAGTGTCCCCGTGATTATTCATGGCCCAAATGTCTCTGCCAAAGAGATGCTTGAGAAGGCTGACCGTCAGGTCGAGGGCTTCCCTGATGACCTGATTCATCTGCTTGAAACGGCAAACGGCAAGGGTAAGAAGGCCATGCAGGCCGCTGACAACCTCAAAAACCTCATGGGCTTCAGGGACCGTCTTGGCCGTATTCATGTCTTTGTCGGAGCCCACGCCAACGCTCTGGGCGAATTTGACAAGCAGGAATTCGCCAAAACCATCTACCATGAAGCCGTTGGCCATATCGGACTGCGCAAGGTGCTCGGCGCTGAGTACGAGAACTTCATGGTTTCGGTGGCCAAAAGGCAGTGGGGCGACAGGATCTCCGGCATGAGCCGGGATCTTATGATCCACCATGCCGAGGAATTCATGGCACACATGGCGGAGCAGGTCGCCTTTGATGCCGCAGCCGGCCGCGTTGTGAATAAGAATCTTGGCACAGCTCTGGACCGAATTGCAGCCATGCTGGCCCGCGCGTTCCGCAAGCTTATGACAAAGCTTGGGTTCGATTTCCATGTCACCATGTTTGAAATGCGGGAGACACTGTCCTACGCTTTCGAGGGCAGCAAGGTTGCTGGTCGTTCGGGCATGTCGAGCTTTATCTCCCCGTCCTTGATCTCTGGTGAGAACCTGACTCATCCCGGAGAATTTGGACGCTATCAGCCCAATCTCATGGACTCTGCGCTACTTAAAACCGCAGACTATCTGGGCCGCTGGGAGGCGTTGCATAATTCGGTCATTGGCGCGGGCCAGACGCTCACGCCCGATCAGGACTTCATAGATGTTCTCCGCACTCAGAAAAGCACAATCGGTGGACTCTCAAAGGAAGTCGCAGACAAGCTGCTTGATGAGTTCAAAGAGATGTTCAGGGGTCAGACCTTTGTTCGCAAGGATGTCGCGGAAGTCAGTGAGGCGCTGGCTGCGCTTGAGTGGAACAAGAAGCGCAAGAAGTTCTCCGGGATCTCTGACAAGGTCGCTCGCCAGACCCTTGCGAACCATGTGGCCAAGGGGCATCTGGTTATAAATGCCGATGGAACATACTCTGGCAGTATTATGAAGCCAGTCATGCATCTTGTTGAGGTCAACAAGAAGACCATCGAGTTTGCTCTGACTGGCGGAATGATCACGCAGGCCAAGGCTGACGAGCTGCTCAAGGGCTTTGATTACTATGTTCCGCTGGCAGGGAACACCGGCCTTGAGCGCGGGTCTGAAGAATACTTTGCAATCTCTGGTGGCAGCAGATTCAAGGAGCCTGGGGATAACTTCGTCGGACTCCCGGCACAGGAAGGTGAGAACGATTCTGTCGGCCTGACCTTTGCGGGCCTCAATGCCCGTATCCAGGAATTCAGCATCAATCGGACTAGAAATGTCATTCGGAATTTTGCTGGCCGCACTGGGCAGGGCAACAAGGATCTCTTCACGGTCTACCTCAGTCAGAAAGAGATTGAGGCGATCATGGAGGATCAGAACTTTGATATCGATGGCATGCTTGACTACATGGACAATAACGGTCTGAAACACATGAGTGATATCCGGCGCATGGAAGGTCTGACCAGAAATGAGCTGAAGCAGTACGAGATGGATAATGGTCTGGTCCCATATTACAGAAATGGAGAGCTTGGCTATTTCAAGATCAATGATGCTGGCCTCGCCAAAAGCTTCTCGATGCTGAATAATCCCGTCCAGGCTGGACGCACCATGCGCTTCTTCGGGCTGGTTACGCGCTGGCTGGTCAAGATGAATGTTGGCTTGAACCCTGAGTTCTTCGCGCCCAACCAAATAAAAGACGTGGGGACAGCGTGGAATACATTGTCCATCAAGGAGGCTGTCGCCGGGATGCCTGGGACGGAGTTCGCAAACAAGATGGCTGCCCTGATTCCCGACGTAATGAAGGTCATCTACGCCGGGAACTTCAACAAGGATACTTCAGGCTTCACGGAGAGGCAGAAGCTGATCCACAGCTACATGAAGTCTTTCGTAAGCTCTGGCGCCAAGATTCAGTGGTCGTTCATGGAGACGCCGGATCAAATTGTCCAGAATCTCGATGCGGCCATCAATGTTGCCCAAGGCACGGCCACCGTAAAGGAAAAGGCCGCTGCCTTTACCAACGGAGTAGAAGAGTTCATGCGCAAGACTTCGGACATCTTTGAAAACTCAACCCGCCTTGCGATCTTTGTGGTCGCAATGGAAGCTGGCTCGCCTATCGGCAAGGCTGCACTTCTGGCTCGTGAGACGACGGTTGACTTTGACCGCAAGGGCGAATGGGGTCAGGGCTTGAATACCCTCTACATGTTTGCCAACGCAGGCATCCAGGGCACACTGGCTGTCCTTCGGGCCATGAGGCACAATCCTGGCCGCGCAGCCAAGAGAGTCGGGGCAATTATCGGGTTCTCCTTCTCCGTGGCAATGATGAATATGCTCATGGGCGGGAACGGTGACGACGATGAGCCGACATATTTTGGCATTAACAGCGATACCAGAAATAACCATTTCATTATGATGATCCCTGGATTTGAACAGGGAGTGCGAATTCCATTGCCTTGGGTCTACAGCTTCTTCTGGGCAATCGGCCAGGAAGTTGCCGAAAGCATGTTTGGCCGCAAGAGTGCCGGCAAGGCCGGTCTTGGAATGATGTCTGCGCTGATGACCAACTTCAACCCCATTGAAACATCGGCAGGGCTGGATCAGGCTCACGGCTGGATGAGGATGGTATCTCCAACCCTGTTTGATCCGGCCGTTGATATCTACTTTGAGAAGACTCCTTTCGGTACGCCGCTTATGCCCGACAAGGCCTATGATGATCAGCCCGACTCGGCGCGGCACTGGCGTTCCGTCTCTGCCGGATCGAAGGCGGTGGCCCAGTGGGTGAACAGCTTCGGCGGATCTGGCGCGACGGAGGGCTACTTCAGTGTCAGTCCGGAAACCCTGGATTATGTCATGGAGACAGCGTTCGGCGGAACTGGCAGATTTCTTACGCGTACCGCAAGTCTTCCGTTTCTGCCCTTCTCCGCCAAGGAGATGACACCAAATGATGTGCCGATTGCGCGTCGGTTTGCAGTGTCTCCCATGCAATGGGAAGATCGCTCGAAGTTCAAGAGCGCCTACGACGAAATTCACGGTGTGAATCGAACCATGAAGACGCTTCAGGGGAACATCGGTATGGCCAGGGTGCCCGAGCTTCGCGCAGAGGCACAGGCCGATGCTGCAGAATTCAGGAAGGCCAACCAGCACATCCTGGCCCTTCGTGTGCCGGTGAACAACGTCTATAATCAGGTCAAGACCATCGACAAGCAAAAGGAGCGCCTCTACAAGTCTGGGCTCTCCGAGAGCGAGATTCAGCCGCAGCTCAGGGCCTTGAATGAACGTCAGGCAAAAATCTATCAGGGCTTCAATAAGAGGTATTTTGAGGTGGTTGACAACCGGTAATCGTCAAAGAAGTTTGCCAAAAAAATGCTGAGTCCCTACGACTTGAGTCAACGGGCAGCGTCAAAGGCAGTCTTCAAGCTCCTCCTGAAAAAACTGCTGGCCAGAATGTCCGTTTTCTGGCCAGCCACTTCAAAAATTAAACGGAGATCATGGTGACAGAATCAATTACAACTTTTCAGATTGCAGGAATGGTCCTAACCATTGCCGTTCCCTTTGCAGGCGCACTTTATGGTGTGTTTAAATATTCTGTTGGCAGAAATATACTTGCGATGGACCAAAAGTTTGACTCTTTGCAGGTGCAGGTATCGAATATTGGCACGAAGGTTGACGACCTAAAGGACTCATATGGAAAAGAAGCCATGACGCGAAATGAGTGCTCACTATGTAGACGAGAATGCACTGATCGAGTAGTGGCATATCAACGCGACATTCTTGAATGGATGCGCAGGCAGGACGACAAGAGCGATGCACTTCTCATGATGATTGCAAATTTGAACAATGGCGCTCATGGCGGCGTTAAGAATGGCCTTAAGGGGTAAAAAATGACTACTACTGAAAGTGTGTCATTAAAAATTAAAATTTTTACAATAGGACTGGGAGGGGAATTATGGATATTCAGTTTATTTTAACAGAAAGCGCTCCTGTTTTTGAGTTTGCAATTCCTGCGGAAAGAAACAACTTTTCTACAACCTGCATAGCAGTCATCTCTGGTATTGCTGGCGCTGTTGATGCGGTTGAGGCCAATCCTGAAGCGGAGCCTCCGGTTGCTGCCGCTGACGCCATTCCTGCGAATACGGTGAGTCTTCAGTACGCAATACCCGCAGCGGTTGACGCGGCAACGGGTAACGCATTGACCGAGGCCTGGGTAGATTCTGGTAAGACCTTTGCCGCTGATGGGCTGCATGATGTGCCCATTGTCGGTACATATGATGGCAAGATGCGCTTTATCCTCTCTGGCGAGCGTGATATGCGAATCAGATTTTTTCTCCTATAGTCAGGCAGAGGTGTGGCATGGATAAAATGGACTGGTCAAAAATTCATCATTTTAAGCCCAAAGAATTCTGCTGCAAATGCGGCTGTGGAAGCTGCGAGATGCACCCTCAGCTGGTCGCTGCCCTCGACATGGCCCGGGCCAAGGCTGGCGTACCGTTCAGAATCAACTCCGGCTTCCGGTGCCAGAAGCACAACAAGGCCGTTGGTGCCAAGCCGACCAGCTCGCACACGCTGGGCCTGGCCGTAGACATTGCCTACGCTAACGGCTCGCAGGGTATCAAAATTCTGAAAGCTCTCATGCCGTTATTTGACCGCATCGGGATTGGCTCAAACTTTATCCACGTTGACATCGATCCGGACAAATCCACGCCTGTCATGTGGACATACTGATCGGAGCATACCATGGACATCACAGGACTGGGCGCAATCTTCTCGATGGGCGGAAAGATCATCGATAAGATATGGCCCGACAAGGTGGAGGCGGAAAAAGCCAAGCTGAAACTCTTTGAGCTGACCCAGGCCGGGGAGTTCAAGGAGCTGGAGGCCGAGCTGGAAAAGGCCCGCATGCAGGTCGGCGTGAACACTGCCGAAGCTCAGTCAGGCTCAAACTTTCGTGGCGGCTGGCGGCCATTCATTGGCTGGATATGCGGCCTGGGCCTGGCCTATGCCGTACTGCTGCAACCGCTCATCACCGGCGTCGTCAGGGCTACGGTCCCCGAGATGCAGGGCTTTGTGATGCCGGATGTGCAGACCGACGCACTCATGGCACTCCTCTTCGGCATGCTGGGCCTTGGCGGATATCGGACATATGAAAAGGTTGTCAAAAAATGAGCAAGCTAACTGAAGGATGCACCCTCATCTCTTGGCTCGCTTCTCTTGCAGGTCACATCTTGCGTGAGCACGAGTGCTGCCAGGAACACGACCTGTTTTATGAACAAGGTGGATCTTTTTTGACAAAGGTCTGGGTAGACTGGAGGCTCGCGCAGTGTGTCTGTGCCATCAACGGGAGAGGTGTCCGAGGCTCTTTCAAGGGTGCTCTTGGATTTCTTGTCGTAACGCTCAACCCATATGCGTACATCGTGTGGCGGCGGAAAGTTCCTCAATGAAATACTCTGAAAGGGGAAGGCATAACCCATTTGACGCATATATGGCAGGAGCGAGCATATGGCATACACCACGGCAGCTTATTCTTCTTGACGACAGACTCAAAGGATTTGTCCCGATTGATCCAGTAGATGCTGAGGCATATGCCGACATGCAAGAGATGATAAGGCACGAAGCAAACATTAAACGTAAAAAATACTTGGAGGATTAAATCATGCCACTTGGAGATCATGTTTTAGACGGAGCCCTTGCTATATTGGACACCGAGGCCAACCGCCTTGACATCTGCCACACCATTCCCACGACCTACGCTGAAGCAACGAGCACTTATACCGTGGGCAATAAGCTGACCCCGAGCGTCGGCTCTCCCGCTGCCGCGTCCCCCAATGGCCGCAAGGTCACCGTGGCGCAGATTACTGACGGCACGATCACCGCGACATCAACCGACACATCTGATGACGCTCAGTTCTGGGCGCTGACTGACACCGTAAACAGCCGTTTACTTGCTGCTGGAAGCCTCGCCTCTGCTCAGATGGTGACGAGTGGGAACACCTTTACAC
>Ga0265295_1002600_pt1 | contig 28080 bp, 21 predicted proteins | sample Munlansysbiofilm_FD_192503 | JGI IMG/M metagenome (GOLD analysis project Ga0265295, IMG submission 192503) | Leachate microbial communities from a municipal landfill in Southern Ontario, Canada - Methane capture system biofilm | ecosystem: Engineered > Solid waste > Landfill > Unclassified ... | reverse complement strand
CGATCAGAGCGTGACAGCGAACCGGTTTTGATTTGCATGGCGCTGGTGGCCACGGCAATATCGGCAATGGTTGAGTCTTCGGTTTCACCTGAACGATGTGAAATTACTGCGGTATAACCGGCACGTTTGGCCATTTCAATGGCGGCAAATGTTTCGGTTAACGTACCAATCTGGTTGATTTTGATCAGGATAGAGTTACCGACACCCTGGTCAATACCCTGTTTCAGGATTTTAGTGTTGGTAACGAACAGGTCATCACCCACTAACTGCACTTTTTTGCCCAGCAAATCGGTCAGGATTTTCCAGCCTTCCCAGTCATTTTCAGACATACCGTCTTCGATGGAAACGATAGGATATTTATCGCACCAGGAAGCCAGCAGATTGGCAAACTCTTGTGACGTTAAGGAAATACCGCCTTCGCCAGCCAAATGGTACTTGCCATCTTTGTAGAACTCGGAGCTGGCGCAGTCAAGGGCCAGGGCAATTTGTGTACCGGCTTCGTAGCCCGCGTCTTCAATGGCTTTCAGAATAAGCTGGATGGCGGCTTCGTGGTTGGCCACATTAGGTGCAAAACCACCTTCATCACCCACTGCGGTTGACATGCCTTGATCGTGAATAATCTTTTTAAGTGCATGGAAAACTTCTGCGCCCATACGCAGGGCTTCACGGAAGCTGCTGGCACCAATTGGCAGAATCATGAACTCTTGCAGATCAAGGGTATTGTTGGCATGCGCGCCACCGTTGATCACGTTCATCATGGGAACGGGCATGCTCATTGGGCCGCTACCGCCAAAATAACGGTACAAAGACAGGCCGGATTCATCAGCCGCCGCACGGGCAACCGCCATACTGACAGCCAGCAAGGCATTGGCGCCCAGGCGTTCTTTGGACTCGGTGCCGTCAAGATCAATCAGGGTGCGGTCAATAAAGGTTTGTTCCTGTGCATCCAGACCAATCAGGGCTTCAGAAATTTCTGTATTAACATTTTCAACGGCTTTTAAAACGCCTTTACCCAAATAACGTGATTTATCACCGTCACGCAATTCAATGGCCTCACGCTCACCGGTTGATGCCCCAGAGGGAACCGCCGCACGCCCCATGGCGCCGGATTCCAATAAAACATCACATTCAACAGTCGGGTTTCCGCGAGAATCCAAAATTTCACGGCCGATAATATCTACAATAGCACTCATGGTTATGAATTTCCTGCCTGTTCAAGTATTACAAAGGTTTTTGTCATAGGCTAAATTGTACATGACAAAGACGGGCTTGTATTTTATCAAGCGTGGCGATCAGCACATGAATTTCATCTTCAGGAAGACCAAGGGTTATTTTGGCCAGAAACGCATCACGCCTGACCCAGGTTTCAGCCCTGAATTCCCGTCCTTTTTCTGTCAGCAATACATTGGTTACCCGGTTATCATTCTGGTCCATGGAACGCTTGACCCAATCTTCTGTTTCCATGGCTTTGACATGTCGCGTAAGGGTAGCCGCATCGATATCCAGCGAGCTGCTCAGTTGTTTTTGAGAAACAGGTTCATCCCCCAACGCCAGCAAAATTCGCCACCTTACCCCCGGAATGCCCACTTCGGATTCAAACAACCTTGCCCAGGTCCGGTAAATACGCCCTACCCGCTGCATCATTTCAAGTTCCAAAGCCATTTATTTGCCCTCCTTTTTTCGGACTGTTTTTTTGCCTTTCAAATCTATCAAAGGTAATCGGTATACCCAAACAGCGGCCAACAAGGTTAAGGCAAACACAATCCAGAAGCCCGAATGGATGGATACCGTCAGGGTTTCACGGCCAATATCAATCCAGCTTTGAATATCACCCATCCCCATTTGCCGCGCCTGTTCCTGCAAAGCCAGCTGCTGGGGAGGATTCACCAAAAGCTGGGGGTCATATAAGTCCGGAAATGAGTCATTGGGTATATTGCCGCTTAATTGCCTTGTCATGCCGGTGGCATACAAATAATTAATCAGGGAGCCCACAATGGCAATTCCCAACATGCCACCAATCATCCTGATAGATTGAACCAGGGCAGTGGCAATACCCAGGTTCGACTTGCCCGCCACTTCTTGGGAAAAAATGGTTAAATTGGGCATAATCATGCCAAGCCCAACGCCGCCAAGCACCATATAAGCCATAAAAACATATGATGAACCGCCACGGTTGGAAAAAATCGTCCCCAGAATACAAATCAACACCAGTATAAAACCCACATATAAAATATGGTTGGGGCGGCTTAGCCGGGTAACAACCCGTCCGCTTATAATGCTGCCTACCGTTACGCACACCACCAAAGGCGTGATTAAGATACCTGCCTCATTCGGAGACAGTCCAAAGCCCCCTTGCAGGAAAAGCGGAATGTAAAACAACAGGCTGAACAGGGTAAAACCCAGCAACAACGACAATAAAAACAATACATTCAGGCTTTTTACACGAAAAAGCTCAAGGGGTATCAGCGCATAAGGACAATAAGATTCCCATTTAATCAAAATGACCGTAAACAACACAAACACCAGCCCCAGCATGGCCACTTCCCAACCCATGCCATGCCGCCCCAACATTTCAACAAACAATTGCAGGCTGCCCAATGCCAAGGTAATTAACACGGCTCCAATCCAGTCCAGCCGGATGGTTTGCTTATGCTCATAACGGATAAGCGGCAAGTATTGCCAAACAAACCATAGCCCCAACAGGCTAATGGGGACATTCACGAAAAAGATGGATCGCCAACCGTAATATTCGGTTAAAAAACCGCCCAAAGAAGGCCCAACTACACTGGCGATACCGTAAGATGAACTTAAGAAAACCTGCCATTTCAGCCTAATTGCCGCGACCGGAAACAAGTCGGGAATGCAGGCAAATGCCGTTCCCACCAGCATGCCGCCGCCAATCCCCTGCAAGGCGCGGGAAAGAATCAGGTACATCATACTGTCAGCCATGCCACTAAGTATGGATGCAGTGGTAAAAATAATAATTGAGGCAATGACAAACGGTTTGCGGCCGTAGAAATCACCCAAACGTCCAAAAATGGGTACTGTAATAACCGAAGCCAGCAAATAAGATGTGCCTACCCAAGCATATAAATCAAAACTGTTCAATTCTGCCGCAATAGTCGGCATGGCAGTACTAACAATAGACTGATCCAGTCCAACCAGGATAGTAACAAAGCATAGGCCGAAAATAGCCAGGAGTGACTGCCGAAAAGGTAGCCGTCTTCCAGTGCCTGGATCTTCATCATCGACATTAATGGGCTGCGCAGACATGATAGTAACACTTCAAAAATTAATTGATCATGAAACTATTTTAGTTGAAATTATTTTACTGTCAATTAAATAGACAAAAATAAACCGCTGCGTCCCCAAGAGTCTCGTCAACGCAACGGAATACTTAAATACTTTTTATGCCAGACTTAGAACCGATCTTCTATAAAACCCTGCTGCTTAACAATCGTATCAATATCGACCAGGGATTTTAACAAGGCTTCCATATGGTGCAATGGCACTGCATTGGGCCCGTCTGACAAGGCCTGTGCAGGGTCGGGATGGGTTTCCATGAACAGACCGGAAATACCTGCTGCAACGGCTGCACGAGCCAAGACGGGAACAAACTCGCGCTGGCCGCCCGATGACGTACCCTGCCCGCCCGGAAGCTGTACCGAATGCGTGGCATCAAAAACAACGGGACAAGCGGTTTGCCGCATAATTGCCAGGGAACGCATATCTGACACCAGATTATTGTAGCCAAACGAAACGCCACGTTCACAAACCATGATGTTGGAGCCGTCACCCCCGGCATTAATGGCCGCTTCGCGCGCCTTGTTAACCACCTGAATCATGTCGGCGGGAGCCAGAAATTGCCCCTTTTTAATATTAACCGGCTTAAGCGTGGCCGCACAGGCCTGGATGAAATCAGTTTGGCGGCACAAAAAAGCGGGTGTTTGCAACACATCTACAACCGCGGCGACCTCTTTGACCTGGGTCGCATCGTGAACATCGGTTAACACCGGTATTTTTAGTGCATCACGCACATCAGCCAGGATTTGCAGGCCCTCTTCCATGCCGGGGCCCCGATAGGACTTGCCCGAGCTACGATTGGCCTTGTCAAAAGAGCTTTTATAAATAAATGGTATTTGCAGACGGCGGGTGATTTCCTGAAGAGCACCTGCCGTATCGAAGGCCATTTGCCGGGACTCGATAACACAAGGCCCTGCAATCAGAAAAAACGGTTTATCCAGGCCGACTTCAAATCCGCATAAATTCATGCTTTATCCTTTGGGGTACGCTGGCCCTGGACATCCAGTGCCGCCTTGATATAACTGACAAACAAGGGATGTTCTGCGCGAGGCGTTGACGTGAACTCAGGGTGAAACTGCACACCCATGAACCAGGGGTGTGATGGGATTTCCATGATTTCAGGCAGGTTCTCGGTTGGCGTACGGGCACTGATCACCATGCCTGCCTCTTCAAGACGGGGCACATACACATTATTCACTTCATAGCGATGGCGATGACGTTCGTTGACCTCGGGACCGTAAATATCATAAGCACGGGTACCTTCCTTGACGGGGCAGCGTTGTGACCCCTTGCGCATGGTACCACCCAGATCGGAATTTTCACTGCGTGTTTCAAGCTTGCCTTCGCGATCTTGCCATTCGGTAATAAGCGCCACTACCGGATGAGCCGTGGAAGGATCAAGTTCGGTACTGTTAGCCCCGCCCAGTTGCGCCACATTGCGGGCAAATTCAATCACTGCCAGCTGCATGCCCAAACAAATACCCAGATATGGAATGCCGTTTTCACGGGCATATTTAATAGCCTGGATCTTGCCTTCGGTACCCCGTTTGCCAAAACCACCGGGCACCAAAATCGCATCAAGCCCGTCAAGGCAGGCAGGACCGTTTTTCTCGATATCTTCGGAATCGATATAGTTGATGAGAACCTTGGTTTTGGTATAAATGCCCGCATGCGCCAAGGCTTCAGTCAGGGACTTGTAGGACTCGGTAAGATCAACATATTTACCCACCATACCAATCTGGATTTCATGTTCAGGGTGTTCAAGCAAGTTAACCAGATTATCCCATTTGGACAAATTGGCGGCAGGCGCGGTAATACCCAGCGCATCACAAACAATGGAGTCCAGTTTTTGCTTGTGCAGCATTGCCGGAATTTTATAAATGGAGTCTTCATCCCATACAGAAATAACCGCATCTAATGGCACGTTGGAAAACAAGGATATTTTGGCACGCTCATCGTCGGGGATAGGACGATCGGCACGGCACAGCAAGGTATTGGGATAAATGCCGATTTCACGCAATTTTTGCACTGAATGCTGGGTAGGTTTGGTTTTAAGCTCGCCGGCAGAAGCAATGAATGGAACCAGTGTAAGATGCACAAAAGCGGCACCCTGACGCCCCAGGCGATGGCTCATTTGACGGGCAGCCTCGAGGAACGGCAAGGATTCGATATCGCCAACCGTACCGCCAATTTCAACAATGGCGACATCGGCGTTACCGTCGTAGGCTTTTTTGGCGCCACGAATAATGAAATCCTGGATTTCATTGGTAATGTGAGGAATGACCTGAACCGTTTTACCCAGATAATCTCCCCGGCGCTCTTTACGCAATACCGATTCGTAGATTTGCCCGGTGGTGAAGTTGTTGGATTTATGCATGCGAGCGGAAATGAAGCGCTCGTAGTGACCCAGGTCAAGGTCGGTTTCGGCACCATCTTCGGTAACAAAAACCTCGCCGTGCTGAAGCGGGCTCATGGTGCCTGGGTCTACGTTAATGTAGGGATCCAGTTTTAACATTGTCACACGCAAACCGCGTGATTCCAGAATGGCGGCCAAAGAAGCGGCAGCAATACCCTTGCCTAAGGAAGAGACCACACCACCTGTAACAAACACATACTTAGTCATTGTAAAAAAGCCCTTGGACCGGGCTGTAGCATGAAATGGAAATTATAACTGAGCTGCACTTTTTTTTCTTCCCTTAAATTGACTTTATGCAAAACCGGTTCGGGAAAACCCGGTATTTTTCATCCGTACCTTTATTGTGCCAGATGAATTGCCTTGCTTTTTTATAGTGCTTTCATGCATTGCCCTTCTTGCAAACCATCCACATAATCGAACTTGGCTGTTCAACTTTAAATGGCAAATAAAAGAATGCAGACAAAAAGAAAAATCATCGTCCTGACCATTGGGTTTATTATTGCTTTTTTCAGCGCTATCGCCCTGCTTTCGCTGTGGGCCAGCTCTTTGTATTAAAGCAAAAACGCCCATTGGCCGAACAGGCTGACGCCTTGCCCAGCCCGCGCACGAAAAACCCCGCACTGCAGGCATGCACCTTTTATTGCGGGGTTTTTAATGTTTTATGTGAAAACCGTTTTCTTTTGTACCGTTTCAGGCAATAAAAACACACAAACGGCCATAAAGCGGATTACTCGGTTGTTTTACCATCGAAATGTTCTTCAACCTCATCGGCCTTGGTAGGCTGCAACACGCCATCACGGTGCTCTGGAGGACCATAAATTGTGTAAAGTTTCAAGGCAACCGTGCCGGTATTTACCACATTATGCACGGCACCGGCCGGCACAATAATGGCGAAATCATCTTCCACCTGATGCGTCGCATCGTCAAGATACAAGGTACCCTGACCTTCTTCAATACGTAAAAACTGGTCGTGGGTTTCATGTACTTCCTGACCGATTTCCTCTCCGGGTTGCAGGGTCATCAGTACCAATTGCAAGTTTTTTCCGGTATATAAAACCTTCCGGTAATTTTCGTTTTCAACGGTCAGTTTTTCAATATTATCTACAAAGCCTTTCATTCATATCTCCAGTCAAGAGTTTACAGGACTACTGTTAAACGATTATAAGCATGGTTGCAGTTAATTTCTTTAATCAAACATACAGAAACATAAATTAAATCAAATCAACAAGACTTGAAATTGCAAACATGATACTCATATACTAAACAGGTTGTTACAGCGCTGTTCAAATTTATTATTTCCCTAACCAAAATGCTTCTTTATATCATAAAGAAACATTTAACCTGGAGTATGTAAATATCATGAGCAATCTGACACGTTACGAAGATTTAAATGATCTGTTTAACGGTTTTTTCCTGAAACCCGTTGGTTTTCCCAAAAATGCCCCCGCGCTTACCATCAAAACAGACATCTCGGAAAAAGAAGATGCCTTCCTGGTAAAAGCAGAACTGCCTGGTGTCAAGAAAGAAGATATTAAAGTCAAAATTGAAGGTGATACACTCAGCATTAGCGCTGAAGTCAAGCAGGAGTCTGAAAAGAAAGAAGGTGAACGCGTCCTGCACAGTGAACGCTACTATGGTTCGGTCAGCCGCAGCTTCCGTCTTGGCAATGAAATTGACCAAGCTGCGTCCACGGCAAAATACGAAGATGGTGTCCTGAACCTGGAGCTTAAAAAACTCGCCAACAAGCCTTCATCTCACCTGACGGTTGAATAAACCCGGGCAAATTTATGCCAAGCAATAAAAAAGGCTGCCAGTAAAGCAGCCTTTTTTATTGGGAGAAAACCTTGCAGAAAAAACCGCAAAAACAGGATCAGCCAGACCCCAGGCCAGTTCCTCCGGTACGTCCTGACAATGATGAATGCTGCCATAGCGGGTGCGACCCCTGCGTATTTGACCTTTACGAAGAGGAGATGGCGCGTTACCGGGAGGCGCTGAAACAATGGCAAAAGCGCCAACCCAAACCCCGGCATTGATTTTGCCTAACGGCTTTCCAGAATGGCACCGCCCTCACCTTCCCAATTTTGCTCACTTTCATTAAGCGGTTTTTTTTGGGCGTATTTTTTAATACGGGCATGAACATCCGGATACTTTTCAAAAATGGCACGGGCCTGTTCAGAAAAATCATCGGTTTCATGAAGCCGCCTTACTTCAATCACATCGCCTTCCTGCAAGGGACATAGCAAGGCCCATTCCACCGCCTGGTCTATGGAATTTACTTTAAGCATCCAATAAACACCCAATGTTTCAGTCACCCCCTCATAAGGGGAATGCTGAATAATTTGCTTCCCGCCTTCGTATTTGATCCTGACCCCGGAAGCGGGCGGATGCAGGGCGTTCAATGACAGCAAAACCCCTGCCTTGAACAGCAGATCGTTATACTTCATCATGGACTCCAAAGCCACGTTATCAGATACGATCGACTTGCTCGCCGTGTCATAACCTTTGGGAATCATTAAAATAAGCACTCTCATGACAATACCTCCTAATAAAAGGGGTGATTACATTGATAGGTTTGCTTCAGTTTTAAATGTTATCCACTGTTATTGTTGAAATCCTTGTGAACAACTTTCAAATAAGATTGTACAGCTATTCCAAGCAATTGAAAAACAAGCATTTTTTTGTTAATGCGCCATTTTTGACCAATACCTCGAACACCCTTTATACTTTACTGTTCAGGCATTGCCCCCCCTGTTTTAACCTTTAGTTAAAAAACAACCGCTGCCTGCCTATAACCCGCCTACCGCAATACACTGAAAAAGAACATCACCTTAATCAAGGCATCGCCATAAAAACGGCCAAAAATCGCTGTTACAATACGCGGACAATCTTTGCACAATTGCAATAAACAAATAAAACAAAACCAAACTGAAGGAAGCGCCATGAACAATGAAATCACCCCCACCCCCTCTCCGGCTACCGACCCTAAAACCTATTCCATAATTATTTATATTTTGATGACATTGGGCCTATTTACCGGTGTTTTTGGTTTGGTGGCCATTATCATGGCCTATGTTAAAAAAGACGAGTTCAAAGGCACGGTTTATTATGACCATATGCTTTACCTGATCAAAACCTTCTGGGTAGGCCTGGTGGCAGGCATTATCGGCTTTATTCTAATGATTATTCTTATTGGCTGGATTATTTTCATTGCCGCCTATATCTGGTTTATATACCGCATTACAGTTGGCTTTATCAATCTTCTTGATGGCAAACCGGTTTCCACTACCTCATGGTTTTAAGCCAATAAAAAAAGGACTGAATCCGGCCATTGCCAAGATTCAGTCCCTTGTTGTCGCATCACGCTAAAAACTACAACTCTTTTCTGGCCGAAGCCCTTGCATGGGCACCACCACCTGCCGTAACATTGGCATCATGATCGCCCGAATGAAGCAGGCCAAGCACAACCTGCCAGCCAACTGAGAAGGCCCCCACAATAAACACCACATCTCCAAAAGTACGGACCCATCGCAAGGTTTCCAAAAAGCCCTGCTGAAGGAAGGTATCACTACGTGCATACCACATACCCACCCCCACACTGGCCTCAAACTGGAACAGGCCGACCGGCAGCAGGCTGGTGAAAATCATTAATACCAACCCTGCATTCAGCCACCAAAATCCGGTGCCCATCAATTTATCGCTAAACACCAGACCCGGTTTAATATAACGCAGCACCAGCAGCACAAAACCAATGGCCAGGAACCCATAAACACCAAACAGGGCCGCGTGCGCGTGCACCGCTGTCGTGTTCAGGCCTTGCAGGTAGAACAAGGCAATCGGTGTATTAATCATGAAACCAAAAATACCGGCACCCACCATATTCCAGAATGCAACAGCCACAAAACACATCAATGGCCATTTCACTTTTTCCATCCACGGCGCGCGTGCTTTCAGACTCCAGTGTTCCCATGCCTCATAACCCAGCAAAATCAGGGGGACGACCTCCAGGGCGCTAAACGCGGCACCAATCGCCATAATAGGCGTTGTGGTACCCGAGAAATACAAGTGGTGAAAAGTGCCCGGTACGCCCCCCACCATAAACAGGGATGCCGCTGCCAGACTGGCCGTGGTTGCCATGCGTCTGGAAACCAGCCCCATGCTGGAAAACACGAAGGCCAAAGCGGTGGTGGCAAAAACCTCAAAAATACCCTCTACCCACAAGTGCACCACCCACCAGCGCCAGTATTCCATAATCGTAATATTGGTACGCTCGCCATAAAACAGACCAGTGCCATAAAACAGGCCAATCGCAATGGTAGACGTGCACAGCAGGGCCAGCAGATTTTTATCACCGCCCTGCTTCATGGCAGGAATAAAGGCCCTGAGCATTAGCCCCAGCCAGAAAACAATACCAATAAACAAGGCCAGCTGCCAAACCCGGCCAAGATCCAGGTACTCATACCCCTGATGACCCAACCAGAAATTCAGATGCTCTGGCATAACCTGTTTGATGGCCAGGAAATTACCGGCCAACGTGCCAACCACAACCACCACCAAAGCCACAAACAATATATTCACCCCCAGCTTTTGATACGGCGGATCTTTCCCACCATTAACCAATGGTCCCAGAAACAGGCCAACACTTAAGAATGCGGTGGCAATCCAGAAAATGGCCAGTTGCAAGTGCCAGGTGCGGGTTAATGAATAGGGAAACCACTGTGAAACGTCAATACCATAAAAGTGTTGCCCCTCGATGGTATAGTGCGCGGTAAATCCGCCCAGCAGAACCTGTGCGGCAAACAAGGCAACCACGACAAACAAATATTTGCCCAAGGCCTTTTGTGACGGGGTTAGCCCCACCAGCGAAAGCGGGTCATTAACAGGCGCCTGGGGTTCGGGTTCATGGCGGCGTAAAAATGCCCATCCCATCACCAGAAAACCGGTCCCGGCAATCAGGATAATCACACAGGCCAAAGACCACAGTACGTTTTCGGTTGTCGGCTGGTTATCAATCAACGGCTCAGGTGGCCAATTATTGGTGTATGTGGCCACACTGCCCGGCCTTTCTGTTGAGGCGGCCCAAGATGTCCAGAAAAAGAATTTAGTTAACGCCTGCCTGCGCTCATCATTAGGCAGGGTATTTTCTTTCATGGCATAGTTGTCACGCATTTGCTGCAACGCAGGATCGTCACCATATAGCCTGAAATAATGGTCTGCCGTTTGCTCAATGGCCTGTGCACGCCGCTCGGATACCGTCACGTCTCCCGTTTCGGCATTCAGGGTATTTGCCCTGAATTCTTTTTTGGCCGCATAGTTCAGGCTTGCCTGGCTATCAAAATCCAACGCATCATAAGGCTTGCCGTACTTGTCTAGCGCAGCCAGATTCAGCCAGGACATTAATTCCCGGTGCAACCAATCGGCCGTCCAGTCTGGTGCCTGGTAGGCACCATGCCCCCAAATGGAACCTATCTGCATGCCACCGGTACTTTGCCAGGCCGTTTGCCCATTCAAAATATCGTCTTTGGTCATGACAACCTTGCCGGAAGACGTTACCACCTGATTGGGAATGGGAGGGGCGTGCTTATAAACCTCTACGCCCGCCAAGCCCAAAATTGCAAATGTTATCGTCAGAACGGCGATTAATGTCCACCATAACGCCTTGTACTCTCTCATGATACTTCCTCCCTCATGCCTACTTGTGAAACCCTGTTTTCACTAACAAACAACGTTGGAAACGAAAATAAACCGATGAAATAGCAATTAAGTGGTAGCGTCGGCCATTGTTTTTTTAATATTTATTTTTTTAATATTTATTTAAACAATACCAATGGAGCAAAATGCGCCGATCTGTTCATGACACATCATATTCGCATTGAACTCCATAGATACTATAAGCGTCAAGCAGCATTTGAATTAATGTTGCATTTATTAACGGATTATCGGCCTCCATTCGTTTTTAGGCTGTCCTCATGGCTGGCCACCCCAGGCGTATCTCCCACCCAGCTGGCCGCCTTGTCTTTCAACTTGGCGAACTTGCTGGAAACCCCTTCCAGACGGGATGTCCAGGTAGGGTCCGGGCTCTGCCCCTCGATCGCCTTGAAATAGGATTGCAACAAACATGCAATGGCAAAAGGCTCAATAACCGCAGCCTTGATTGACCAGGCAAACAACAGGGCAAATACAACACTGCCTGCCGACCAGGTGCCCGGCATGAAATAAACCAGGGCGGCAGCCGGTGCCAGCAACACCAGAAACACCAGGAATGACAGCCCATACATTAACAAAGTAAGCCAGGCCGCATTCCTGAGCATGCCCGATGCATTCTGTGCGTACAGCACCAGGGCCGTTTGTGCCGACTTCCAGGGGTTGCCGCTTTCTGTTTTTATCGCATAGGCCAGTATGATTTCATCAATCAAGCCCACCGACACCCGCAAAAAGACACGCACCGCCCCCATCATCTGCTGCATGCCCGGGATGGGAAGAAGACTGCCCAACCCCTGCAACAGCCCTGTAATGGCAGTAATAACACCCTTGACCAGCTGGTCTATCACAAACAGCACATTGGCTTGGGCGTAACGGCTTTTCACGACCGAGCCGGCGTACTCAATTTGCGATTTTCCGCCCGGTATGGGTTTGCTGTCAAGCAACTGCACCATTGCCGCGATATGGCCTGCTTTCACCATATACAAAATGTATTCCCGAAGAAAATACATAACCCCTGCGGTTGTGCCAAAACCAATGGCACCACCCCAGAATGCGGCCGCTGCCTGAGTGCCTTCATCGCCCAAACCGCCAATACCCCAACCGATGCCAGACCCAATGCCCGTCATTAAGACATACGCCAGCGTAATGCCAAAATACACTGCGCAGCGCAATAAAATAAAAGGCATTGTTTGCATCATTAATGTCAAGGATCGCCCGATATTAAAATCCCACATGTACGTTCTCCTTAACCTTTTTACTCTTTAAATTAAAACCAGCCTATACATCACTGTCCAATAGTGTATCTAAAGTTTACATGAGTAAAGAAAAAAATAGCAACGTCAGGCAAACAAGGTCAATAACAAAGAAATCAGATCGCAAGCCCTAGGCGAAGTCCCTGCCAATCCGACCCTAAGTTAGCGTCAACTTGAACAGGACTTCAAGCGCTTTGCCCGGTGACACTGCACTGCCCCCACGGGCGTGGGGAAGACAGTTCGACCTAATGATGACGGCTTACCGGTTGAGAAACACCCCCACGGGCGTGGGGAAGACGTAGCGACAAGCCCGTAAGCCATCAATTTTTGGGAAACACCCCCACGGGCGTGGGGAAGACAGACTGGGCGGCCAGTCGTACAGGTCAAGGCAAGAAACACCCCCACGGGCGTGGGGAAGACTCAAGCAACGGTAAGGAGCGTATTGAAACCACAGAAACACCCCCACGGGCGTGGGGAAGACGCTACCCTGGCTGATTAAATGTCCGAAGCCTGAGAAACACCCCCACGGGCGTGGGGAAGACGGCCGTCACAGCTTCTGCTTGCTCAATGGCTGAGAAACACCCCCACGGGCGTGGGGAAGACCCATGGTTGATTGGAATACCCTGAAGGAAATGAGAAACACCCCCACGGGCGTGGGGAAGACTTCATTCAATCCCCCGAACTCTGAATGCGTGCGGAAACACCCCCACGGGCGTGGGGAAGACCCTACCCTGCCCCCTACAACCAAACCGCAACAAGAAACACCCCCACGGGCGTGGGGAAGACTTTATAGGCTGCTGAAAGGGGGTGAGGATGTGGGAAACACCCCCACGGGCGTGGGGAAGACTTTGGGTTATCATTCCTTAAATCCTTATAGATGGAAACACCCCCACGGGCGTGGGGAAGACTTGTCTTTGTGGATAATGACGAATTCGATTTTGGAAACACCCCCACGGGCGTGGGGAAGACGCTCGCTAAGGAATTTTTTCTTAAAGCCACCAAGAAACACCCCCACGGGCGTGGGGAAGACACTGGCTTCTCGACCCTTGTGGGTAGCCAGCTAGAAACACCCCCACGGGCGTGGGGAAGACCAGCACAAAATCATCAACGTATCTTGCGTAATGGAAACACCCCCACGGGCGTGGGGAAGACTGGAAGGTTTTGATGTTAGGGACTGGGCACGTGGAAACACCCCCACGGGCGTGGGGAAGACTTGAAATGCAGGTGATCAACAATACTATATCCGGAAACACCCCCACGGGCGTGGGGAAGACCTTCAAGTTCAGGGGGTGGTAGTGTGAGTGGTAGAAACACCCCCACGGGCGTGGGGAAGACAGATCAATCAGGGGCAGGTTTTCAATGCCCATGGAAACACCCCCACGGGCGTGGGGAAGACAATAATTGCCCAGTTCATTGGGCTTTTTGCATAGAAACACCCCCACGGGCGTGGGGAAGACCCACGCGGGGCGCTGGCTTAAACCTAAAAAAGAGAAACACCCCCACGGGCGTGGGGAAGACTTTTACTATTTCTTTACTCGACACGATAGTTTAGAAACACCCCCACGGGCGTGGGGAAGACAACAACATCTTCAAAAACAAACCCCTCGTATAAGAAACACCCCCACGGGCGTGGGGAAGACACCCTCACACTATCACCACACACCTTCCCTTCAGAAACACCCCCACGGGCGTGGGGAAGACTTCACACCCACCTCTCATTTGAGCAAGCTCTAGGAAACACCCCCACGGGCGTGGGGAAGACTTATGAGCATGACTTGTGAGTGCATCAAAAACGGAAACACCCCCACGGGCGTGGGGAAGACCTGTCATGACCGAATACCCTACAACAGAGCGTAGAAACACCCCCACGGGCGTGGGGAAGACGTTTGGTAAGCAATAAACTTCCACTTCTTCAAGGAAACACCCCCACGGGCGTGGGGAAGACCTAAAGCGATGCTGCGGGAAGCGGGAGCGAAGAGAAACACCCCCACGGGCGTGGGGAAGACTTCTTGTGATGTTGATACTTACCTCAGCTTTCGGAAACACCCCCACGGGCGTGGGGAAGACGACAAATCCATTGCCCTTGAAAGGACGTATGAAGAAACACCCCCACGGGCGTGGGGAAGACCCGCGTCCGCAGGATATGCCGCAATAGCAGGTAGAAACACCCCCACGGGCGTGGGGAAGACACAGCCAAGGCAGCAATGGAGCAGAAATGAACAGAAACACCCCCACGGGCGTGGGGAAGACTGAATCAATTGTTTGCAATACCTGGCCTAGATAGAAACACCCCCACGGGCGTGGGGAAGACACGCCCACAATTGCCATTGCAATACCTGTGACAGAAACACCCCCACGGGCGTGGGGAAGACTTTCCCTTGCCCTGACTGCCTGCCAGTCCTTGGGAAACACCCCCACGGGCGTGGGGAAGACCACCAATAAACACGCCTGTAATGTTTTTGGGTGGAAACACCCCCACGGGCGTGGGGAAGACGCTCACCGGTTTTGTTAGTGTGCTGCTATCAAAGAAACACCCCCACGGGCGTGGGGAAGACTTGATGGCATTGAACCTGGACCCGTTGAAGTTAGAAACACCCCCACGGGCGTGGGGAAGACGGTGTACAGTGACATTCTTAAAGAACGTATTTAGAAACACCCCCACGGGCGTGGGGAAGACAACCGTGCCGGTCATTAATGCACTGGCGAACAAGAAACACCCCCACGGGCGTGGGGAAGACTGAAGTCGCAGGAAGATTTGCTGATACGACACAGAAACACCCCCACGGGCGTGGGGAAGACTTTAAACAAATACTTTTAATCGGAACTGGCGCAGAAACACCCCCACGGGCGTGGGGAAGACCGGGTCTGCGCATCCAATACGCTAACCTGTAGAGAAACACCCCCACGGGCGTGGGGAAGACATCGCCCGTCCTTGCGTATTGTTGGGCCAGATAGAAACACCCCCACGGGCGTGGGGAAGACAAAGTGGGAAAGCCGGATAGTTCACCCTCCGCGGAAACACCCCCACGGGCGTGGGGAAGACCTGTAAAAAACGCGCCTGTTTTAATAGAAAAAAGAAACACCCCCACGGGCGTGGGGAAGACTGGGCATATTAAAAACGTCACCCTTATAACCCAGAAACACCCCCACGGGCGTGGGGAAGACCCATAAGGTCATCGTCCGGTATGTCACCATTCGGAAACACCCCCACGGGCGTGGGGAAGACGCCCACAATAAAGGCCATATCCTTGAAATAGGGGAAACACCCCCACGGGCGTGGGGAAGACATAGTGATCACGCAATCACCCGTGCCGCGCGTGGAAACACCCCCACGGGCGTGGGGAAGACACCAATATATTGTTAAAGATCTATCAAGTCAATACTACATATTGTTTATTTACGTTTTCAACGTTTCTATTACCAACTGCAACCCACTTATTTCTATTAATTTTTTTCTGGTTGGTCCAATCGTTTGAATTTCATACCCAGGTGGATTTGGCAAGGTCCGAAAAATCATTACTCCAGAATCTGGCGGACAATGCTGATGCAAATAATCAATTACCGTTAACGCTACTGAATCTTTTACTCCCGAAACAAAAACGTTAGCCCTCGGCTCTGTAAACCATAATTTCATACGGCCCCGTACTGCCGGAGGCAAATCATTAGCGATGACGACGAGCACGTTTTTCACCAAATACTTCAGTAATATCCAAGGGTATCTGCTCTAACAGATTTATTTCAAGTACCCTTTGACGAAAACCAGACGCAACTTTGTGCTTATTGTAGCGACCTGCCATATCTTTCGTTAAGTTAAAAGCAAGATCTATACACAAATATTCCTTATATAAATCGGCTAAATCATAAACAAACGGTAACGGACTTCCTGAATGGATAAAACCCACGCTAGGAGAATAGCCTAAACTATGCACAGCAGAGCATAAAATACCGTAAAGTGCCGCGTTACTGGCCGTTAATATTTGGTTGGTTATGTCACTCAGCTCAAATTTATTGGGTACAAATTGCCTTCCCTTCCAACCAACCTGATATTCCTCTGCTTTTTTTTGATATAAAGCTCGTACCCTGTGCCCTTCCATTCCCATTATTTGCTGAAGCGTTTTTCCCTCTAAATCAGTATCAGGAAAACGCTTTGCAAAAAGCCGCTGCGCAACCTTCAAAGATTGAGCTGGGTCTGTAGCCAACTCAATTTGCTTACGCAAGTTTCGTGAATCAGCTGTGGGAACGAAACCTGCTGCATAAAACAGTAGGCTATCCTCTCCTACCCAACATATAGAGCAATTTGCGGCAGCAGCGACTTTTACTGCCTCGTGAGTTATTGTAGTACCCGGGCCTAACAAAATACAGTTAAGGGTAGCTACTGGTAAAGGAACCACTTGAGCATCAGCATCAACCCATTTTATGCTGCTATCATCAATTTCCAACCTACCCCTTTCAAGATAAATAAAAGGATACTTGTCTTTTATTTGGGGTAAGGTTGCACGGGTTACTTTTATCAGCAAACGTTGCCCATTCTGTTTGGTTTTAGTCATATTTTTGTATAGTTACCCTACGATCACGATATATTTTATGGCTTCCAAATTGGATGGGAACATCATTCAATATTAAAATTTCGCCATCTTCATGCTCACCTTCCAGCACTCGGAAAATAGCTGAACGCTTAACTGAACGGTTTTCAGCAATAGCAAATTGATTGGCATAATCTATAGCTTCCATCTGACTTGAATAAATACCTTGCCCGATAAACTCAGTCGGAACACAATTTTTCCGGCCCAAATACAAATCCCATACCGGATTATGCAAAGCCTGTTGCAATTGCTCCAATTCATCCAATGGTGCCGTCAGAATCACAGCAAAAGCCATATCCTGCAAATAATAACGGTAAGTCATCTTGGTGCCGCCACCAACTGCTTTACCCCCATCACTTTTTTTAGGTATTAATAAGCTTTGCCAGGGATCTTTATCGTCGTAGCCACTGCCAACCATATGAAAATCCTTCAGCATGGGCAAACGAGGTAATAAATTTCCCTTATGATCCTGTGGGGCATACGCTTTTACCAACATATTTCTATCTGCCCAACGAGCAAGAAGCTCCTTTTGTTCTCCCCCCGCACCCATGGCACAACACAACAAACCCAATACGCCTGATTTTGTTGGAAAATCAAGACTGTCACGCCGACCATATTTTGAGTCATGCCCCCAGGATTGTAATGGTGCCTCCAACCATAAAAGCAGGTAAGATTCAGCCATGGCAAGTCTCACATGTATTAACCAAGTCTTCAATTAACTGATCGACAGAATAATTTTCATCTTCCCCCCAATCATAACTTGCCAATGTGCCAAACAGGCTTCCTGCCATTTTTTCTTTTTTATCCAAATACTCTTTCAGAGCTCGAATACTTGGTTGCAAATAACCTCCATCCTCGGCCTTGATTGCTGTTTCAAAGGGCACTTGTATTCGCTGGCCCTTTCGCACCATAATCCGCGAATATTCCCATGGACTTGCACCTGATTGGGTTGTTTGACGTGCACTTGGCACCGCAACAAACAAAGCCTTAACAAAAGCCTCAATGGCTGGTTTTAACTCTACATCAACACCCAAGGTTTGAGCCAGTTGCCCTAAATCAAGACTGACATAGCGATAATATGTGGCCGAATTAAACTCCAAACTTCCCATATGTGCTGAGCCAGGTTCCTCTTGTAAATCATCAATTGCAGTAAAAAACTCAACTTCATTGCTTACCCTGTGAGTAGAAATAGCATGGGCAAAAGAAGCAGCCGCTTCTACATTCATATCGGCGGCTTTTGCCACCATCCGGCCAAATAAAGCAATATCCAACCCGTTTAATGCCGGATTCAACGCTTTTTTAGCAATTTTAGCCAAATCTTTATCTTTGATTTTTGATGAGTCAAACTCCAACTCTCGAGCATATTCAGCAAAAGCTTGAGCTTCATTTTCACTAATGAACAACAAAGTATCATCACTTAAAGCTTTAGCAATAGCCTTCGAACAATCTGTAGCCTGATCTTCGGTTGCCCCCTCCTGAAGAAGGGCATCATGCAATAACTGTTCTATTTTTTTTGTACGGATACCCAGTTTCACTCCAAAATCTTTCAATGCCAAACGTACCTGCCGCTTCCAGCTTTGTGAACTGACACGGGCACGTGTAGTACCACCAACAACGGCAGTTTTAGGCGCACCAACATCATCACGATTCAAACAAGTAACAGGAAATGCTTGTAATATATGAAACTCAATACGGGTATTGGTATAAACGTTATTCATTTTTTTTCCTTCAAAATTAATAAAATTCGACACATAAACATAAATTACGCAAAGGGATTTTCAACTACCGGGACAATTTGCAAAAGCCCACATCCGAAAGCACGCCCACGCCCAATCCCTGAAGCAAAGCTTTGGACAAACCGCTGTTGATCAATTACTTCCAAACGGCCTGTAATATGTGCCTGTGCCAAGGTTATGCAATGTTTATTTTTATCTTTAAACTGCTCAACATTGATAGTTCCAATCTGAAGATGAGGGAGACTAACTTTAAATCCCCAACTTTGTTCAGCCCGTTCGGCAAACCATAAGGCTATGGCCTCCCTGCCTTTAACTGGCACCAGTTTACGACTTGCGCTATCGCGGCGTGTTGGGTTAACGATTACCTCAAACCGGTAATGGCTGTGTAACAAATAATTTTGGTTAAGTTCTTTACTTTGAACATACCCATACTTTTCATGAACCCGTTCCTTTGGTTTGCGATTGGAAAGCAATAAAATTTTTCGTTGATGATAACTCCCCCCTTTATCTGCATACAAAAAACCACTTGGTACGCTATGACATTTTGCTTCAGGACTACGAATATCAGGGAATAAACTATATACTGCCTTATGCAGAGAATAGACATCATTAATTCTTAATTCGCTCACCGCATGGCGATCCAGATGCAATACACTTGCGATTAAACTCATTATTTAACTCCTTGTCCCTTCGAGTCTCGTGTACTGTAAAAATCTTGTGCCCAACGAGTTTTGCTACGCTCTCCAAAATAACGAAGTTCAGCCAAAAGCCTGGCATAGTCCAAATCCCTGTTTACCCGACTATTAACCAAGGTCAATATCGGACGAATAATACGACACACTTCTGAAATATCCTCACAAGCCAATAATCGACGTAATTTCGCTTTGGCCTGAGCATCGTTTTGCCTGTCTGCATAAGCAAAGGCAATCGCTTTACCTATGCCTAGGTTTCCATTATTTTCGACCTTGCTACGAGCTATGCCCGCAGCTACTGTTGCATACGGCAATCGTTGGAAACGATTATCCAAATCAACCCAAGGGCCAAGAATTTCCCAACTTTGGTACTCTGTGGCAGGATTGTCTGCACGACGTAACCGCGCAGCAAAGCCCTTATCCTGATTGCATTTAGCAATAACAAACTGCACAAATTGCTGCTCTTTGGTCTTATTCATCTCGACAGGTTGTTGGTGCTCCATTACTACGCCTCACTTGTAATAAATTTATAAACGGGTCTATTTTTTGCCCAAGCATCAATCTGCCTGGCGGTCTCATTGGGGCAAAAAAAATCGTAAACATAATGCTGATAAGCAACAAACTTTTTTTGTAATTGATCACGGTTTTTATTGGCAGCCTCACTGTACTCACAGTTATCTACCAATAACTGGAAGTCTCTCTCACAAAGCGTCCAAAACATATGCGTTGCCTGTGCTGCAATTTTTGTGCCATCAGCCGTTAAATCTTTAAAATACCCTAAAATCCTGCCATATAAAGTCTTAGCCAAACCATCCAGGACCGCCATTTCTGACTTGAGCTGAACAAACCAGCTTTCTCCTAAAATATCGCGATGAAGCCAAATTTGGGATTCAACAATATCATCCGTTCCTGAGACATATTGCTCTCCGGCATTACTTCTTACCCTCAGACCACCAGACCAAATACTGAATTCTTCTTGAGTGTTTATGGCCTGCTCAAGACCATAGGTAATTTGTAAACTCAAAAAACCCTGTGAACCAGTTTGCTCAAAAAAACCAAGCAAACTGGTTAATTCACGCCATGGCCTTTTCTCGGGATCTGTCCAAAGGGCTTTGGGTTCTTTACCAGAATGATTTACCGCAACACTTGGATCCTGTACACCTTCCTTGTATCCGGCATGATCAATACCTTCGGAATAGTGCATAGCGTTTTCAGCAAGCAAACAAAATCGGCATACTGGCATTAACCGACCCATATAAGAATTTTTCAATGCAAGCGCTACAGGACATGCTTCTCCCTCTGGCATATTTTCCCATGGCGCCGTTCCAATTCCTTCCGGAAAAATACCGGCATTTCTTATTGCTTTGCTTGTAAAAAGATTTATCCACAAAGAATCCAAAAGGGTTCTTGCCATCACAAAATTATGCAATAAACCCATATGCGCAACGGAAGGCCCCGTCTTGCCTGTTGATGGTTTACCTTTCGCGTTACTCTTGCCTTGATAACCCTTTGACAACACGACTCTGTTATCTGTTTTCTTGCCTGAAAGGGCAAAACCCATTTGTAGCAACAACAATAAAGCCTGATCGGCCGAAGACAATTGCCGCTCAACTTGGCTTTCTGTTAAAACTGTGGTGTTACCAGTTGATATTTCAGGTAAAAAAGCACCAAAAGATAATGCCCTGGCTGATTTAATGGCAGGCATTTGCAAAAAAGGGTTTTCACCATAAAGATAAAAATGGTCATGCCATTTTTCAAGGTAAGCCAAACATTTATGCGCCAAACCTTTTATACCCAATGCTTGCCACTCGGCTTCATCTTCAGGTGTGGTCGCAGCCTGTGCAATCGCCAATAACAACTTAAAAACCGCTATTTTTTGTACGGGAGTTCCTCCCAAACTTTGATAATCCGTACATATAAAAATATCCCTTAAACTTACCCTTCCACGATCTGCCACGGGTATCCAAGGCTCATCTATCAAATTAAATTGATTTTCCATAACATATTTTCCGGTTCCAAATGTTTTAATTTTTAATTAATCGATACCCTAAATCATGACGATATTCAATTGAATATTTGTCATGTAGACGCAAATTTTCAATTCCCCTGAGTTGGTCGGAGTCATCAACCAAAGCAATACGCAGCAGGCTTTCATCTTCCGGAAAAACAGGGTTTCCCAAATAGAAACAATGGTGTAGTCCAAACTGCTTCAGCAACTCACGATTAACTTGTTTAGGGGCGTCATTTGGGCGCACATGAACAATTTGCCGCATCAATTTAATAGCGATACGGCGCCACTGCCGATAATTAAGCTTTACCCGATTATGGGGTAAATAAATCTGCTCACCATCAAGTAATGTCAACACCCCCGCCTGAGATGCGATGTCATAACGAATATTTTTCAACAACAACACCTCAACACTTTCACTTTCGCTATAACGGGTCTGTGCCTTTGATTCCGGCAAAGTTCTTCCTGCTTGGGCAAGTCCCACCCGCGCAAGCTGGCGCAACGTATTCTGCCCAATACGGTGCCTGCTACCTTCCGTCAAATCGTGTAATAGCTTGGCCATTTTTCCCTCTTCTTCTCGGCTGTGATAGGTTGCCTCTACCAGAGGCCGAATATCCCCAGGGAGATTTATCTTTTTGATGGGTTGCCAAACTTCCAGGCTCCGGGCAAGTACGTATGGGCTATATACATAAGCACTGGCGCCAAAACCAATCTCAGGTTGCTCTATTGATTTATGCAAGTTGGGGGCTAATAACCAGGCTTCCGGTTTTGCATGCTTATTACGCGGTGTCTCATGATGACGCCATAAGCGACCAAATCGCTGCAAAAGCATGTCCGTGGGGGCAAAACGGCTAACCAAAAAATCAGCATCAATATCTAATGATTGCTCAAGTACCTGGGTACCAATTAAAATACGCCCCTTTAAAGACCTTTGTTTATCTTTCCAACCAGGCTTTCCAAATATATTCACCCATTCTTTTTCATTTTTTTCACGATCAAACAAAGTAAAACGGGAATGCAGTAACCCACAATCTATACCTGCTTCACAAGCCCGTGCTGCCAGTTCCAAAAATTTTTGTTGTGCTTCTTTAACGGTATTTTCAATCCACAGTACCTGTTGGCCCTGTTCTGCCCGCAATAGTACTTCTTCTGTCGCCAGTTGTTCTTTATTCTGTATTAACACTGCATAATCGCGTGACTCACGCACAGGAACTGGAACTTCTGTCACACTTAATGCTGACTGGGGAAAAGCGGTAATCAACGGATAAGCACTACTATGGGTGGCAACACCCAAAAGCGCTTGGCGACGTTCCTGATTAAGCGTTGCGCTTAATACAATTACCGTGCAATCAAGTTGAACCAGCAAGGCAATCAATGCTTCTAATAATGTGCCAGTATAAACATCGTAAGTATGTACTTCATCCAGGATTACAACCTTCCCAGACAAACCGTATGCACGCACAAAGCCATGCTTAACATTCATGACTGCCATTAATGCCTGATCAATTGTTCCTACAGCAAAAGGGGCAAGCAAGCCTCGTTTGGCCTGATTAAACCAGGCGCCACCGGGTCGCCCTTCTTCACCCATTTCGGTATCTAATAACCAGGCATTTGCGTGTAATAATAGAGAACGGTGCTTACAGGACTCAGATAATATTTTTTCCAGGAACAGATTAAAGCGCTCATATATCTTGTTGGAGGTAAGCTGGGTTGGCAAGGCAAAATACACACCACTGGCTTTTCCTGCTGAAAGCATCTTGTAAGCGGCATAAAGGGCCGCTTCGGTTTTACCCAAGCCCATGGGCGCTTCCAACACATAGGCGCCTGGCTGACTGACTTGATCAACCAATAAACGCTGGGCCAACCTAGGCGTAAATCCAAAAACTTGTTCAAAACTTAAACCAGTTTTATAAACAGGCTGAATAAACCCTGCTTCATCCAGCGCCTTGCCAATATTTAATTGCCAAGTAGAAGATGGATCTTCAAAATGCTGGCCAGAACCGATCCAATCTGCGACTGATGTTAAACCCGATAACAAGCGGGCAGTCGCGTAATTTATTACCTTTGACCAACTTTCATTCAAATCCAACTGTAATGCGTCAACCAGTTTTTGTCTTTCATCTTGCCAGGGATGCTCCCCAAAAACTTCAGATGTAGCTTTATAACTGCTTACATTTGGAGAAAAACCATGATGCTGGCCTAAAATTTCCGGAATATATTCCGGTGCATTAAGTGCTTTTGCTGTAAGTTGACTCACTCCAGCATGGCCGCCCCAATTTTTTTCCAACGCGGCATTGAAACCCGGAAGTATTGGTAAATTACAAGCTTGATGCAATTTATTATAAAAAGTGGGGCTCACTTTACCTATGTCATGGGTTGCTGCCGTAAAAGAAGCCCCTGGCGGATACAGATGTTTCATCCCGGAACGATGGATTAACTCCTTAGCTACAGCCCCGACTATTTGACAGTGATTGAATACGCTACGACCCAATTGGGGCATGCCATTTGAATCATAAAATGTTTTGGCCGGACAGTTCATAAATGGTATGACTGTTGGTAAAGTATTGTTTTTTCTTTTTTTTAACATGAATGCTGGTACACCCTATCACTTCAAAAATAACAAAAAGGTCAACCTTACTTTAGATTTTTTATTAGCAATTGATAAATAGTATGACCTAAAGTAAACAATAAGGCCAGCATGCAGTCACCAACACAGTCAAACCGGCATATAAATTTTCAATTATTAAACTTTGCGCCTCAAAACATTATTCATTAACACAACTTTCCGTTAATGATGAACCACTTCTAATTCATCATCTTCCCATCAGCCCAACCCCAGCCTGGCCGCCAGCCCGGTACGCCGGACAATAATTTTTTCCAGCTCAGCCAGCAGGAACAGTAACAACCCGGCAGCCAGTACCTTGCCCCATTCCAGCAGTGACAGGCTGGCAGAATTGAAGATGGTTTGCATAATTGGCAAATAGGTATAGGCCAGTTGCAAAGGGATGCAGGCGGCCACGGCAAGCAAGATATAACGGTTGCCAGTCAAGCCTTCGCGACTTAGCACCGATTTAAGCATAAAGCGGCTGTTGAACAGGTAGAATATTTCACAAACCACCACAATATTAACCGCCATGGTCCGTGCCACCTCAAGGCTGGTGCCCGCATTCAATTCCCACAAGAATACCCCCAGCGTTCCAACCATAATAATGACCGACACTATGAAGACACGCCAGATAAAAAAGCCCGAGAGCAAGGCTTCGCCGGGCGGGCGTGGGCGCCGGTCCATAATGCCCCGTTCGGCCGGCTCAAACGCCAGAGCCAGACCCAGCGTGCCTGATGTGGCCATATTGACCCACAGCACCTGGGCCGGTGTTAATGGCAAAGTCAATTCAAACAGGATGGCGGCAATCACCACCAGGACTTCCCCACCGTTGGTGGGGAGCATGAAAAGAATGAATTTTTTCAGGTTGTCATAAACAGCCCGGCCTTCACGCACGGCACTGGCAATAGTGGCAAAGTTGTCATCGGCCAACACCATATCCGATGCTTCTTTGGCCGCTTCGGTGCCTTTCATGCCCATGGCCACGCCAACATCGGCACATTTCAGGGCCGGGGCGTCATTCACCCCGTCTCCGGTCATGGCCACAACCTGGTTGCTCTCTTGCAGGGCCTGCACCAGACGCAGCTTGTGTTCAGGTGCCGCCCTGGCAAAAACATCCACCTCCATGACCACATTACGCAAGGTATCGTCATCCATCACCGCCACTTCCGCACCGGTCAAGGCAGGCTTGCCAACACCGATATTCAGCTGTTCGCCAATGGCACGCGCAGTTTCCACATGATCGCCGGTAATCATTTTGACGCGGATACCGGCACGGTGGCATTCGCGCACGGCACGTACCGCCTCTTCACGGGGAGGATCCATAATGCCCAGCAAAGCAATCATGACAAAGCCCGATTCCATATCGTTATGATCAAGCAAATCGCTTTGTGGTGCTGAGCGCTTGCATGCCAGCGCCAGCAGACGCAAGCCCTGGGCCGCCATGTCATTGGACATGCGTCGCCAGTAATCGATATCCAGTTCCTGTTCGCCGTTACTGTCCAGCTGCGAGCCGCACATGTCCAGGATACGTTCCGGCGCGCCTTTCACAAAAATCCAGGGTTCTTGCTGGCTGTCACAGTGGTAAGTGGCCATGAAGCGGTGCTGGGATTCAAAGGGAATGGCATCAATCCGGGGCCAGGCATTCTGACTGGGCTCATTCAGGGTAAGGCCCGCTTTTGCCCCCAGTACCAGCAAGGCGCCCTCAGTAGGGTCGCCCTCTACCCACCACCTGCCCTCTTCATTCAACAAACGGGCATCATTACACAACACACCAGCACGAATGGCCAGAGCCAGTTCGGGGTATTCGGCAGTTGTAATACAGCGTCCGTCAATACATAAATCACCAGCCGGTTCATAGCCCACGCCTTCTACATTGACTCTGTGGCTGGCACATACCACACGCTGTACGGTCATTTCGTTACGGGTCAAGGTGCCCGTTTTGTCAGAGCAAATAACCGTTACCGAACCCAGGGCTTCAACGGCCGGTAACAGGCGGACAATCGCGTTGCGCCGGGCCATGCGCCGCACCCCCAATGCCAGGGTGACGGTCATAATGGCAGGCAAGCCTTCGGGTATGGCAGAAGCGGTTAGTGCCACCACCATCATGAACATGTCCTGGGGACTGTGCCCGCGCCATAAAGTACCCAGCACAAAAGTCAATGCCGATAAGCCCAGGATAAAGAAGGCCAGCTGGCGAGCGAAGTGGTCTACCTTGCGCAACAGGGGGGTGGCCAGGTTGCGGATACCGGATAACATCTGGTTGATTTTACCCAGTTCTGTTTGAGTACCGGTTGCCACTACCACACCCACCGCCTTACCATAAATAACCAGCGTGCCCGAATAAGCCATGCCATAACGGTCACCCAAAGGCGTCTCGGGCTCGGCAGTTTCCGTGTTTTTTTCTACTGGCAGGGATTCACCGGTCAGCGCGGCTTCTTCAACACGTAAGTTCCTCACATTTATCAGACGCAAATCGGCCGGCACCCGGTCTCCCGAAGCCAGGGCCACCATATCACCAGGCACCAGATCGCCAGCGTCAATATCATGATTCTGGCCGTCCCGGATGACCGTAGCGTGTGGCGAGAGCATGTCGCGGATGGCATCCAGTGCCGATTCCGCCTTGCCTTCCTGAATAAAACCAATAATGGCATTAAGCACCACCGCCATCATTAGCACGCCGGTATCTACCCAGTAACCAAGCGAAGCCGTAATAACCGCTGCGCCCATCATGACATATAGCAGAAGGTTATGAAACTGCATCAAAAAGCGCAATAGCGGCCCGCGTTTTTTAGGGGGTGCCAAACGGTTGAAACCATATTTTTCCAAACGTTGCCGGGCCTCTTCCTGAGTCAGGCCGCCTCTGCCAGTTTGCAACACTTGCGATACCTGGGCGGGTGTTAAAGTATGCCAGTCTGTGGGGGACGACTGTTGCGGTAAGTCTGTGTTTACACGGTCTGTCATTAATGAAGCCTTGGCTAATCGTAGCAACTTAAGGAAGAGTTAGTTACGAATTGAACAAAAATATAAGCAGATTTTACATGGCCGTGATGACACCGTCCAGCCGGAACTTTTGAGTTTTAAGCATTACTGAGAACAGGGAAAGCATATTCCAGACAAAAAAATCCGGCACACCAGACATGCAATGCATGAACGCCCAGTGTGCCGGATTCCTGTTTAAGCCGAATAACCATCGGTAACCTTCACCATTGTCCATTGGCAAAAAAATTCCAATGCCAACTAGGACGGTGTCTGGCTGTCAGCGCTTTCCAACGGTACCAGTGCTGAAAAATCCGATCGCGTGGCAATATACTCAGGCCGTGGTGCCAAACCATACCTGGGTTGTTCAAGCGCATTTTCAACACTGTTATACACCATGAATACGTTTGACCTTGGCCAGGGAGAAATATTACTGTTTGATCCATGCATGGTATTGCAGTCAAAAAACACCACCGAACCGGCCTTGCCTTGCATGGTCTTAATACCGCCCTGCTCTACCAGCAAGCTTAAGGTGAGTGGGTCTGGCACCCCATATTGCTGTTTTTTAAGCGATTGTTTGTAATGTTCACCCGGCGTTTGGCCAACACATGAAATAAATTGCATGTGTGAGCCCGGCACCAGCATTAACGGGCCGTTGCATTCATTATTATCTGTCAGCAGCACAGAACAGCTTAACGCACGCATTGTCGGCATGCCGTCTTCCACGTGCCAGGTTTCAAAGTCTGAATGCCAATAAAACTCCTTGCCGGTAAATCCCGGTTTCAGATTGGCCCGGGATTGGTGTATA
>Ga0265295_1002599_pt1 | contig 28097 bp, 23 predicted proteins | sample Munlansysbiofilm_FD_192503 | JGI IMG/M metagenome (GOLD analysis project Ga0265295, IMG submission 192503) | Leachate microbial communities from a municipal landfill in Southern Ontario, Canada - Methane capture system biofilm | ecosystem: Engineered > Solid waste > Landfill > Unclassified ... | reverse complement strand
TGGTATCCTCAAATAGCAGTATATGATGATATTGATGGCTGGGACAGAATTAGTTACAACGGCAGCGTTGAGTTTTATAACGACTTTAGCGATTATAAACTAACACTTAAAGTTCCTACCGGTTGGGGCGTTTGGTCAACCGGAATCCTGCGAAATGCCGAGGAAGTGTATCAGCCGGAAGTTGTTAAAAAGTTGGAAGCTGCAAAAATCTCAGATGAGGTGGTACATATCCTGTCGCAAAAGGATTATAATAAAGGAGTAGTTTATCAAAAAGGAGAAACGCTGACCTATATTTTTGAAGCAGAAGCTGTTCCCGATATTAGTTTTGCTGCTGCAATTGGCTTCAACTGGGACGCTTCCTCCTTGCAAGTTCGCGAAGGTTCAAAACAAAAAGTATTGATTTCGGCGGTTTATCCTGAAAAGTCGGTTTCGGGAACTGATGTTGCTCTTTATGCCCGCCAAAGCATCGACTATATGTCGCGCTACGAGCCGGGTCTGGCTTATCCTTATCCTCAGATGACAACTTTTTTAAATGGGAATAGAGGAGGTGGTATGGAAACGCCCATGATGGCTAATAATGGTGACCCGGATATTCCGGCTCAAGCATTTGGTTTGACTTTCCATGAAATTGCACACAGCTATATGCCTTTTTATATGGGTACTAACGAAAAAAAATATGCCTGGATGGACGAAGGTTGGGCTTCTATCTGGCCGCAAGTAATGGTTGACAGCTTGTTTCCGGATTATGGCTACCTGGAAAGGTTGGTGAGTGGCTACAGCCTGACCGCAGGTTACGAGAATGATATTCCGCCTATGGTGCCAAATCACTTGCTGGCAACCGATTACAGCAGTCTGCGCCTGGCCTCCTACACACGTCCGGGGCTGGCTTATGCTTTTTTACAAGATGCTCTGGGACCTGCTGTTTTCAAAAAAGCTTTACACCATTATATGGTAAACTGGGCAGGCAAACATCCGTTGCCAACAGATTTTTTTAGCAGTATGGAAGCAGCATCGGGCAGGGATTTGAGCTGGTTTTTTCATCCCTGGTTCTACGCCAATGCACATCCAGATTTAAGCCTGCAAAAAATTACGGCAGACAATCAAATTGTTATCGAAAATATTGGCGGATTGCCGCTACCAGTCTGTATTGAAGTGTTTTATGAAGATAAGACAAGTCAGCTTATTTGCGAACCGACTTCTGTTTGGGAAAGCAATAACGCTCGTTACCTTATCGCCCTCGATCCCGATAAAAAGATCAAAGAAGTGGTGCTGGGACATGAATTGATACCTGACGTAAACACAAAAAATAACCGCATAATCCTTGCAGACTAATAAGAAAGCCTATTTTTGTGGCATAAGATTTTTTACTAAAAAAGAACTAAAATGAAGTATTTTACCGGATTATTATTGCTTAGCATATTCAGCATCAACATATTAGTTGCACAAGTAGCACCTGATAAATATTGGGTTCAATTTACTGATAAGATAGGAACGCCTTATAGCCTGGATAATCCTGAGGCTTTTTTAACTGAAAGGGCCATTCAGCGCAGAGCGAATCAAAGCATTGATTATACAGAGAACGACTTGCCTGCAAATCCTGATTATATCGCTGGCGTGGCGGATGCTGGAGCTTCTTTATTGTTTGTCTCTAAATGGCTTAACGGCGTGAGTATCCAAACGACAAGCAGTGCTGTTTTGGATGCAATTGCTGCTTTGCCCTATGTGGCTGAGACCCGCAAAATGGTTGACCACACTGTTTCTCCGAAGCCAAAAAGTTTTTTTGAAGCCGAGAAATGGAATGAAGGCAGTTTGAGTCCGGTAACCTCACAAAAATCGGCCAGTGTTTTTAACTACGGGAATGGTTTCACGCAAATCAACCAAATCAACGGTATTCCATTGCACGAAGCTGGCTTTCGTGGAGAAAACATGGTGATTGCTGTATTAGATGGTGGTTTTGATAAGGTGGATGTGCACCCGGCTTTTGATAGTTTGTGGCTCAATGGCCGTATTTTAGGTTCAAAAGATTTTGCTACCCCAGGCAATAGTGTTTTTAATGAAAGTTCGCATGGAACTTCAGTGCTAAGCACGATGGGAGCATACAGTCCGGGCCAATTGATTGGAACAGCACCAAACGCTTCGTATTGGTTGCTACGTCCGGAATATGTTTACTCCGAAAATGTGCTTGAAGAATACAATTGGGTTTCTGCCGCAGAGTTTGCCGATAGTGTTGGCGCAGATGTAATTAACTCATCTTTAGGTTATATAGATTTTGACATGCCACAATGGGACCATGTTTATTCGGATATGGATGGCGAAACAAATATTGCCACCATCGGTGCTGATATCGCAGCAAGCAAAGGTATTTTGGTGGTGAACAGTGCTGGGAATGAGGGTGCTTCTTCCAGCTTTCCTTATATGGGATCACCTGCTGATGGTAAAAAAGTTTTTTCTATTGGTGCTGTTGATGGCAATGGCAACAGGGCGTCATTTAGTTCAATTGGGCCAACCTATGACGGACGTATCAAACCGGAAGTTATGGCAATGGGACAAAGTACCGCCTTGGCATCAGGAAGCAGCAGCTATACAACAGGAAGCGGTACATCATTCTCTTCGCCGGTTTTGGCAGGAATGGCAACTTGCTTGTGGCAGGCCAATCCCGGACGCAACAATATGCAAATAAAGGAAGCGATAATGCAAAGTGGTGATAACGCCTTGAACCCGAACGAGTATTATGGTTATGGCATTCCGGATTTTGAACAGGCGAACGCTGTGCTGACTGTTTTGAATCAGAAAAATAAGGCCAAGGCTGAATTTGTATCCGTCAGCCCGATTCCTTTTGACGCTGAAGTACAGGTTAAGCTATTGATTGATACTATTTTGCAAGCCAAAATCTTTGATATCTCTGGCCGAAAATTAGCTGAAATTCAAATTGATAGAAACCGCATGAGCAATATTATACAGGCGCTTAACAATTTAGATAGTGGGTTTTATGTGTTGGTTTTATCCGATGGATCGCAGCAGCAATCGATAAAATTGCTGAGAAAATAAGTAGGAGAACGATTGTAATCCCATATATTTTAAAAGATAAAAAAACTCCCCCGTAATCAACCTGAAAACCTCAAAGCCTTCAAACAAGTTAATTTTCAGGGGAGCGTTGCATTTTATCGCAAAACCAGATTTAATTTTCTCGGTAAAATACCCTAGTTAATTAAATATAGAATTTCGGCAAACATAAAGCCTTGACTACAGATTTTACTTCCGTAGTTACACTGATTCGTATAAGGGATTATACGGATATTTAGAAACGACGTGTGCTAATAGTTTATTTTTTTTTTGGAAAACCTCTGGCAGGGGTTTACTCGTTGACATCCATTTGTCTATCTGGACAAATCGGGATATGATTTACAGGAAAGCCATACAAGCATACAACGGCTAATTGACAAAACCATTTTTCAAAGCATAGCGTATCAGTCCGGCTATATTGCTGACTTCCAGCTTTTTCATCAGATTGGTGCGGTGTGTATCGACCGTTCTGTGGCTGATAAAAAGCTGTTCACCAATTTCTTTGTTCGACAAACCATCAGCAATACACTTCAGGATTTCAATTTCGCGTTCAGTGAGTGATGCGATTTTATTGTCAGATGGGCTCATTTTGTGATGAGGAGATTTTTCGTTGATCAGATTCATTGTCAGCTTACTGGTAAAATAGGTGCGGCCTTCCAGCACAGATTTTATGGCCCAGATGAGCTCATCTTTGTCCGAATTTTTAAACAGAAAACCCTTCGCTCCGGCGTCGGTCATTTTTTTCACCAAACCTTTTTCTTCGTGCATGCTCACGATAATTACTTTCAGATCCGGGTAATCTTTGTGAATTTGCTGCATGGCTTCAAAGCCGTTCATCACGGGCATATCAATGTCCATAAGCACTACATCAGGAGCAGTAAAATTGAGTAATCGTAGCAATTCACGCCCATGTGGAGCAATATACTTTACAAGGATTTCGCCATCAAATTCTATCAATGATTTCATGCCTTCAGCTACCATTTGATGGTCGTCGGCAATTATGACTTCAATTTTTTTCATGGCAATTAGTGTTTTCGTTGAGGCTACCTTATTCTATAGGAATTCTTATGGTTGCTAAAGTACCACTTTTCGGACTTGGTTCTAAATTAAACTCACCTTGAACGGTTTCTACGCGACTGGTAATATTCATCAGTCCGATTCCTTTGCTTTTTTGAGTGTCAAACTGAAAACCGCTGCCATTGTCTTCGATGAGTAGGATTAAGGTTTTATTTCTTTTAAATAGCTGAACGTAAACCAGGTTAGCTCCACTATGTTTGATAATATTGTTGACCAATTCTTGTGCTATGCGATACAGGCTCACTTCTATATTTTCTCTAAAGCGTCTGTCGATTCCAAAATGTTCAAACTCATATTTAGTTGTGGAAAACTGAAAAGATTTCTCTAACATATCTTCAATAGCCGGAATTAGGCCATCTTCTTGCAAAATACGCGGCATCATCTGGTGAGAGATCGCGCGAACTTCCTTGCAAGCACCGTCAATTGTGGTGGTAAGGGTTCTTAACCGACTACTTTCTTCCGGAAGTTGTTGCTCCAGCTTCAGACTTAGGTTTTCCATAGCAAGCCGAATCCCCGAGAGGGATTGCCCAATCCCATCGTGCAGGTCTTTAGCGATGCGTTTTTGTTCGTTTTCCTGTGTTTCGACTAAAGCTATGAGGTGCTCTTCTTTTTGTTTTAACAATTGGCGGTTAAAGAGTTCGATTTGACGGTTTTTATTTCGTTTAAATAGGTACCAAATTATCATACTGCCCAGCACCAGCAAACTGATCAAGGCAATACGCTCGGCCTGGTACTGTTTGCTTGAAAGTTCGCTGAGCAAACGCTCCTGCTCAAGCACTGCAATTTCCTGATCTTTCTTCTTGGCTTCATAGCGTGTTTCGGCCTCTGCAAGTTGCCGTGTCCTGGTTTCATTGTACAGAGAGTCTTGATATTCTTCTGCAATGCGCTGGAATTGAAGTGCTTTCTTAAAGTCTCCGCGTTCTTCCATTAGTCTGGTGCGGCCATGATAGATTGGGACAAACAATTGTTTGGTCTGCATTTCATTCGCCAGGATTTCTGTTCTATCATAATAAAGAACCGCACTGTCCCAGGCTTTTTGGCCAATAAATGTCGCGGCCATGTTCAGTAATGAATAAACAGATCCTACTTTATCGTTGGTTTGCAAATCAATAGCGAGTGTGCGCCGAAAATAATCCTGAGCAGTTGTTCTATCGCCATTTTCAGCATAAATTTCACCTAAATTGTTTAGCGCAATAGCCTGCGCATCCAAAATATCATTTTCTACCGCTTTTTCGTAGGCAAGTTTATAATAGACAATGGCATTTTCTTGATCATCTTTCGCTTCGTAAATAGTTCCTATATTATTGAGCGTCATTATAATGCCTCGTTTAAGCCCAAGATTCACACAAATTGTATTTGAGTTTAAATAGCTTTCTAGGGCTTTGTCATATTCGCCCATTGTTTTGTAAATAATGCCGATATCGTTGTAATTGGAGGCAAGTGCATGCTGCAAATTTAAGCTGTCATTTATAGTTTTTGATTTGAGATGTTCACTTAATGCTTCAGCATATTTTCCCTGATTTTTTAAAATGAGGCCGCTTATGCTGTAGGCACGCGATTGCAAATAAACATTTGTGCTTTTTTGTGCAAACTCAAGTGCTTTGTTGGTCAGCGTTAAGGCAAAGTCAGGATCATTTCGATATTGGGTCAATGATAAATCTAGCATGCTATCAATCGTGGCACTGTCGGCTTTCGTTAGCAAAAGATACCGCTGCGGAATTTTATCATCAGATGAATGGGCGGTCGATAGAAAAGTAAGACAGAAGGGCAGAAGAAGTACTAGAAAGTGGTTTTTCATTTTAAGCTTGTAAGCATCAAAAATAAGCAAGCTTTTGATATATCCGAACAATTATAAAAATAAAAAGCTTAGCGCGTCTTAAAATGCGTATTGTTAGTAATGTAAAGCCGAGTTACAAAAGTAATCATAAGCCCATGCGACTAATGTATCATGCATATTATCAGTTTAATAGAAATTAATGTTACAATTGTAATCAAACAGTTAGAGCAATGTAAAAGATTACTACTGTGATAAATCTTTAAAAGTTTATTAATATTGTATAATAATCTATTTATCAGTGTTTTATATTAGTTTACATCAATAGATACTTCAATAATACAAGCTAATTTACTTTATACTAATAGAATCATAAATATTCATGTAAGTAACTATTTAATAGATACATAGGTTAACTTAATTAAAAGATACTTCAAGCAGAAGCTGAGAAAGCGAATAATTACAAGTGTAACCATTTGTTATGCTACATGAGTAACATTATTTATGTTATCTTTGTAACTATTAGTAAAGTGTTTTTTTGTAACATTTACAACTTGATGGTGCAAAAACTGGTATTACAAAATTAATTTTAACACTGACAAAAGGACATGCTAAAAGATAGAATTGCGCATATTATGCGGTCGAAAAATTTGACGGCCACACAGCTGGCTGACGATCTTCAGGTGCAGCGGTCAGGAATTTCACACCTGCTTTCGGGTCGAAACAAGCCTAGCCTGGATTTTATCATGAAATTGAAAGAGACTTATCCAGAGTACAACCTGGACTGGTTAGTACTTGGAACAGGCCCGATAACGGCTTCGAGTCCTCAAAGAGCAGCCCAAAGACCTCAGCAGGTCTTATTTGAAGAGAATATTGAAGAAAAGGGTGATTCTGCAACAAAGAATATTAAAGAAGAGAGCCTTCCTATGACCGCTAAGCAAGAAGAAAGCACAAAAAAAGCCCCTTCTAACGAAGGAGCTTTATTTAATAGCTTAAATGCTGGTATTGAGAAAGTTATTTTAGTTTATAAAGACCAGTCTTTTGAAATATTACACCCCAAAAAGCCTGATGTTTAAGTTTGATTAAAAACGTTCAAACTGACTAAAGAAATAACCGGCTTCTAATTGTGCATTGTCGTCGCTGTCAGAACCGTGTACTGCGTTGTCTTCTATTGATTTACCATAGGTTTTACGAATAGTTCCATCAGCTGCTTCTGCTGGATTTGTGGCGCCAATATAGGCGCGAAATGCTTCAACGGCATTGTTCTTTTCAAGCATTGCTGCTACAATTGGTCCTGAACTCATCGATTTCACCAGGCTACCAAAGAATGGCCGTTCGCTGTGAATAGCATAAAACTGTTCTGCTTGCTCTTTGCTTAAACGTGTCATTTTTAAGGCTTTGATTTTGAATCCGCCTGCTGCAATTTTAGCTAAAATGGCTGCAGCATGCCCGTCTGCAACAGCAGCTGGCTTAACCATTGTAAATGTGATACTTCCGCTCATATTTATGGATATTTTGATATTTAGCCGCAAAAGTACAGCTTTTATTATATTTAATAAGTCTTAATAGGCGTAACCGGTAGAAAAAAGAAGAGTTTCTGGCAAATAAAGTAGAGAAGAGGTTTCCCGCAGCTGACGCAGATGGGCGCAGAACAGAATCAATAGGAGAAAAATCCAACCACCAATCAAACCCTGACTCGTCCTGAATTTCGGCCAATAATTGTCAGAACCTGATTTATGATTAGTTTTGTAGCTTAAATCTAAGAACAATTTATGGATAAAAATCTGGTATTAAAGGGTATAGAGAAATTATTAGAGACTCCACAGAATATCGTTATTACCGTGCATACCAATCCTGATGGAGATGCAATAGGCTCTGCCATAGCACTTTATCATTTTTTAAAGAAATTAAACCATCAAGTAAAAATTATTGCTCCAAATCATTTTCCTGATTTTTTAGCGTGGCTGCCAGGTGCAGATGATATTTTAATATTTGAACAGGACGCGAAGACAAGCCGCACATTTTTAGTAGAAGCTAATTTATTATTCTGCTTGGATTTCAACGCGTTAAGTCGCTCAGGAGTCTTACAGGACGACCTTAAAAGACTCGAAATTCCACGTTTGCTAATCGACCATCACCGCGAACCAGAAACAGAATCTTTTGTATATTGCTACTCAGATACAGCTGTGTCAAGTACGGCAGAGCTGATTTATGAACTTATCGCGTATTATAATTTCGAAAAATATGCAGATAATGCCATTGCACAAGCCTTATTTACAGGAATTATGACCGACACCGGTTCTTTCAGCCACTCTATTAACAGACCTGAAACCTTTGAGATTACAGCAAAGCTAATCCGATTTGGTCTTGATGCAGTTTGGGTGCATCAGCAGGTTTACGACACCTTTTCGGAAAGTCGTTTGCGCTTACTTGGTCATGCTATAAGTAACTGTATGCTCGTTTTTGAGGAATATGCCACGGCAGTTATTCAACTTTCAAAGGATGATTTACAAAAATATAACTTCCAGATAGGTGATACAGAGGGTATTGTGAATTACCCGCTTTCTATGCAAAAAATAAATATGGCGATTTTAGTAACTGAGAAAAAAGACACGATCCGCTTTTCATTCCGTTCCAAAGGGAGTTTCTCAGTACATGAATTAGCTAAAGAACACTTTAATGGAGGTGGGCATAAAAATGCTTCTGGTGGAAGTATGAAAACGGATATGAAAACGGCAGTAAATCAGTTGATTTCGGTCTTACCAAATTACAAAGAAAAGCTAGTCAATAGTATTTAAGATGTTTAAGTACACCTATTTAACTTTTTTAAAGTTTGCTTTAATACTGCTTGTATTCGGCTTGTTGGCTTGTAATAACGAGCAGGAAAATCATGGCAATCAAACTGTAATCAACCAGAAAGCCTTGCAGAAATCCTTAGAAGATGTAAATCGAAAGCTGGTGCTGGAAGAAGCGGAAGCCATAGATGCTTACGCGAAACGCCACGGTTTACAGACCATTAAAACAGGTACTGGTCTGCAATTTATTATTACTTCACATGGCAATGGCGATTCCATTAAAAAAGGGGAAGTGGTTCGTTTTAAGTATGTTACAAAATCATTATCAGGAGAAGTTATTTACAGCTCAGAGACGGCCGGCCCTAAACAATTTGTTGTAGGCAGAGGTGGAGTAGAGGCCGGTTTAGAAGAAGCTGTTTTGCACCTAAAACATGGTGACGCAGCCATAATTATATTACCTTCGCACCTTGCTTTTGGACTGCTGGGCGATCAGGATATGGTTCCTCCCCGAAGCACTGTAATTTATGAGCTTGAAATACTTGATAATCAATAAGTTGATTTGATTTAAGAGATGCAGGCATTTTAAAGCCTCAGAATTACACTAAACCAATAAGTTCCGCTAAAAATAAAAATGAAAATTAGTAAACCTATGAAAATTAATGTTTTAACAGCTTCTTTAAGCTTTATGTTTTTACTCGTTGCAAGTAGCTGTCAGTCAGATGGTCAGGCCAAATACAAAACTACAGAAACCGGTCTCACTTATAAAATTCACGAAAGCTTTCCTGAAAATGCCAAGCCGCAGTTGACAGATATCGTAGAAATTACGATGGTATATACTATCAATGATTCGGTTATTTTCGACAGTCAAGACATGAATCGCGAAATGCGTTTTCCGCTTACGCAACCGGTGTTTGGAGGCGATTTTTACGAAGGTATTGCTTTTATGCATAAAGGTGATTCAGCAAGTTTTTTGATGCCTGCTGAACAGGTATTTTTAGAAATTTTCAAAGTGAGGAGTTTGCCTCCTTTTGTGAAAGAAGGTGATAAAATGCGTTTTGATATCCGTTTGAAAAACTTTATGACGGATGTAGATTATGAATCAGAGCAACGCCAGAAAGCTATGATGGAGGAACAGGAGTCTGCTGAAAAAATACATAAATATCTTGAAGAACAGCAAATTACCGTTGAGCCAACGGAATCGGGACTGATTTTTGTTGAGAAGGAACGCGGAAAAGGAAAACTGGCTGAAGCCGGGCAAACTGTTAAGGTTCATTATACCGGTACGCTAACAGACGGCACCGTTTTCGATTCTTCTATTGAGCGCGGACAGCCGATTGAGTTTGTTCTAGGGAAAGGCAATGTAATAAAGGGCTGGGACGAAGGTATTGGCATGATGCGAAAAGGAGGGAAAGCCTTGTTAGTTATTCCGTTCGAACTGGCTTATGGTCAACGTGCTGTTGGCAATATTCCGGCTTTTAGCCCGCTTGTTTTTGAAGTAGAACTGGTTGATATCGGCAAATAAAATTTTAGTAATCGCAATACATTGATTTTAAACTAATTATATTTATGAAAAAGAAATTTCTTTTGGGCATTTTTATGTCGTTCAGTATGCTGTCAATGCTTACAATTTCCTGCTCGCGCTCTCCTTATCCTGGTTTTGAGGCTGCCGAAAATGGTGTTTATATTAAATATCACGAAAAGGGTGAAGCAACAGAAACAGCTGTTCTGAATGATATCGTTACCCTCCAGATGAAATATTACTTGGATGATACCACCTTATTTGAAAGTAGCATGCTTCAGGAGCCGCTGCGTTTTCCGATGATTGAAGCCACCTTTGAAGGTGATTTGTACGCGGCACTTTTGCAAATGCATGTTGGCGATTCAGCTACTGTGGTTGTTCCGGTCGATTCTTTTTATCTCGTCACAGCTGGCATTCCCGAACTGCCGGAGTTTATTGTTCCCGGAAGCCCTATGTATTTTGATATCAGATTGTTGTCCATTCAAACAGAGGCTGAGGCACTTGCTGAAGAGCGTGAATTTTTGGCTCAAATGAAGAAAGAAGAACAGCTTTTGTTGACCGATTATATTCAGTCTTTGGGCGATAAGGTAGAAAAAAAAGCATCTGGTTTATACATCATTCAAGAGAAACAGGGGAGAGGTCGCATGCCAAAAATAGGTGATGTTTTGCGGCTACATTTTAGCGTAGGCACCTTAGATGGTATGGAATTGTTCTCTACTTTTAACCGTGAACCTATGGATATTCCTTTTGGTGAAAGGTTTGATACAGATGGTTTTGACGAAGGAATTGGCTATTTGCAAAAGGGAAGTAAGTTAAAAATGATCGTACCTTCAGATTTGGCTTTTGATAGCGTAGGACGCGGTCAAATGGTTCCGCCTTATACCACGCTGGTTTACGAAGCTGAATTGATAGAAGTCCTTTCAAAAGAAGCTATTGAACGTGAGAAAGAAGCACAGCACAAAGTAGAAGAAGCTAAAGCTACGAATGCAAAAAAAGAAGAAGCCTCTAAAATTCAATCCTATATAAAACGTGAAAATGTGACTGTTGCACCCACAGCTTCCGGGCTCTACTTTATTGAAAAAGAAGCTGGTACAGGTACGCAGGCAGCTGCCGGTAAAGAGGTAAAAGTACATTACACCTTATATAATATCGAAGGAAGAAAATTGCAGTCATCACTGGATGGCGGTCAGTCGTTTAGTTTTACATTGGGTCAAAGACAGGTTATTCAGGGTTGGGACGAAGGAATTGCCTTGATGAAAGCCGGTGGAAAAGCTACTTTGCTGGTACCTTCCTCATTGGCTTATGGTGCTACAGATCGGGGCCAGGATATTCCTGCCTATTCACCATTAGTATTTGAGGTTGAACTGATTGAGGTGGTTGAATAATTAAATCCATCCTAATAAAACAAAAAAAACCGCTTTTAGGCGGTTTTTTTTATGGAAAAAAGTTTTTAATTTTTAATTCTAAGTCGTACGGCTTATAGGGCTTGGTCAGGAAATCATTCATGCCTGCTTCCATACAGTTGCGTTTATCCTGATCCATTGCAAAAGCAGTGACAGCAATAATTGGAATGGGATTTTCAACCTGGTTACTTTTCTCGTACTCACGTATAGCCTGTGTGCATTCAATACCGTTCATCTCTGGCATTTGAATGTCCATCAGGATAAGGTCGAAATCACTCTCTTTAAACTTGTTAAGGCCAATTAAACCATTCTCAGCTAGTTCGTAGGAATATCCTAAGCGTCGAATTACTGCAATAGCAAACTTCTGATTTAACTCATTATCCTCTACCAGGAGTATATTTAAGATATGCTTGTCTTCTGATTTTTCCACGCTTAGAACCCTTTTTGTCAGCTTTCTTTGTTAAGCATTGTTTTTATATATTTTTCTCTCGCCTTAAGACTAAACAAAAGTACTAAAATTTTTAGCTGGCAGCAAGACTTAAATATAATTTTGTACTTGTCTTTGTTAACATTTATTGTTTAAAAGATTTATGATTCTATGTTTTCAACACCTATGACCTGAAAAGATTCAATTAGTAGCGCCAACTCATCAGGTTTCATTGGTTTTGCGATATATCCATTGAAACCTTCCCGCATAAAACGATCCTTATCGCCTGCCATACCATAAGCTGTCTGAGCTACAAATGGTGTGTGGGTATAAATGTTGTAATTTTCTCTAATAAAGTGCATCAGTTTCACGCCGTCCCATGGCGCAGGCAAGTTAATGTCCATAAAGAAAAGATCGAAACAGTTGTTTTCCTGAATGCTTTGCACAACAGCTTCCAAGGCTATCGCACCATCAGCGGCCTGCTCAACCTGTCCGTATTTTTTAAGCAGCTGTGTTAAAACAATTAAATTAGACTTGTCATCTTCCACCAATAAAATGCGTAATTTTTTAGTGATAAAACCTTTAGGCTTTGCAGGTAATGAGGTGTAAATAGTGTTTTTCTTCTGGTTGCTTTCAGCTTGTGGTAAATAAATAGTGATGCTCGTCCCTTTGGTTTTTTCCGAGAAGATTTCCAGCCTGCCACCCAGCAAATCAATTAGGCGTTTGGCCAGCGGAAGCCCTAAACCAGCTCCTTGATACTGCCTCGAATAGCTTTGATTATCCTGCCTGAAGGGTTCAAATATTTGCGCCTGATAGGCTTTGTCAATGCCAGTGCCCGTATCAGAAATTACCAGCTCAATTTCTTTATGTTCCATATGAATAGCAGCAGTAATTTTTACATAACCTTTTTCGGTATATTTCACGCTGTTATCAAGTATTTCGCCAACTACACGCGACAATATTTCATGATCGGTGAGCGTGAGTACCTCGTCAGGAATGAGACTGATAAGCTGAATGCCTTTCTGTTGGGTAGTCGTTTGTAAAGGAGCTAAAGCAGCTTCAACCAAGGAAGAGAGGTGACAATTTTGTTTCTTTGTCTCAATGTCGTTGGCTTGTAACCTGCTGATATCTATGATATTATTAAGCAGATGAAGTAGTTTGTCACCACTTTTTTGAATACTGCTTGCATATTCATGCAGCTCGGGCTTGTCGATTACTGCAAGCTCATAACCAAGCAGGCTGGCGAAACCAAGGATACCATTTAAAGGCGTTCTGATTTCATGGCTCATATTGGCCATAAACGCATTTTTCAGGTAATTGGCTTCTTCCATTCTCTTAAGTGCCGCCTTTAGCTCAACATCTAATTTCGCGATTTCAACCAACTCATTTTTTAAGCTGATTTCACGGTCTTTCACGCGCTCGCTAAACTCATTTTCAGCTTTTGAAACACGTTGGCTAAGCTGATCAATGGCGATCTCTTGCTGTCCTAACTGTTGTCTGGATGATTTCTTGTTACGGATTAACTTATTGATTAAGTAGATTATACAACTAAGCAAAACGCCAATGAGGAACAACTCCCAATAAAGAGGTGTTGATTCTTTTTTCTCAGAAGCATTTTGGATTTGCCGCCAATCCTCTAAAAGCTGATTTTGAAACAATTGCTTTTCAGCTTCGGATTCACTAAACAATTGTAAGGAACTCAGGTAAAGCGCTGAGGCAGTTTCCGGATCTTCTTCAAAAATTTTATCGGCTTTTTTCTGATAGATGAAGGCTTTCAGCTTTTTGTTTCCGGCTTTTTCAATCGCTTGAATCAGCGCATCAAGCAATGCTGGTGAAAAAGTATGCTGTCTGATAAAACGCTCAACAATCCAAGCCTGAAATAAATCAAAATTTTGATTATCAATATTTTTAATAAGTTGATATTCAACACTATCTGTTTTCAAGTCTTTTGAAAGCATCACACTCAACTCTAATATATTTCTATTCCAAGAAACTTCATCGGTAAATTGCGCAAGATCTTGGCTGGCTGCTCTAAGGAATAATTCAGCTTTATCTGTTTGATTTACATCGATATAATGATTGGCCAGCATCAGGTAAGCCATTTCTATGTGCTTTGCGTCGCCACTCTTCACCGCCAATTGCAAATAGGTTTTTATCTGATCGGGATTTTCTTGATATTTAGAAGCTAATAGACGGAGTAAATAGTAGTTAGGTCTATCTGTCTCGGCTGTGTTTGAATTTAGGAAAGGCTTAAAATCGTTTAAAAAAGCTAAAGCCTGCTGTTTATAAGTGGATTGCAATAGCTCGGCTGCGACTAAATTGACACTTTGGATAATTGCAGCGGAATCAAGGGAAGTAGCGTTTTCTTGTGTCAGCTGTTGCTGTATTTTTTCAATCTTGAGGGCAATATCAGAAGGGTTTGCGGCTTGACTTTGTGCCTTCAGACCCAAAAATGAAAAGCTTAAGCCTATTGATAATAATAGGTTTATCAGGTACTTTACTAAAAATGAACCCTTGCTTTTATTCATAACTTGAGGCGTTTGACGCCATATCAGAAATGGCTTATTTTTCTGCAATAAAGATACATTCTTTAGTGTTTATAGCCAAATTTTTTAGGTCAGTTTCATTTAAATTTAGTTGTTTGGGATAGACTTTTGACACCTTGAAGCCAATAGATTCAAGCCTTTTGGGATAATCTAACCCATAAACCCGTACATGATCAAACTGGCCAAAATGTTTTTCACGTTCAGCAGGTAGCGTAATACTAAAATCTTCTTTGGTATGCGTTAAGAGTGGCGACCAGGGTACTTGTAAAATAGCTGTTCCTGATGGTTTTAGCACTTTATACAAGGCTTTCATGGCTTCCAAATCCTCCTCAATATGTTCGAGCACATGATTGCAAACGATCAGATCAAAATGATTCTCTGGAAACGGCAGTGCCAAAACATCCAGCAACTGCACATTGGGCGGATAATAAAAACCTTCGTAGTATTTTACACCTCCAATATAACTTTTGGCATGCTTTTGAAGATAGCGTCCAAGAGCCGGCTCCGGCGCAATATGGAGGATATCTTTTTGAGCAAAAACAGCCTGATTTTGCTCAAAATAATAGTGTAAAAGCCGCTCTCTATCATTGGAATGACAGCCCGGACAAATTGTTGAAGGCCTTCTTCCTCCACCGATAATTTGTAGTTCGTGAATCACCGGAAGATCAAAACCTCCGTCCAAAAATTTGCGATAATGATGGCCACATAACTTACATTCAAATCGATTACCTCTGTAAAACAAACCTTTAGCATAAAGAAACTCTTTTCTGATGGCTATACCTAAACTTAAAGGCACTTGCTTTTTTATTTGGCGTAGCAGGCTCATCTTTGAAGAATTATTTTGTCAGTTATCAGTGTTGTTTCGCCTTGCAGATTAATGACATAAGTTCCTGGAAGTAATCCGTTTATAAAAATTCTATAACCTTCTTTTAGCTGATAGAATGAAATGTTTTCATCCTCATAAACGCAAACACCAATCGGATTGAAAAGTTTCAACTGCATATTTTCAGAAGCATTTGCAATTTTCACCAATAAAAAATCCTTTGCAGGTATTGGCGACAGTTGCAGTTGGTTTTTAATTGAATTTTGATTGTCATGGATCGAGGCAAAAGGATCCTGACTTTCAAAAGCACCTATGTCGTATCCCTGATTGTGTGGTCTGGGGCGCATTAAATTATCAAACTGAGGACTTGAGTAGCCAAAATCAGTGGCCGTGTTTACAGCAATAGAATTGGGTTGCAGGTCGTAGTTGTCGCGCTGTAAATCCATAAAATTCAGAGAAACAGCATCTCGTGCATAAGTGTTGGTTTTTTCTTCGTATAAAATATCAGCCAACTGATGATCAAAGTAGGCTTTGTAGCCGATAATATCATAAGCCCCCGGATCGGTGATGATATTGTTGGCGATAAGATTATAGGCAGTATTGTTGTTAAAATAACGAATCCCGGAAGTTTTAGGGCTAATTATCGTATTGTGAATCAAAATGTTATCAGAAACACTTTGATCCGGTGAGTTTCCAATAAAAATTCCATGGCGTGATTCCGTGGGATCATTGGGTTTATAACTTCTACCTGCCCGCACGATCAGGTTGTTGTAAATTTTCATCGTTCCCTTACCAAAAACATCAATGCCATCGCCTTTTCCATCGAAAATCTGGTTGTTGTAGCAATTGCAGTTGGAGCCTCCGCCAATGAGAATGCCCGACATCTGGTAGGTAGTTTCGCGTTGAGAATCAAAGTAGATTTTATTATTATAGATACGACAATTGCCAACGCTACTGCTCACCTGAATGCCGTCCCAGCCTGTGTTTTCAACTATATTATCATAGATCAGAACGTTTTGAAGCAAATGGGGTAGCACGGTTGTGTCGCAAGCGGGCAAATATTGGCCGGTAAATTTTGAGCTTCCGATGTAAAAACCCTCATCCTGAATGTGGTGCAGATAGCAATCGTGGATGGATAGGTTGTAAAACGTAAACTTTTCGCGGGTGGCTTTAAAACTACAGTCAGGATCTGTTTTTGCATAAATTCCACCCAGGGCGGTATAGGAAATCTCAATGCCGGCTAACTCAATATCTGACGACATATCATCAAGGCTGATTCCGGCGCCGTTTCCTACCCGTCGGATAGTAAATCCGTATCGGTTATCTAATTGACTTCCAATCATTTTGATAAACCGACAATTGCTCATTTTTAGGCCATAAAAGTGATCGGTATCAATAATAACATTTCCTCGATTTAAAATTTCAATAGGCTGATCGGCAGTCCCTTGGAGGTTGCGAAAAAGTAGATAATTTCTTGTCCCGCCTTCAATACAGATTCTATCGCCCGGATTAATGTCTGTTCCATCAATGACAAGTTGGCTATTCTCAATTAGAATATCACAGTTTTGCGCCCTAATTATTTCAACATTAAGAAGTTGTGTTAGAAATAAAAAACCTGCAATAAATAACGAAAGCGAAATGTTTTTCATAGCAAACAAGATTAGGTTCCGCGTTTGGCACGCTCCCAATTCACGGTTTGGCTTCCTTTGAAATAGCGTTTGATGCCCATCAAAACGGCATAATTCATAATGAAGAAGTAGTAGGGAACGAAAAGTGCTTTCACTTTGATGGATTTGTTTTCCAGGTACCAGCCGGTCAATGCAAGGATATAAAAGAGAATTTGCGCATAGAATAGCCAGACATACAGACAGTTAAAGTTTGTGATTCCTTCTGCATAGGCGATTAATCCATTAAGGATAAAAATCAGAGGAAGCGCAATAGGAGCTACAGTCCAGCGCAATACACGGTGCGAAATATATTGAAAACTGAGTGTTCCGTATTTGAAAATATTCAGCAAAGGGCTAAGTCTTATAATGGATTGAATGCCACCTGCGGCAATGCGCACTTTGCGTTTCAGCTCTTCTTTCACGTTTGCCGAAGCTGTTTCAATAGCATAAGCCTCAGGGTCATACTGTATCGTATAACCTTTCATGGCTACCCTGAGTGAGATAATAAAATCGTCTAATAGTGTATCTTTTTCAACTTCCTGAAATAGCTCGGTGCGAATAGCAAAAAGCTCGCCCGCGGCACCAACTACTGAATATAGCTCAGCGTCCCACTTTTTGAGTGTTGACTCATATTTCCAGTAAATACCTTCGGTGCCAGCTGCGGTATCTTTGTCTTTGCTAAAAATACGTTTTTCACCGGAGACGCATCCAACTTTGGGGTTACTGAACAGGTTTACAATGCGTTGCACTGATTCTTCTCCCAAGGTGGTATTTCCATCAGAGAAAATCACGATAGGTGTTTTCACAAACTGCATCCCACGATTCATGGCACCAATTTTTCCGCCTCTGATATTTTCATGATACACCTCAACACCTTTGTCCTGGTATTTTTTCAACAAGTCCGGAGTACCATCATCCGAGCCATCAGTAACCCAAAGCTGTTTAATTTTTGACTGTGGATAGGCCAGGCTAAAGCCATTTTTTACTTTGGCATCTACATAGTCTTTTTCGTTATAGGCTGCGACAAATAGTGTTACTTCCGGCTCATAATCAGTGTTTTTAGGTTGTTTTTTAGTTCCAAAAGCACGTTTTATTTTTACTAGGAAATAAAGTAAAACACCATAACCGAGATAGGCATAAAATACCAGAAAAAGCAAAATCCAAAAGATAATTTTCAGGCTTAGCATAATTTCAAAATATTAAAGGTTACCAATTTTTTTTGCTGCAAAATTCATATCATCAACTTCTATAAATTCAAAATGGGCGATTTCTGAAAATAGATTTTGCAAGTTTTCTTTGCCGGAATGCACACTTTCAATTACAATCAAAATGTTTGGGAATTTTTGTATAAACTGTTTTGCGCCGAGCAATACGCTTTCTTCCATACCTTCCACATCAATTTTTATCAAAATGTGATCGCTTTCTTCTAGCTCAAGTTCTTCATAAAAATTATCAAACACCTTAAGCTTCACCTCGATTTTTTGTCCGCGGGCATCCGTTGAATGGTCGTAAAATTCAGCTGAGCTCAGGTGAGAAGCACCGGTATTTATTGGATCAAAAATAAAGTTGGCTTTGCGGTTGACATGAGCTAAGCCAAAATTAAAACTGGTGACTTGGCTTTCTAATTTATTTAATAAAATATTTATCTGTAAAGCTCTGTAATTTTCTGCTGATGGTTCAAAAGAAAAGGTCTTAAGACCTAATTTTCCGAGCATAATTGTATAGGTTCCCATATTGGCTCCTACATCGATAAATATATTATAATCAGCGTAGTACTTATTCATAAAAAGCTTTACACCCCATTCGTAAGCGTAATTCCCAAACTGAAAATCGAGTGTTCCTTTACGGTGTAGAAAAGTACCTAGCTTACCTTTAAATATCTGGGTGCGCGAATAGGCAATTCCGGTTAATAAATAAATAATGGAGGCAGCCACTAATCTTAGCTGCCTGTATTGGATGAAGTCTTTTAAGTATCTGAAAAAGGTTCTTATTTTATGCATAACAAAGGAATGGTTGGTTTTAGGGTTTTTCCCATAGCCCGGAGGCAGGGTTATATTGTTTGATGATTCGTGCAGGATTTCCTGCCACGATAGAGAACTCAGGAACGTCTTTGGTAACGATGCTCCCGGCAGCAATGACCGCATGTTTTCCAATTTTCACACCGGCAGTTATTACTGCGTTGGCGCCAATCCAAACATCATCCCCTATGGTGATTGGATTGGTTTCCACAGGCTGAAGGCTGGGTGGAATAGTAATATCTTGATAACCATGATTTAGACCCGAAACAACAATATTTTGTGCAAACATCACATCATTGCCAATTGTTGCTGGACCAATAACTACGCAGCCCAGGCCAACCCGCGATCTGTCGCCAATATAAACTGCGCCCACGCCATTATTAATGGTAGCAAAATCTTCGATGGTAGAATCGCGACCGATAGAAAAATCGTTAAATGGCAGCACATCAACACGTGTGCGCCTTCTGATGCAGGAGCCTCTTCCTTTGTGATGTTTGAAAGGATTCAAAAACCATTTGACCCAAAGCCGTGGTCTGGCCTGATTTTTAGGCATTAGCATCCAAAGTGCCAACTTTTTCAGACGCGCATTTGATTTGATTTTTTCAACGAGGGCCATTTTGTTATCGTATTAGTTACAGTTTAGGTTGCTGCATAATCTGTAACATGCTGTTGTATATCTCTTTAACGTTGTTTTCCCAGGTGTGACTTTTGGCAAACACACTTCGCGCTTCCTCTTTTTCAGTCGAGTTTTCTTGCAAAGCCTGCTCTACCAGTCTGAGATAATCTTCCTTGCTTTCAGCTAAATAGGTGTAGTCCTTAAAAACGTCCATTGCTTTTGTTAGCGTTGCTACTGTTGGCTTTCCCATTGCCAGGTATTCGTCTATTTTGCGTGGATAATTTCCAATAGTTACCTCATTGAGCTTCTGTGGGTTAAGTGCTACATCAAAATGATTGAGGTAGGAGGGAAGCGCTTCCATCGGTTTGCTGCCCAAAAAATGTACATTGGCTATTTTATGCAATTTACTGCCTTTAAAAGCCTCATCTTCGGGGCCAACAAGTACAATAGACCAATCAGGTCGTTGTTCTGCAAGATATACAAGTACTTCAATGTCAAGTCGTAATGAAAATAAAGCGCCAATATAGCCTATAATTGGTTTCTTAATTTCCGCGATGTCCTTAGGAATGGAATTGATTAGTTTTTCATCGAACAAACTCACATCGCATCCTTGCCCCACATAATAGGAATGGGGATTGAACTGCCTCGCATGCTCAGCCAGATAAGTTGAGTTAGCAACCACTAAGTCAGCCTTTTTCATCAGTTCGGCTTCAATGCGGATGCCTTGTTTCTTCCAAAAGTCAACAGCAATTAAATTGTCGCGGGTGTAATAGACATAGAGTTCGGGTTCGAGTAATTCCTTGAGGTAAAAGCTCCGAAACATATCACTGTCATTGAAAATAAAGTAGTTAGAAAAGTTAAGACGCTCAATGGCTGACTTTATTTCTTTGGCGAAACGTTCGTTATTAATTTTATTAACAAAATCAAACAGCCTATCAACGGGCAGCTGGCTGATAGATTCTAAAGTCGTTTTAGGAAACAGGTTCCACATATTTTCAGAAACTTGCACTAAATCAGGTTCTTCACCTTTGTTAATGCGTATTCTTTTCTGAATCAGCGGGTCGTTTTTCTCACGGATTTTTGTCTTACGATCCAAAGGATAATTAACATACAGCACCCGGTTATGACGGGCAATTTCATGGGCAATATTGATGCAGTTGCTACCAATTCGGCTGTCCAAAGCCTGAAGTCCTACAATAATAAAATCTCGATTCTTAATCATTTTAATGCTTTTTTAGTTTGCAATCTTATGATTATCAGCTATTTCTTTATAAAGCTTCAAAACGTCCTGGGCCATTGATTTCCAAGAAAACTCAGCTGCACGAATTAATCCCTTTCTGATATATTCTTGTCTAATTTTTTCATCTTGGAGCATTACGATGATAGCTTCTGTGATTTGCTCAGGCTTATAAGGATCAACAAAAAGCGCTGCATCGCCAGCCACCTCGGGCATACTGGATGTGTTAGATGTAATCACAGGAACGCCGCAGCGCATAGCCTCTAACATTGGAATGCCAAAGCTTTCGCGCAGAGAAGGATACAGAAATACACGGCAGAGGCTGTAAATAGCAGGTAGGTCAGTATTCACCACGTAACCAGTAAGATGGATGTGGTCTATCAAGCTTTTATCGCCAATTTCAACCAGAAGTTTGTTCAGGGCGTCGCGATCATAATCCAGCATAACCAGATTTATTGGCTCATGTCCGGCTTTCAAATAATCGGAGAAGGCTTTGAGCACGCCTTTGGTATTCTTTTTTGGGTCAGTATTTCCTAAGAAGAACATAAAGTTATCCGGTAGGGAATATTTCTCTTTTACTACGCTTAAAGTCTTAGTATCGGTAACGGGTTTAAAGTGCTCACTAACACCATTATACACAGCAACCAGCCGGTCATCAGAATCAGGAAATCCAAAAAAGGATTTAATCCTGTTTTTTTCAAAATTAGAAACCGTGATGATCTTATCGCTGCGATCAACTACTTTTGGTACTACAAAACGGCGGTACATATTTCCCAGTTTTTGATACCAGGTGCCGCCTTTTTTGAAAATACTTACGCTTTCGAGATAGATAATATCATGGAGTGTAACTATCAATGGGACAGGTGATTTAAGCGGAGCCGTATTGCTGGTACAGTGCAAAATATCACAGCCATATTCTTTAACCGCATTGGGCAAGGCTTGCTGCTCCCAAAGAGGATAAGCACCTCCTTCGAGCGCTACTATTTCAAAATTATCTGCCTTTGGAATGCATTCATCATCTTCATCGGGTTTCACAAAAACCACATACTCATTCTCCTTATCAATCAGTTGCAGATTTTTCACCAACTCTAAAGCCACCATGTCCATGCCATGCTTTTTAAGGCGAAAAAGTCGTTGTCCTTCAATTGCGATCTTCATAGTGCTAAATATTAGTTAGTTATGATACCATTTACTTTAAGTTTATCTCCTTGATTTTTTTTGAAATGCATTGAACGTATGTTTCGTATGGATAAAATTTCGATTTGCCCCACGGATACGCAACAACGACAAAAACATGAACAAAAAACCTATAGGTAGCGAAAATAGTGATTTTAATGTTGTAAATGTATAAAACTTTCGCGGCGTCGCAAAAAGTAAAGCTAAGATTATAAATGTGCTTGCCATAAGCCAGGCTTTAGACATCCACAAAGGGTTTACAATCAATGAAAAAACGCTCATTGCAGTTAACAAACCAAGCACCAGCACACGTGGTAGTTGAACATATTGAAATGCTTTATTAAAATAATCAATATTTCCCTCCTTAAATAAGGCTTTAGTGGCAGGGATAAAATGCTTTCCAAAATAATGAAACTGTGCTGAAAGCCAGCGGCGGCGCTGTTTTGTAAACACCTGTACGTTCTGTACTTTTTCGTCGAGCACTATGGCCTCGGGCAGGTAGTGAATGAGATGCTTGTTTTTTAAGAGATTAAGTTCCAGCTCTTTATCAAAACCTCCAACCACTTCAATATTGCTCATCAATTGTTTAAAAAAGTCATATCTGAAAGCCATCGCAGAACCAATCAAAGCGCTTGACAAGCCGATGTTGCGGTGTCCTTTTCTGAAAATATTATTGTTGATTTCTTCACTTATGGCATCCAAAATAGCAAAATCAGTATTTAGGTTTTTAGCCATGCGATGGCCCTGGATGGCCAGATATGGAAAAGAAAACGCATCATTGAGCTGACTTAAAAAGTTGGATTCCATCAGGTTATCAGCATCCAAGATTACAGCGATGTCATATTTGTTATCGGGCAGATTACGCAAGGCGTGGTTGAGTGCCCTGGTTTTGGTACTGATAGCAAAATCCTCCTCAAATAGAATAATAGAAAGTTCAGAAAGCCTTTGGATGGTGCTTTTCTCAAATTTGTCAGCAATGACTATAACATCAAATAAATCAACAGGGTAGCACTGAAGTAAAGCCTGTTGAGCGACTTCAATTATCACTTCATCCTCCTGATAGCAAGGAATTAACAGGGCAAACTTTCTTTTTTTAAAGTCGAGTGGAGGTTGTTCTTTTCTGGGAAATAAGGACAGTATCGCAAACACAAATAAGTAAATTGCTGTACCTCCCAAATAGATCAGTAGCATGCCCTGGAATACAAAGAAAATTATTTCGGCATAGCTCATAGCATGGGATTTTCATGAATTTCAGGATCAAAAAGATGTGTAATATTCCAGCCAATAGCTTTATAATAAGCCAAGAACAGTTTTATTTTACCTTTCAGCAAATAACCAAAAGCGTTTTTTGGAATAGCAATAAAAAGCTGATACAGCACGCCTACAATAAAATTTTTACCAAACACATTTCGGCGCATAAAAACGATTCGGTTTCTGTTTTGATAATATATTTTTAAGGCGCTCAATCTTCCCGTGCTTACGGATTCTTTGTGTAAAACATGGCTGTTGTGAACAAACCAAATTTGATATCCTGCCGCTTTTATACGGGCACACCAATCCGCTTCTTCGTAGTAAAGAAAGAAGATATAGGACATCAAACCGACTTCTTTAACCACTTTCATCGGCACCAACATGGCTGCGCCGTGCGCATACGCTGTTTCACGATCATTGTTGAACTGACCGGTATCTTTTTGCCAAAAACCAATTGCTGCATTGCGCATTGTCACCCTATTGAAAGGTGTGTAGCCCGCATATTGTATAGTATCCGGCTGATAATAAAACTTAATTTTAGGACTTACAGCACCTATTTTGGGGTTGTTCTGTAACTTTTTCACCAAAGGTTCCAAAAAGCCAGGATCAACTTCAATATCATTATTGAGCAGGAGCACATATTCGCCTCTGGCACGCATCAGTCCGAAATTATTTCCAGCTGCAAAACCATAATTTATAGGGTTTTGTATAAAAATCACGTTAGGGTATTTTGCTTTTATCACCAAAGGGTCATCGTCGGGCGAGGCGTTGTCGATAACGATGACTTCAATATTGGGGTAAGTGGTTTTGTTGAGCGATTCAAGTAAGGCGCAGGTTACTTCAGCCTGGTTGTAATTCACTGTTATGATGGAAACTAATGGAAAGTTTGTTGCCATAGTATCACTTACTTACTTGGTGATTTCTTTTTGATATTTTCGGTATGTGAATGTGTAGTGTGTATAAATCGGCTGCCAGCACCGCGTATTTTTAGGAGACTTAAAATCATCAGAAAAAATCCTAAAGGGAGTGATAGCAAGGCTTTAAAAGTCTTTCTGTTGTAAAAATGGCGTGGCACAGCGATCATAAGCGTGATGGCCGTTAGCAAAAATATGCTGAGCCAGTAATAAAAACCGAGACTAAACCACTGGCTGATAACTGTTAGCTTAAAAAAGTGAACAATTCCTGAGCTTAGTGTAAGCATAAACAGAACACCACTCAACAGTATGCGCGGTGGTTGAATCATTTGTAGCACTTTATCAAAAAAGTCGAAATTTCCGGTTTTGAATAAATTCCATAAGCCCGGAAAAAAGTAGGCCCGAAAATGTAGCAGCTGTGCCGCTATCCACCTGCGTCTTTGATTTACAAACACGTCTGATTTGGAGGTTTTTTCGTCATACACATGTGCATCCTCCAGGTATTCAATGGTATAGCCGTTTTTCAGTAAACGCATTTCCAGTTCTTTATCTTCGCCTACCGAGTCAATCTCAGCCATCATTGATTTATAAATCGCGTAATCGATAGCCATCCCAGATCCAATCAATGCTGATGAAAGACCTAAAATACGGTGGCCTTTCCTGAAAATTGTGTTGTTAATTTCTTCACTTATCGCATCTAAAATAGCAAAACTAGTATTGGTATTTTTGGCCATTCTGTGTCCTTGAACGGCCAAAAATCCGCAGTTGAATGCGTCATTGATTTTCCGGAGCACATCGTGTTCCATCAGGTTATCTGCATCTAAAATCATAGCAACATTGTAATCATCGCCAATAGCTTCCATACACTTATTGAGGGCCTTTGATTTTTTACTCACATCAAAAACAACAACTTCTACGCGGATAGGGAGCTTGCGAAGTTCGGCCAGTGTTTCGTGCTTAAAGGAATCAGCAATAACGATAACCTCATATAAATCAGAAGGGTAATCCTGTTCGAGAGCATCTCTGGCTACGTCCACAATCACCACATCTTCTTTGTAGCCGGGAATCATAACGGCAAACTTTCTCATTTTGTCTGCCAGCGGTGCTTTTATTTTTTGATCGAAAAGCGATGCAAGACCAAATACTGAAATATAAATCACAGCAAAAGCCAAATAGCTAAATGCAAGTATTTCAAAGATGCTCAACACAAGACTGAGGCTACTATTCATTTGTTTGTTTGTTTATTTCTGAAGGATTAGTCATGTTCCACCAGGCCGATTTGAGTGTGGCGGCTGCAAGATCAGAACGGCCTTTTAAGAGATACTTAAATAAAATTTTTGGTAAGCTGATACCGTATAAAAACAACATACTCAGTAGTTTAACTAAACCCTTATTGTTTCTACGGGCAAATAATATACGTCCTCTGTTGATATAATATATTTGAAAAGGACTGTCTTTCACTGTCGAAATTGATTCCTTATGTTTCACCAAGGATCTGCCATCAAAATATACTTTATAACCGGCTTTTTCAATGCGTGCAGCCCAGTCGTGCTCTTCGTAATAAAGAAAAAATATCTCAGACATTTTACCAACCTCTTTGATAACTTTCATTGGAACCAACATGGCTGCGCCAAAAATGGATCCTGTTTGGACGGTATGATTGTATTGACCGGTATCTTTCTCACCAAAGCCGAGGGCATAATTCCTAATACTTAGGGGATGAATGGGTGAAAATCCAGCATATTGAAAGGTATTTGGCGTATGGAAGTAGTGAATTTTCGGACTTACCATTCCAATGTCAGGATTGTTTTCTAAAAGTTCTACCAATGGTTCCAAAAAGCCCGGCTCAACCTCAGTATCATTGTTGATAAAGAGCAAATATTTTCCTTTGGCCTGATCTACTGCTACATTGTTACCTCCCGCAAATCCCAGGTTTACAGCAGTTTTTATTAGATGTACCGCAGGATAATTTTCTTTTATAATGTCGGGATTGTCTTTTGGAGAAGCATTGTCAACCACAAAAATTTCGTAATTGGGGTAAGTACAGGCTTCCAATGAGGCCAAAAATTCCAGTGTAACACCAGATTGATTGTAGTTAACAGTTATTATAGAAACAAGAGGTAGGTTTAGCGTTTTGATTGTGGGTTTATCCATAGAAGCGATTTCAAATAAAGACCGAAAATACCAAAAATGCTTGAAAGGTCAAACCTTTCAGCTATAATTTTTATAGGACCAGGGCGATTTCCCAATGCTGAGTAGATGGGTATATTCGCGTTCAAGTTGTTGGCTCATAAAAATGAAAGACCAACTGATGTACATTAGGATACCTGTGGGCATCTGACCCAAAACACCATTTCCATAACTCGCCCCCATGATTCCAGTGAAACCAGCCATGAGGGCACTCATTATTCCACGCAGCTCTGGCTCTTTCATTCTAAACATTATTAAGTACGAGCCTTTCAAAAAGATGTAAGTGAGTATAAATAAGTGCAATACAAGGCCAATAATACCCTGCTCAGCCCAGATTTGAACATACCAACTGTCAGTGGCAATCTGCGCCAAAAAGCCCTGTGGCGAAAAACGTTTACCCCAGTCGCCCGCACTTCCTATGCCACCGCCGAAAGGCCTTGAGGTAAGATATGAAGCAATAAGTTCCCTATTTTCGAGCCTTACCAAGTAAGATTCATCCTCCTCTGGGCGAAAAGCTGTGCGCATACGTCGAACCTGAGCGTTGCCATTGCCAATATAAGTGTAGGCAAAAAATGAATAAACCACTGCCAGAATTAAACCGCCGACAAAGATGGCTCTAAAATTTTTACGATGAAGAATATAGGTTATTCCTCCCACCATTGGGACAATAATAGCACCACGAGTTCCTGAAATCATCATGCCCCACAGTCCCATCACACCCATTATGATGAAAAAAACTTTATTGGCTTTACCTTTAATATTCAGGGCAATTAAAAGTCCTACGACTCCCGCAGCTCCTTGTGCTGCTCCAAACTGACCTGCATCACTAAAAAACGAGAAGATACGTAGTTCACCAAAAAGTATATGCGTTACTGCACCAACTGTATCTAACCAATATTGTTCGGCAGAATCGGGTCCTACATAAAGCTGTTGCAGCCCCTTAAGTGTGGCAAGAATGGAAAAGATTCCCCAAGTATAAAGGAAGGCATGAAGATATTTTAAGCGATTGAAAAGCAGCAGCGCCAATGGTATTAGCAGCAACATATACAACGAAATACCACGCATGGCATAAAACCAGGCTGTTCTGCTAAGAACTTCTGGATTAGCAAGCTGCAAAACAGAAAAGGCAAACCAAATAATACCCAGATAAACCAGGTCGCGGTTGAGCTGAGACCATTTTACACCGTCATTAAAATGGCGAAAAAATACAGCCACATAAGTTATTATCAAAAACCCGTCAATAGAAAGCCCCAACGGGATATTGCGGATATAGCGTGTTAGTCCGATAGCGATAAAACCAAATACAATTATCGTAAAAATACCAACAGTTGGGTAATTTAAAAATCTGTTTAAATAAACAATAACAGGGAAAAGAATAAGCAAGGCAACTGCAATCATTATTCCACCGCGAGCGATAACTATTCCCAATCCGATGGTAATAATTATCAACGAGGCAATCACCAGTGGATGATGCAATTTATCGGAACCTATTTTATCTTTTAAAAATGAAAACATATTAGACCTTAAAAGTACACTATTTTAAATTATTTTGAATGTAAAAGTGCTTTTATACTTATCAAACCTTTGCTATAGCCTACGAT
>Ga0265295_1002598_pt1 | contig 28102 bp, 26 predicted proteins | sample Munlansysbiofilm_FD_192503 | JGI IMG/M metagenome (GOLD analysis project Ga0265295, IMG submission 192503) | Leachate microbial communities from a municipal landfill in Southern Ontario, Canada - Methane capture system biofilm | ecosystem: Engineered > Solid waste > Landfill > Unclassified ... | reverse complement strand
TAAACTTTACCATGATGATGATTTGTTTGCCTATGCTAATCGATATGAAAAGAAGTTTAATAAAAGATTAAAACCAGATTTGGAAAATATAAGATAAAAAAAAAGGCCAACTTTTAAAGTTGGTCTCAGACTGATGACAAATAGGGGTAAAATAAAAAGAAAATCGATTATGATTAATTTCATAGTCGATTTTTGTTATTTTTAGCGTTTAATTAGCGAAATTAAAGATGGGATTAGACAATCTTTCTAGATGTCTAGCTCCTTTTTTCAAATTCATACAGCCCAAAGTGAGTAAGATATGATTTCTTACTCTGTTTCGTCCTCTTAGATGAGTGTATCTCATTCCGTACTTTTCTTTACCGTCCCCAAAGAGTCGCTCGATTTTTTCTTTACGCTTCTTATAGGTTTCTTTACCATAATCTGTATGTCTAAGTTCTTCAATATATTCTAATATGTCGTGAAAAACTGATAAATGGACTTGTTTAGCTTCCATTGTCGTACATCGACTTTTAAATGGACATGATTCACAGTCATTTTTATTCGCCTCAAAGATCTTATATCCCTGTGTGTCCGTTCGTCTATATCTTAGTATTTTATCATTCGGACAAAGTATTTGATTATAGTATTCGTCATAGATAAATTCATTGGTTTTGAAATATCCCTTCATGCCTTTTGGTCTAGTATATGAAGTAAAGAATAAAGCTCCATAACTTAAAATAAATTGTGCTATAGCTCCGTTTTTATAACCGCTGTCTGCCGCTACCGCTGATACATTGTACTCTTTTAAAACTCTTTCTAGCACTGGTCTACACGATTGACTGTCATGGACATTCCCTGGCACTACTTCACAATCTAATGCATAACCGTTTTCATCACAAACTACTTGTGCTACATATGCCATTTGCTTTTCTTTCTCACCTTTGACGAAATAGCCGCATTCCGGGTCTGTTGTCGATATCTTTCTTGTAATTGTCTCTCTCTTCAATTCCGTTACTTCTCGTAGCCCGTCATTGATTCTTGTTTCATTTAGTCTTTCAAGAATTATATCTTCAAATGCATGTGAATCTTTTTCTACTTCAATCTCTTCAAATTTTTTCTTGTTGGCACTAGCTTTGATATGGGTCCCATCTATGTAGATTTGTTTCGTATTGATTAATCCTTTTTCTCTCAGTTGTTTCATTATATTCAAGAAGATTTGTTCGTAGACTTCATTCTCTTCAAATTTTCTTCTGTATAACTGAGAAATTGTGGAAAAGTGTGGTACTGGTTCTGAAAATGGTATGTTTAAAAACCACCTGTATGCGACATTTAAATTGATTTCCTTGATTGTCTTTCGGATACTATTGTATCCGTTAAGAATATTGATTAACTCAATTTTAAATATATTAACAGGATCTACACTTGGTCTTCCTATCTCAGAATATAAAGGCTTTGTTGCTTCGTAGATAAATTCAAAATCAAAGTGCTTTTCTATTAACCTTAATTCATTATCTTCGGGAACTAGTTCATCTAATGTACTCATGATATATTCATTCTGTTTGTCTTGTTTTTTCATCATTTTTATCACTACCATTCCTACTTATATTATATCATTTTTCTCTCTTCTTCCCTAGAATTAGTTATCCACGTGGATAACTCCAAATTTAAAATGAAAAAAGCACCCTATTTCTAAGGTGCTTTGTCAACAGTCTGTAACACCTAATTAGGTGTTTTTTTCTTATAAATTATTTTGTTAGATTTATTTTATGATATAATTTTCATAATGCAACCAATGGTTGCGAGATTGTAAATGAATATATTATTGAACCTTGCAACTTAAAATAGTACTATTAATGCATTAGGAGGACTATTCATGGAATATTTTGGATTAAAACTACAAACACTGAGAAAAAAAGCATCTATGTCACAAGACGATTTAGCTGAACTAATTGGTGTTAGCAGACAAGCAATTAGCAAATGGGAACGTTCAGAAGCTTTACCGGATTTATACAACGCAAAAAAGCTCGCTGAGGTTTTTAGCATTACTCTAGACGAATTAATGGATATAGAAATAAAATCTATTGATAAAACTAACCCAAAGAACAATAAACTCTCACTAGCATTTTTAACAGTACCTGCTGTTTTAGTGGGTTGTGCGACAATTATTGGTTTAATTCAATGGATTGTAAATGTTTTTGTGTAAAGGGGGAAGAAAACAATGTTTGTTACAACATCAGATATCGTAGTCTATTTTTTACCTTTTGCCGTTTTATTAGGTTTATATTATATCTACTCTTTATATAACCTATATATCGGTAACAATACAAAGAAATATAAAATTATAGCTATTGCGTATAACTTCTTATTTTTAATCTTCTTCATTATCGCTTTAATCTCATATCCATTATATGACTCTCCTTCAGGAATCATACTAATGATCTTACTATTAATAATTATTGCTTTAGGAATAATAGGAGGTTTTATGTATGATGAAAAAATATGTGTTACTGCCAGTGATTCTCATCTAAAAGCATTAAAGATTTTTAATAAAACTATAAAGATTACTACATTGATAGCGATAATTACATCAGTAGCAGGTTTAACATATAATCTTTTAACTCATGAAGTTGAAAGAACCACACATATCGCATATATATCTGTAGAAGATTCTAATGAAGAATTATGGGGACTAAACTTAGAGTTTGATACTGAAAACCATGCCACACTTAGTTTTATGTATTTTGATGAGAGTATTAATCCAGATGAAATTGATGGAGTTACAGTTTACTTTGGGAACAATGAAATCTTTTCGATAAGTGAAGCTGGTTTTAACCTTTACGAACAAGCAGGTTTTTATCTAGATTTGGAATATGATTTTCAGGAAGCTATCAATCTAGGATTACCATCATTCATTAAAGTCGAGCTGTTGATAGATTCGCTCACAGAGGAATATGTATATCTAAATCCTGATTATTCTATTAATAAACAGCATGTAACAGTACCAATTTGGGTAAAAGCATAAATCTTAATTTTTTACAAAACCAAAATAATAGATGTCGGGAAATATGTTCCGACATCTTTTCATTTTCTTCATAATTGAATTTATCAATACTTTTTCAAAACTGTGTCTATTGTTACAAGGTGGTTTTGTGATATAATTGAAGACAATAAAATCATATTTAATTTTGGTTTGTATTTTAAAAAGACAAATACTAAAATGATTAAAGGGGATTGTCAGAATGAAAAAACTATTCAAAAAACCATGGTTTACCGGCGTAGTTATAATAGGTATAATGTTAGTTGTATTTTTGTTAAATTTATGGATTTTATCAATAAATTTGGTGTCTCCATATCGATTTTATGACTTTTGGATTCTAGCCGATGGTCTTTCTAGCGGAGGAACGCTAAACCTATTTGCCTTTATAATGACGATGGCATTTTATCTGTTAATTTTAATTATTCCTCTTAGTGGTATTAGTTTTTTCAAAAAGAATAACTGGGGTTACTTGACTGCTGGAATATATTTATTTGTCTTCGGATTGACTTTGATAATTTTCCAGGTCTTATTTAAATACCTAGCTACATTTGCTTTAATCTTGACGATAGTCAACATTATACTATTGATTGGAGCTTTCGTTTTAATCATTTACAGGAATAAATTCATCTTGCAATCTGAAGAAATTGTTAAAACCAAAAGAGAGATTGATTTAAGTAAAACCAAAATTCCATTGACGGTTTTGATTATAGATATTATCTCAATAGTTGTATTTCTAACAACATTCATTATTCCTTTATTTTCTTTAGAAGAAGTAGGAGATACATATAACGCTGTCTTAATCAAGGTTCTACTATCTGGTGATACAAACTTAATCAGTTTAATTTATTTCTTTGTTAACTTTGCGATCTTATTATATATCTTGTTTTATTTTGCCAATAGCCTTTCACATTACTTCTTTGATAAGGAAAAGTTCATTAAGGAATCAAAAACTTTAGTAACCTCAACCTTTATTGCATCACTCACATTCTTTCTAACCGGTGTCGGTGTAAACATCTACTATACTCTAACCAGTGAAATAGTTTCTACAATAGCCTATATACCGTTATTGTTAATGATTGTTGTAGTGTTTGCCCACGCAATCTTTAGAGGTAAATTCAGCGCATATTATCAAATCAAAGCTCCAGAAACAAGAGTTAAATTTGCTAATATTGAATCATTATTCTATACGATATTACTAAGTGCTATAAGTGTTTTAATGTTATTCTTGCCAATCATCAAAATCAACATCACCGCTAACTCTTATGAAGATAATGTAAGTTTGACAGGCTTTGATATCTTAAAAGATTATGCTAATTTGGATAAAGGTTACCACATGGTCGCTTTTGTTTTGGTGGTAATGTTAATAGCTGTTGGCGTTAGTTTGGTTGTGGCTATATCTAGCTACTTATCAAAATATAAACAGTTTAGCACGATAGTCAAAACAGTAACCAGCATCAATGTGTTCTTTGTTTTTATCATTGCCATTTCAGGATATTACTTCCAAATAGCAAAAGAAATTGATCAAGCAGTTATCATGGATATTTTTGATTACTATGGAGTAAACCTACCAAGCAGTTACGTATATGATTACACTATTACAACTGATGCGATTTACGCATTAATAGCTTCAGTGGCTATTTTAGTAATCATGTTTATAAGAAAAGCTTTTGATCAAGATGACGTAATCTTAATTGCTCCAGAAGCTCCAGGTGAAGATAACTCAAATACTAACAATTCATCTAATTCATCTAATGGTAATGGACTAGATAGTGATGAAGATTTATATCAAAACTTCGATCCATGTCCAGCTTTCACTCTTCTAGATTCAAAAGCAGAAGAATACAAGCAAGACCTAGAAAAGCGCAAAAAATTTAAAGCGCCTAAAGCAGATTTAAATGATTTGGTTAATTTTGTAGTGGAGTACGCAAGAAATTCTCGACTTCACTTATCATACACACCTGAAGATATCGCTACCTTTGTTGCTGGTCTCGGTGCTAGTAGATTATCCATCCTTCAAGGTATGTCAGGAACTGGAAAAACCAGTTTGCCAAAAATCTTTTCTGAAGCGATTTTGGGAAATTGTGAAATAGTGGAAGTAGAATCTTCCTGGAAAGACAAGAATGAACTTCTAGGTTACTACAACGAATTCTCGATGAAGTATACACCAAAGAAGTTCACTATCGCTTTATATAAAGCCGCACTTAATAAGGAAATCTGCACTTTCATATTGCTTGATGAAATGAATCTTTCAAGAATTGAATATTACTTCTCTGATTTTCTTTCTTTGATGGAAAATGAAGAAGGTCAAAGAGATATCAAATTAGTAAACATAAAACTAACAAAAAAAGAGAACGAAACTGAATCTGAATATCTTGCTTTAGATTACAGCAACACTTTGAAAGTTCCAAGCAACGTTTGGTTTATCGGTACAGCCAATAGAGATGAATCAACTTTCGTAATTTCCGATAAAGTATATGACCGTGCTCATACGATGAATTTTACAAAACGTGCTCCTAAGGTAAGAAACTATTCTGATCCAATCCCACAAAGATATTTTGATTACAACACAATTAACGAACTCTTCTTAAAAGCAAAAAAAGAAGGCGATTTTGACGCTGAAAATAGCCAATTAATCAAAAATGTTGAAACACTTTTAGCTCCATTCAATATTTCTTTCGGTAACCGTATCTTAAATCAAATCGAAGACTTCGTAAACATTTATAAAGCTTGCTTCAAAGACAAAAACGTTGAAGACCAAGCCATAGAAAAAATCCTTTTAAGCAAAGTTGTTGCGAAATTAGAAGTAAAAGCCATCGATGATAAAGAAAAACTGGAAATGGAATTCGAGAAACTAAACTTAAATCAATGCGTAGACTTCATTAGACGTCTTGATAACGAATAAAAATGACTAAAGACCTAAAGAAAATAAAAATCGAAGAATACAAACGTTTTTCTTCATTAATGGCAAGCATCCAAGATTTCGTTGATAAACATCAATCAATCTCTTATATTGAATTTGATTACTATGTTGTTCACAACATGACGCTTTTTTCTATCGAACCAAATTTTGACTTTGAACTCTTGGAAAAGAATATTGAGTACATAAAAAAAGCTTTACCGGCTATAAAAAGAATCTTCAGTAAACCCATCATCATTTTGAAAGACAGTGATGATGTTTTACCTGTAGAAAATGCTAGAATCATCAATCAAAACACCTTTTTACATCTTGCTAATCATAGCCAACATGTAGCCAATTTAACAAAAAGAGGCGTAAAACCGAGAAAACTATTAACTAGACTTTATGAAGATGATTATAGTATTTATGAAAATGTCATTTTTTGTAATACTGTTGATGAAGTCATGAGCTTAGTTAGAAAAAACCGAAGAACATTAGAGAATCTTCTCTATGCTAGCGACATCATGAGATTTAACCTACTTGAAAAGGTTAATCATGTAAAGTATTTCTTAGCTTTAGGAAAATTACACACAGGTTATATCAGAGATTTTAATCAATATCTTGTTTTAGCTAAAAAGACGCTACATGAATTATCGTTTGTTAATCAAGCGATAACTCCGAGACTTCATAAACCGGTTTATCAAAAAAACAAAAAGAGAAATAAACATCTAAAACTTAAGAAAACCAATATCTTTTTAATGCAAAAGGATTATAAACAAGTTTATAAGATTCACAAATTTTTAATAGGCAATAAAACCAATGAAGAAAAAATCGATGAAAATATTGATTTTGATTCGTTAAGCAAGAATTATTTAAACTATGTTTTAATTCTAATGATTTTTGCTAGCGGACATTTTAACTTTGAAATCAATCCTGAAACGAAGATGGACTTAACAAAACCAGATATCATCTTTAAGTTTAGGGATTGGACTCTTAATATCACCAATAATGATAAAGCAGAAGTGTTCTTGGCTTTTACTAAAGAAAAGACTTATAAAATAATGTTGACTAATTCCGTCTATTCTCCAGAAGAAATACAAAAAAAGAAGAAATCATACTCGATTAATGAAATAATTCCAATTAGTCCTTTTGAAAAAGAATATCTTGAAAGAAACGATATCTTCATTAACATGGAAGACATTGATTCTTTTAGACGACTCCAGCAAATCATTCTTAAAGGCATGGTTTATTCTGACACTTTAAGAAAAACATGTCCTTTCTGTGGTGGCAATCTAAGTCATGACCAAAGACATAGTTATCATCAATGCGACGATTGCATGATTCAAATCAAAGAAGGTTTCTGCCAAGAAACAAACCAAAAATTCTTTTACACTCAAAATGCTAATCAAAAGAAAAATGTTCTCAAGAAATTTGATTTTGAGTATGATAAAAAATGGTTTGAAGAAAAGCAGATTGAGTCACAAATGTATTTTAGAAATATAACTAGGATTAATCAAAATAATGAGATTATCTGTCCGCATTGTAATAATCATCATGATAAGATATAACTAAATTATAAAATTTTGTTTTAATTGCTTAGGAGGAACCATGAAAAAAATTAGTGAGTTAGTTTTATCGGATTATCCATTTAAAACCTTTGATAAGGTAAGATATCGCGATACCGATAGACAGGGTCATGTTAATAATGCTGTTTTTGCACAGTTTTTAGAGACTGGTAGAGTCGAAATTTTATATAATTCAAAGAACGAATTATTAAGTTCAAACTGCAGTTTTGTTATTGCTAAGGTTAACACAAGTCTAATATCTGAAATCAACTGGCCGGGAATTGTTGATGTTGGCACAGGAATCACTAAAATAGGCAATAGCTCAATTAATATTATTCAAAGTTTATACCAAAACAATAAACTAGTGGCTACCAGTGAAACAGTTTTTGTTCAAATGGATGAATTAACGAGAAAATCTTCGCCATTAACCCAAAAAGCAAAGCAATACTTGAGTTCGTTGTTAATCGAAATAGAAGTTGAACAATAAGGAAGATAAAAATGTATATTGATGATAAGCTTATTAAACATTATTTAAAAAATGTATATTTTATAAATGGGACAGCTTATGCTGGCAAATCAACTATCTGTAAAATGTTAGCTGATAAGTATAACATGATTCATTGTGAAGAAAATTATAAATTCGGTGATTTTTTAAAACTCACCACAAAAGAAACTCATCCTAATATGAATTATTTCAACACTATGAAAAATTGGGAAGAGTTTGTCACAAGGGATAAAGAAGATTATGCTAATTGGTTAGATAACACCTCTAAAGAACAAATTGAATTTGAAGTTTTAGAACTTCTTTCAATCTCAAAAAATAAATTAGTTATCGTAGATACAAATCTACCTCATGAAGTTTTAGAAAGAATCAGCGACAGAAGCAGGGTTTGTTATATGGTAACCACTCCCGAAATCTCTACAAATGAATGGTTTAACCGGATGGATAAAGAAAAACAGTTTCTTCTGGATGTAATCAAAAAAACTGACAAACCTGAAGAAAACTTGAAAAAGTTTAAAGAAACTTTAGCCTATGCTAACCGTCAGGAAGTAGTAGAACGTTTTACGAAATCAGGATTTTTCTATCTTGTTAGAGAAACGGTAGAAGACGATATTTTAGAGAAATTTAAACAGGTTGAAGAGCATTTTGGATTATCCAATAAACAGAAAAAGAATGAGAATTAGTCTCATTCTTTTGTTTTTAAAAATCTTCAGCTACTTTTGTAATATATCTTCCCTTTGTGTATTTATCTATCCCTAAGTTAAATGGCAGCTTATTAATAGCGTTTTGATAAGCCTTGATAATTTTAACTGTTTCTTCATAACTTTCAGTTGTGAAGTTCAATCGTAAATTATAGATTCCATTTTGAATTAGATCAAAAACATAATCAATCAAAACCAACGGTCTTGAATGCATTATTTTTATGTTGCACAAACCGTCATTAATCAATGGATACATTTCATCTTTTCGGTCTTTCAAGTAATACTGATTCTTATAACAAAGCATACAGCCAACATTGGTTCCATAACTCTTGGCGATTGGACAATACTTTGAAATCATCAACTCTTCTCTACCATAAACTACTTTTTCCAAGTTTGGAAAGGTTTTGAATGTATCAAGGTAATTTTTCACTATATTATCTAATATATATTGATTAGTTTCAGATGATAAAGTTATTCTTTCTACACCATTCAAATGAAGAAAGTGGACAGAATAAATGTTGGTGACATTCATAAATTCATCGGTGATCATTCTCGAGAATTTTTCTTTTTTGTTTAATAGACCTACTTCAGATATGACTGTTTCTTTATATTGCTTATAATCAGCAAAAGGATTGATTCTTCTTTGTCTTCTAGTGATTTTCGTATCTTTATAAGTGTCGTTTTTTATAGTTAGATTAGCATCTAAATATATCTCTTTGATACCTGAATTTATAGCTGCTACAAATTGTTCAGTACTATTAACCGAAACAATAAGATTAGGTTTATTTTCAATATTCAAGTCAATATTTTTAGAATAATTATGATCAACTATCTTTATCTCTGGTCTTTTTGTTTTCTCAGCGATTATTTTTTCAATTAAATCTCTTCTCAATTCATTAATTACTTTAACGGGTATAAAACCTAGTTCATTGGATTTAATTTCCAGTGTTTCAAAAGCAAAAGGGGTATTGCCAAGTTTATAAAAATGCTCATATAGATTTTCCTTAGTGATTGGTTGGTTTTTAGCTTCAGGAATTAAAAAATCACTTTCAACGAAATAACGATTGTTTAGTTCGTCGACAACTTCAACAGATAGTCTATTGTTTAGATATGCGTTTACAGTTCCTTTTAATGGGATAGAAGTGTAATCTTCCTTCAAAAAGACTGAAAGTGTATTTTCTAGTTCGCTATCAGATGTCTTAACAACAACTGATCCAACTTCAACGGGATCTTTAGAATCTAAAACTACGACTTCTCCACTAAATGCTTGAGATATTATCATATCATTCTTACTGATTCTGGATACGGTCATTCCACTTTCTTTATTGCTAATGAATTTGATTCCATCATTAACACTTAAAGAATCACTTAATAACAAAGTCACTTTACCCCTATTAAAACTAATAACTTTTCCAATGGTAACACCAACATGATTTGGTTTATCGCTATTGACGATATCTTTAGGAGTTTCGTTAAATAAAAAACCTTTAGTTTGACCGCGATTGAATACTTTTGTCAGTTTGTCTTTTTCATTTTCATTATCTATTTCTTGATTGTAATAATAACTATCGATTAAATTTCGATAAGATTTGACTGACTGAACAACATACTCTGGTTTTCTCATTCTTCCTTCGATTTTTAAGGAATTGATTCCTAGTTCAATCAATGCTTCTAAATGATCAATTGTGATTAAATCTTTGGCTGATAACAAATAGCTCTTGTCTTCAATAAGTTCATCTTCTTTATAAAGTTCATATGGCAAGCGACAACTCTGGGCACACTCGCCTCGATTGCCGCTCCTACCACCAATCATGGAACTGAAATAACAATTTCCGGAATAAGAAATACACAAAGCCCCATGGATAAAAACTTCCAGTTCAATATCGACATTTTCTTTGATGTGTTTAATCTCCTCAATAGAAGTTTCTCTAGCAAGGATGATTCTTTTAACACCGATAGATTTCAAGAATTTAGCTTGTTCTACATTTAATGTGTTCATCTGGGTTGAAGCGTGTAAATCAGTACTCGGATAACGTTTTGAAAAGATTTCTAAAACACCTAAATCTTGAATGATTAAAGCGTCAACATGATTCTTAACCAAGATATCTGCATACTCAATCAAAGCAGGGATTTCATCGTCATATACAAGAGTGTTTAATGTTACATAGACTAATACATTTCTTAAATGCGCGTATTTAATCATTTCAATGATTTCTTCAACTTCAAAATTTTGAGCGAAAGATCTCGCCCCAAATCTTTTCCCGGCTAAATAAACCGCGTTGCACCCGGCATTAATAGCTCCGATAAATGATAAACGATCTCCAGCTGGAGACAATAACTCTACTTGTTTCATTAATACACCTCGATATTTTTAACACTATAATTATATCATTTATTTATAATTAATAATTAAAAATGTTTTTTGATTTTATAAGGGTAAATTAGTTTTTTAAAATATGATTTTGTATTATAATTATTATGTTGAAAAAAATGGAGGTTATTTATTATGAAGAGGAAAATTAAAGAATATTTATTACTTCACTTAGGTATTATCATGGTTTCTGCAGGTCTTTATTTCTTTTTGATGCCAAGTAATTTAGCGGTTGGTGGTGCCAATGGTTTAGCAATAGTAATAAATAACTTTTTACCGGTATTACCAGTAGGGATAATAATGATAGGGATTAATCTAATTTTGTTTGTAATAGCGTTTATTCTTATCGGTAAAGCTTTTGGGGTAAAAACCATCTACTCAAGTTTCGCTGTTTCGTTAATTATTTTTGTTTTAGAAAAACTTGCTCCTGTAACTGAACCTTTAGTTGGAGATATTGCTTTAGAGTTAATCTTTGGGATTATCATTGCTGGTAGCGGTATGGGCATTGTCTTTAATCAAAACGCTTCAACCGGAGGAACCGATATTACCGCTAAAATCTTACATAAATTCTTCCATATTGATTTAGGCAAAGGCGTCTTTATTTCCGACATTCTTATTACTTTTTTAGCTGGTTTTGCCTTTGGCGCAAAACTCGCGATGTATGCAGCACTTGGGGTCTTAATCAATTCTTTTGTTATTGATTATATTATTGAAGGCTTCAATCTGAAAAAAGAAGTAACGATAATAAGTGAAAAATACGAAGAGATAAAAGAATTCATCATCAAAGAACTTGATCGAGGTTTTACTACTTATTACGGTGAAGGCGGATATTCTGAACAAAAAAGAAATATTATTGTCGTCGTAATCAATAAAAGAGAGTTTTTGAAATTAAGAGCATTTATCAATAAATTAGATGCTAGGGTGTTCTTGACTATTAACAATACTCATGAAGTTTATGGAGAGGGCTTTAATCAACTTCAGTAGAAAGGTTTAAAAAAACATGAGCGAAAGAGAAAGAATGTTAAGTGGAGAACTTTATTATTCTCCAGATCAAGAGTTAGCGCAGATGCATATAAAGTGTCATGAAATTCTTGATGAGTTCAATCAAACAAAATTCAATGATTTTAGAACCAGAGAAATCCTTGCGCACAAATTGTTTAAAAGTGTTGGAGAAAATTGTTTCATCAATAAACCTTTTTTATTGCGATTATGGAGTGAATATCACTGTAGGGAAAAACTTTTACGCGAATTTCAATTGCATAATTCTTGATGTAAATGAAGTTATAATTGGTGATAACGTTATGTTTGCGCCTAATGTAAATATCTATACAGCTACTCATCCGATTGATAAGGATGTTAGAAATTTATACCTAGAGTATGGTAAAAAGATCATTATCGGAAATGATGTTTGGATAGGTGGAAATGTCGTGATTAATCCGGGAGTTACAATCGGTGATGGAACCATTATTGGAGCTGGTTCAGTTGTGACAAAATCTATGCCGTCTGGTGTGGTTGCGGCTGGTAACCCTTGTAAGATTATCCGCAAAATCACAGATGAAGATAAAGTCTATTGGCAACAAGAAAAAGAAGAATATTTTACTAAAAAGAAAGAAGAAGCACTGGATTAATCCGATGCTTCTTCTAATTTCTAATTAAGATAAATGTCAGATATGCAAGATAAATTGTCAGTAAGACACTACCTTCAATTCGGTTGATTTTGCGTTTGTGTGTAGTTGCAAAAATCATAACAACAAAAGTAACCATTATCATCAATGCTATGTCAATAACGATGTTACTGCTGATTGTAATAGGGTTAATAGTTGATGAAATCCCTAGGACAAACATAATATTAAAAATATTACTGCCGATGATATTTCCGAGCGCAATTTCGCTCTCTTTTTTAAGGGCCGCTGTTACCGAGGTTACAAGTTCAGGTAATGATGTACCGATAGCAACAATCGTTAAACCAACGAGTGTTTCGCTCATCCCTAAAGAAAGGGCAATTTCTTGACCGTATTTAACTACTAGCCATCCACCTAGTACAAGACCGCCTAATCCAATAAATAGTTTTAATAAACTAGGAAGTGTTGAAGGTTTTTTATCGTCTTTTTCAATGAAGTAAATCTTTTGATTGTTTTTATTCTTGATTGCGACTTCAACAATATAATATACAAATACTCCAAAAAACAATAATAGAATAATTCCATCTGTTCTTGATAAGGAATTGACAGTTTCAGAAGTTAAAGAAGTATCGAGTAACATTACCAGTAAAGCTACGCTTCCTAATAAAGCCAAAGGTATTTCTTTAACGATAGTTTTCTTTTGCACAATCATCGGTGTGATAACAGTTGTTAAACCTAAAATCAAAGAGATATTAACTAAGTTTGACCCAATAACATTTCCTAACGAAATGCCTTCACTGCCGTTAATGCTAGCCGAGATGCTAACAGCTGCTTCTGGAGTAGAGGTTCCGAAGGCAACAATCGTCAAACCGATAATTATCGGTGGGATTCTTAAAATTTTAGCAAGTTTTGATGATCCTTCGACAAAAAGATCAGCACCTTTTACGAGTAAAACAAAACCTACTATAAGCAATAAATAACTCACATTATCTCTCCTTGAAAAAATCAACTTTTTTAACAAGAAAAATTATATCATGTTATCTTTCGTTTAACAAATTATTTGCTAATGGGATAGGATAATAAAATGGTAAATTACTTTTCTTAGAAGAAAAAGATACATTTTCTTTTCTTTTTAACGAGTTTATTGATAGAATATATAAGTGACAAATAATCCTTAAGAGGTAAATATATGACAAAAAATAAAGTTCTAAACTTTTTTATAACAAGTTTTAATGGAATGGCAATCGGGCTTTTCGCTACTCTGATAATCGGAGTAATCATTGGCCAAATCGCTAAAATATTCGTAAGTGTCGATGCTATATATACAAATCTTGTTGCTTTATCAACCGTTTTAAAAAGTTTTATGGGTATCGGTATTGGGTTTGGTATCGCAATCGCTTTAAAACTAGATGGTATCAAGTTAGTGATAACAGGAGTAGCAGGCGGTATAGCAACCTACTTTTATTTTGATCCAATGGTTGCCTATATAACAACAATCTCTGTCTATTTTGCATTGAAATACTTATTGTTCAAGAAAACACCAATAGATATAATTATTGTTCCAATAGTTGGAGCGATTGTAGGGTTGTTGATAACCAAGTTAATCGGATATCCTGTGAAAACAGGAATGGATTACTTTGGTGAATTGATTCAAGTAGCTACAAGCTTACAACCATTTATTATGGGTATTATAATTGCCGTTATCATGGGTATGGCGTTAACGGCACCAATATCAAGTGCAGCAATCGCGATTGCAATCTCACTAGGTGGAATTGCCGGAGGAGCTGCAGTTGTTGGCGGTAGCGTACAGATGCTTGGATTTGCGATAATGTCGAGAAAAGATAATAATATCGGCACTGTGATTTCTGTTGCAATTGGTACATCGATGTTACAATTCAAGAATATCCTAAAAAAACCAATTATCTGGTTACCGACAATTATTGTTTCTGCAATCTTGGGTCCTATTTCTACATTGGTCTTTAAAACTCAAACAGTGCCAACTGGAGCGGGAATGGGAACATCGGGATTAGTTGGTCAGTTCTCAACATTTGATGCGATGGGCTTTTCGAGCACAAGCTTATTAGCGGTGCTATTATTACAAATAGTTCTGCCAATAATTTTAGTTTTAGTTATTGATATTATATTTAGAAAGAAAGGCTTAATTAAACCAGGAGATTTAAAAATTTAATTGTGATTAAAGTCAGAAAATTCTGACTTTTTCTTTTTGCTTTACAAATATTGTTTTTTATTATATAATACATTTGCAAACATAAGTTTATAATAAAACAAATGTTAATGGTGATAATATGAAATTAAATGACAATGAAATTAAGGTGCTAGCAATCCTTGAAGAAGATCCTTATATTAATCAAAAGAACATTGCTGATAAGATGAATTTATCAAGGCCAGCAGTAGCGAACTTAATTAGTGGTTTACAAACTAAAGGATATATTATTGGTAAACCATACGTCCTAAGAAAGAAAGAATATGTTACTTGTGTTGGTGGAGCTAACGTTGATTATACTTTTAATCTTGAGGATCAAATGATTATGGGAACATCCAACCCTGTATCAAAATCAATCTCCTATGGTGGGGTTATCCGTAATATCGCAGAAAATCTAGCTAGATTAAACCAAAGAGTATCTTTGATGAGTCTTGTCGGAAAAGACACGGTTGGTGAAAACTTATTAAAAGACAATAAGAAACTAATGGAAGTCTTTGCGACAGATACGCTTGATAATCAACCAACCGGCAGTTATTATTCGGTAATTGACAAGCATGGAAACATGAGTGTTGGTTTTGCGGATATGTCGATAAATGATCTTATGGACAGAACCTGGATTTTAGAGCACAGGAAACATCTGATTCTCAGTTCATGGATTATTGCCGATACGAATATCAAAAAAAGCGGGTTGGAAGCTTTGGTTGAATATGCAAATAATGAAGATAAAAATCTTTGCATAGTGGGAGTATCAGGACCGAAAATGAGAAATATGCCTGATGATATTTCAGGTGTAAATTTAATTATAACCAATCTTGATGAAAGCCAAACATATTTCAATTCCAGCACAGATGATTTGTTTTCACTTGCTAAATTGTGGCTTGATAAAGGTGTAGAGCGAATAGTGATAACAGAAGGAAAAAAAGGCTTTGTTTATGGTAATAAGTCATTCTTGAAACATCAAGAAGCATTTATCGTCGAAGAAAAAGATATAGTTGATGTGACAGGTGCGGGTGACGCATTCAGTGCTGCAACCATCTATGGAATCATCAATAATTTAAAATTTGAAGAAGCAGTAAAACTAGGGGCTATCAGTTCCAGTTTAACTATAAAACAAAATCACGCGGTAAACCCAAATCTTTCAATAAATCTATTAAAAAAGGAGTTAAAAAAACAATGAAAAATTTAGAAAACTATTTAGAAATCAAGCAAGAGGTTAAAGAAGCCTTACTTTACAACAAACCAGTAGTTGCTTTAGAATCAACAATCATATCTCATGGAATGCCTTATCCAGAAAATGTGAAAATGGCAAAAAAAGTAGAAGAAATCATCAAATCTGAAGGTGCTGTTCCGGCAACCATTGCGATAATGAATGGTAAAATTAAAATCGGTTTAACAGATAAAGATTTAGAAGAACTAGCTAAAGCAAAAGACGTTGCCAAAGTTTCTAGAAGAGATATCGCAAGAATTCTTGCCTCTTCAACACTAGGAGCTACAACAGTTGCCTCAACAATGATTCTGGCTGAGATGGCTAAGATAAAATTCTTTGTTACTGGTGGAATCGGTGGCGTTCATCGTGGTTATGAAAAGACTTTGGATGTTTCAGCCGATTTAGAAGAACTTGCTCAAACCAATGTTACAGTAATTTGCGCAGGAGCTAAAGCAATCCTGGATTTACCAAGAACAATGGAATATCTAGAAACTAAAGGAGTTAATGTAGTTGGTTATCAAACAAAAGTTCTACCTGCATTCTACACTAGAGAATCAGATATAAAACTGATGTCTTTTGTAGACACAGCACAAGAACTAGCTAAAATTATCTATACGAAAGATGAACTAGATCTAAAAGGTGGAACCTTAGTAGTAAACCCAATTCCTGTAGAAGATTCAATTGAAGCTTCTTACATCAATAAGATAATTGATAAAGCAATCGAAGAAAGTTTTAATCAAGGAGTCGAAGGAAAAGATGTAACGCCATTCTTATTAAAGAGAATTGTTGAAGAAACTAAAGGAAAAAGTCTTGAAGCAAATCTTGCACTAGTTTATAATAATGCTAAAGTAGGGGCGCAAATAGCTAAAGCTTATAACGAAATCTCTAAATAAAGGAGTCTCTATGTTTGAATATACAGCAACTGAAAAACAGGAAGCTTATGAAAAATACTTTGTAAAAGATGATTCGATGCAACTCATCATCTTTCCAAAAAAACAAAAACAGAAGTATCTCTGTTTGTTGTGGATTATAACTCTTTTTGAAAAAGATAAAGAATACACTGAAAAAGATGTAAACGATATTCTTATGAATGTGTATCCTGATTATGTGATGGTAAGAAGATACTTAGTTGACTATAATCTTTTATTTAGAACCGATAACGGCTCTAAATATTGGATTTGAGGAGAGTAATTATGAGTGTGTATGTACTAGGGAGCATCAATATGGATCTAGTCTTTGACTGTAGCCGTTTACCAAACAAAGGGGAAACTCTTAAAGCCAAAAACTTTATGATGACTTCAGGCGGTAAAGGTGCTAATCAAGCAGTTGCTTGCAAGAAATCAGGTATAGATACCTATATGCTAGGTTCAATTGGATTAGATCCGTTATCTAAGAAAAACAAACAGAATTTAATAGATTATTGTGTAAACTGCAGTTACTTGGAAGAACTAGATACAGAAACCTCCGGAATTGCTGGAATAATCATCGAAAATGGCGACAACAGAATTATTACCTACTCTGGAGCTAATAAGTCTCAAAATGTTGACAAGATTGTCAATTGCATCAAGAATGATATGACTGAAGAAGATATTCTCTTAATGCAACTCGAAATACCCTTAGATGTAGTTGAATTAGCTTTGATAGAAGCGAAAAAGAAAAACATCACAACTGTTTTAAATGCTGCTCCAGTCACTGATATTCCAAGTTCGTTTTATGGTAATATCGATATCTTAGTAGTAAATGAGACTGAATTTGCTCAAATAACAAAAACACCTCCAACTAGCGATGTTTTAATAAAAGAAGGGTCCAAAAAACTTATCGATTTAGGTTTAGAAAAAGTTATCGTCACTCTTGGTGAAAATGGTAGTGTGTTAGTAACTTCAAACAGTTATCTATACGTTCCTGCTTGTAAAGTCAAAGTTCTTGATACTACAGCTGCAGGAGATACTTTTATCGGTGCTTATCTAGCAAGTTTTTTACAATATAAAGATGATCAAAAAGCATTAAGATACGCTACTGCAGCTTCAGCACTTACTGTTCAAACAATGGGAGCACAAATTTCAATACCAACAAGAGAACAAATTGATAAATTCATCAAAGAAAATGGAGAGATTTATGAATAAAAGAAATATAATTTTAGACTGTGATCCTGGTCATGACGACGCTATCGCAATCATGCTAGCCGGTAAATCTGATTTAATAAATCTATTGGGCATTACTGTTGTCGGAGGCAATCAAACCCTAGAGAAAACCGGACGAAATACATTGAATCTTTGTCAATATCTTGATATCGATGTTCCTGTATGTCTAGGTAGTGCTAATCCACTAGTCAAAATCTTAGAAGTTTGTCCACAAATCCATGGTGAATCTGGACTGGACGGCTTTGATTTTCCAGACTTAACGATTGATTATCATAATCAAAACGGAATCAATTTTATTGTAGAAACCATTTTAGAATCTAAAGAAAAAGTTACTGTAGTCACAACGGGGCCAATGACAAATCTTGCTTTGGCAATAAGACTTGAACCAAAAATTATGGATAACATTGATGAAGTATTGTTAATGGGTGGATCTTACACAAACGGAAATGTAACACCAGCAGCGGAGTTCAATATCTATTCTGACCCAGAAGCTGCCTTTATAGTATTCAATTCGGGATTACCGGTTAAAATGTTTGGGTTGGACGTAACGAGAAAAGTTATGGTCTATCAAAGCGTTATTGAAAGAATGGAAAAACTAAATAACAAGGCTTCTTTACTGTTTTCAAAATTAATGAAAGTCTTTAATGAAAATCAATATAGAACCTTTGGTTTAGAGGCTGGTCCATTACATGATCCTCTTCCTATAGCCTATCTTATGGATAAATCAGTAGTAGAACTATCATGGGTTCATTGCGATATCGATATTTCTCGAGGTGATAGTTATGGTAGAACTAATTGTGATATCTTTGATTATATGAAATTACCTAAGAATACTTTTGTAGCTACTAAGGTAGATGTCAATAAATACTGGGATATAATCGAACAAGGAATAAAAAATTATAATTAAAAAAAGCTTTTATGGAGATAGATTCCATGAAAGCTTTTATTTTTTAATTAATTTATTTTAGAAGATTGAAAGTGTTAAGAATATGATTGCAAAAAGACTGGCAACTAAACTAACAACTGTGATTTGCGTATTGATAGATGGACCTGCAGTGTCTTTGAAAGGATCGCCTACAGTATCGCCAACAACTGCAGCTTTATGTGCTTCTGAACCCTTGCCGCCATGATTTCCGGCTTCAATATACTTCTTGCCGTTGTCCCATAAACCACCGCTGTTTGACATGAATAATGCTAGCAATACCCCTGAAACAATATTACCGGCAAGATATCCACCAACAGCATGTACACCACCAACTAATCCAACAATAATAGTTATTATAATTACAAAAGCTCCAGCTGGTAGTAATTCTTTTAAAGCTCCCTTAGTAGCGATATCGATGCATTTGTCTGATTCAGGCATAACGCCTTCCTTGCCTTCTTTTAAACCAGGAATCTCATCGAACTGACGATGAATCTCCGCAACCATTCTTTCAGCATTTCTGTTTACACCTAACATTAACATGCTAGAGAACACTGCCGGAATAGCCGCTCCAATCAATAAGCCAAAGAACACAGCAGGATTTAGAATATCAAAACCTTTAATAAAATCAGCGCCCATACCGAGTTCAATAGCAGCATCGTTAACCTCGCTAACAAAAGCAGCTAGAAGCGAGATAACTGTCAACCCTGCAGCGCTAATCGCAAAACCTTTAGTAACTGCTTTTACAGTATTACCGGCTGAATCCAGTTCATCGGTAATTTTGATTACATCATCTCCTAAACCACCCATTTCTGCTAAGCCTCTGGCGTTATCAACAATAGGTCCGTAAGCATCGTTAGAGATAATCATACCCACAATACTTAACATTCCCACTGCCGCAATTGAAATTCCAAATAAGGCATAACCCTCGCCTAATGGTTCAGCTATCTTATAAGCTAAAAATGCACTTACTGCGATACCAATCATTGCCGGAAGAACTGATAAAAAGCCATATGAAGTACCGGAGATGATAGTTAATGCCGGTCCGCTTTCACTTGCTTTAGCAACTTTTCTCACCGGTTGTTTTTCATCATTTGTGAAATAATCAGTGGTGATACCAATTATAACTCCAACAAATAAACCTAATACAGTTACGATAAACAAACGCCATGGATATCCGAAAGCTAATGTCGCCAAGAATGTTAAAACCGCAAAAATACCGGTAGTAATATATGTGCTTAAGTTTAGAGCTCTAGTTGGATTTTCATGTTTACCCATTTTAGCAAACACAACACCTAAAATTGATGATAAAAGACCTAATGCCGCAAACACGAAAACAATCTCGATATTATTGGAGTTATACATATTATCTAAAGAAAAAGCCATAACCAAAGCCGCAGCTAATGAAGCAACATGTGAATCGAATAAATCAGCTCCCATACCCGCAACATCACCAACATTATCACCGACATTGTCAGCGATAACCGCTGGATTTCTCGGATCGTCTTCAGGAATTCCTAATTCTACCTTACCAACTAAATCGGCACTGATATCAGCAGTTTTAGTATAAATACCTCCACCAGCTTTAGCAAATAATGCTAAAGAAGAAGCACCAAAACTAAATCCTAATAGCATTGTTGGATTTTTAGTTATCCAGAAGAATAAAGCAACACCTAATAAACTTGATCCAACAACAGCCATACCCATTACAGCTCCACCTCTAAAACCGTTTAGAAAACTAGAACCAATTGATTTAGTAGCTGCTTCAGCAGTCTTTTTATTTGCGATAGTCGCAACAAAAATACCGATTTTTCCAGCCATACCACTGAATACTGTACCAAAGATATAGGCAAACATCATTGCAATATTATTTTTGAACACCGCTTCAAAACTAGGTTGATTCCAAATTGGTTTTGGCAAAAGAACCAAAATTAAAACCGCCGCAACTAATCCAAATTTTGCCAATATCGTATACTCTTTTCTTAAAAAGGTATTGGCACCACTCTTAATCAAATCACTAATCTTACCAATTTTTTCATTAGAACTATCTTGTTTTTTAATCCACAGATAGAGCCACCCAGCAACCAAAAAAGCGGCTACAGATATCACAATACTAAAAACAATAGCCAAAGTTTCATTCATACTTTATATGTCCCCCTTATATACTGACATTTTGATAGTATTATAGCACAAAAAAAACACAAATTAAATAACTCAAACAGAAGTTTCAAGCCAATAAAAAAACCGATCTAAACTTATAGGTTTAAATCGGATGTTTTTTATAATCTCTCTAATTTGTTCAGATATTCTTCAATTGGTTGATTACCGACTAATTCATGCTTTTCATTAATAATAATCTTTGGAACCCCTGATACTTTATATTTAACACTTAACTCTTGGAAAGTTTGTGCTTCAATCATTTCACTTTCAATATTATCATTAAGCATCGCCAATCTATGAGCATTAGAAACAGCTCCTGGACAATGAGGACAACTCAATGTTACAAATACTTTTATGTTTACTGGTTTCTTAATTTTTTTGATTCTTTCAACTAAATCTTTATCAAATCCAAACTCAACGCCGGACATATCAATCACTGCACTTAAGAATGAATTAATCTCATGTCCAGCAGGTATGCCGTTGAATTTAACTCCTTTATACTTGCCTTCATTATCTAAGATAACGAAACTAGGTGCTAAGGTAATGCCATACTTTTTTGCTTCCTCAGTATCTTTGTTTAAGTCTTTTTCGATAAAACTGATCTTTTCACTTAAATCAGCTATCTCTTCTAAAAGCATTTTAGTTTGCTCACATGTATCGCAATTCTTATTTGATTTAAAGTAAACAAATGTTACCTTATCCTTCATCATGTTTAAAAACTCTCTAATTTGATCTTGTAATTCCTTATTTAATAATTTACTCATTTTCTTATTCTCCTTTATAGAATTTATTTAAATATTTTGTTATTGCTAAAGCTGCTTTTGCACCTTCTGCAGCGGAAATTATTATTTGCTTATCTTCTTGATTTGTCACGTCGCCAGCAGCGAAAATTCCTTTTTCACTAGTCATCTGAAATTTATCAACAATAACTTCGTCTCTTTCATTAAGTTCAACTAAACCTTTTAATAAATAGCTGTTAGGTATCGTTCCGATTTCAATGAACAATCCATCTGCTTCCAATATTTTTTCAATATTTTCCGATTGGTCCAAGTATTTAATACCTTTCATTAAATCATCACCAAAGATTTCAAGTATTTGGCTATTCAAGTGAATATCTAATTTATCCACAGCTTTTAGTTTTTTAAGTAATATTGTATCAGCTCGCCAAACGCTTCGATGAACCACTGTGATTTTACTTGCCCATGGAACTAAATCCAACACAGCTTCTGCAGCACTGTTTCCACCGCCAGCCACAATCACATGTTTATCCTTAAAGAATGGTGCGTCACAGGTTGTACAATAAGAGACACCTTTATTACTGAACTCAACTTCTCCAGGTACACTTAGTTTTCTTGGTGCCCCTCCAGTAGCTAAAAGTATTGTTTTAGCATTTAAAGTTCTACCATCTGACAATCTAACTTCAAAAATATCATTATGTTTTTTTATCTCTTGAGTTCTAATTCCAGAAAGTATAGGAACATCAAGGTTTTTAACATGTTCAAAAAATTCATCTGATAAATCTTTTCCCTCGATATTCTTAAAACCTAAGTAATTGTCAACAGTAGAGGTATTGTGCAATTGACCGCCTATCTCTAAAGTCACAACTCCAACCATCAGACCTTTTCTTTTTGCATATAATGCGCCATTAAGTCCCGCTGGACCCCCTCCAATAACAATCATATCCCATAGTAAGACTTCATCAAAAAGTGAAGATGCTTTAGGTTTTTCCATATTAAATGTAAACATAATATTCCTCCTATTTGATTCCTTTGATTACAAGCGAAATAGCGTCTTCAATGTTACTAAGCTTAACATCATTAGTTTCTTCAATCATTTGGATTAAATTAGAGGTAGTTAAAATTCCGATTGCTGTATCAATACTCGCTCTTATAGCTTTTAATTGAGTTAATATATCGAAACAAGCTGTGTCACAGTCCATCATTTTTAAAACGCCATTCATTTGGCCTTGAGCTCTTTTAATTCTATTCTTAATTGATGGATCACATTTCATTGATAATCACCTCTTTAGTTTCTACTTAAATTATACCCTAGGGGGTATATAAAAGCAAATGATTTGCTTACACGAAAATTTATTGATTTCATTTGCAAATTATTATATAATGCGTTATAATAAAGATACCCCCCCTATAAGAGGGGTAGAAGGAGAAAAATATTATGACAAACAAAGAATTTAATGTAATTGGAATGACTTGCAATCACTGTGCAAACAGTGTGAAAAGAGTTTTAAATAGTTTAAACGGAGTTTCATCAGTTGAAGTTGATTTAGACGCAAAGAAAGTAACTGTTTCAGTTGATGAAACGATTGTATCGGATGATGATATTACTTCAAGAATAACCAGATTAGGATATGAGGTCAGATAATTAATGACAAATAAAAAATATTTTGTTAAAGGGATGAGTTGTGCAAGTTGCGCTAAATCAATCGAATCCTATCTTTCGACGACCAAAGGTGTAGGCGAAGCTTTAGTCAATATTACTACCGATACTTTAAACGTATCATTTGATGAAACAGTTATTACTGAAAAAGAAATAAAAGCCTTAGTCGATGAGTTAGGTTATGAAATGATACTAGAGGAAACTAATGAGACTGTCGATCTTTTAGTAGAAGGGATGAGTTGCGCAAGTTGTGCAAAAGCAATTGAAAACACCCTAGGAACAATTAAAGGAATCAATGAGTTTAATGTTAATCTAGTAAATAACAAACTGAAGTTAAAATATGATTCTAAAACAGTAAAGTTAAGTCAAGTAATCAAGCAAATTGATGATATCGGTTATAAGCTAATCCTAGAAAACAATCAAGTAGAAGAAAAATCGAGCGAAGAAATAATGATGGATGAAGCGAAGAAGAAGGTTATTATCTCTTCATCAATAGCTATCGTTATGATGAGCTTGATGCTTATCAATATGTTCTTAATTAAAATACCTGGATACATTTATATAAGTGCGCTTTTAGGTTTCCCAGTTATTTTCATTATCGGTTATTCCGTTCATAAGAAAGCCTTTAAATCGATACTAACAAAAAAACCAAACATGGACGTTTTGGTTTCTTTAGGTTCGATGCCACCATACTTAATCGGTCTTTTAGGTCTATTTTTACCAATAACAACCTTTATTGAAATGGCTACTATGATTATGACATTACATCTAGTTGGTAAATACCTTGAAACCAGAGCTAAAGGTAAGGCTTCACAAGCAATTAAAAAACTACTGGAAATGGGAGCTAAAAAAGCTAGAATTATAGTTGATAATCAAGAAATAGAAGTTTTAACAAGCGAACTAAGTGTCGGCGATATAATGATAGTTAAACCTGGTGAAAAAATCCCTATGGACGGTGAAATCATTGAAGGTGAAACTCTAATTGATGAATCACTAGCTACAGGTGAATCTTTACCGGTAAATAGAAAAGTTGGTGATAGTGTCATAGGCGCTACCATTAATAAGAACGGTAGCATAAAAGTTAAAGTAACTAAAGTTGGGAATGATACTTTCTTAGCACAGATAATTCAAATGGTTGAAGCTTGTCAAGGAACAAAAGTACCGATCCAAGAATTTGCCGATAGAATCACCGGTATATTCGTCCCTGGTATTTTGATCTTAACCTTATTGACATTCACATCATTTTTAGTCTTCCCAGACTTTCATTTATCAATCCTTAGAGGTTTAGAGAATGTTTTACCTTGGATTAATACCGATCAATCTCAACTTGCACTAGCGTTCGTAACCGCAACCGCTGTTTTAGTTATTGCTTGTCCGTGTGCTTTAGGCCTTGGAACTCCAACAGCTTTGATGGTTGGTAGTGGAAAAGGCGCTGAAAATGGGGTTTTAATTAGAAATGGTGAAGCAGTTCAAACTTTCAAAGATATTAAGGCAATCGCTTTTGATAAGACCGGAACTTTAACCGTAGGAAAACCACAGGTAACTGATATTCTAGCTAGTGATGAGAATAAAATCCTTCAAATAGCTTACTCATTAGAAAAACTCTCAGAACATGTACTAGCTCAAGCAATTATTGAAAGAGCTAAATCACAAGATGTTGAAGCAGTATCAGTAACTAATTTTGAAGCAATTTCCGGTTTAGGAGTAAAGGGACAAATTGATAATCAAACATACCTAATTGGTAGTGCTAAATTATTCAAAGAAAACAATATTGACACAAGTGAATTTGATTTAAAAATCTCTTTTTTAGAAGAACAAGCAAAAACAACGATTATTGTGGGTAATCAAAATGAGATTTTAGGAATAATTGCCATAGCTGATAAACTAAAAGTAGATGCACCAAAAGTTATCAAAGCGATTGAATCATTAGGCATAAAGACAGTTATGATTACTGGAGATAACCAAAAAACCGCAGAAGCAATCGCAAAACAAGCAGGCATATCACATGTTGTAGCTAGTGTAATGCCAGAAGGAAAAGTAAAAGAAATCATCAAACTCCAAGAAACCTATGGCCTAGTCGCAATGGTTGGTGATGGAATCAACGACGCACCTTCTCTAAAACAAGCAAATGTTGGTATCGCTATCGGTACAGGCACAGATATAGCAATTGAATCAAGTGATATAACTTTAATCAATGATAACCTCGATACAGTTCTAAAAGCTATTACTCTATCAAAAGCAATCTTTGTAAAAATCAAGCAAAACTATTTCTGGGCATGGTTCTATAATGCTCTAGCAATACCATTTGCAATGCTAGGTTTACTTCATCCGATGATTGGAGCTTTCGCAATGAGCTTAAGTAGTTTAAATGTAATCTATAATTCGTTAAGACTTAAAAAAATAAATCTCAATAGATTTATGGAGGAAAGAGTATGAAACACGATCACACCAAAGAACTCAATCTCTTAAAAACAGCTAAAGGTCAAATTGAAGCTGTAATCAGAATGACCGAAGAAGATCGGTATTGCGTTGATATTGCCAATCAGATTTTAGCAGTTGAAGCATTATTAAAAAAAGCTAATCTCTCAATTCTTAAACAACACTTGAATACCTGTGTAAAAGAATCGATTGAGACCAGCAATTTCCAAGAAAAAACTGAAGAGATTATAGCCATCTTAGATAAATACATGAAATAGTAAAAAAGAATCCATTTTTCAGATGGATTCTTTTATTTCTTCAAGACTTTTCAAGATTAACTTTGCCGTTTCTTGATACCAAGGAACTTCATATTTCTTTAATGAATCCCTAATTAAATCATTATATTTAGTGTTTTTTTGTCTTAATAAAAGTGTCAAAGCATTTCGCATTAAGATAGTTTTTCCTTTCCAAAGATAAGCCATATTATCATATTTTTCTTTAAATTCTCTTTCAGAAAGAGAAAACAAATCTTTATAACTAACAGCTTCTTTTCCAGATAAATCAAACTCAGAATGGAGAACTCTTTTTATAGGAATATTCTTAGGACAAACCAATTGACAAATATCGCAACCGAAAAGGCAATAATTAAATTTGATTTCATTTGAAGTCAAAGCTCTTTTTTCTTGATTATAATTACTTATACACTTTGATTGATTATATCCATTTATTGATAATGCATGTGTTGGACAAGAATCAATACAAATCCTACAATCCCCACATGACTCAAGTGATTCATGAATCTCTTCGTAATCATTATCTATATCCACGAAGACAATTCCTAAAAAAAGATATGAGCCATGATCCTTATTAATAATCAATTGGTTTTTCCCCAAATATCCGATACCTGCTAACCTCGCAGCTAATCTCTCATCATGTGGATGATTATCAACACCGAAATCATATCTCACATTAAAGTTCTTCATAACTTTCAAAATTCTATGTTTTAATACTGTATGATAATCCTGACCAAATGTATAAAAGGAGGCATAAGCGAAATCTTCATTCGAAACCATCACTTTTTTGGGATAAGCTAAACCAACTACAACCATTGAGTTAAACTCAATTTTAAGTAATTCATGGCTCAATTCGTTTGCTGCATTGATATATTTATCTGCCTTTATAATACCAACTACATCAAACTCTTTTTGAAAAGCTTCTAAAAGTTCTTTTGGGTACACTTAACCACCTCCTAAATTACTGTCCTATTAAACTATTTTATCAAAATTACCGTCATATAACAATTGTCTAAAGATATTATACATAATTTTAACAATTAATAACACGATTTTTCATCATTCGAGCATAATTCATAAGGGTTTTCAATATCAATGATATTATCAAAAAAAAGAGGTGAAATTATGTTAAATACATTGTCAGTCCTAACTGATTATTTACCAATAGTTTTATATGTATTAATTTTTGGTATTATAAGTTATTTCGTAAGTATTCCGATTGCTAAAAGAAACAAGAAGAAGCTGTTTATCTTACCAGGTGTCCTGCTTGCTATAACAGCTCTCTTAGCTATCTCTGCATTCGCGACTAATGATTGGGGAGCTTTAGGATATTTCATTTTAGGAGCTCTAGCTTTCGGAGGATTCATCGCTTCACTAATTGCTTCATTAATTCTCTACTTTAAAGATTTAAATAACTCACAAAAAAAAGATTAAGCAAAAAATGCTTAATCTTTACTCTTTATGCTTTTAATCCTGGAGTTTTAATGTTCAAGAATGAAAGCGTTGAATCATCATCAGCTTTGACAGACATAAACGTATTAGGCGGACATAAAACGCAATCCAACGCTTTTACTTTTACAGTTTCACCACCAATAGTAATTGAACCTTTACCTTCAAGAATAAAGAAAGTAACATCCATTGGAACTTTGTGATCAGGTATAGCTTGC
>Ga0265295_1002597_pt1 | contig 28104 bp, 24 predicted proteins | sample Munlansysbiofilm_FD_192503 | JGI IMG/M metagenome (GOLD analysis project Ga0265295, IMG submission 192503) | Leachate microbial communities from a municipal landfill in Southern Ontario, Canada - Methane capture system biofilm | ecosystem: Engineered > Solid waste > Landfill > Unclassified ... | reverse complement strand
TTAAGCGCCGCTGCTGGTGACGGAAGTTTTTTTCTTTTTTTCGTCCTTCGCCTTGCGCTTTTCTTTGATGTCTAATTTGGGCTTTTTGCGTTCTTCTTTTCCTGCTTTATCTTTAGTAGCCATAAGTAGCCTCCTTCTTGGGGTGAATACCTCTTAATTATAGCGTATTTTTGGATAAGTCTACTGTAAAATGGTATGATTGTAAGTTGAGTTTGCCCGGCTTGCATAATCAAGTTTTTTGGGCTAATCGAGCAAGCTACAATATAAAGGAGGATGGTTTGGAAGAGCTTTCAAGAAAAAAACGGCTTCAATATCTTTTTACTCTGTTGATCTTGATTACGATCCCTTGTTATTTGCTGGGCATTATTTTGCTTAGGCTGGACCGCGGTCCTCAGCCTGGCATGCAAACCCCAACTGGGGCAGCCACAATTACCCAAATGCCTGTAATTACGCTGACGCCCTATCTAACACGGACTGCTTCCATTACCCCAACCGAAACACCGACGCTGCAGCCAACGGATACTCCAATTCCAAGTGCGACTCCAACGGAGACGCTTCAACCGACAGATACTGAGGTTCCTGCTCCTACCGAAGAGCCAACGGCAACTGCCGAGGTGCCACCGGAGGACGAACCAAATCCAAATCCTATTCCATGAAAGAGGCTTATGAGTTTTGAAATTCTTCCCTTCTTAAAGTCGATGATTTCCACAGCCGGTTTATCCGGTTATGAAGCACCGATTCGTGATGTCATCACTCCGGTATGGCAAGAGCTAAGTGACCATACCTGGGTGAACAGCCACGGCAGTTTACATGCTATTCAATATGGCAGCGGTCCTGAACCGCGCCCGAAAGTGGCAATTATTGCCCATATGGACGCAATCGGTTTGATGGTAACCGGCATTGATCAGGGTTTTTTGCGGATAACTCAGGTGGGTGGTGTTGATCCGCGCATTTTGCCCGGTCAATTTGTGATTGTCCATGCCACCAATAGCGGTAAAACAGTTGAACTACCGGCAATGGTGGTTATGCCTCCGGCACACCTTCTTCCAAAAGACGCCAGCGGTGCTCTGCCACAAAAATATTTGTTGGTTGATACCGGTTTGCGCGCGAACGAGGTTGAAGAGCTGGTTCGGGTGGGCGATGTGATCTCTTTTGCGACCGAAGCACGCGAATTGAGCGGTGGTACGCTTAGCGGTCATACGCTTGATAATCGTGCCTCTGTTGCCGCGACGACAATTGCCCTCGATCTTCTCTCCCGACGAAAGCACGAATGGGATATTATCGCTGTGGCAAGCTCGCAAGAAGAAGTTGGCGGAATTGGGGCAATGGGTGCCGCATTCGACATTCACCCAGATTTCGCAATCGTGATTGACGTAACCTTTGCAAAAGGACCCGGTGGTGCTGAAGGCGTTTTGTTTGATATGGGCAAGACGATTACGATCACCTGGGGTTCTTGCGATCATCCGGCGCTTTATAATGCAATGAAAGAATGTGCTGATGAAAATGAAATTCCAGCTGCCCGTGATTTTGCTCCGGCTGGTTCCGGAACGGATGCCTGGGATGTTCAGGTTGCCCAAGCCGGTATTCCGGTTGTTGAACTGGGAATTCCGTTGCGCTATATGCACACACCGGTTGAAGTTATCAGCCTAAAAGATGTTAAGCGAGCCGGTAGATTAATGGCAGAATTTACTGCCAATTTGCCTCTCGATTTTATGAATACTGTGAAGTGGGAGTAGACGAAAATGGAAAACACAAATAAATTCTCTCCCGAGTTTGGTGAAAAAGAGTTGGATTTACTCTCCAGGCTCAGCAATGCCCTTTCGGTTTCCGGCGACGAACAAGAAGTGCGCGAAATCGTTTATGCCGAACTTGAAGAGTTCAAAGATTCGATGCATACGGATGCGATGGGCAATGTTTTGGTTAGTCGCCAAGGCTCTGGTCCGGATCGTGTCCGGGTAATGATTGCCGGGCATATGGACGAAGTCGGCATGATGCTCACCGAAGAAGATGGCGATGGTTTGTTTAAATTCACTATTATTGGTGGGGTTGACCCTCGTCAGTTGGTTGGAAAACCGGTTATTGTCGGGCGAAATCACGTCCCGGCTGTTATTGGGGCAAAAGCAATCCATTTGACCACGCGTGAAGAGCGAACTCAGGCACTGAAAGCTAATCAGCTTCGGGTTGACCTTGGACTCGGCGGCTCAAAGTTGGCTGAAATTGGAGACAGGCTTACTTTTGACACAAAGCTGGCTGTTTTGGGACCCAGTTTGCGCGGAAAGGCTCTGGATGACCGATTGGGCGTTTTCAATTTGATTCAATTGCTCAAACATGCTCCCGAAAATATTGACTTACTGGCAGCTTTTACGGTTCAGGAAGAATTGGGTTTGCGCGGCGCAAAGACTTCTGCATACTATTTCAATCCTGAAGTCGGTATTGCGATGGATTCCACCCCGGCAAACGACATGCCCGATTTTGATGGTGAAGAAAACCCGCGTTATAACACCAAACTTGATGGCGGACCGGCGATTTATTTGCTGGATGGGGCAACAATCGGCGATCACCGCGTGATCAAATGGCTGAGCGAGACCGCTGACAGCGAAGGCATTCCTTATCAATACCGCCAGGCTGGACCGGGAGGCACTGATGCCGGTTCGATTCACAAAACCCGTGCCGGTGTGCCGAGCGTCTCGGTTTCTGTGCCGCAACGCTATTTGCATTCCGCTGCCGGTTTGGTTCGGATTGATGACGTAATAAACACTTTGAAACTTATGCATGCCGCACTTTCACGGCTTGATAGAAGCATCCTAAATTCACAGGAGAGATAAAATGGCAGAAAATTTTGACTTATTAAAAACTTTAGAAATGATGGTTGAGACTCCCGGACCTTCCGGTTCTGAACGAATTATTCGCCAAAAAATTGAAGATGAAATCCGCGATTACGTGGACGAAATGTACACCGATGCGCTTGGCAATTTGATTGCTCGCAAAGGCACAAAAGCCGAAGGCGGCAAACGGCTGATGATTTCTGCCCATACGGATGAAATTGGTTTGATGGTTACCCACATTGACGAGAACGGTTTTGCACGTTTTACAGCAATTGGTGGTGTCAGCCCCTTAACCTGCCTTGGAAATCGGGTCTTGTTTATGAATGGGACTCAAGGCGTGATTGGTATTGAACGTTTGGATACCAATGAGCAACCCAGTTTGCCAAAACTTTTCATTGATACCGGTGCAACTTCGAAGCAAGACAGCAAAGTTACTGTCGGTGATGTTGCTGGTTTTGAGCGACCCTTTTTGAATCTCGGCAAACGTCTTGTGGCGAAATCGATGGATGACCGCGCTGCGGTTGCCGTGGCGATTGGTGCGATTAAGAAGATGGAAGCCGGACCAAATGAGGTCTATTTTGTCTTTAGCGTTCAGGAAGAAGTCGGTTTGCGCGGTGCGATGACCGCCGCTTATGGCGTTGACCCCGAAGTTGGCATTGCGGTGGACGTAACCCGGACCGGTGATACTCCGCGATCTGCCAAAATGGAAGTTGCCTTGGGCAATGGTCCTGCGATTAAAGTGCGCGATTCATCCTTCCTGGCTGACCCTCGCGTGATTAACTGGATGGTCGAAGAAGCCAAGTCGCAAGGTATGCCTTATCAGATGGAAGTTTTGGAAGCCGGTGGCACAGATGGGGCTTCGATTCAAAAAACAAGAGCCGGTGTTCCGGCCGGATGTCTTTCGATTCCTTGCCGTTATATTCATTCACCTTCCGAAATGATTGACCGGGACGATTTGGAACATTGTGTTGACTTGCTGGCTGGTCTGGTTAGCAAGAAAATTGAATTCTAAGGATTAAGCATAAATTTTGCTTTACAATTGAAGCATGAAAAGAAAGCAAATGAGATTTCGCAGTTTGAGCTTGAGCATCGTTTTGATGTTGTTCTTGCTTGCCGCATGCGAAAGCTTGCCCATAGAAATTGAATTACCTTGGCTCAATACCCAAATGCCAAATTTGGCTACACCGTCTCCGACGCTTGAGAAAACGGCAAGCATGGAAACAGAGGAGCCTGAAGCAACCGCTACTACCCCTGCTGAAACGGTGGATTCCTTGATTCTTTGGTTTCCACCTGAGTTGAGCCCACTTGAAGATACTCCGGCAGGGAATATTCTTGCCGAAAAAATCAATGCTTTTTCAAAAGAACAAGCGATTGAGGTTGAAATTCGCATCAAGTCTGAAACCGGTACAGGGAGTCTGATCGATTCCCTGACCGCTTCAAGCCTTGCAGCCCCGCATACATCGCCCGATTTGATTGTTTTGACCACAGATGACCTCCGGCTTGCTCAAGAGCGTGATTTAATTTACGCTAATGAGCATTTGGACGAGATGTTGACTGAGAGCGATTGGTATCCTTTTGCTGAAGAACTGGCGCAGATGGACGTTGAGCTTTCTGCCCTGCCTATTATGACGAACCCTTTGGTTTTGGTTTATCGTCAGGATTCTCTCTTACCGCCCTCGAATGATTGGAAAGACCTAAGCACTAATTTTGGCTATTTTGGCTTCGCTGCCGATGATCCTCAGGCTGAATATATGCTGATGTTGTATCAAGCGCTTGGTGGAAAAGTGATGGATGCACAAGGCAGGGCGATTTTGGAGGAAGAGCCCCTTTTGGCTGCTTTGACCGTTTTGCGAGAGGGGAAAGGCAGTTTGCATATCAGCAATTTGACAGCCGGATTCCAAACCAACGATCAGGTCTGGACTGCTTATCTCAATCGTAACATTGATACGGCAGTTGTGCCACTGAGCATGGTGCTCAACCACAACTTTGAAGTAAACCAGCCCCTGCCGGCTTTGTCTGAGCCTGAAATTACACTGGGCGACAGCTACGGCTGGGCTTTGGGGAACAGCAATCCTATCAGACAAGAACTTGCGCTCGATCTACTGGAAGAGCTTTCGGAAGCTGACTTTTTGGCAGAATGGACAGAGGCTTTGGGCTGGTTACCATCTCGTCCCAGTGCATTAGACGAATGGGAAAACGAAGACTTAAAACCCGCGCTCCTGAAGCTTGGCCAGGCAACGAAGCTTTTTCCGCCCGAAGAAATAGTCAACCGGCTTGGGCCTGCATTGCGAAACGCCAGCTTGTTAATTTTAGTAGATAGTGCCGACCCGCTCGAAACGACAAAGACAACTATTGAGAGTATCAAATGAGCCCGTTTGAGAAAAAACAAAAACACTTGAAAGGCACAATCTGGACGATGATTGTGATCGGTCTGATGGTTCTCGCTTTGCTTATTCTTGTACTGAACAGCGATCGCAGAACATCCTCAACCAGCCTGGATATTACCGAAACGGCTGTCGCCTTCCAAGCCGAAGCCACAGCAAACCCGAATTCTGATATTGATATAGTTGATTCCTATCCGCTTTATGAGCCGCCGGTGGTCAACACCAACGGGATTTTGATGATGGGAGGGGTGCTTGTCTTTGTTGTGCTCTTTGCGGTCCTTCGCGAGGCTATTCTGCACCGAAAATCTTAGGAAATTATGAACAATAGAATAGAAACTTTACAAAACCTTTTGGCGCAGACTGAGCTGGATGGCGTGGTTGTCAACCCCAGTGCCAGTTTGCGCTATTTGACCGGCTTGGAATTTCACTTGATGGAACGCCCTGTCTTGCTTTTTGTTCCTAAAGAGGGTAAGCCAATCCTGATTTTGCCTGAATTGGAACTGGCGAAACTCGCCGGAATGGAAGAAAGCTTTCAAATTCATAGCTTTGGGGATGACCCCTCCGGCTGGCTGTCGATCTTTGAAAAAGCCCTTGCAGCTTATGTTGGAAAGGGTTTGAGAATCGGTTTGGAAGCAACCAGTTTGCGCTTTTTGGAACTGAATTTCTTACAAAAAGCCTTGCATGCGGCAATTTTTGTCGATGCATCTAACCTGTTTTCGGAATTAAGACTCTATAAAGACCAGGACGACTTGACAAAGATGAGAAAAGCGGCTGAAATTGCCGAAGAAGCCTTAATCGAAACGCTAAAAACAGTCAAAGTCGGTCAGACTGAAAAAGAGATTGCGAACGAACTTCTGGTGCAACTTTATCGCCACGGCTCCGACGCTGCATTACCCTTTATGCCGATTGTTTCTTCCGGATTGAACACGGCAAACCCTCATGCCACGCCAAGCGAACGCAAATTGGAAGAAAACGACATCTTGCTCTTCGACTGGGGTGCCGGCTTTGAGGGCTATTTTTCGGATATCACCCGTACCTTCTTCGTTGGAAATCCTACGGAAGAAATGCAGATGCTTGCAGAAACTGTTCAAAGAGCAAATCACTATGCCGCAGCCCAGGGCAAAGCCGGTATGACAGCCGGAGAGATTGATAAAATTGCCCGGGACGAAATTGAAGAAAGTGGCTACGGGCCCTATTTCACTCATCGAACCGGACATGGTTTGGGGATGGAAGCTCACGAAGCGCCTTTTATCTTCGCCGGAAACCCTCAAATTCTGAAAGAAGGCATGGTTTTCACTATCGAACCGGGTATCTATCATCCTGAAATTGGCGGTGTGAGGATTGAGGACGACGTTGTGGTTACTTCTGAGGGTTTGATTAGCTTGACCACCTTGCCTCGGGAAGTGATGACCATCTCGCGCTATTTGGAATTGCTCGGCTATTTTAGAGGATAAGATGAAACTTAACTGGGATAGTTTGACGATTGGTTCGATGGGGAATAATGTTTATTTTCTGGTGGATGAAGAGACAAAGGATTGTGTAATCATCGATCCGGGCTTTTCGCCCCAGGCTCAGCTTGATTACATCTCCTCTAAAGGCTGGAAGTTGCGCCAAATTTGGGTAACTCATGGTCATTTTGACCATATTGCCGGTGTGAAAACGCTTAGTGAAGCTTTTGAACCGCCGATTCCGATTGCGATGACGCTTGAGAGTTTTGCATGGTCAAAAGCAAACCCGCCCTCGCGGAATTTCGGCGTTTCGGTTGACGAAGTGCCGCGGGTGGATATTCCGCTCAAGGCTGGCATGTGGCTTGCTGTCAATCCGGAGAGTGAAGAAAAAATGGTTGAGGTGCGTGATGTATCCGGGCATAACCCCGGTTCGGTCATGTTTTACGTCCCTTCTTTGGGAATCGCGATTGTCGGCGATGCGATTTTTAAAGAAAGCATTGGCAGAACAGATTTTGAAGGCAGCGACCACAACTTGCTCCTGAAAAACATCCGCGAACAGATTTACAGTTTACCTGATGAGACAATTCTGCTCCCCGGGCATATGGACTTCACCACCGTCGCCCACGAAAAAGGCTATAACCCATTCGTCAGGGGATAAATGAGGGATACAAAGGCAAGCCTTTAGTGTACGGCTGGGTTTCAACCCAGCTGACCATTAAATTTGACCACATCACAATTATTTAGTTTTACAAGGAAAAGTCCGTAGGTCGGAATCCGCCTTTTTTGCGGACTCCGACAATGTGGAATTGTTATGAAGGCTAAGGATTTGGTGAGGTTAAATGCAGGCTCAGTTGGCTTGCCAGTTCAGCCAAGGCTTTAGCGGCATGGTCAGAAGCGCCATTTGCCAGCATATTTTGTGCCTGGGCGGTGAGGGCGCCGAGCGGGTCGGGGTCTTTGAGCAATTCCAGACGGCTCAAAGCGCGGTCAAAGTCTTGATTTGCTGCATAGGCAGTGGCAATCATCGTGCGATATTCGGCTTTTGCGGCATCGTTGAGTTCATTCGGCAAAGCTTGTGCGTTTTCAGCCGGAAAAACCGAAATCGAAAAAACCAAGCCAAGCAACAGACCGATAATTAATCCGAGCAGCAAATACAAATTTCTTTGAGCTTTAGTTTCTTCCATTTTGCAGCTTCCAGTTTTGATAAATTTGGGGGTCAATTTGGGTTAAGAGGTTGATGATTAAGTCCACATCCTCTTGCGGATAGCCAACTTTTTGAGCATAAACAAGACTGTTTCCGATAAAAGTCAGCGGATCTTCACCACTAATTTTTGCCAATTCGTCCAATGTATAGAGGCTGTCCGGCTCTTTTTGAAAAGACTCAGCCAACATCAAAACCAGGTCGGTTTGATAATCTACCCTCAAGCGTTCCAAATCGGCGTTTTGGGCGGCTTTGGGTAACATTGCCAGCCACCCAAAAGCCAAACCTGCGACAATTCCGAGCATAATTGTGAGGAAGGAAAATACAAGCCGCTTGGATTTCATTTGTTTATTATTCCTTGGGCATCATCGGGATTTTCACCCCGTTTGCCTTTGCGAAAGCGATCGCTTCAGGATAACCGGCATCAACATGACGAATCACACCCATGCCTGGGTCGCCAACCAGGACGCGTTTCAGGCGAATTGCCGCTTCAGGCGTGCCATCGGCAACGATAACCTGCCCAGCATGCTGGCTATAACCAATCCCGACGCCGCCGCCATGATGGAAGCTGACCCAGGTTGCGCCGTTTGCCGTATTGAGCAAAGCGTTCAAAATAGGCCAGTCGCTGACTGCGTCGGTCCCATCGAGCATCGCTTCGGTTTCGCGGTTGGGGGAAGCCACAGAACCGGCATCCAAATGGTCGCGGCCAATCACAATCGGGGCTTTCAATTCGCCATTGGCAACCATCTCGTTGAATGCCAAACCGGCGATATCGCGTTCTCCATAACCCAGCCAGCAAATGCGGGAGGGTAAACCCTGGAAATGAACCTGTTCTTTTGCCATTTTGAGCCAGCGGTGTAAATGAGCATCGTTGGGGAAGAGCTCCATCAGTTTTTCATCGGTGCGATAGATATCTTCCGGGTCGCCGGAAAGTGCAACCCAGCGGAAGGGGCCCTTGCCTTCGCAAAACAGGGGGCGAATGTAAGCCGGAACAAAGCCGGGGAAGTCGAAAGCATTGCTAACGCCCTGGTCCAGGGCGCGTTGGCGGATGTTGTTGCCATAATCAAAAACAATTGCGCCCTTTTGCTGGAAGCCAAGCATCGCTTCAACGTGCTTTGCCATGGTTTTGAGCGAAAGTTCTATATATTTTTCGGGATCGCTTTGGCGAAGCTGGTAAGCAGCGGTCAAACTCATGCCGGAGGGAACGTAAGAGAGCGGGTCGTGCGCGGAAGTTTGGTCGGTAACCACATCGGGAATCACGCCGCGCAGCAAAAGTTCGGTGTGAATATCAGCAGCGTTGCCAATCAAGCCAATTGATTTAGGAATTTGTTGTTCAATTGCTTCTTCAACCTGAGTCATAGCGTCTTCGAGGTTGTCGGTAACGGTATCAATGTAACCGGTATCAAGCCGTTTTTGGGCACGATCGGGGTCAACTTCGACAACCAGCGCCACGCCTTCGTTCATAGTGACAGCCAAAGGTTGGGCACCACCCATACCGCCCAAACCGGCGGTGAGGACGAGTTTGCCCTTAAGCGTATCCCAGCCGTTTTGCTTTGCAAGCGAACCAAGCGTTTCGTAGGTGCCTTGCAAAATGCCTTGCGTGCCGATATAAATCCAGGAACCGGCGGTCATTTGTCCATACATCATCAAACCTTTGGCAGACAGATCGTCAAAATGTTCCTGAGTAGCCCAATGGGGAACCAGATTTGAATTGGCGATTAAAACACGTGGAGCGTCGGCATGAGTGCGAAAAATGCCGACCGGTTTACCGGATTGAACGAGCAGGGTTTCGTCTTCATTGAGATCGCGTAGCGAAGCGAGAATAGCGTCATAGGCTTCCCAAGAACGGGCAGCTTGGCCGCGCCCACCATAGACAACGAGGCGATCGGGCTCTTCGGCAACGGCAGGGTCAAGGTTGTTTTGAATCATGCGATAAGCGGCTTCGATGAGCCAGTTTTTACAGGTTAATTTTGTTCCAGTCGGAGCATGTACTTCTCTTGGTCCGGACATAGGGTGAGCCTCCAAAGTTAAATTATTGTTTCTGCGTAGAATTATAACCGATTGAGGCTGGACTTTGGAGGGGGATGCCTTTGTTCAAATGAAAGTGGCTTTGAGTTAGCAATGGCAGAAAAGGAAGCTAAAAAATAGCTAACGAGGCAAGTGTTTCATAGTAGTCCAACCAAAAATTTATTCATGCAATTGTTTTTTGATAATTCTTCGGATGCTTACATACTGCAATATAGGAAAAGCCCGCCTGCATAAGCAGGTGGGCTTTTGATTGTTAAGGTTGAAATACAGAATTTAAGCCGTTTAAGGGCGTTGGCCCAAACCACCTTCAAGTGTAAGTGTTTCACCGGACATATATTTAAAATCGGGAGTGGCTAATTGCACGCAGACACGCCCAATATCCAATTCGGCATCTCCAAAACGACCCATGGGAGGTGTGTGGACATTTTGCTTAAAGGCTTCCGGATACTGGGTCGCAAAATTCTCCAGCTGTGCTGTCCAGGCTAATGGGCAAATGATGTTAACAGTAATACCATCTTTGCTCCATTCGGTGGCTGCGACGCGGGTTAGACCACGGATACCTTCTTTGGCGGCTGCGTAGGCACATTGACCATAGTTTCCGAAAAGTCCAGCCCCGGAGGAGAAATTGATTACAGCCCCTTTTGTTTTTACCAGGTGGGGATAGCAAGCTTTCATGTAATAGAAGGTAGCATACAGGCCAGAGTAGATGGCCAGATCAAACTGCTCGGTGGTATGCTCGGCCAAAGTAACCCCGGAAGCTGAAGCCTGAGCGTTATTAATCAGCACATCAATGCTGCCGAAAGTGTCTATTGTCTGTTGCACCACATTCTGCACCACAGCCTCGTTATCTGAGTTTGCGCTCACATCGGCTTGGATGGGGAGAACTTTTACACCATAAAGCCGTTCTATTTCTTCTTTAGCTTCTTCAAGCTTGTTCACATTGCGGCCGGTGATGACAATATTGGCGCCTTCTTTTGCATAGGCTGTAACGATGCCATAACCAATGGATCCACATCGGCCATCTTTTAAAACAGCTCTTCCACCACCTGTGATAATTGCTGTTTTCCCACTTAAAATACCCATATTCGCTCCTTTTCTTTATTCATGTTAAGTGTTTTATGTTTCATTTAATTTTTCATGAATATAGATTATTTGGGTGATTGTACTCCTCGCATCTGAGAACCGTCAAGTTTCATACTTTTGTTGGGTGTAAAAGCGATTGATAAAGAAGTGTTGGCTTTGCCTTGCCTGGATTGTGACAATCCTTATGTGTTCGCAAGACTTGTCGAAGAAAGTGGTGCGCATTCTATGACTTGATGCTTCCCGAAAGCACTCGTGACTAATGCAACAAAGCTGTCCCGGCGACCAAGAAACGGGCAGCTTGGCCGCGCCCATCATAGACAACGAGGCGATCGGGCTCTTCGGCAACAGCAAGGTCAAGATTGTTTTGAATCATGCGATAAGCGGCTTCGATGAGCCAGTTTTTACAGGTTAATTTTGTTCCAGTCGGAGCATTTAGATTGGGCGGTGGAATGAGAGGTATAAGATGTTCAATGGTATAATAAAACTATTAGCGCGAGTGATAAATTACAGGAGAAATATATGGCACAATTCACCCGAAAAGCGATAATTCAAACTTTTCAGGATATGCTAGTCGAAATGCCTTTTGATAAGATCACCATTTTGGCTTTGGTCTCTCGTTGCGAGATTAGCCCAAACACTTTCTATTACCATTTTCGAGATATTTATGACCTGCTTGATGCTTGGTTAAAAGCGCAAGAAGAAAACTTGATGCGGGATAAGAAACCGACTGACAACTTGTATGATGTCTTAAAAGCGCTCCTGTTCAAGATGCAGGCAAACCCCGAAATCGTTTATCATGTGTTCAATTCATTTCCTCGCGAAAGAATTGAAAGGCAAATCCTCGTTGTAACCCAGCCAATTTTTCTGAAATTGCTAAAAAGCCGGCCAGAAGCGCCTTCCGCTTCGGAAGAAACGCTTGAAATGGTAGCCAATTTTTATTGTTTTTCTTTTTTGGGCTTTATCATTAAATTTATTTGGGAAAAGATGGAGGGAGATGTGGATAAAGAGGTTGACCGTTTACAAGGAATTTTTGAGGACCTGGGCGCCTTTCCCTTAGGAGAAATTTAAACCCAAGCTCAGCTTTTAGCTTTTTGTATAGGTTGAATTTTCCAATCCCTCCAAATTTTGAGTAATTCTCAGTTTTTATCAATTGAATTAACCGCTTTTTTTGTTTATTTTATTAAGAATAAACATAAGAAAAGGAAACTCGAAAGATGAAAATTGCAGATAAAATAAAAAGTAACGCAGTTCTACAACTCTATGATTATTTAGACAAAGACCCTGAGAATAATATCTTCAAAGCCTTTGACTTGCTGGAAAAGATTGACACAAATGGCGCAATCCAGTCTCAGGCAAAAGGTATCAGAAAAGCAATTGATGATCCAGATAATAATTGGTCGCAGCTTGTTCGTAGCCTTTGGACCGATATTGATGACGGGCAGCGAAGAATATTAGTTGAAACAGCCGTTATTAACGGTACTGTCGTTGGTAGCCCCTTATCATCCAAACTTCAGGATGAACAGCAATGCAATATTCCCTGGGCAATCCTGATGGACCCAACCAGTGCTTGTAATTTGCATTGCACCGGCTGTTGGGCAGCAGAATATGGCAACAAAATGAACCTGACTTTTGAAGAGTTGGATGACATTATCCGCCAGGGTAAGGAACTTGGCACCTATGTTTATCTGTATTCAGGCGGTGAGCCAACTGTCCGCAAAGCTGATATTATCCGTCTTTGTGAAAAACATCCCGACTGCGCATTCCTTGCTTTCACGAATGGCACACTGATTGATGATGCTTTTGCTGATGAAATTTTACGCGTCAAAAACTTTGTTCCGGCTATCAGCATTGAAGGCTTTGAAGATGAAACCGACTCCCGTCGTGGCGATGGTACCTATCAAAAGGTAGTTAGCGCTATGAAACGGCTTAAAGACCGAAAGCTCCTCTTTGGCACCTCCTGTTGTTATACCAGCCAAAACGTTGACTCGATTGGTAGCGAAGAATTCTTTGATGCCATGGTTGATATGGGCGCTAAATTTGCCTGGTTCTTCACCTATATGCCGGTTGGAGAGGGTGCCCCCGTTGATCTGATTGCGAATGCGGCTCAGCGCAAGTTCATGTACGAAAAAATCTCAGAATACCGTAAAACCAAACCGATTTTCACTATGGATTTCTGGAATGATGGCGATGCGGTTGGTGGTTGTGTTGCCGGTGGCCGTGGATTTTTACACATCAATGCTAATGGTGATGTGGAACCTTGTGCCTTTGTGCATTATTCTGACTCAAATATTCGAGAAAAAACCTTATTGGAAGCTTACAAATCCCCGCTCTTCATGGCATATCGAAATGCGCAACCCTTCAACGAAAACATGTTGCGTCCCTGCCCTGTTCGTGACAATCCTTATGCACTCGCAAGGCTTGTCGAAGAAAGTGGTGCGCATTCAACTGACCTGATGGCTCCCGAAAGCGCTCGTGACTATTGCAGTAAATGTGTGATGGCTGCTGTGGAATGGGCACCCGTTGCCGAGGAAATCTGGGAAGCTAAGCCCAACAAAAAGGGTGTTTCCCTTACAGGCAAAATGCGCAAAAAAGGATAGCTGGTCAGGAAACGAGTAACAGGAAACAGGAAATCAGGAAACAGGTAATAGGAAAGCAGGTAACAGAAAGATATCAGTTAAAGCAATCTTTTTTCCTAAGCTCCGAATAAGAAAGCAAACAGTCCTCTTTTAAGAAGGGGACTGTTTTTTGTTGTCGCTCATCTGTTTGAGGCTACGAGAGATTTTATTGCTGCTCCCCGATTCCCGCTCCCCGCTCCCCGGATTACTATGTATAATTACCCCATTCTGTTTCTAAAGGAGCTCCTATGATTCATCAGTTCGAACTTCCAATTATTGAAGCAATTCAACAATTATTCATCGCTTTAAAGCCAATTTGGATGGTGATCACCAATTTAGGCACTGAATCTTTTTACATTATTTTCATGCCTCTGATTTATTGGTGTGTGGATGCCATGATGGGTGTGAGAATTGGGGTGGTGCTGCTTGGTGGTGGCTTTTTTAACGGCTTTTTTAAGATGCTTTTCGCAAGCCCGCGACCTTATTGGATGAGCGACAAGCTAACACTCGGAGAATCTCACGGCTCCTTCGGTTTGCCTTCCGGTCACTCCATGAATTCAGCGGCGGTTTGGGGGCAAACGGCAATTGAAATGAAGAAGAAGTGGGTCAATTGGCTCTTGGGAATTTTGATTTTTCTGATTGGTTTCTCGCGTCTGGTTTTGGCGGTGCATTTTATTAGCGACGTTCTATTGGGCTGGATTATGGCTTTCCTTCTGCTCTGGCTTTTCAACCGTAACCTTCCGGCAATTCGGGGCTATCTCAATAAGGTTTCTTTGAAGAAAAAGCTATGGCTGACTGTGCTTAGTTCGGCTCTGATGATTGCTTTGCCGGTTTTGCTTCGCTTGATTCATTCCAGCTGGCAACCTGATGCGGAATGGTTGCTGCGCGAGCCAGATATCGACCCCTTCAAGCTGGATTGGGCAATCAACCTGAGCGCTCTTTGGTTAGGAATGCTGGTTGGCTTTTTTGTTTTGCAGGACAAAAAAGGCGTCTTACAGAGTAAGCAAGGCAGCTGGCAAAAAGTTGTTCGCTTTTTGGTTGGCTTGGCCGGTGTGCTGCTGCTCTATTTTGGTTTGGGTGCACTTTTCCCCAAAAACCTGGGCTTACTCAGCATGGTTTTGCGCTTCATCAGATACGGTTTAATTGGTTTGTGGATATCGTCCGGCAGTGTCCTGCTTTTTGAGAAAATGGGCATTGGAGAAATTCGCTGATAAATTTGGAAAAGCTGATGGGGTTTTATCCCTTTGGCTAAACCAGTTTCAAACCAAACTCAAGCCTGACTTCACCGCGCTGGATGTCGTCGTTTTGATAATGGATGCTGTCCAAGCCAATCAGCGAGAAACCGCAAGTACGATAAAAACGAATAGCCGGGTCGTTGCAACTTTGCGTTTCGAGGACAATTGCGCGCTTTCCGCCTACTTTGGCAAGCTCAAGCACTTTTGCCATCAGCAATTTTCCGATTCCCTGATAGCGATGCTCTTCGGCAACCCATAAATTGGCAATTCTGAGGCGATTGTTCCAATCCTCGTCCGATACTTCGACGAAAGCGAGCAGTTCCTCGCCCTCAAAAACGCCGTAAACTTTCGGATTGATAAGCCAGTCAGAAAAAAGACGGCTTTCAAAATTTTTTTCAACTTCTTTCGGGAGTGGGAGGCGCTTGAGCTTGAAATTAACTTCATGATCAGTTTCTTCGATGCTCAGCTGATAATGGGCATTGCTAGTGTAACGAAAAAGGAAAGACTTCCCCTTCCAACTTTGATCAATTTCACGAATTTCCATCAGCAAACCTTTGCGCTTAATAAAAAAGAGCGGAGAGAGTGGGATTCGAACCCACGGTAGGGACTAGCCCTACAACGGTTTTCGAGACCGTCCCATTCAACCACTCTGGCATCTCTCCGTGTGAGTGGCAATTATACCCGAGCTTTGCGGTTTGGTGAGATTCAATTTTCAAAAAATTGCTGAAAGAATTGATTTTATTCTTAAAGAACAAAGGACGGTTTTGCCGTCCTTTGTCAATCTAAAAATCTAAAAATTAGAGACCAACCGCTTTGCGCAATTCGTCTGTTCTGTTGGTTCTTTCCCAACTCAAATCCAAATCGTCCCGGCCAAAGTGTCCGTAATTGGTCACCTGGCGATAGATTGGGCGGAGCAAATCGAGGTCGCGGATGATTGCCCGTGGGCGCAAATCGAAGACCTTGCTAATCGCTTCAGCGATTTTCTCGTCATCGACAGTGCCTGTATCAAAAGTTTCAACGTTGATGCTCAAGGGTTCGGGAACGCCAATCGCATAGGCGAGTTGAACTTCGCAGCGGTGAGCCAAGCCGGCAGCAACCACGTTTTTGGCAACCCAGCGAGCTGCATAGGCGGCGGAACGGTCAACTTTTGTGGGATCTTTTCCGCTGAATGCACCACCGCCATGACGACCCATGCCGCCATAAGTATCGACGATAATCTTGCGACCGGTCAGACCGGCGTCGCCCATTGGTCCGCCGATAACAAAACGACCGGTTGGGTTGATGTAAATTTTGGTTTCTTCGTCAATCAGCTCGGCCGGGATGGTGGCTTTGATGACATGTTCGATGATGTCTGTGCGAATTCGTTCATTGCTCAGTTCTACGCCTTCAAATTGATCGGCGTGCTGGCTGGAAATAACGATGGTATGAATTCGGACCGGTTTTCCGAAGTGATATTCAACGGTAACCTGGCTCTTGCCATCCGGGTACATCCATTTGAGCGTGCCGTTTTTGCGAACTTCGGCCATGCGGCGGGTCAGCTTGTGGGCATAGTAGATTGGCATAGGCATCAGGGTTTTGGTTTCGTCACAAGCATAACCAAACATCATTCCCTGGTCGCCGGCACCACCGGCAGCAATGTATTCATCGCTGTAAGTGTGATCTTCGGGTTTTCCACCGCGGTCAACGCCCATGGCAATATCGCCGGATTGATTGGCAAGTGCGGTCAAAACGCCACAAGTGGAACCGTCGAAACCTTTTTTGCCACGGTCGTAGCCGATGCCATTGATAACTTCACGAACCAAGGCATCAATGTCAACATAGGTTTGGGTGGTAACTTCGCCGTAGGTGAGAACAAAACCGGTTTTGATGGCGGTTTCGCAAGCGACCCGGCTGTTGGGGTCCTCGGCAATCATAGCATCGAGGATAGCGTCGCTGATCTGATCACAAATTTTATCAGGATGACCTTCGGTCACAGATTCTGATGTGAACAGATATTTAGGTGATTTCATAAAAGTTGTAGACAAGTAAACCTCCTCAGGTTATATAAAAATGCCCCTGCAAGTGAGGGGCATTTCGCTGGTTTTGCATTAGCCTCTCATCTTCCAGATTGTTCTGCCGGATTTGGCACCATACACAAGGTTGGTTGCCGAGGTTTCGTAGGGCCGGTCCCTCCACCTCTCTGGATAAGAGTGCCACAAGGGCTTTAGTTTAATGGATTTTATACCATAAGCATCGGTGATGTGCAAGGGGGAAGCAGTATACATTTGTGCGGGGGTCAGCATACCAAGTTCGAATCACGGCTTCTGAAAAATATGGTATTAATGATATATGCAACGTAAGAAATCAATCTTGCTATTATTAGTCTTCGTTTTGGCGAGTTTACTTTCGCCTTTTGAAGCTTCGCCGGTTCAGGCAGAAGCAAACGAAAAACCGTTGATGCAGGTTAGCGCCTCTCAGCTCATTGCGGCGATGAACGTTTTGCGGATGTCCTACGGTTTAGCCCCTTTGATTGAAAACGCAGTCATCAATTCTGTGGCGCAATCGACAGCTCAGATTATGGCTGATCAGCAACTTTCATGGCATATTGGCAATGTTGCCGGAAGAATTTCGGCTGCCGGTTATGGTGCCGGTGCCAAGGTTTATGCCACCGAAAATTTTGCCTATGCAGCCGGTGGAACGATTGACCAAATTATGCTGATGTGGGCAGACTATGATCATATGCGCCCCGCTACCGATTCAAATTATTGCCATGTCGGTGCCGGTGCGGCAACGGATTCGCGGGGTTTTACTTATTACATTTTGCAAGCCGCTTACATTTCAGGCGCCGCTTGCGATTCCACCCCTCCTACCGGCGGCGGCGGAACTCCCGGCGGAGGTACCGGTGGATGGGGAATTGTTACGCCGGTCGAAAAAGTTGAAGCCGATAAAGATGGAAATTACCTTCACGAAGTTAAAACTGGGCAAAGCCTTTGGGCAATTGCCGTTGCTTATGGTGTAACCATCAACGATATCCTCGCTTGGAATAACCTGGCCAGTAATTATGTGCTTTGGCCCGGAGATAAACTGATTATCAAGGGGCCAAATTCAAGTGGATTTGCTACCCCGACAAAACTCGGCAGTGTTGTCCGTGCCACACCTGATGCAAACGGGCGGATTGTCCACGAAGTTCAGGCATATCAATATCTTTCTACCATCGCTGAAGCCTATAGTGTCCCATTGGCAACAATTCTCGAATTGAATTACTTGCAGGATGACTCGACGCTTTCGATTGGGCAAAAGATCATCATTAAAGGGCCTGATCAAACACCTACGCCCACGCCACTGCCGCTTACTCCACTGCAAAAACTCACCCCCGGTGCAGACGGTAAATATTATCATGCGGTTGCTGACGGGCAAAATTTGGAATGGATTGCCAATTTGTACGGCATATCGCTAAGCGATCTGATGAGCTGGAACTATCTGACTGCATCCAGTGTTATCTACCCCGGGCAATTGCTCTTTTTGGACGTAACCCCTCCGCCGACCTTAACCCCAACCCAAGCGCCCCCGACCGAAACGCCAACACCAAGCCCAACGTTCACGCCCAGCCCTTCGCCTACGGTGATTGCTGCCCTCAGCCTTAGCCCAACCGCCAGCGAAGAATCAAGCGATCAGGAATCTTCTGCCAACTCTTATAACTGGCTCTGGCTTTTGGCTCTCGCGGCAGTCGCAGTGACGGCTTATTTTATTTATAGCGCACAAAAAGGGAAGAAGGCAGATTCAAAGCCTGAACCTCCTGAAAGTCAAAATCCTCAGGATGAGTAAGCAAAGATAATAAAAGCAAAACCACCGATTTTTCGGTGGTTTTTTTGTCCATGGTTTTCAATTCCAAAACAAGGGCATAACGATTCTCACCTCAAGGCAAGTTAGAAATGTCCTCTTGTGTTGATAAGGTAGTCAGGATAGGCTTGCCATTCATTTTTTTCATACGCCCTTCATTCGGTATCTTTGCAGTATCCGTCTGTATTGCCGTTGGCTGAGCTCCAATTTGCTTGCTGCTTTTGCCTGGGTCGATCGTCTTTCCAACATCAGCTCAATTTCACTCTTTCGGGTTAGTTCTTTACTGTTCATTTCTATCGTCCATGTCATAGCTCCTAATGAAAATTAGAACATTTCTATTTTGCTCCTTTTGGACATTATCATGTTGCTCAGACATCGCCGTAAAAATTTTCTGCGATTTCTACATCCATAGTATACTTAATGCGAGAAAAATCACTAATATCCGAAAAAAACTCTTTTTTACCAAGTGAGGCTTTGAATGGCGAAGAAACAAAAACCCCAAGCGAGATCAACCTTGATTATCCTCTTTTTGGCTATGCTTGTCTTTTGCTCTTGTAGTTCTGGTTTTAACAGTTTCTCTGCCAATAAAAATAAATCGATTGATACTAACGAGAACGAAGACCGTTTAGCGGAAGCTCTTTCAAAGAGCACTCAAAGCGAACTCCTCAACCCTGACGATAATAAGGCAAAGAGCGGGGGCATCGAACGCTCCGAACCCAAATTTAATGAAAACCTGCAAACCGCTACCTCGACGAAAGCACCGACACTCATTGCAACAGCCAGAATAACTAAAACGTTTGCACCGACAAAAACAGACAGTCCCATTCCAACAGAGACAGCCTTGCCTGAGATCATTGTGTTCGCATGTCCCGAAGGTTGCACCGAGCAAAAACCAGGCTGTGATATAAAAGGGAACATCTCGGTGAATTCCAAAGAAAAAATCTACCACATGGTTGGACAGCAAAACTATGATCAAACCGTAATATCACCCGAAAAAGGCGAACGCTGGTTTTGCACCGAAGAGGAAGCAGTCGCCAACGGCTGGCGAAAGGCAAAACGCTAAGCGATTGACCTTCCGCTTTCCCATAGCATCCTGATACCGTTTTTCAATAATTTGACAATTAAGTCCTGATTATCCTGCTGCTTTAACAAAACAAGCCGGTGTGTATGCACCGGCTTGTCTAAAAATTGTAAGCTTAGTCTAAAAACTAAACCCAGCCTCTCAGTTTCATAGCTTTGACAACTTTGTCAATGGCGACCATATAGGCAGCGTCGCGCATATAGACTTTTTTGTCCAAAGACATGTTCAAAACAGAGGCGAAAGCATCGGTCATCTTCTGATCGAGGCGTTGGTTGACTTCATCTTTAGACCAGTAGAAGTTCTGATCGTTCTGAACGCCTTCAAAGTAAGAAACAGTAACGCCACCGGCATTGCAGAGGAAATCGGGAATCAAGAAAATTCCGTTTTCAATTAAAGTTTGGTCGGCTTCGGGAGTGGTAGGACCGTTTGCGGCTTCGGCAAGAATCTTTACCTGTTTGCTAATTTTCTTGACAGAATCAGCATTGACCTGGCCTTCAAGAGCGGCCGGGATGAGGACGTCAACGTCTTTGCTAATCCAGGCGTCGCCATCTTCGATGGTATAACCGGCAGCAGCGGCTTTTTCTTTATCGATTGTGCCATATTGGTCGGTAATGGTCTTCAAGAAGTTGGGATCGATGCCATCTTCTTTATAGAAGGTGTAAGATTTTTTGTCATTGCGGTCCCAGCAAGAAACACAGACGACTTTACCACCGAGGAAATCGATGAAACCAAGGGAAGCATATTGGGCAACATTGCCAAAGCCTTGAATTGAGGCGGTCATCTTGGTGGAATCCAAACCAAGGTGTTTGATTGCTTCGCGAACGGTGAAAATGACACCGTAGCCGGTAGCTTCGGTGCGACCCTGAGAGCCGCCGCCACCGAGAGGTTTGCCGGTGATAACGCCGGGGGTGTAATTGCCAACGATGGAGGAATATTCGTCCATCATCCAGCCCATCATCTGAGCAGTGGTGCCCATATCGGGAGCGGGAACGTCTTTGCGAGGGCCGATTTCTTTCCAAATGCCCTTCACAAAACCGCGAACGAGGCGTTCTTTTTCGCCATCAGAGAGGGTTGAGGGGTCAACAATAACGCCGCCCTTACCACCACCGAGGGGGATATCGGCAACAGCGCATTTCCAGGTCATCCACATAGCAAGAGCGCGGACGGTATCGGCAGTTTCGTTAGCAGCAAAGCGCAAGCCACCTTTGTTTGGGCCGCGGACATCGTTGTGTTGAACGCGATAAGCTTGGAAAACGCGGATTGTGCCGTCATCCATGTGAACAGGGATGCGGAAATGGAACTCGCGCATGGGGTAGCGTAAAAATTCACGTACGGATTGGCTTAATTCCAGCTGGTCAGCGACTTTGTCGAACTGGGCTTGTGCCATTTCAAAAGCATTGGTATTACTTGACATTAAAATTCTCCTTTTAATTGTAGGTAGATTGGATTAACACAATAAAACGAGCGGAAAGACTTGGTCGCTCGTAATTCACTTGTGTGAGGGCTATTCTTTTTGATGAGTTTCATCTATCGCCTCAAATAATGATGATTAACCTTATCGCAAAACCTCACTTTGGTCAAGGGGAAAATGGGGAGTTGTTATTCTCCAGTCATAATGTTATCCCTTGAAAAATAGAGGCGGGTCCAGAGGAGTGATGATAAAGAAGTCAGGCTCTGCTTCTTAATCAAAAACAATATAGCAGAGCCCGACTTATGATTTAGATTACCGCCATATAAGCGGTAAATATATATTTTGAGGTTTACCCAACAAGGCAAATTCACCAAGCTCACAAAGAGGCAAACTTAGCCAATCCTCTTGTTGATTGCGTACATATTCACCACCCGGACAAGTTGAAATTGCATTATTCCAGGCTGATCGATCGCTATTCCAATGATAGAGGTTTAAACTGTCTTCTGAAAATAGCCAAATTACCACGTGAGCGTAGTTTATCGTGATTGTCAGGGGTAGATTGAAGTTGCTAACCGGCTCACCGTTTACGGAGGCGAGTAATTCAAAGTAAATATGAGCTTGCATCAAACCATTCAAGGGATGTCTTGGTGAAGAATGGGGAATGAAGTGGAAGGTCATCTCTCCGGTATAGGCCCCGGCAGGGATTTCAATCTTAGTCCAATCATCCCTGGATTGAATTATTCCACCGCTTTCTCCAGGAATCGTTACTTTAATTGCTTGGGTCAGGTGCCAATCCGGGTTTTTGTCTTCAAGAAAACTTGCCACAGGCTCTTCTTGAGGGACATTAAACCGATTATAACCAAGGTCTAAACCATAATTGTTAAGATTCTCCAAATCCACAAAGCTGATTGGAATGTCACCTTCAAATAAGTTTTCATTCAAATTCAGGTAACGAAGTTGGGTTAATTGGCCTATTTCTGCTGGAATGCTGCCAGTCAACAGGTTGTTGCTTAAGTACAATTCCCACAAATTAGACAAACCACCTAATTCTGCTGGAATACTCCCAGTCAGTTGGTTGTAGCTTAGGTTCAAAATACCCAGCTTTGATAAATTGCCTAATTCTGATGGAATACTTCCAGTCAACTGGTTGTAATTAAGGTCCAACCACCCTAAATCAGACATATTGCCTAATTCTGCCGGAATGTCCCCAGTTAATAGGTTGTTGCTGAGGAACAAATGATTCAAATTAGATAAACTGCCTAATTCTGCTGGAATGCTCCCAGTTAACTGGTTATTGTTGAGGAATAAATAATCCAAATTTGATAAATCGCCCAATTCTGCCGGAATATTTCCAGTTAATTGGTTGTAACTTAGGTCCAACCATCCTAAATCAGACATACCGCCTAATTCTGCTGGAATGCTCCCCGTCAATTGGTTGTCTTGCAAGTACAAACTCTTCAAATTTGATAACTTGCCTAAGCTCGAAGGAAGGTTGCTAGTTAACAGGTTGTTTTTTAGGTCCAATTGCCACAAATTAGACAGATTGCCCATTTCTGTGGGTATGCTCCCAGTCAGTTGGTTTTGATTTAGTCTCAAATTCTCCAAATTAGACAAATTACCCATTTCTGCTGGAATGCTGCCAGTCAATTCGTTGTCTTGCAAGAGCAAAGTTTTCAAATTAGACAACTTGCCTATGGTTGATGGAATGCTCCCTGTCAATTGGTTGCTGTCTAAGTAAAAACCCAATAAACCAGTCAAATTGCCTATGGTTGAGGGGATGCTGCCAATCAAGGCGTTGTCGTAAAGATCGATGGAAACCACCCTACTATTAACCGCAACACCATACCAAGTCGAAACCGATGTGCTTTCTAACCAATTGCTGTTATCCCACCAACCGGCACCATTGGTTGAGCCATAAAGATCTACCAAGGCTTCACATTCAATTTTTGAAACATCGGTAACACTTGCACAATCAAAGCTTTTCACCTGAGCCTGAGTTTTTGCAATAATCTCTGGGGTTGGTGGAGTGAATTCCGGGCGTTCGCCGATTTCGGAATGGTTTTGGTAGCGTTCTGCCAATTCCGGGGGTATGTTTTCGAATCTAGCTTGGTTTTCATTCGGTTCTGATTGAGCCTGAGCAGGAAGGGCGAAAGCATGTAGAGCCAGAGAGAGTATAAGTATGGAAAGCATAATGCGGGAAAGATGTGATTTCAAGAAAGTCCTCCTTGGATAAAACCCAATTTGTGTAATGATTCGATTTTAATGGCAACTCAATATTTCCTCAAGGTGGGTTTTAGCAGTGGTGTTATTTCCCATCGTAGAGTTATCGAAAAATCTTATCAGAAGCAGGAAAAAGGTTGCCAGGCTTCTCCATTCAGAAAGACGGACACCTTTTGGAGAAAGTATCATAAAATGATGGAGCTGACAGATTCTCTGAAGAATTAGAACCCTTCAGGGGTGACATTATCGCTGGTTGATAAGAGGGGAAAATGGGAGATCTTGTGCGGATCAGCACACTCTAAAGTTGTTTTTGTTTGAGGCAATGCGTCGATTTGGAGTATACTTATGGAATCTGGTGAATCCAGGGAATGTTGGTGGCTAAGAGTCAATGAAGCTCTACACACTATTGACACAACACTTGAATTGTCTTATACTGATACATTGCGCTTAAAAATGTATTGAACGCGTGGATTGCATACATGCCCCACGCTTTTATCACGTTAGGAGATATGAATGCCAGAACTGATGACACCCAAAAATTATGCAAGAATTCCCGTTGGGCTCAAGTTACCTAATCTCATCGAAACCCAAATCGAATCCTTCCAACGCTTGAAGGATGAGGGTTTGGGTAGTTTATTCAACGAAATCTCTCCCATTGTTTCTTATGGCGGGGACCTGCGTTTGCACTTCCCCAGCGATAGCGAAACGTCTAAACAATTTAATTTATCTTATTGGTTCGAGGAACCTAAAAACAGTATTGAGGAATGTCTTGAACGTGATTTGACCTATTCCCGGCCACTTTACATTTCTGTCCTTCTCGATGGGGGTGAGTCCGCCAATAAAATGAAGCACGATCTCTTTTTGGGCGATTTCCCCGAGATGACGCCCAAAGGCACTTTCATTATTAATGGAAGTGAGCGGGTGGTTGTTTCTCAATTGATTCGTTCTCCAGGTGTTTATTTTGAAGCTGAATTAGACCGGACCAGTGGCAGGATGATGTCTACCGCTAAGTTGATACCTGACCGCGGTGCCTGGATGGAGTTTGAGACCCGAAAGAATGATTTCATTATTTTGAAATTCAATCGGAAACGCACTGTGCCGATTACAGTCTTTTTGCGCGCTTTGGCAGCATTGAATGACGAGAAATTCAAAGTCGAACCATTAGTAACAGGCAGCGACGAGGAAATTCTGGCACTTTTTGCAGATGTTGACACGAATCATGAACATCTCTATATTCAAAACTCCCTTGATCAGGAGCCAGAATATGATTTGACTAATTACACCATTGCTGAAGCGGCTTTGATTGAATTTTACAAACGTTTACGTCCGGGTGAACCTCCTCAGTTGGATAATGCCCGTAATTATGTTAAAGAGCAAATCTTTGATTCACGCCATTATGACCTTGAAAGAGTCGGTCGCTATAAACTGAACCAGAAACTGGATTTGGAAGATAAAGTCTCGCTTGACCATCGCACGGTTACCGCTTACGACATTATTCGCATTATCCGGCACATGATTCGGATTAATAACAGCGAAATTCCCGCTGATGACATTGATCACCTTGGCAATCGTCGCCTAAAGACGGTTGGCGAGTTAATCCAAAATAAACTGCGCGTTGGTTTGCGCCGGATGGAGCGGGTTATCAAAGAGCGTATGTCGATTCGCGATCAGGGAGCGAGCGCTTCGCCGGTTAGCTTGGTGAATATTCGACCGCTGGTTGCTTCTTTGCGGGAGTTTTTCGGTTCGAGTCAGCTCTCTCAATTCATGGAAGAGACCAATCCACTCTCAGAACTGCGACATAAACGAACGGTTTCAGCATTGGGTCCCGGTGGTCTGCGTCGTGAACGCGCCGGTTTTGATGTTCGTGACGTTCACTTTTCTCATTATGGCCGAATTTGCCCGATTGAGACCCCTGAAGGACCAAACATCGGTTTGATTGGTCGTTTGGCAACTTATGCCAGAGTGAATGAATTTGGCTTTATCGAAACACCTTATCGCAAGGTTTACCGTTCGATGAAGGGCGATGATCCTAATTTGGTTAATCACCTCTTGCGCCAAAACATCACTGACCCGCAGAGCGGTGAAGTGGTTTACGAAGCCGAAACCAGGGTTACCCCTGAAATGTTCAAGAAGATTAAATCCTTCAAAATTGAAGAGATTTTGGTTCGTCCCTACGTCAGTGATGAATATGTTTATATGAACGCTGATGCGGAAGATAAATTTGTTATTGCCCAAGCCAATGCGCCGATGAACGAATATAACGAATTCCTGAAACGGAACAGTTGTCGTTTCCATAATCAGTTTGCGATTTACGATTATGAAAATATCGATTACATTGATGTTTCGCCCAACCAGGTGGTTGGTGTTTCTGCCGGTTTGGTCCCATTCCTCGAGCATGACGATGCCTCGCGTGCTTTGATGGGTTCCAACATGCAGACGCAAGCGGTTCCGCTTTTGCGCCCCGAAGTGCCTTTGGTCTCGACCGGTATGGAAGAAGTCGCCGTGGCAGATTCCGGGCAAATTATGGTTGCAGAAAAAGATGCCGAAGTTATTTCGGTAACCGGTGACAGTCTGGTGATGAAAGAATCAGATACCGGAACGCTTAAGTTCCATAAATTGCGCAAATATCAACGTTCTAACCAGAGCACTTGTATTGACCAGCGGCCAGCAGTGGTGAAGGGTCAGCTTGTGCATAAGGGCGATGTGATTGTCGATTCCTCGTCTACACAAGATGGGAAACTGGCGATTGGTCAAAACGTCGTAATTGCCTTCCTCCCTTGGGAAGGATTCAACTTTGAAGATGCTATCCTGATTTCTGAACGTCTGGTGGAAGAAGATCGTTACACTAGCGTGCATATTGAGAAATTTGAAGTGGAAGCACGCGATACCAAATTGGGACCCGAAGAAATCACGCGCGAAATCCCCAATATCGGCGAAGACACCATCCGCGATTTGGACGAAACCGGTATCATACGGGTTGGTGCCGAAGTTGGGCCAAACGATATTTTGGTTGGCAAGATTACCCCGAAAGGCGAAAAGGAACTAACCCCGGAAGAGCGCCTTTTGAGAGCAATTTTTGGCGAAAAATCACGCGATGTCAAAGACACTTCCTTGCGAATGCCTCATGGCGAACGTGGTATCGTGGTTGATGTTAAAGTTTTCACCCGTGAAGAAAACAACGATCTGAGTGCCGGTGTGGATAAGATGGTGCGTGTTTCTGTGGCGCAACGGCGAAAGATCACCGCCGGTGATAAGATGGCCGGTCGTCATGGTAACAAAGGTTGTGTATCGATGGTTCTGCCGGTTGAGGATATGCCCTTCCTTGAGGATGGCACCCCGATTGACATTATTCTGAATCCGCTCGGTATTCCCGGTCGTATGAATATCGGTCAGGTTCTGGAAGCAGAACTTGGCTGGGCAGCCCGCAGCCTCGGTTTCCGGGCAGTTACACCGGTTTTTGACGGTGCCACTGAAGCAGAAATTGAAGCCGAATTGGTTCGTGCCTGGATGATTGACGAAGCCTGGCGAGTTACCGCTGAAAAAGGTTTTGCCTGGCTGGATGGGATTGAGCATGACCCCGAAATGATTAAAGACGATGACGAAGTTCGTCTGCTTTATTTGGAAGAGCGTTTGAGTGGTCGCGATATCGACATGTTCGAAATTCGCGAAAACAACATTTTGGCTCGCCGGGCGGCTTTGAATCTCTGGTTGGAAGACGAAGGTTTTGACCCCTCCGGTATCACATCCTTCCCTGAAGAAAAAGTGAGCGTTGCTGACCGAAAATTCCGCGATGATAACGCCGTCAGAGCTTGTTTGGTGCTTTGGGCAAAGAAGCACGGCTACGAAATTGAGCGCGACCTTGAACGCGTGGCGATGGAAAGCAAAGCCAAAGAAATCATGTTTGAAACCAGCAATCCCATTCCGACACTGGGCAAGCAAATAGTTCGCGATGGCCGCACGGGATCTTTGTATGATCAACCGGTTACGATTGGCGTGATGACCATGCTCAAACTGCATCACCTGGTTGAAGATAAGGTCCATGCCCGCTCCACCGGCCCATACAGTTTGGTTACTCAACAGCCTCTGGGCGGTAAGGCTCAATTTGGCGGCCAGCGCTTTGGTGAAATGGAAGTTTGGGCATTGGAAGCTTATGGTGCCGCTTATACTTTGCAAGAAATGCTGACTGTGAAATCTGATGATGTCGTCGGCAGAAATGCCACCTACGAGCACATTGTTCAGGATAAACCGATTGAAGCGCCCGGAATTCCGGCGGCTTTCCAGGTTTTGGTTAAAGAATTGCAGTCGCTTAGCCTGGCAATTGAGGCGATTATGGATGACGGCGAAGTTGTCACATTTGGCAAAGATCAAGAGCGAACGCGTCGCCAGCGCATCCCAACCGGCTTGATGGATCAGGGCGCCGACGTCTTTAGCCAGCTTAACATGGGCGAGAAGAAGTTTTAGGTGTTACAAGAGGTGAAACTAACGCTTGACGTAATGATGAAAGGCGTGTTAGAATAATCCCTCGTTCCTGACAGGGAGGTTTTTATCTGTCTGTCAGATTATATAGGCTAAAAGAGCCATCCGTAATATTGATGGCTTTGTTTATTGAATAATAAATTAGAAAGATTATTAGGTAGTACGGAGGCAAGGTGCCAACAATTAACCAATTGGTTCGAAAAGGTCGAAAGACAAAAAGTCAAAAAAGCAAATCGCCAGCTTTGCAATATACTTTGAATTCGGAGAAACAACGCCGAACT
>Ga0265295_1002596_pt1 | contig 28106 bp, 19 predicted proteins | sample Munlansysbiofilm_FD_192503 | JGI IMG/M metagenome (GOLD analysis project Ga0265295, IMG submission 192503) | Leachate microbial communities from a municipal landfill in Southern Ontario, Canada - Methane capture system biofilm | ecosystem: Engineered > Solid waste > Landfill > Unclassified ... | reverse complement strand
ATTGGGCACCAACTTGAATCACATATTTAATAGCGCCACAATATAATAAGCCAATTTCTTGTCAAGCTTTTTCTTGCATATTTTTTAATTATTTCATGGGGTATTGTGGAGCTTTGTCAACAGTCTGAAATATCAATACGGTATCAATACGGAATCATTACGGATGAAATCCGTATTGATTCCGTATTGATACCGTATTGATATTGGGGACGACGTGGGTTTTTGCCAGCGGAGTCAGGGCTTTTTTTGGGCCACAATGATGATCCCGGTGCCGGTTTTGTTATTGCCTTTGAGGTCCAGGCGCATCAGGATCTCCGCCAAGGGATAGATCAAAAGGTAATACAGTGGCAGGAGCGGCAGGAAGAGCTTGCTTTTGGCGATCAGGATGAGCGGATGCTTCATCAGCAGGCGCCAGGACAGGCTGCCCCAAGCGCCGTAGCTGTATTTGCTTTCCAGGATGGCGAAGCCGCTGGCGCGCAGTTTATCCTCCAGTTCGGCCTTGTTGTAGCCGGGGCGGACGTGCTCAGAGGTGAATTTGGCCGCCTCATCGGTATCCGAGGGTGTGGAGATGATCAGGATCCCGCCTGCCGCCATCGCGCTGTGGAAATTGCGCAGCACGGCCAGGTCGTCCGGAATGTGTTCCAGGATGTCGATCGCGGTAACCAGATCATAGGAATTGCGCGGCGTGAAGGTCTGCAGGTCGGCCTGCTGCCAGGAGAAACGGCCGGGAAAGCGCTGTTTGGCGTAGCGGGCAAAATCCTCCAGGTAATCGCGCTTGAGATCGCTGGCAAAGACTTTGGCGGTGGGATAGTGCTTCAGCACATGCCAGGAATACTGGCAGAAACCTGCTCCGGCGTCGTAGTGGCGAAACCCTCGCGCGGAGGGAAAGTGCTGGCTTAGGGCGCGTTTCACGTGGCGTTGCCGCAGCAGCAGCAGGTCCAGGGCGCGGTAGAAAAGCGCGCGGGCGGCAGGCCAAATCCTGATCACACGGGCGGCGCGGTCTTTGAGCGGATCGTATTCCATCGGTTTCTCCTTGAGCTTGCGGATCCATTTCCCCCGGCAGGGGTCATGATCATAAAAAAATCATTGACGATTTTTGGGTAGCCAGAATTACGTCAATAGAAAAGAGATTATGATCGTCAAGAATATAGATCCCATCAAGCGCATCAATCTCCATCTGCACACCAACGTTTCAGATGGATTGCTCAGTCCTGCGCAGCTGGTCAGTCGTGCTCGGCAAATCGGACTGGACCTGATCTCCATTACGGATCACGATACCGGAGACGCCTACCGGATGCTTCCGGAAGACGTTGCGCCGCTGCGGATCCTGCCTGGGATGGAGATCAGCTCTGATCATGAAGGCTCCGACGTCCACATCCTCGCCCTGGGGGTAAATCTGGAATCCCCCTCGCTGGTGGAGATGATGGAAATGTATCTGATCGGCCGGCGGGAACGGGCCATCCGGATGATCGACAAACTGGCCGACCTGGGCTTGGAACTCACCCTGGATGAAGTGGTGGCCGTGGCCGGCAGCCGCGAACTGATCGTGCGACCGCACATCGCGCAGATCCTGGTTGACCGCGGCTATGTGCACTCCAAAAACGAAGCTTTCGACAAATATATCGGCAACGACAAACCCGCCTATTCGCCCAAGCCGGAATTTTCCGTTCCAGACGCCATCAGGGTGATCCACGAGGCGCAAGGCTTCGCGCTGATCGCCCATCCGGGCAAGCTGGAAAAGGAAAGCTACATCGAGGAATTCATCGCCATGGGCATCGATGGCCTTGAGGTTTGGCATCCGGACCATTATCAGTATCAGATCCAGGCCTACAAAGAGATCTGCCAGAACAACGGGCTCTACATGACCGCCGGCAGCGATTTCCACGGCGACAAGGACCGCCACAACCTCTTCGACGCCGCCCCGGCCGACAGCGTGATCCTGGAAAGCGTGAACCGCCTCTGGAGAGAGTATCAGTGCCGCGTGAGCTGAATTTCGACTTAGTGCGGGGGCGCATGCCCGTGCGCTACCGGATGCCTGTGGTGAAAAGGGTTTTGGGCATTGTGGCCCACAGCCTGATCTCCGGCTATTGCATCTTCGTGCTGTTCTTTGTGATCCGTAACACCAGCCCCTTTCTGATGAAATTTGTGCCCCTGCTGGTGCTGTTCGTTTCGCTGGACGCGCTCTTCAAGCATTTCACCACGCTTAACTCCGTGATCTTCACCCCCGAATGCCTCTGGTTCCGCTATCTGCTGCTGCCCTCCGTGCCCATCGAATACGACAGGATCAGCAGCATGGAGCTGCGCAAGGTGATCACCTACTACATGTTTCTGGAATTCACCGACCGCCGTGGGAAACCGCGCGTCCTGAAAAGCCCCGCCTCCTTTCCCAAGATGCTGGAGATCATGTACAACATCGCGGACCTGGCCCCTCAGGCAAGGCTGAACGATGAACTGGACAAGATGGTGGGCGTGATCCGCAGAGTGAAGGAAAGACAGGGCCAGGACGGGCAATGAACTTTGATTTTGACCGGCTGACCGACCGGCGTGGCAGCGGCTGCTTCAAATATGACGCCCTTGCCATGATCTACGGGCGCGACGACCTGATCTCACTCTGGGTGGCGGACATGGATTTTCCCGTGGCCCCGGCCATCAGGGAGGCCCTGCAAAAACGGCTCGATCACGGCGTCTTTGGCTACAACCTGCGTCTGCCAGTGTTTTACGACACCGTTCTGAACTGGGCGGAAAATCGGTATGGACTTAAGGCTGACCGCAACTGGCTGCTGTCCTCGCCAGGGGTGATGCCCGCGGTGAGCCTGGCGGTTTCGGTGCTTTCTCAGCCCGGAGACGGAGTGCTGATCCAGACCCCGGTTTACCGGCCTTTCCACAACGCGGTTCTGGACCAGGGCCGCGTCCTGCTCACTTCGCCGCTGCTGCTGCAGGGCGGACGCTATGAGATCGATTTCGACGACTTTGAACGCAAACTCCAAAGCGCCAAGCTGTTCATCCTCTGCAGTCCCCACAACCCCGTGGGCAGGCTCTGGAGCGAGGCGGAGCTGCGCCAAATGGGTCAGCTTTGCCAGCGCCACGATGTGAAAGTGATCAGCGACGAGATCCACGCCGATCTGGCCTATGATGGCGTCAAAGCTTATTCCCTGGCGGCTTTGGATGATTTCGCGGACATCACCCTCTGCTGCCTCTCGCCGGCCAAATCCTTCAATCTGGCCGGACTCGCCAGCGCGGTGGTGTTGGTGAAAAATCCCTCACTGCGCCAGCCTTTGGCCACCGCCATCGAAAAATATCATCTCTACATGGGCAACAGCTTTGGAATCGAGGCCACCATCGCCGCCTACCGGGATTCCGACGCCTGGCTGCAGGAGCTTCTGGCCTATCTGCAAGGCAACCTCGACTTCCTGCTGGAGGCTTTCGCGCGGGAACTTCCCCAGTTGCGGATGCTCAAACCGGAGGCCAGCTATCTGGCCTGGATCGATTTTCGCGCCCTGGGCCTCTCCGATCAGGCGATCGCCGAGCTGTTGGTAAACAAAGCCAGGCTGGCCCTCGATCCCGGACTGAAATTCGGAGACGATGGCGCGGGCTTCCAGAGGCTGAATTTCGGCTGCCCGCGCGCGGTCCTGACCGAAGCCCTTACCCGTCTCAAACACGCCATCAACGAGGTTTAAACCATGCAAGACGCCATCACCGCCCTCTATCAGGCCAAGCCGGAGGCATACACTCCCGCGGACAGAGACCTCTTCACGGCCTTCATCCAAGCCCTGAACGAAGGCCGGATCAGGGCTTGCGAGCCCTCTTTGCAAGGCTGGAAAGTGAATCAGTGGATCAAGATGGGCATTCTCACCGGTTTCCGGATGGGGACGCTCGCGGAAATGCCCTGGAGTGCCGGCAAGAGTTTTTTTGACAAGGACACCCTGCCGGAGAAGGTTTTCACGCTCGCGGACAAGGTGCGGATCGTGCCCGGAGGCAGTTCCGCGCGCAGCGGCTGCTATGTGGCCCCCGGGGTGACAGTGATGCCGCCTGCCTTCATCAATATCGGAGCCTACGTGGACAGCGGCACTTTGGTGGATTCCCATGCCCTCGTGGGTTCCTGCGCCCAGATCGGAAAAAACGTCCACCTCTCCGCCGGCGCCATGATCGGCGGGGTGCTGGAGCCCATAGGTTCCCGCCCCGTGGTGATCGAGGATGACGCCTTCATCGGCGGCAACACCGGCATCTACGAAGGCATTTTGGTCCAAAAACGGGCTGTGATCGCCTCCGGGACCGTGATCACGGCTTCCACGCCCATCTGGGATTCCGTGCGCTCGGAGTTCCTCCAGCGCGATCCCGGCGGTTCTTTCACCGTGCCGGAAGGTGCCGTGGTGGTACCCGGCAGCCGGCAGATGAAGAACTATCCAAGCTTTCAGGTCTATTGCCCCGTGATCGTTAAATACCGCGATGCCAAGACCGACAACGCCGTGCAGCTCGAGCAGGACCTGCGTGCCGTCTTTGACTGAGGCCCGGCGCCTGCGGGGCATCGAACTTTCCCTCATTCGCCGGATCATGCAGGCCGCGCCGCCCGGCGCCATCAACCTGGCTTTGGGCGAGCTCGGCTTTCCCCTGCCTTCATCCCTGCGGAGCAAAGCGCTGGAACTGCTGCAGACGGAAACCCCGGTTTACACCCCCAACGCCGGAATTCCTGAACTCAGGGAAGCTGTCGCCAAACTCCATCCCGGCTGCGCTTCATCCTCCGTCTGCGTTTGCAACGGAGTGGAGGAAGCCCTGTTCGTGAGCATGCTGGCGCTGCTCGATCCCGGCGACAGCGTGGCCATTCCGGATCCGGATTATCCCGCCTATTCGGCAATCGCCAAGATGCTGGATTGCAGTGTTATACGTTTACCTTTTGAAAGTGATCTCTCAAGTGTGGATTGGAAACTCTGGGACAGGCTGTTAACTACAGAAGTAAAAGCCCTGGTTTTCAGCCACCCCTCCAATCCCGCGGGCCACATCTTCACGGAGGCGGAGGCGGACCGCCTGGCCGGGCTCTGCTCGGAGCGCGGTATCACTTTGATCGTGGACGGGATCTATGACCGCCTTGTTTTCGCAGGTAAGGTGCCGGAATTCTCTGGACGCTTATCTAATCTGTTTTTGCTGGGCGGCCTCTCCAAATCGCACTGCCTCAGCGGCTGGAGGATAGGCTGGATTGTGGCGCCGCCGGAACTGGCGGAGGCCGTGGTGAAGACCCGGCAATACGTATCCACCTGCAGCAACTGGCTTTCCCAGCATCTGGCGGTGTACGCGCTGGCGGAAGAGGGATTGGCGGCCTCCCAGGATGTACTGGAGCAGTTGAAAAGCTGCCGCGAACTTGCCTTGAACAGGCTGAAACCCTGGCGGAAAGAAGTTTTGGCGCCCGCGGCCGGACCCTATCTGATGCTGCGCACGCGGGGCGATGACCTGCAGATCTGTGAGGACCTGGCTGCCCAAGGCGTGATCTGCGTTCCCGGACGGGCCTTCGGCAAGCGGGCCAGGGGCTGGATCCGGCTCAACATCGCCGTGGCCCCCAACAAGCTGGAATCAGCGCTGGAGCTTGTGATCAATGAACTATATCTTCACTAACGGCCGCCTGGTAACCTGCGAGACTCCCGGCGCGATGCTCAACTCCTCGCTGCTGGTGGCGCGAGGCAGGATCGCTGCGATCGGCAGCCTGGACGACTGCAAGCACGGTTCCCCGGAGCCTTTCGAGCTAATCGATTTGCGCGGTAACCTGTTGTTGCCGGCCTTTACGGATACCCACACGCATTTCACAGAATACGCCAAAAACCGGGCCCAGATCGATCTGGCCGGTTGCTCCAGCGTCGCTGGGATTCGTCAGCGTCTGGAAACTTACCGGCGGACCAACCCGGAACTGCCACGCTGGATCCTGGGTGGCGGCTGGGACAAAAACAGCCTGGACGAGCCCCAGGCCCTGAACCATAAACTACTGGACGAATTCTTCCCCCATACCCCCACCGCTCTCTATAGCAAGGATTACCACAGCCGCTGGTGCAATACCGCGGCTCTGAAAGCCGCGGGGATATCGTCTGCCAGTCCGGACCCCGCCGGCGGCCGGATCCACATGGACTCTGCCGGTCATCCGACCGGGATCCTGGTGGAAACTGCCTCTGAACATCTGGAGAAGTTCATTGTCCCGCTCTCGGACGAGCAAACCCTCCGCTGTCTTGAACAGGCTGCCCGCGAGATCCACAAGCTTGGCCTGGTGAGCGTTCACAGCATGGAAGTGCCCGCCGGGGCGAGGGTCCTGGAGGAGTTTTGCTCCCAAAGCCGGTTGCTGAGGGTTTGCCGCCATTTTTATCTGGAGGAGTTTGCCACCCTGCGGGATTCCGGCCTCCGCACCGGCAGCGGCGACCACTGGTATCGCCTGGGCGGCTTGAAGCTTTTTGCCGATGGTTCGCTGGGTTCGCAAACCGGTGCCATTTTTGGCGAAAATCCCCAATCCGCCGGCAATCGCGGCATTCTGCGCCACAGCGGAGAAGAGATCCATGCTTTGGCCAAACAAGCCGCGGAACACGGTTTTACCTGCCTGGTGCACGCCATTGGCGACCGCGCGGTGTTCACGGTGATCCAGGCCCTGCTGCGCTTGCAACGCAGCGGACTGAAAGCTCCCAGCCCTTTCAGGATCGAGCATGTGCAGGCCATCCGGCCTGAAGACATCCCCCTGCTGAAGGAATGTGGGGCTTACTGCGCCCTTCAGCCCGTGCATCTGGCCAACGACGTGGACATGATCGAAGCTCACTGGCGCCAGATCAGGCACGAGGCTTACAGCTTCCGGTCCATCCTCTCTGCCGGCATACCGGTGGGTTTCGGTTCGGACGCCCCCATCGAGACGATCAATCCCTTCGCGGGCATCTACAGCGCCGTGGAGCGGAGGAAGAACCTGGATCCGCGTGAACCGGCCTGGCTACCTGAGCAGCGCATCAGCGTGCCTGAAGCCCTTCACGCCTACACTCTGGGCGCGGCGCGGGTTTCCGGCGCGGAGTCCTGGAGCGGCTCCCTCACCCCGGGCAAGGTGGCGGACCTGATCGTCCTCAAGGATTTTACCGCCCTGCCTCCGGAATACTGGCTCGAGGCATCGTCGCTGCTCACAATGCTGGACGGGCAAATCGTCTTCAGAGATCAAATTTAAAAAATACATGCAAGGAGTCAATCATGGCTAAGTTAGGATTCGATTTCCCGGCGGTGCCCCGCAGGACATTCCTCTACGAACTGGAGGAAAGCTGGTATCTGCCCCTGCTGGCCCAGAAAAAGGGCCTGCCCCTCCAGGAGATCAAACGCAGCAATTTTGGCGAATACGACATGGCGGTGAACTACCTCACTTCCGTTTTGGATGAGGCTGCCGCCATCAACACCCTGGCCATCTACAACATCGACCACATGGCCCAGATCCGTTTCACCGGCAAGGACGCCCCCACCTTGCTGGATCGCGCCCTGGCGGGCCGCATGAGCGAAATGAAGGTGGGAGCCTGCAAATACACTCTCCTGCTGAACGAACAGGGCGGCGTGCAGGACGACATGATCCTCATGCGCCTCTCCGATACGGAATTCATTGCCGTGATCAATGCCGGGCACGACATCACCGATCACGTGAACGGACAGGAACTGATCGCGGACATCGACCGCATCATGGCCTGCAAAATGGATGGGGAAGAGGTGGAGGCCACCGATATCTCGGACCAACTGGTGAAGGTGGACATCCAGGGCCCGCTCTCCTACAAGCTGATAAAGCAGATCTACGGCGTGGAAGTACTCAAAAACCGCCTGCAGCCGGAAAAGAACATGAACTACTTCACTTTCAATGAATTTGAGCGCGACGGCGCCAGCTACCTGATCAGCCGCACCGGCTACACCAACCGCTGGGGCTGGGAACTCTATTTGCCCGTGGCCAAAGCCGCGGAGGACTTCAAAAAGATCGTCAGCCTCGCCCTCGACCTTGGCGGCATGCTGGTCGGTTTGGGTGGGCGCGACGAAAACCGCATTTCCGCCGGGCCCTTCGGCCTGCCTCTGATGGGCAGTGAATACGATCCCCGGCACAATCCCATCCACGCTCCGCTCTTCGACGCCGCGGTGGATATGGGCAAGCCGGACTTTGTGGGCAAAGCCGCCCTGGAAAAGGGTTTCACCGCCGATCCCCGCAAGGCCCTGGTCCTCTTCGTGTCCGAAGGCATCGCCACCCACCGCCGCGTTTACCAGAACGGGACCTGCCTCGGCACGGTAACCTCCAGCATCAACTCCCCCAATCTTTCGCTGGAACAGCGTTTGGCTCTCGGCTCTCAACGCCGCAACGTGAACGCCGAGGACGGCAACGCGGCCATTGGACTGGCCTGGCTTTACGCCGATCCCTTCCAGAAGGACGCGGACGGCAGATACATCTCTCACGAGAACGACCGTCCCATCCGCATCCCGGTGCAGCTCTTCCGCGTGGATGAAGCAGGAAACACCGTTGGATCGCCTCTCGCGGCTTACCTGACCCAGGAGGGGGTGTCTCCAGCCACCGCGCCCAAACCGCTGAAAAACATAGAGAACCTCTAAAGCGTAACAACTCAACAACTGACCTGCCTGAGATCCTCCCCCGGTTTCAGGCCGGTTTTTTTGTGCGCAGGATTTTTGGCTGAGCAGGTATTATCTGTAGAATCATCCATTCCCCAAGGAGGAAGACATGAAACCGAGACTTTTATTGATCGCCTGCCTGGCCCTGATGACCGGGCTGCTCAGTGCCCAGAACATCTTCGGCGCTTTCCAGATCTACACCGAACCTGTGGGCGCTTCGATCACACTGTATGGTACCAATCAATATCTGGGATCCACCCCCAGCCAGGCCATCCCCATCACCATGGACCAATACATGACCTACAATTGGGGCGTTCCCGGCCGGGTGTTCGACCTCGTGATCTCCAAACCGGGCTACATCCCCATGCGGCAGCAGATCTTCGTACCCTACAACGCCCGGCATCAAAGGGATGCCCTGCGCCATCCCACCGTCTTCCATTTCAACCTCCAGCGGCAACCAATGCAGCCTCATCCACATTGGCCAAACTGGAATCCCAGCACCTACTATTACTATGTTGACCCCTGGCCCGGAACCGGGTACGGCCACGGTTGGAACGGTCCCGGACACGGTAACAATCACGGTGGCCCCGGCCACGGACCAGGACATGGCAACAACCAGGGCGGCCCCGGCCAAGGTAATAACCAGGGCGGCCACGGCGGCGGCCACGGTCACAACGATGACGGACCGGGCCACAACCCTCCTTCCGGCGGACACGCCGGACATCCCAGACCCTGAGTGAAGCTCTCTGCTGCTCACACAACCTCCCTCAACAGCCACCCCCATCTCCCGGGGGTGGCTTTTTGGGCTCAGGATCAAATGATGGTGGCGCAGGATTCCGATCCTGCGGGTGAATTTATTGAGCAGGCTGCAAACCATTAAAAGCTCTTTGTTGGCGCAGTCAGGAATGGAACGCAAGTTTGGCCTGAATGTTGCATCACATTTATAAGGGTGATGGTGTCATCGCCTCCGGGTGAGGTTCAGGCCTCTCCGGTCCCAACCTGGGAAGTGTTCGGGGGTTCCGCCCTTCGGTTTACGCGGATGTGGACCCGATTTATTTTGCAGGATTTGGGATCAGCCTTGTATAAACTATAGAATAACTACTCCCAAGGGAGGAAAAATGAAAACCAAGATATTGCTCGCCGTCTGCCTGCTCCTCAGTGCGGGCCTGCTGAGCGCCTACGACCTGTTTGGCGCTTTCCAGATCAAAACCTCGCCCAGGGGCGCGGACGTGAACCTTTCCGAGATCGACCTCTATCTGTGTTCGACGCCCAGTCCCGTCTATCCGGTCTTCATGGATGATTACATGGAACTGCGGGAAGGCATACCCGGTCGCGTGATCAGGGTGATCATCACCAAGGAAGGGTACGTTCCCATTGAGAAGAACCTGTTCGTGCCTTTTCTCTACACGGACCAGAGGATGGCCCTGGATTATCCCACGGTCTTCAATTTCCGGCTTACCCGCGATAGAAGCGGCAGCTACGTAAGCATCTGCAACTATTATGCCTATAACTATTACCGGCCCCGCCCCGTGTACTATACCTACTACCCTGGCTACTACTGGTATCCACCCCCTCCTGGCGGCTACCTTCCTCATCCCCCCGGCTGGAATCCTCCCGGTCCCCCTCCCGGTGGCAATCATCCAGGACATCCTGGCAGCCACGGCGGCGGTGGGGCCAACCCTCCCGGCGGTGGTGGCGGTAATCCCGGCAGCCACGGGGGTGGCGGCAGTCACGGCTCCGATCCTGGGATCACTCCTCCCGGCGGCGGTGGACACGGCTCCAATCCCGGCGGCGGTGGCTACACACCTCCCAGCGGCGGCTACGGCAGCGGCGGCAGCTACACCCCCCCGAGTAATCCCTCGAACCAGAAACCCCGGCCGAACAACAACCCCGGTGGGGGCAGTGTAGTGGAAAAACAGAAACCAATTTATGTTCCCAGCGGCGGAAACGGCGGCACGGTGGAGAAAACCAAACCCAATAATACTCCCAGCGGTGGAAACAGCGGCACGGTTGAAAAAGTCAAGCCCAACGGCAAGGAGAAGCCAGGCAAGGAAGAAAAGCAAGAACAACCCCTGGATGTCTTGCGCCAGGCCACAGGACGCGACAGGAAGTAAGCCAATAACAGACCCAGATAATAGCGCAGAGCGGCCCACCCGGCCGCTCTGTTGCGTTTGGCCGTTGCAGTGTTTTGGCTTTGCTTCAGTTTCAAAAGGATTATGATTGCTCTCAGCGAGTTATGCCGGCTTCGCTGATACATTCTCTCCCTCGATTGTGGATGCCCCGCTGATCTTCAAGCCATGACCAGGCGATGCCCAAGGTTGGGCATGAACCGGACTTCAGCAACGCGGGGGAGGGCAGAACAGCATCGGGGGGACCTCGCAGAGGAGGCAAGTTGTCCTCACAGCGCGGCTGAGCTCCAGGTTTTGCCGGAGCAGACGATTGTAGGACAAGGTCAGGAGCAGCTTATTTGAAGGCTTCCATGCCGCTGAAGTCGCGCCCGGGATCGAAGCTTTTCAGCACCCTGAGGTCATCCTGGGTTAGTTCATCCAGGCAGATCCGGGCCAACAGTTCAGCGAGGCCGGGTCCCAGCATGAAACCTTGGCCGCACATGCCCACGGCGTTCACGAAATTGGCGCCGGCTTTGCCCACGATGGGAAAGCCGTCTGGGGTCATGGGATACTGTCCGCGCCAGGTACGGCGCACTTTCAGATGCCTGAGGCGGGGATAAACCTCCAGCATGCGTTTGCTGCAAAGGGGCAGGAACTGCGAGGTGCTGCGGTTGTCGATGCCCAGGATGGGCGGATCGGGCGTGACGCAGAATACCACCTGGCCTTCGTGGTTTTGGTAGAAATAAAAGTTGGCGGAGCCGGGCCGCTTGCGCATGTCCACCACCATGGGACCCATGAAGGGGGCGACGGGTTCGGTGATCCCGGCCTCGTGGTTGTCCGGATGCACAGGCAGGTCGGTTCCGGCCATGGCACCGATTTCACGGGCGTGATTGCCCGCGGCGTTGATCACCGTCCCGGCCAGGTAGGAAGCTTTGTCGGTGTGCACCGTGTTGATGCGGTCGCCGGACATTTCAAAGCCCAGCACCTGTTCGCGGAAGCGGAAATCGACTCCGGCCCGGAGGGCGTGGAAATAGTAGGCGGAGCCTAGCAGCAGGGGCGAACAGCTGCCGTCTTCAGGTGAATAGGTGGAGCCTCGCAAGCCATCCATGTTGATGCCGGGTACCAATTCGTTGTATTCCTGAGGGCTGATCCAGCGGATGTTCAGGCCAAAACCCAGCTGGACCCGCATCAGGTCCTTGAGCGTTTTTTCGTCTTCGGCAGTGTAAGCCGGGTAGCTGTAGCCGTTGCTCATCCAGCCTATGTCGTCGCCGAATCGCTCCTGCCAGGAGCTCATGATCTGGATGGAGCGCTGGCAGACGCTGATCTTGCCAAAATCGCTGTGGGTGGCCCGCACCCCGCCTATGGCTTTTTTGTTGTTGGCTTGGCTGGGCGCGCTTTCGGCTTCCAGCACCAGCACCTTCCGGCCCCTGGAGGCAAGTTCCAGAGCGGCGGGAACGCCCACCGATCCGGCCCCGACGATCACAATGTCGTAAGTTCTATTCATCACAGTCTCCACCAGGGAACTTATCCAGCGGAACTTCCACGAACACAGGCCGCTTGGTGTTTGGCACCACATCCTCCACGGGGACGCCCTCTTCACGCAGGACGCCCCGGATCAGGGTTTCGCAGGTTTTAGCGCCGCAGGGGCCCATGCCGGCGCGGGTGATGGCCTTGATCTGGTTGAGATTGGTGATCCCGCTTTGGATGAGCTTGCGCACCTCGCCCACGCTCACCCTTTCGCAGAGGCAGATCATGGAAGCGTCGGCCAGTTTGGCCGGGATCACAGGCTGGGAAAGGGGTTGGCTGACTTCGGCGGCCTGGACCCGGAAGGAGGCGATGCGTTTGGCGATGGCCTTCGGGACCCTTACCTTGATCAGTTGGGTGTGGCGTTGGGGCAGGTCCAGCACGGCGCTCACGGGATACTCACCCAGGGGTTCGCCGTCGATGTCCACCACTTGGATGAGTTCGCCGGTCTGCCGGGGTAGGTTGAAAACTTCGTAGGGAATGGTGACGGTGGGGTTCTGGGCATCCTGGCGGAAATCCACCAGGGTGATGGCCAGGCCTGGGCAGATGAGCAGGCATTTGTTGCAGCCAATGCAGGAGCCGTCGTAGAGCGGTACGGCCAGCAAACCGCCATCCTCGGTGCGGATGGAATTGGTGGGGCAGACCGTGGTGCAGGGGTTGCAGGGGATCTCCTGGAGACAGTGGATCACGGGGAAAACGCCGCTTTCCGGCAGGCCCTGCTGGTATCCCTTGATCTGGCCAGGATGGGATTTGAGCACCTCAGCTTTGGCATACCAGTCCGTGGGAACGGGTCCGATCTCTTCGTGGCCGCAGTCTTTGGCGATGGTGAGCCCGGCGATCTTGCCGTTGAACATGGCGGAGGAGGCTTCGGCGATCTCCAAAGCGTCACCGGCAGCATAAACCGGGATGCCGGCTTCCATGGCTTCCTGGGTGAATTCGGAGAGTGAATCGAGGCCCACGGCGATCAGGATGGTGTCGCAGGAAAAACTTTTCTCGCTGCCGGGCCGCACTTGGAACTTTTCATCCACCGCGGCGATGGTGACGCTGTCCACGGTCTCATCGCCGTTGGCGCTGAGGATGGTGTGGGAGGTGTAGATCGGCACTCCGAGGCGCTTTAGCTTGTCGGCATGGACTTTGTAGCCGCCGCATTGGGGCATGGCCTCGGCCAGCCCGACCACCTCGATCCCCGCCTGCATGGCGTGATAGCCAGCGATGAGGCCAACGTTGCCGCCGCCGATGATAAAGAGCCGGTCTGTGGGGCGGATGAGGTCCCGGTTCACCAGGGTCTGAAAAGCGCCCGCGCCGTAGATCCGGGCCAGATGGTTGCCGGTGAAACGGAGGAACTTTTCCCTGGCCCCGGCGGCGTTGAGGATCCTTTGGGGGGTGACGATCTTGTACACGCCGTCCTTGAGGATGCCCACCTTTTTATCGCTGAACACGAAGAGGGCGGTGCTGTTCAGCCAGATCTTCACGGAGGGATGGGTAGCCACCTCGGCGGCCAGCAGCTTGCCGATATCGTGTCCGCGCACTCCGGCGTGGCTGTCTTCCTCGCTGCCAAAGAACTTGTGGGTCTGCAGCACCAGTTTGCCGCCCAGGGCGTGTTTGTCGTCGATCACAAGCGTGTCGATGCCATGCTTGCCCAGTTCGATTGCGGCAGCCAGTCCGGAAGGGCCTCCGCCGATGATCAGGACCTCGCAGGCCAGCTGTTCGATGGCCGGACGCCCTGTGACCAGAGGGCTTTCGGGCAGTTCAGGCAAACCCTCGGCCGAACGGACTTCCATGCCCGGGGTGACCATGGTCATGCAGGATTTCACGGCCACGCCGTCCGCGATCACGGTGCATTTGGCGCACTGGCCGTTGGCGCAGAAAATGCCCTGGGCGCTGCCGTCCTTGTGGTGATGGCCAAAAACGCTGATCCCGTTCGCGATGAGGGCGGAGGAGATCATCTCACCCTGTTTGGCGCTTAGGGGTCTGCCGTTGAAAGTGAATAAAACATCCTCCCGCTCCGGGACTGAGAGGATCGGATGCTTGTCTAAGCGATGGTTTTCCATCTAGGGAAAAGCTCCTTGGAGAGATTATTTTTGTTTCAAAAAGTTTCAGAGGCCGTTCGTGTCAAGCAAAAGCTGGTCCCGCTACTCCTGAAGAAGATTTTCGCGGTGCGCCTCACTAGGATTTGCCCGATGAAGGCAGAAAAATGGGGCGGCCTTTGGGACCGCCCCGGAGATTGGGTGGATGAGTTGCCGGGCAGGGATTCCCGACAAGTTTGTTATTTAAGATACATCATTTTACGGGTCTGGTTGAAGGACGGAGTGTTCAACTTGTAGAAATAGATGCCGCTGCCACAGGCTTTGCCGGTGCTGTCGCGACCGTCCCAGCTGAGGTTGTGCACGCCTTCTCCGGCTTGGAAGCTCTTCACCACCTGGCCGGCGACGTTGTAGATGGTTAGGCCGCCGGTTTCGCCGGCTTTGATGCCCACCTCGATGTTGGCGCTGGCCCTGAAGGGGTTCGGGTAGGCGTTGCGCATCGATGTTACTTCAGGCAGCACGGGCGGCACGTTTCCGTTCACGGTAACACTTACGGGACCGTGGAAAGCGCTGCTAGCGTAATCCACCGCTTCCAGCCAGTAGTAGTAGGTGGTGCCGATCACCACATCATTATCGACCACAGTGTAGGCTTGGGTGGTGCTGGTGTTGGTGGCCGGGATCAGGGGATGGTCGATCAGGGTTGCGCCAGACTGCTCATCCGCCGTGCCGCGGTACACGCGGTAACCCACCATCTGGCTTTCAGACTGGGTCTTCCAGCTCAGCTGCACATCGTTCTCAGCCGTAATGGTGGCGGTGAAGCTGCTAAGTTCCACCGGGACGTTGGTTTCTTCGTAAAGGATGATCTCGTCCAGACCCATGTCGCAATCGCCGTAGCCATAGTTGCTGGTGCCCACGAAACGGATGTAAGCCATGGGTGAGCTGAAGTTGGCCAGGGGGATCTCGTTGTTGAACCAGGTGTTGCTGATGCTGAGGTCGTGGCTGTAAAGCGGCTGCCAGGTTGCCATGCCGTCTGTGGATATCTCCACTGCGAGCGGAGTGGCAGAGCCGTTTGCGCCCAGCCAGGCATAATAGCTGAGCACGACGTTGCCGGAACTGAGATCGACGGGCGGGCTCACCAGGCAATAGGGATTGTAGCTGGTGGAAGCCAGATAGACGTAGAGGCGGGCGAAGTATTCGCCGCTGTAGGGAACGTCGGCGCCATGGGAGTCGTCTGTTGTAACCACTTCCCAATTACGGGAAGCGCCGGCACCGGCGGTCAGACTCCAGCCGGTGGGAATGACCCCGGCTTCAAAGCCTTCGAGGCTGGGGAAATCATCGATGGTGGCATCAAAACCCTGTCCTGTAAGAGGGACCCTACGTTCCGCTTTGGCCTTGCCGCCAGTGATGTTGTCAAGGATCAGGATGTCGGCCGCGTAGGCGATTTCTTCGGTTGGAGTGAAGGTAACCACAATTTCCGCGGTATCCCCGTTGCCGAGGGAAATGTCCTCAGCCGGCAGGGTCGGGACAAACTGAGGGGTCGCGAGGTCGATGTCAATATCATCCAAGTCGATAAACAGGGTTCCACCGCCGGTATTGGTGATGGTGAATGTCTGCCCGACCGGCGTGCCCACCTGCACAGTTCCAAAGTCCCAACCGGTGGGATCGATGCTGAAGGCGGGTTCGGTTGGCGCGGGAATCGCTTCAAGGTCCAATGTGAATTCCGCGGATTGAGGGCTGGGCCAAGTGCCGATGATGAGGAAATAGGTGCCAGCCGATAGATAGCCGCTTGACATGTTGGCAACGGTTCCGCTACCAGAAACAGCGGATGCAAGCACCGTGGGCGGATTATCCACATCGGGGCAACTTGCCAGAACATACATGCCTATATAGTTGCCAGTGACTGCGGTGAGTGTTCCCTCCAAGGAGCTTTCCTCAGTCAAAGTAAACTGCAGCACCAAGTCGTCACCACCCAGGTAATAAGATGTGGGTGTAACCCAACCGCTTTCGTAATCATCTCCGTAAAGGGAAGTATCGCCCGTGAAGCCCACCAGAGGCAGGGTTACAGGGTAGGGATTGTCACAGGTTGATCCCGCTGGGCGGGTATAGCCGTTTCCTGTTATCACCACATCGTGGGTGGCCTTTGTCTGGTCATCCGTGATGGTGATGGTCACAGTATAAGCGGCTGCGGCAGCGGGAGTGAACTCCACATCAAAGCTGAAATCTTCGCCAAGTCCCAAAGGATCGGTGTAAGTGATGTTGGTTATCTCGAAATAATCGACGTCTCCGGCAGTTTTCTGGATCGAAACGATACCCAGGTCTCCACCACCTTCATTGGACACGATGAAGGTCTGCGAAGCGGTGGTGCCAACTTCCACGTCCACAAAGTTCCAGGTGAGGGGATCGATGCTGAACTCCGGAACGGAAGGTGCAGCGTCAATATCTACGTCATCAAGGTAAACATAGTAAGCGTAGTTTCCGTAATAATGAAAACCAAGGTAAACCGTGCTGCCGGCATAACTGCTGAGGTCAACGATGGTTTGTTGCCATGCGGTATTGGACAAATTTACAGCGGTCCAGGTGAAGGTCAGGGGATCCGTGCTGGTGGAGATGCCCCATTCTAGGCTTTCCGCAGACGTGTTGTACTTTCTGTGCCAGAAGGAAAGCTGGGCATAGGCGGCGTTCACCGTAACGGCAGGGGAGAAGAGGTACTGGTTGTAATCCGTGCTTGAGCTGTAGGAACTGAAACGGGCGGAATAGGTGCCGCCGTCCGTGTGGTTTTGAGAATTGCTTTGGGTGATGTCATTTCCGGCTTGGACTATTTTTGTCCAACCGTCTGGTAAGAAAGTCCCCTCGAAATCTTCGGTCCAAGGGAAGGTTGTGATCTGCGCAAATGCCAGGCTGATGCCAAAGCACAACAGCATCAATGCAATGATGGTTTGTTTCATAATATTCTCCTTGTATGTTGATGGTGGTGATAGGTTTGAACGCGACGTTGTGATAGACAAATACCCCGCCAGTTGTGGGAACTGGTTTTGAAGCCTGTTGACATCCCAAGGGGCACCAAGCTGGTCATAGTAATCACCTTTCCTTTGGCCTGTTCTCATGAGCCATCATGCGGGCATGACCCTCTCATGTTTCTACAATCCCTCCTGCCTGTATTTTTGTCAAGCCATATTTTGCCTTCTTTGTTGATAATATGAGACTGCGCCACATTAGTTTGTAGTAATCAACATATATCACGTCAAGGCCTTGATAATGAAATAATATGCCCGCTTTAACAGATTCACAAAATGTTGGTTAGGGGAATGGTTCCGGGGGTCAATGTCCTGGGGATCGGGTTTCGAGCTTGATCACCGCGGAGAGAAACGCGCCCGGCCCGGAGCCAGGCTGGAAAGTTCAGGTTTGGGGCATTCAGCCAGAAGGCTCATCAGAAAGCCTGTGGATCGCCTCCCGCCTTATCCCCGCCTCAAGTGCGGCGATCGGGCGGGAGGCAGACGAGGGCTGGATATGAGGGGCTTCGGCTAGAAGTCAGTTCAGAAACAGAGGAAGGGCCGCACCACCCCAGCCCGGATGCGGGTGTGGGGATTCAGCCAGGCGAACTTTTGCGGTGAGAGGACCTGATGCAGGTCTGGGGGCAGGGGCTGGCTGCCAAAGCCTCTCAGGATCAGCACAGCCAGCGGCAAATCCTCGTTGCCTGTGTTGATCACGCCGGGTTCGAAATCCAGCCAGGCGGTGAGTTCGGTGGCATCCATCATGTGGCAAACAACGCCCCGGGCGCCTTTGTCGGCCAGGGTTTTGAGCATGTGGCGGTCTGGTGGGAAGGTCAGGGCCAGGATCCTGCCCTGCACGTCCCTGATATCTTCGGGCGCCGAGTAAACCTGGAATTCGCCGTGGCAGTCCTTGCCAAAGGCGATCTGACCCTCCAGCTTCTTTCCCCGGCAAACCAGTTCCAGTCCCTGGCCCGGCAACACATTCCGCACCACTCCGTTTACGTGGGACAGAAACTCCAGGGGTTGGTGGAGATAGGTGATGGTGAGAGTACCTGTCCCGGTATCGATGTCAGTGATGGTGCCCGTGCCGGGAGCTTTTATCAGCACAGGTGGAGCGCCGTCGGAGGTTTTTTCCAGCCTGCGGCCGAGCATGTCGCCCTGGTAAACGAAGTCACCCCTGGCTTTGGTGAGGTAGCGGGCGGCCTTTTTGGGGCTGAGCAGCAGCTTTTCAGCGTAATTCACCGTGATAGGTTTGCCGGAGTAGTCCTGGATCTCTGAAGCCACGATCATGCCCGTGTTGGCATCGATGTATTCGATCCTGCCGCGCACCGGGGACAGCAGTTTCCTATCGCCCCGGCTGAAGGAGAGGATCTTGAAGCCTTCAGGCAGCACGGCGTAAACCTCGTCCGCTTCGACCTTGTCGCCCGGCCGCACCCTCAGGGATGCCTGGACCAGTTCCGGAGTCAGATCTTTCAAATTGGCCAATCCGGAGATGATATAAAGCCGGGGCGGGTTGAAGCGGTTGACAGCCACCACGTCGTCCGGGCTAACGGTATCTCCCTCCTGGAAATTGATGTCGCCCGCGTAAGGCAGTTCCACCCGCCGCAGCCATTCCCCCTCGACCAGCTGATACTGCTGCCGGGGAGGTTCCTTGATCCCAAAGGCATCGGGCGCTTCCGGATAGATGCCCATCTGCTTTTCCGCCTCGCCCACGCGCTGGGCGGGATCCAGCCGGGTGTCGATCAGCACGGGAAGTTCGGTGGCAAAATGGTTCAGATCCTCTTTGCTGTCCAGCTTGCAGCGTTTGGTGGGGGCGATCTTCAAAGTTTTGGGGCCGGCGGGCAGATAGAGTAAGCTGCCGGCTTTGATCTCGTGGACCTGGCTTCCGTGGCCCGAAGCCACTTCCACCGTCATCAGGGCCTTGTTTTCGCGGGAATTGAAGACGGGGGAGATGTGTACCGCCAGTTTCTCGATACAGGCGCGGGCGAGCAGGGTTTTGGCCATGGCGGGATCAGAGGAACTGAGCACTCCGAGGTGGGGGCTGATGAAATCGCGGTCGATCCAGAGTTCCGTGATGCCCTTGGGCCGCACGGCGTCGGCCAGGATCAGCGCGCACTGGCTGTGGTTCTGGGCGTGGGCGAAGATGCCCCCGGCACCTATCAGTACGTCGATGTCGCTTTCGCGGAAGCTGTGTTTGCTGTCTTCGCGCTGATACTCGAACTGGAGCTCGAATTTCTCCAGGTCATCGCGTTTAAGTTTGTCCAGATAGCCGATCTTTTCGCCGTTGTAATGCATCTGGCGATGCTGTTCTAGGGCCAGGGCCAGCGCTTCGCGGGCGAGGGCATGCTCGATCCGGAATTCCGCCGTGGTGCTGGGATTGGAAGTGGGGTGGAGGCATTTGTTGGCGATGTAATCGCGAATTTCGCGTTCGCTCAGATCCTCCGGCAGCCAGCGTTTCACCCTGTCCAGGCCGGCTTCGCGCAGGACGTTCCAGGCGCTGTAACTCATGCCCAGATTGGCGCTCACAGTACGCTGGAAATGGCCGTTGATGTAGCTGAAAACGTCGGTGGTGGCGCCACCGATGTCGAAGGCGAAAATGTTCTGATCCCCAGCCAGCAGGGCCAGGGCTCTCTGCACACCCAGCGGTGTGGGCATGATGGGCGCCGTTACGGCTGGTTTCACTTCCGCGTAGCCGGGGGCCTGCTCCATCACGTTTTCCATGAAGAGCTTCTGGATCATGTCCTGGGTGGGTTGCAGATTCTCCACTTCCAGGCTGGGCCGCAGATTGGGCAGGATGTGGAGGTCGAAAGCTTGGGAGATCAGCTTCTTCACGATCGGCGCGGCGTCCTGGTTTCCGGCATAGAGCGCGGGGATCTTGCCATGCTGGTCAAATTTGGGGGCGGGATCGGCAATGCGGAGGATCTCAGCCATGCGCAGAACCCCGGAAACCGCGCCACCGTCGGTGCCGCCGCAGAGGAGGATCATGTCTGGATGCAGATTGCGCATGGCCAGCATCTGCTGGGCTGCCTGGCGTTTGTCATCCAGCGCGAAAGTGTCCAGGATCACGCCGCCTGCACCGTAGGCACAGCGTTTGCCGCTGCTGGCGGAATCGAAGAGGGTGAGGCCGATCACCAGGATCTGCAAACCGCCGCCGGCGCTGCTGGTGCTGAAATAGGCCAGGTTATCCGCCCAAGCCAGTTCATTCTCCGCTTGGACCGGTTTTAAAAGCTGGATGCCGCAGCGTTCCTGAAGTTCCCACACCGCGTTCTTGATCCCGTAGCGGACGTCGCTGTGAGGCGCTTCCACAGTGGTTTCCGCGTGAGCGATACCCATCAGGACGGGGATTTCCTGCCGGTTGTCCAGCAGCAGGGCCTTGGTGGTGGTGCTGCCGATGTCGGTGATGACTATGTGGTCTTGGTTCAGGCGCATCTTTCTCTCCCATGAATAAGTCTGGAAATCACCCAAATGCAAAGGCGGTGTTCCTGTCAAGAAATTGCGTGAACCTCCTTTAGTGCCTTGTCGGGCGGAATTTCCATTGACAGAAGCGGGGAGCAAACAACATGGGCATCATGAGATACAGGTTGAACAAAAAAACCCTGCTAAGCCTGGCGCTGGTCCTGGCGGCTTTTCTGATCATCCGCTTCCTCTCAGTGCAAGAGATCCGGGGCCAAGTGGTTTCCATCCAGGACGGCGACACCATCACCGTTTTGCAGGGCGGCTCCACCTACAGGGTCCGTCTGCAGGGAGTGGACTGCCCGGAAAAGGGCCAGGCCTTCGGCAACGTGGCCAAACAATTCACCTCCGACCTTGTGTATAGAAAAACGGTAAAGGTGAAATACGAGGAACGTGACCAGTACAAAAGGTATCTGGGCACGGTTTACCTGGGCGATGTGAATCTGAACAAGTCGCTGGTGCAGGCAGGCCTGGCCTGGCATTACAAGCAGTACAGCAAGGACCCGGTTCTGGCCGCCTTGGAGGTGAAGGCCAGGCTGGATAAAAAAGGCCTCTGGTCCGATCCCAAGCCCATCCCGCCCTGGGATTACCGCCGCCAGCCAAGAGAAAAAACTTGACGCTGCCGCGGCTTTTGCCAAACTGCCTCGAAGCGGTTCATTGGCTGCAACCAAATCGCGAAAAGTGCTAACTAGATAGTAAGACATACAAGGAGAACCGATCCATGACACACGTTCCCTGTTTTCTGGATGCGGACCTCCACGGCAAAACCGTGCTGGTGCGCATGGACCACAACGTTGTGAAAAAAGGCAGGATCAAAGACCCGATGCGGATCGAAGCCACGATCCCCACCCTGCTGCACATTTTCAAGCAAGGCGGCCGGCCCATCCTGATGACCCACGTGGGCAGGCCTTACGACAAGGCCACCGGCGCCATCACCATTTCCGAAGATGAAGCTGTGGGCCCCATCGTGAAGTATCTGGAGGAAAAACTCCAGCTGCGCGGCTTGGTTCCGGATTGCCCGGCGGAAGGCGACAAAGGGATCACGGACCTTGGCCCCATCGGCGCTGCGGTGGCGGCAATGAAAGAGGGCCGGGCGGATTTTGTGTATCTGCCCAACACCCGCTGGTTCCACGGCGAAGAGAGCAAAAACGAGGATTCCGATGCCTTGGCCGCCAAACTGGCCTCCTTCGCGGACCTCTACATCAACGACGCCTTCGGTTCCTGGCAGCCGCACGCCTCCACTTACAACGTCACCAAGTATCTGCCCTCCTATGCCGGACTGCTGATGCTGAAAGAGATCGCCAACCTCCAGAAGGTCTTTGAGCCCAGCCAGCCGCTGGTTTCCGTGGTGGCCGGCTCCAAATTCGACACCAAGATCGGGCCCCTTTCCTCCCTCATCAGGATCAGCGACAAACTGGTGCTGGGCGGGGTGCTTTACAACGCCTATCTGGCCGTGAAATACCAGCTCGGGATCAAGGGTTTGGACCCTGCCGACCTGGCCCTGGCCGAGAAATTCCTGCAGGAGGCCGGACCCTTTCAGGACCGCATTGTGGAACTGCCCTGCATAATCGAATCCGACAGCTTTGAAAGCGCGGAAAGCTGGAGAGTGCGCAAAATAGCCGATCTCAAGCCTGGCACCCAGCTCAATTATGTGCTGGACATCGCGCCGGAATCCTTTGCCGAAGAGGCCGTGCGGGAGGTTTTTGCCGGTGCCTCCACCATCTTCGTGAACGCCGTGATGGGCTACACAACCCTCTTCACCGAAGGCACCAAAGCCATGTACAGCCTCATCGACAAGAACGCCGGAGCGCAAAAACTCTTCGGCGGCGGCGACACCATCCAGGATTTTCGCGATCTGCTGCCCGGCATCTTTGCCAAAGCGGTGAATGATCCCCAGTATTACTTCTTCACCGGCGGCGGGGCCATTCTCGACGCCATCGTGAGCGGCTCGCCCTATGGCATGAAGCCGGTCCAGGCCCTCATCAAAACATCCTGAAGGGAGAGATAAAGTGGATTTGCATGAACTGGACCTCCGCAAGGAGTTTCCCCCGCCCAGCTTGGAAGAGTGGAAACAGGCCGTGGTGGACAGCCTCAAAGGCGCTGATTTCGACAAAGTGATGCACACCAAAACTTACGAAGGCATCACCCTGAAACCCATTTATACCAGGGAAGATGTGGCCGGCCTGAACTTCACGGACGCCCTGCCCGGCGAAGCCCCCTACCAGCGTGGAAACGCTTCCCAGTACTCAGGCCTCGCGGGCTGGAAAGTGGCCCAGGCGAAGGCCAATCCGGACCTGAGTGCCCTGAACCGGGAAATTCTGGACGAACTTTCCCGGGGACTGAGTGCAGTGAATCTGGCTCTCAAGCATGACGATTTCCCCGGCGGGATCGCGCTCCGCAACGCGACTGACCTGGCCACCGCCCTGCAAGGGGTGGACCTGAAAGCGGCGCCGCTGATGGCGCAGCTGGACATGGACGATCCGGATCTGTTCGGCTGGCTGGAAGAATTTTGCCGGCAGACCAAGCAAAACCTGAGCGAACTTGACGGCTGCCTCGGCTTTGACCCCACGGGTGAATTCGCCCGCAAGGGATTTCTGAACCTGCCTCTGGAAGAGGTTTGGAACCGGGTGGGCGCCGAGGTGTCGCGCCGGGCGGAAAAAGCTCCCCAGTTGCGCTGCCTCTCCATTGACGCCACCGTTTACGCCGCCAGCGGGGCCTCTTCCACTCAGGAACTGGCTTTCGCGCTGTCCACCGCGATCGGTTACATCCAGGGCCTGCAGTCCGGCGGCTGGGAGATCGACAAGATCGCCCCGCTGTTTCAGGTGAAGCTTGCCCTCGGCTCGAATTTCTTCATGGAAATTGCCAAGATCAGGGCCTTCCGGATGCTGTGGAGCGAGATGATCAAGGCGTTTGGCGGCAATGAAGATTCCCGCCGCGTCTGGATCCACGGCAAAACTTCCACCTTCAATAAGAGCGCTTACGACCTCTATGTGAACTTGCTGCGCACCGGCACGGAAGGTTTTTCTGGTGTCGTGGCCGGGGTGGACAGCATGGAGATCGACCGTTTTAACGCCGTGCTGGACGCCCAGGCGACTGAGTTTTCCCAACGGATCGCCCGCAACCAGCAGCTGATCCTGGCCGAGGAAGCCCATCTGAGCAAGGTGGCCGATCCCGCCGGAGGCTGCTATTACATCGAAAGCCTCACCGCGGAACTGGCCAACCAGGCCTGGAAGATCATGCAGGAGCTGGAAGCCGGGGGCGGCATGGTCCGAAGCCTGAAAGCCGGGACCGTCCACGCCATGATCGATGCGATGGCCAAAACCCGGATCGACGCCGTGCACAAGAGACGCGACGTTTTTGTGGGCGTGAACATGTATGCCAACCCCGATGACGCCGTGCCGGCCTTCGCGCCAACTCCATTGGATGACAGCAAAGCCGCCGTGCGCCTCGACCGCGGCGCCCTGCCCCAACGCCGCGCGGTGGGGGCCATGGAGCAATTCCGCGCCCGGATGGCGGTTGCTGGCAAAAAGGTCTTTCTGCTCACCATGGGCAGCCTGGCCGAATACAAAGCCCGGGCCGATTTTGCCGCCGGCTTTCTCCAAGTGGGTGGATTCCAGGTGGCCACGGGAACCGGCTACACCGAAGTTTCAGCCGCTGTGGCGGCCGCCCGGGACTACGAGGCGGTTTGCATCTGCGGCACGGATGACAGTTATCCCGAGCTGGTGCCCGCGCTCTGCGCCCAGCTGCCTAACAAGATCAAGCTCCTGGCCGGCTATCCCGCCGACCAGGTGGAAGCTCACAAACAAAGCGGCATCGACGTCTTCATCCATCTGCGGGCCAATCTGCTGGACACATTTGAAGACCTCGCCGCGCGCCTGGGGGTTAAACAATGAAACCTGATTTCACCACTCTGAATCCCAGCTTTGGCGCCGAGCCCAAGGCCCGGACAGCCGCAGCGGAAAAAGCCTGGCGTACCAATGAACAGCTGGACGTAAAGCCTCTCTACACCAAGGCGGACCTGGACACGCTGCAGCATCTGGACTACCTTTCCGGGTTGCCCCCCTTCCTGCGCGGGCCCTATCCCTCCATGTTCGTGCAGCGGCCCTGGACCATCCGCCAATACGCGGGTTTTTCCACTGCCGAGGAGTCCAACGCCTTTTACCGCCGCAATCTGGCCATGGGCCAGAAAGGCCTCTCCATCGCCTTTGACCTCGCCACCCACCGCGGGTACGATTCCGACCATCCCCGCGTGATCGGTGATGTGGGCAAAGCCGGCGTGGCCGTGGACAGCATTCTGGACATGAAGATCCTTTTCGACAGGATCCCTCTGGACCAGATGAGCGTTTCCATGACCATGAACGGTGCCGTGATCCCCATCATGGCCTTCTACATCGTGGCCGCGGAGGAACAGGGCGTGAAGCCGGAACTGCTTAACGGCACCATCCAGAACGACATCCTCAAGGAATACATGGTGCGCAACACCTATATCTATCCTCCGGAAGCTTCCATGCGCATCATCGCCGACATCTTCAAATATACTTCCCAAAAGATGCCGAAGTTCAACAGCATCAGCATCTCCGGCTACCACATGCATGAAGCCGGCGCCACCGCCGATCTGGAGATGGCCTACACCCTCGCCGACGGCTGGGAGTACCTGCGCACGGCGATCGACGCGGGCATCGACATCGATCTGATCGCGCCCCGGCTTTCGTTCTTCTGGGCCGAGGGCATGAACTACTTCATGGAGGTGGCCAAACTCCGCGCCGCGCGGGTGCTCTGGGCCAAGATCATCAAAGGCTTCGGCGCCAAAAATCCAAAGAGCATGGCGCTGCGCACCCACTCCCAAACCTCCGGCTGGAGCCTCACCGAACAGGATCCCTACAACAACGTGATCCGCACCTGCGTGGAAGCCCTGGCCGCCACTCTGGGCCACACCCAATCCCTGCACACCAATTCCCTGGACGAGGCCATCGCCCTGCCCACCGATTTCAGCGCCCGCATCGCCCGCAACACCCAGCTCTTCCTGCAGCACGAGACCGGCATCACCAAGGTGATCGATCCCTGGGCCGGCTCCTACTATCTGGAAAGCCTCACGGATGCCCTGATGAAGCGGTCTTGGGGCCATATCATGGAAGTGGAGGAGCTGGGCGGCATGGCCAAGGCCATCGAAACCGGCCTGCCCAAACTGCGCATCGAGGAAGCCGCCGCCAGAAGGCAGGCCCACATCGATTCCGGCGAGGACACCATCGTGGGCGTGAACAAATACCGCCTGGCGAAGGAAGACCCGATGGAGATCCTGGAAGTGGACAACTCCGCCGTCCGCGATGCCCAGATCGCCCGCCTGGCCAAGCTGCGCGCCGAACGCGACGAAACGCGGGTGAAAGCCTGTCTCAGCGCCATCACCCAAGCGGCCGAAGCCAAAACGGGAAACCTGCTCGAGCTCGCGGTGGACGCTGCCCGGGCCCGGGCCTCCCTGGGCGAGATCTCCAGCGCCATGGAAAAAGTCTTCGGACGCCACCAGGCCTCAATTAAACTTATCAACAACGTTTACAGCAGCGAGTACGCTAAGATGGATGAAATCGAACAAATCCGCGCCCTCACCGACAAATTCGCCGATCGCGAAGGACGCCGGCCCCGCATTCTGGTGGCCAAAATGGGCCAGGACGGCCACGACCGCGGCGCCAAAGTTGTCGCCACCGCCTTTGCCGACATGGGTTTCGACGTGGACATGGGACCCCTGTTCCAAACCCCGGAGGAAACAGCCCGCCAGGCGGTGGAAAACGACGTCCACATCATCGGCATGAGTTCCCTGGCCGCCGGCCACAAAACCCTGCTGCCCCAACTGGTGGAGGAACTGGCCACTCTTGGCCGCGAGGATATCCTGATCGTGGTGGGGGGTGTGATCCCGCCCCAGGACTACGATTTTCTGCTGGCCAACGGTGCCACGGCCATTTTCGGACCCGGCACCAAACTGCCCGAAGCCGCCACCCTCCTGCTGGAAAAACTGCTGCGGGGCTGAGTGTGACCAAGCATCGCCAGCCGGAATGGACACCCGCAGGCGCAGGAAGTGAATTCGCCGCCCGGGTGATGGAAGCCAAAAGCGCGGGCAGCAAAGTTTCTGCTGCCGAGCCCAAAAAGTCTTCCCGCGGCCTGCCATCCGTTGAAGCCATCACCGCCGGAGTTCTGAAAGGCGACCGGACCTTGCTGGCCAAAGCGATCACCCTCATCGAAAGCAATTCCCCCCGTCATTTCGAGGCGGGACAGGAACTGGTCCGCCGGCTCCTGCCCGCCTCGGGAGACTCCATCCGCGTGGGCGTCACCGGCGTTCCCGGAGCGGGGAAGAGCACCTTCATCGAAAGTTTTGGCCTCTGGCTGATCGACAGGGGCCATAAAGTGGCCGTGCTGGCCGTGGATCCCAGCAGTTCCCTCTCCCGGGGCAGCATTTTGGGCGACAAGACCCGCATGGAGGAACTGGCCCGCCACCAAAGCAGTTTTATCCGCCCTTCCCCCAGCGGCGGCGCCTTGGGCGGCGTAACCCGTAAAACCCGCGAAACCACCATCGCCTGCGAAGCCGCCGGCTACGACATCATCCTCATCGAAACCGTGGGCGTGGGCCAGTCTGAGATAACGGTGCGCTCCATGGTCGATTTCTTCCTCCTGATGCAGATCGCCGGCGCCGGCGACGAACTCCAGGGCATCAAAAAAGGCATCATGGAACTCGCTGACCTCGTGGTGGTGAATAAAGCCGATGGTGGCAACGTCCAGGCCGCTGAACTGGCCGGCCGCGAACTCAACAACGCCCTCCACTACCTACGCCACGCCACCCCGGGCTGGACCACCAAGGCCCTCACCTGCTCCGCCAAAGAAAAGGCCGGCCTGCCGGAGATCTGGCGCGAGATCGAACGCTTTGTGGACCAGGGCAAAACCAGCGGCGTGTTTGAAGACCGGCGCCAAAACCAGGTGCTCCAGTGGTTCGAGGCCCTGCTCACCGAGGCCGTGCTCAACCGTTTTTACTCCAACCCCCGCGTAACAGAAGAACTACCCCGCCTCCGAGCCGCCGTTCAAAACGGCTCCCTGCCTGTTCTGCTGGCGGTTCAGCAACTGCTGGCGGAGTAGCCGGCACTTGAGCGGGCAGACGGTTGGAATAAATTGCAATTCCAGCCATATCTGTCAAACACCACCCAGATGCCCCGGGTCGCTCCCAATATCAATACGGTATCAATACGGAATCATTACGGATGAAATCCGTATTGATTCCGTATTGATACCGTATTGATATTGGGAGGGCTGTCTCGTCCTAAAAAAGTTGACACATCCATCAACTTAAAGGAGTGAGAAAAATGGAAGACAAGAAACCCGTAAATCGTTACAGCATGGCTTTCAAATTGCGTGTTGTGGATGATGTCGAAAGTGGT
>Ga0265295_1002595_pt1 | contig 28121 bp, 25 predicted proteins | sample Munlansysbiofilm_FD_192503 | JGI IMG/M metagenome (GOLD analysis project Ga0265295, IMG submission 192503) | Leachate microbial communities from a municipal landfill in Southern Ontario, Canada - Methane capture system biofilm | ecosystem: Engineered > Solid waste > Landfill > Unclassified ... | reverse complement strand
TAAATTGAGCCTCATTAAGAACAGAGTCAATCTCTCTGTCTAACTCCTCCTTTATCTTTATGTATTGACCCTTAAGGTCAAGCATCTGTATTTCCATACAGGTGCAAATGTAATAATTTAAAATGCTAACTTTGCCCAATTAATAACGATTATTATGAAAATAGGCATAGCATCAGATCACGCAGGTTTTGAACTTAAGGAGATTCTAAAAGTTGAACTCAAAAAGTTGGGATATACAATTACAGATTTTGGAACCAACTCACCCGAAAGTATGGATTATCCGGATGTGGCTCATCCGCTTGCCGATGCAATAGAAGAGGGCTCTCTTCCATTGGGTATAGCAATTTGTGGATCCGGAAATGGAATTAGTATGACTGTTAACAAACATAAAGGAATCCGTGCCGCACTATGCTGGAATGAAGAGCTTGCAAAACTTGCAAGATATCACAACAATGCAAACATTCTCTCTCTCCCTGCAAGATTTATCTCATCTGAGACAGCTATCAATATTGTCAAGGCATTTCTCTCAGCATCCTTTGAAGGGGGAAGACACGAAGCAAGGGTAAATAAAATTGCTTGCAAATGAAGCAAAGTGAAACTTTCTACCTTATAGATAAAAGAGGATCAAATCTTAAACTCTCCCGAAATCTTGAGGATTATCCTGGTGGTATTGTATTAGTGCTAGACAAACCATTAAAATGGACATCTGCAGACGCGGTAAGAAAGCTCAAATTCAAACTCCAACGCTATTTTAACCAAAAAAATATCAAAGTAGGACATGCCGGAACTCTAGATCCGCTAGCAACAGGTATTCTCTTAATCTGTATTGGAAAGGCAACCCGCTCTGCAGAAAAACTACAGTCTGAGAGCAAAGAGTATATTGCAGATATTAGATTCGGTGCTACAACTCCCTCATACGATTTAGAGAAAGAGATTGATTCACATTACCCTTATGAACACATTGACATTAATCTGATTAAGTCGCTGTTAGACGGGCTTAAGGGAGAAATAGATCAGATCCCTCCAATTTTTTCTGCCAAACTTATCGATGGTAAAAGAGCCTATGAAATAGCCCGTGCTGGTAAGGAGGCAGAAATGAAGCCCTCAAGAGTAAGCATATACGATCTTCAAGTAATATCCTATAATAAACCAGACTTAAAAATTGCAATAAGCTGCAGTAAGGGAACTTATATAAGATCTTTTGCAAGAGATATCGGAATTGCAGCAGAGAGTGGAGCACACCTTGCCGGCTTAGTAAGATCTGCCTCCGGCCAATTCAGGCTTGAAGATGCACTTACGATGGAAGATGCCGAAACGCTTTTTGAGATTTCTTAATCTCTTTCAAATTATATCGAATAATTGAAACTTTTTTTATAATTATCCGTATAATAAAGAGTCGTCAACTTTTTTATACAACATTATGAAATTATCCCAATTTAACTACAACCTCCCGGCAGAGGCAATTGCCAAATATCCATCAAAGTACAGAGATGAGTCAAAACTTTTAATACTCAACAGAAAAACAGGAGCTATTGACCACGCGAGCTTTAAGGATATTTTAAGCTACGCAAATGAAGATGATGTTTTTGTTTTCAACAACACTAAGGTCTTTCCTGCAAGGCTATATGGAAATAAAGAGAAGACCGGAGCAGAGATTGAAGTTTTTCTTTTAAGGGAGCTTAACAGCGACCAGAAGCTCTGGGATGTGCTTGTAGATCCCGCAAGGAAAATCAGAATTGGTAACAAACTATATTTCGGAGAAAATGACAGTCTTGTTGCTGAGGTTATTGATAACACAACATCAAGGGGTAGGACTCTAAGATTTCTATTTGACGGCACACACGAGGAGTTTAAGTCTACCCTTTTTAGAATGGGCGAAATGCCTATCCCAAAATGGATCAGAGCAAAAGCTGAGAGTATTGACTCAGAAAGGTATCAAACAATTTATGCAGAAAACGAAGGAGCAGTAGCAGCACCTGCTGCAGGTCTCCACTTTAGCAGAGAGTTACTAAAAAGGATGGAGATTAAAGGTATTAACTCTACCAGTATTACTCTTCATATGGGACTAGGCAACTTTAGAACTGTTGATGTTGAAGATCTCAGCAAACATAAAATGGATTCAGAGCAGATGTTAATATCTGACTCAGCTGCAAATGATATTAACAGAACCAGGGATAAAGGCAAAAAAATCTTTGCAGTAGGAGTAACTGTTCTGCGAGCCGTTGAAACTTCTGTTACAACTCAAAACAGGATAAAACCTTTTAACGGATGGACAAACAAGTTCATCTTCCCTCCATATAACTTTGCAATTCCGGATGCCCTTATTTCCAATTTTCACTTACCACAGTCAACAATGCTAATGACTGTTGCTGCATTTGGAGGGTATGACAATGTAATGAAGGCTTATAACGTTGCGATCAAGGAGGGATACAGATTCGGCACATATGGTGACGCTATGCTTATTATTTGATTATAAGCCTATTTAAAATTTTTGACAATTCTGGAAAAGATTTTTCCATTTTCAAAATAATATTAAAAGTTTCATCGGGAACACATTATATCTTTGACTAAAAAGATAATGTATCCCGATGAACTTGTTTATAAAATTGCGTTAAACGCCATATTTAGGTATAGGGTTGAAATGCCCTTAAAAATCATTGAAAACCTCGGCTCTGCAAAGGCTCTTTTTTCACTAGAGAGAGGGGAGCTCGAAGAGATATTCGGTAAAGGGAGTCGCTATACTGATGAAGTACTCTCGGCAAAAGAGTTAGATATTGCTAGGGATGAAATTGATTGGTGTATCCAAAAAGGAATAAAGATTAACTACCTGGGTAACGAAGAGTTTCCAAACCAACTTGCCTCTTGCCAGGATGCTCCAATTGTCTTTTACTCTATTGGAAATTGCAACCTAAGCAGTAATAAAATTATTGCAATTGTGGGTACAAGAGAGGCATCGGAAAGGGGGAAATCGGAATGCAAAATAATTGTAAAAGAGCTGGCAGAGAGCGGAGCATCACCTATAATTGCAAGTGGGTTAGCATATGGAATTGATATAGTAGCTCACGAAAGCGCTCTGGAAAATGGACTTGAGACAATAGCAGTGCTGGCCAATCCTCTTGATAGAATATATCCGAGACTTCACACTCCTCAGGCGAGGAAGATTGTAAAACAGGGTGCTCTCATTACAGAGTTTCCAAGAGGAAGCGTGGAGCATAAAATTAACTTTGTACAAAGAAACAGACTTATTGCAGGGTTATCCAAGGCCACCATTGTTGTAGAGTCCAGAAAAAAAGGAGGAGCTCTTACTACAGCTGAATTGGCCGACTCATACTCAAGAGAAGTCTTTGCCCTCCCCGGAAGGATTACTGATATCAGATCTGAAGGGTGCAATAATTTAATAGCAAAAAATGAAGCTACCATCTTTACTAATACAGCGGATTTAATTAAGAATTTGGGATGGATAACTAAAGGTAAAAAAGAGAGAGTCGGAACCAGATCCTTGTTCTGTTTTGACAATCCTGAGAAAGAAAAAATATTAGTAGCTTTGAGGCTCAATCCCGGTCAAAATATGGATGATTTATGCACCTCCGCCTCTATTGCCATTAAGGATCTAGCACCATCAATTCTTGAACTGGAGGTTGAGGGCTATATAATCCGGACTGCAGGGAACAGATTTATAGCCAAATAAATTTCCAGTAATATGTTTAAATTGATTGATACTCACACGCACCTATATGATGAAGCATTTAAAAATGACAGGGAAGAGACTATTAAAAAGGCAAAAAGTGCAGGAGTGATTGCCTGTATTCTTCCTGCAATTGATATAGAGTCTCATAAGAGTCTTTTGGAAACAGAATCATTATATAAAGGGTTTACATATGCAGCTGTCGGACTTCATCCAACTTCTGTAAAGAGTGATTGGGAGAGAGAGCTGGAATTTATTTATAGCGAAACCTCTAAAAGAGACTATATTGCAATTGGAGAGATAGGGATGGATGGGTATTGGTCTAAAGAGTTTATAAAAGAGCAGGCTATAGTATTCAGAGAGCAACTTAAACTCTCATCTTCACTTAATCTTCCTGTCATAATTCATTCAAGAGACTCCTATGATGAGATTTTTTCTGTTCTTGAAAATTGTAAATCACTTAATCTTAAGGGTGTTTTTCACGCCTTTTCCGGAAGCAAGGAGATATATGAAAGATTAAGCAAATATGGAGATTTTAAAGTTGGTATTGGTGGTGTAGTAACATACAAAAGGGCTCATATAGCAGAGGCAGTAAAGGATATAGGTATTGGTAACATCATTCTTGAAACAGACTCTCCTTGGCTCACACCTGTACCATTCAGAGGAAAAAGGAACGAACCTTCATATCTGTTGTATATTGCTCAAAAACTTGCAGAAGTATTGGGTTTGTCAACAGAGGAAATTGCGGAAACCACTACCAACAATGCCATAAAATTATTTAACTTGCAGTAAGAAATAATCTATATGAATTCATCAATCCTTCTAATCTATACCGGCGGAACCATTGGGATGAAGCAAGATCCAATATCGGGTGCTCTTAAACCATTTAATTTTAATCAAATCCTTGAGGAGGTTCCTGAAATAAGAAAATTCGGATGCAATATTGATACCTTCTCATTTGATCCACCCATTGACTCCTCAGATGTCCGGATTGAGTTTTGGATAGAGATTGCGAAACTTATTGAGAAAAACTACTCAAATTATGATGGCTTTGTAGTGCTCCACGGGACAGACACAATGTCATACTCAGCCTCAGCACTCAGTTTTATGCTTGAGAATCTATCCAAACCGGTAATTTTCACCGGAAGTCAGCTTCCAATCGGTATGCTTAGAACAGATGGAAAAGAGAACCTAATATCATCGATAGAGATCGCTGCTGCTAAAGATAGCCAAGGCAGGGCCCTTGTCCCTGAAGTATGTATCTATTTTGAGAGTCAACTATATAGGGGAAACAGGACTACTAAATACAATGCAGAAAACTTCAGAGCTTTTCGCTCAGCAAATTTTTCTGTATTGGCAGATATTGGAATTCATATAAGATATAATGATTCGCTAATAATACGTCCGGCTGAAAATGCCAAATTTAAAATTCATACTAACCTGAATACCTCTGTTGCTATTCTTAAGATATTTCCAGGAATTAGTGAAGCCTTCGTAAAGTCATTCTTATCAATTGATAATATTAAATGTATAATAATTGAGACCTACGGCTCGGGTAATGCTCCCACATCTGAATGGTTTATCAATGCTCTTAAAGATGCAATTGATAGAGGAATAATTTTAGTAAATGTTACTCAGTGTCACGCAGGAAAAGTAGATATGGAAGCCTATGCAACTGGAATAAGGCTTAAGGAGATAGGTGTAATCAGTGGTTATGACAGCACAACAGAGGCTGCTTTGACAAAATTATTTTTTTTACTTGGACAGGAAAAAGATACTCAAGTCATTAAAATGAGAATGGCTGAAAATTTGAGAGGTGAAATAACAATCAATTAGTGCTAATTAAAAAATTCTTTTTAAATTGCACGATATTTGACGATAATTGAAAACAAATAACTATTTAAAATACATTGTTTAATACTTTAATCATTCAAAAATTTATGAAAAAACTTTTCATGTTTTTGGCAGTAGTTGGCTTTATGACCATTTCTGCACAGTATCTTGCTGCTCAAACTCCGGAAGAGACAGCCGCTCCAGCCGCTACAGAGACTGTTGATCAGTCTGGAACAGTTCAGCAGGAGATTCCTATTCACCAGCAACTTAAGGCTAAGTTCATTGAGGGGGGCGCAGGATTTATGGCTTCCATCCTTATAGTTCTTATTCTTGGTCTTGCAATCGCCATCGAAAGAATCATATATCTGAATATGGCAACAACAAATACTGAGAAACTCTTAAAGAATATTGAAGAGGCGTTCGCAACTGGTGGCGTTGAAGCTGCTAAAGATGTATGCCGCAACACTAAAGGTCCTGTTGCTTCAATTTTCTATCAAGGTATCTCACGAATGGATGAGGGTGTTGAAGTAGTTGAAAAATCTGTTGTTTCATATGGTGGTGTTCAAATGAGCCAAATGGAAAGCGGTCTTACTTGGATCTCTCTCTTCATTGCTACAGCTCCTATGCTTGGATTCCTTGGAACAGTTATTGGTCTTATCAGTGCATTTGACTCTATTGAGGCAGCTGGTGACATCTCTCCAAACGTTGTGGCAGGTGGTATGAAAATCGCCCTTATCACTACAGTGGGTGGTCTTATCGTAGGTATCATACTTCAAGTATTGTACAACTACATTGTATCAAAAATCGACTCACTTGTTATTTCAATGGAAGATGCATCTATCTCCCTTATAGACATCCTGGTAAAAGCTAAAAAATAATAACCCATTATGACAAAATTTTCGAAATATCTACTATATGTACTGATGGCAGTATCATTGGTATTTATCATCGGCTTCTTTGTTAACCAGGATAGTATGTTGGATTCACTCCTTTATTATACATACGCTTTGATAGGAATTGCTGTTCTTGCAGCACTTATCCTCCCATTGATTAACCTGCTTGGCAACCCTAAGGGGCTGAAGAAAATGCTTATGAGCCTGATATTGGTAGTAGTTTTTGTGGGCATAGCCTACCTTCTATCATCAGGAGAGCCTCTTCAGGTAAAAACCAATATAGAAGCCTCAGAAAGCGTCTTGAGAATGACAGACGCTGGACTAATTCTAGTTTACATAATGTCTGCAGTTGCATTTGTTGCAATTTTGTCAGGTGGATTGGTGAGACTAGTAAGAAACCGCTAAAAATAACTTGATTAAAAACTAAAAAAGATATGGCTAGACCAGCACAGTCACTCCCGTCATCATCCCTGGCTGACATTGCTTTTATGGTGCTCATATTCTTCCTGTTGGTTTCTACAATGGACCAGGAAATAGGTTTGCAGCGTCGTCTGCCGCCTATGCCGGATCCTAATCAAAAGACCGATGATGTTCAGATTAAACGTCGTAACATTATGGTTGTAAGAATCAACGATGCAGACCGTCTGCTTGCAGGCGGAGTGCCGATGGATGTAAGTATGCTAAAAGACAAAGCTAAGGAATTCCTTCTTAATCCGGCTGAAGACGAAGCTCTTCCGGAAAAAGAGGAGAAGGTGATAGAGGGTTTTGGCTCTTTCCCGGTTTCTAAAGGTGTTATCTCTCTACAAAATACTCGTGGTACCAGTTATGATGCTTATCTCAAGGTTCAGAACGAACTTGTAAAAGCTGTTAACGAAATCCGCGATGAATTTGCTCTGGCAAACTTCGGTAAAGTTTATATAAGACTTGATGAAGACAAACAGAGAATTGTAAGAGATGCAATTCCTCAGAACATATCGGAGGCAGATCCAAAAGATACAGGTAGGAAATAATAAAAAATAACAAAGAACAAATGGCAAAATTTAAAAGAAAAGGTAAGGGGGGTACACCTGAACTGAGTACCTCATCGCTTGCGGACATTGTGTTCATGATTCTGTTGTTTTTTATGGTTACCACCAGTATGAGACAAACAGAAAGAATGGTTGCTATCAAGATGCCAGCTGCATCAGAAATAGCTAAACTTGAAAGAAAAGACTTAGCAGCATATGTTTATGTTGGAACACCTATGCCTCACTTACAGGCACAGTTCGGAACAGACTCAAGAATTCAGCTTAACGACTCTTTCAAGACCGTTGATGATATCCGCGACTTCATCGCAGCAGAGCGTGAGACGCTCAGCGAGGCAGATCGTCAGTTTATGACAGTCTCTATAAAGGCAGATGAAAATGTCCGTATGGGTATAATTACAGATATCAAACAAGAGCTAAGAAGAACATCTGCTCTTAAGATAATGTATGCAGCCAGAAAGGCTGGAGCTACAGGTATGTAATTCCCAATTAATGGATGGAGAGAAGGGTGTCTTTAAACAAGAGGACACCCTTTCTTGTATTAAATAACAAATTATAACTGCAATGAAAAATTCACTTTTGAAACTCTCAGCGATAATTCTGGTTCTGTTTATCTTTACCGGAAACGCACAGGCACAAAAGAGAGGTAGTGCCAAAACCCCAAAATATGTTTTCCTCTTTATTGGTGACGGAATGAGCCAAGCACATATCTCGCTTACAGAAGCATATCTATCAACTCAAGATGGTGTTATTGGTAATCAACAATTCTCTTTTACAAAATTTCCAATAACAGGACTTGTCTCTACATTCTCAGCTAATTCTTACATCACTTGCTCATCAGCAGCTGGTACAGCTATTGCAACAGGGACTAAAACCAATAATGGGATGCTTGGCATTGACCCTCAGGGAAATAATCTATCCAGTTTTACATACAAACTTAAGGAGAAGGGATACAAAATAGGTATAATGTCAAGTGTTTCAATTGATCACGCTACACCAGGAGCCTTTTTTGCAAGTAGCAAATCTAGATCAAGCTACTATGATATTGCTATCCAACTACCTAAAAGTGGCTTTGATTTCTTTGGAGGGGGTGGTTTCGTAAACCCTGATGGGGAGGATAAAATGCAGCCTAATATATTCTCCTTAATTGAAAAAGGTGGCTATAAAGTGGCGAAAGGAGTTGATGAAATGAAAAAGGTCAATTCAAAAGATAAGGTCGTGTTAGTTCAAAAGGATGGGAAAGGGTCAGATCTTCCTTATGCTATAGACAGAGAAGCTGATGATCTTACTCTTAAAGAGATAGTATCCTCAGCAATCAAACACTTATATAACGATAAAGGATTTTTCATAATGGCAGAGGGTGGTAAAATAGACTGGGCTGCCCACTCAAATGACGGAAAAACTGCTATTCTTGAAGTTCTTGATTTAGCAGACGCTGTAAATGTTGCTTATCAATTTTATCTTGAACATCCAGATGAAACCCTTATACTAGTTACTGCAGACCACGATACAGGAGGTATATCTGCAGGCTCACAGAAAGGTTATGTCTTAAATCTAAAGGCCCTCGACGAACAAAAAAGGTCAATGACAGTGGATAAAGAGAACCAGGATAAATATGAGGAGATGAACGAAAAGGCTTTTGTTGGCTGGACAACCTACTCACATACTGGAGTTGCAGTTCCAATTTACGCAATTGGTGCAGGGAGTAATAATTTTTCCGGCAGGATGGATAATACAGAGATTTCCAGAAGAATATTCAAAAGTCTGAAACTGGAGTTCTAATGAAACGCATTTTTTTCTTAATAATTACTCTGAGCATCTCATTTGGTGCTCAGAGTACATCGTTGCCAAAAAGAGAATTTCGTGGAGCTTGGATCCACACAGTTGGCAATCAGCAGTTTAAAAATATGTCTGCAGATTCTATAAAGAATCTCTTTACTACTACTCTTGATAACTTTCAAAGGGCCGGAGTTAATGCTGTAATCTTCCAAGTAAGACCACAAGCAGATGCATTTTATGTATCTGAAATTGAGCCTTGGAGTAGATTCTTAAGTGGAGAACAGGGCGTAGCTCCTAAAGAGATTTGGGATCCATTACAATTTATGATTGAAGAGGCTCATAAAAGAGGAATGGAACTTCACGCTTGGTGTAATCCCTATAGAGTAACCTCTAATGATAAGGAGCAACTTCATCCGGATCACCTCTATTTTAAAAGACCAGAATTATTCAAAAAATATGGGAAACAACTATATTTTGATCCCGGTGAACCAGAATCAATTGAGCATACAGTAAAAGTAATTGCAGATATTGTCTCCAGATATGATGTAGACGCAATTCACTTTGATGACTATTTTTATCCCTACCCTATTCCTTTTGAAGAGTTCCACGATGACGCATCATTTGTTAAGTATTCGGCAAACCAGGGATTCGAATACTGGCAGAAAGGAGATTGGAGAAGGAATAATGTTGCAACACTGATAAAAGAGTTGAATGATACAATTAAAGCTATAAAACCTTGGGTAAGATTCGGCATAAGCCCATTTGGAATACATCGGAACCTTAAGGATACTCCAGACGGTAGCGGTAGTAAAACAAATGGTCTCTCTAACTATGAACAGCTATTTGCAGACATACCTCACTGGCTTAAAATGGGCTGGGTAGATTACAACGTTCCACAACTTTACTGGAAAATAGGTCACCCCGCAGCAGATTACAAAACACTTATTGAATGGTGGAGCCAAGGTAATTTTGGGAGGCATCTTTATATTGGTCAGAACATCTCCACATTCAGGGAACCGGACCTTGACAATCCTGGCAGAAGTCAATTCAAAACAAAAATGGAATTAACCAGAAGCTTACCAAATATTCACGGGAACGTATGGTGGCCGGGATGGACACTTAATACAAACCCCAATGGTTTTACCGATTCACTTGCCATAAATTATCAGCAGACACCTGCAATTATACCAGCTTACGACTTTCTCGATTCTATAGCACCAGATCCAGTCTCTAGCACGAAAATAAGATCTGGGAAACTAGAGTGGAGCCATAACTCCTATAAAAATGGGGCTGAAAAACTACAAGAGCCTCAATTTTTTGTAGTTTACAGATTCCCTGATGGAGTTGAACCAAATATTGAGAAGAGTGAATTTCTATTCAAAATTGTTGAAGGCACATCAATAACTCTTAATAAGCAAAAAGGGAAAAAACTAAAATACAAATACTTAGTTACCGCTCTTGATAGATGCCGTAATGAGAGTATACCAGGCAAAATAGTTTCTTCATCATACTAGATTGTATTTATTGACATTTGGCAACCTTTGCGTAACTTTGCACAAATTTTTTATAAACTAAATATTATTAAATGAAAAAAATCCTCTCTTTTTCCTTGTTTCTGATGATTGGCCTGGTTCTTTCACAGGTACTACCAGGAGTACTCGGGAACAACTATGAAAGTCTGGAAGTTATTACTGGAGCACTTCTTTATGTTGCTCTATCCTTCATTATGATAAATGTGGGACGTGAATTTGTGCTAGATAAAACCAAATGGAAATCTTACGTGAAGGACTATTTTGTCGCAATGGCCACGGCAGCTTTGCCCTGGATTTTTGTTGCATTTTACTTTATCTTTATTATTCTTCCTGTTGAGTATAATACAGACTGGGAGGCGTGGAAGGAGAGTCTGCTTTTAAGCCGATTTGCAGCTCCAACATCTGCAGGGATTCTCTTTACAATGCTTGCAGCCATAGGGCTAAAATCCAGTTGGATTTACAAGAAAATACAGGTTCTTGCAATATTTGATGACCTTGACACAATCCTACTAATGATTCCTCTCCAGATAATAATGATTGGGATGAAATGGCAGATGGGTGTTATTCTTTTAGTCGTAACACTATTGCTTTGGTTAGGATGGAAGCATATGAGCAAATATAATCTTAAACAGGATTGGAAGCATATTCTCTTTTACTCAATTATAGTTGTGGCAATAACCATTTCAATAGACCATTACACAAAACTACTTTTTGGGCCAGAAGGAGCAATCCATATTGAAGTATTGTTGCCTGCATTTGTGCTGGGTATGATGATGAAAAGCATTCATATAGACAGCAAAATTGAGAGAGGAGTCTCAACAGGTATATCTCTTATTTTTATGTTGCTCGTAGGATTAAGTATGCCTCACTTTATTGGAAGTACAATTATGACCGAGGCATCAATGGAGTCCGGATCAATAATGGGCGAACAACCGATGCTATCCTGGGGTAATATTGCTATGCACGTAGTATTTGTTACAATCCTTTCTAATATTGGCAAAATGGTTCCACTTCTTTTTTATAGAGATAGACTCATTGAAGAGAGGCTTGCGCTCTCTATTGGAATGTTTACCAGAGGAGAGGTGGGAGCTGGTATTATATTTATTGCGTTAGGGTATAATATTGGGGGACCGGCATTGATTATCTCTGTTCTAACAATGGTATTGAACCTTATTTTAACCGGAATTTTTGTAGTTTGGGTTAAAAAGCTCTCCCTAAGGGCTAGTAAAAAGCTGGAGACCGCAAAAGCTGTATAATTGAATTTTGACACTATATAATGAAAACAACTTCAAGAGTAAAAGTTTCTAATCTATTAAAAGGAGAGCCCGGCGTCTCAATATTAGTGAAGGGATGGGTCAGAACAAAAAGAGGCAACAAAAACGTAGTTTTTGTTGCCTTGAATGATGGCTCTACTGTAAACAACATACAGATAGTATTTGATATGACCCGGTTTACAGAAGAGGCTCTTAAGCCTGTAAATACTGGTTCTTGTATCTCTGTTGAGGGGATTTTGGTTGCTTCACCTGGCGGCGGGCAATCTGTTGAGGTCTCAGCCACTTCTCTCGAAGTGTATGGATCTGCCGATCCCGAAACCTATCCTCTTCAAAAAAAGGGGCATAGTATGGAGTTTCTAAGGGAGATTGGACACCTTAGACCCAGAACAAATACATTTGGATGCATCTTTAGAATTAGACACTCTATGGCATTTGCCATACATAAATTCTTTAATGATAAAGGGTTTTACTATCTACACACTCCCATTATCACAGCATCAGATGCTGAGGGTGCAGGTGCAATGTTCCAAGTTACAACACTTGATCTGAATAATATCCCAAGAGATCCAGAAAATAAAATTGATTTTTCTCAAGACTTTTTTGGAAGAGCATCCAATCTTACTGTAAGCGGTCAGCTTGAGGGTGAGCTGGGAGCGATGGCTCTAGGGGAAATATATACATTTGGCCCCACTTTTAGAGCAGAAAACTCAAACACACCAAGACACCTTGCAGAATTCTGGATGGTTGAGCCTGAAATGGCCTTTTATGAGATTAAGGAGAATATGGATCTGGCCGAAGAGTTTATTAAATATCTTGTAAAATATGCTCTAGAGAACTGCTCGGATGATCTTAAGTTCCTCAACGATATGTTTGATAAAGAACTTTTGGCAAGGCTTAAAAGCGTTGTGGAGACAGATTTTGTTAGAATTTCATATACCGAGGGTGTTGAGATATTAATGAAGTCTGGAGAAAAATTTGAATTTCCTGTATTCTGGGGAGCAGATTTGCAAAGTGAGCACGAAAGATTCCTTGTCGAGAAGCACTTCAAGAGGCCTGTTATCCTTACTGACTATCCTAAAGAGATTAAGGCATTCTATATGAAGCAAAATACTGATGGCAAGACTGTAAGAGCGATGGATGTACTTTTTCCAAAGATTGGGGAGATAATTGGAGGGTCCCAGAGAGAGGAATCTCTTGAGAAACTGGAAGCCAGAATTAAAGAGATGGGAATGGAGAGCGAGGGCCTTTGGTGGTACCTAGATACACGAAGATTCGGAACAGCTCCTCACGCAGGATTTGGACTCGGCTTTGAAAGACTCCTACTTTTCGTCACAGGAATGTCAAACATTAGAGATGTAATTCCATTTCCAAGAACACCTAAAAACGCAGAATTTTAAAATCAATATATGCTAATAATTGGGATAGCAGGAGGTACGGGATCGGGGAAAACCACCGTTGTAAAAGAGATTACAAAACTACTTTCAGACAGTGAAATAGTGGTTATTCCACAAGATTCATACTACAAAGACAATAGCCACTTGCCTTTGGAAGAGAGACTTGAACTTAATTTTGACCATCCGGAATCAATAGATTTTAAATTACTCGTTAAGCAACTAAAGGATCTAAAGGCAGGCAAAGCAATTGAACAGCCAATTTACTCCTATCTCACTTGTTCAAGATCTACAACTGAAACTGTTCACGTTAACCCAGCACATATTATTATTGTTGAAGGGATACTGATTTTCACCTGTGCAGAACTTAGAAGCGTTATGGATATCAAGGTTTTTGTTGATGCTGATGCTGATGATCGTCTTGGAAGAGTTATAACAAGAGATAATATTGAAAGGGGTCGTACCATTGATAAGGTACTTGAGCGATATGAGAAAACAGTAAAGCCAATGCATCTTCAATTTATTGAACCAAGTAAAAGATATGCAGATATTATTGTTCCCCAGGGAGGTCATAATAAGGTAGCAATAGATATTCTTCTGGCAACAATTGAAAAGGCCTTAAAGAAAAGATAGATGTTTAAAAAAGACAATAATGCCGGGTTGTACATGACCATAGCGGTGCATCTCGTATTATTGATTGTACTGCTCTCCTCCAGGATAGGTTTTATTATCCAGGAGGAGAGCTCTTTTGTACTTGACTTTACTAAAGAGGAGGAGATTGAAAAGATTAAGAGGGAAGAGCGTCTAAGGGAAGAGATTAGTAAGGAGTTAGATGATATGCTATCCGGTAGAACTCCTGTTAGGAACGTTGTCGTAGATGCAACAAACAGAGGAAATAACCTTAGAGATGATCGCTTTAAAAATCCAAATGAGGTTTACAATGAAGCTCAAGAGCTTCAAAAAAAGCTCGATGCAGCGAGAAGAGAGGCAGCCAGGTTACAAGGTTCGGATGAGGATATCGCTCCGGCAGAGAGTGAGAAAAAGGAGGAGAAGAGAGAAACATATAAAGGTCCCTCCGTGGTCTCTTATACCCTGGAGGGTAGAAAGTCAATTTCAATGCCAATTCCCGTTTATAAATGTGTTGCAGGTGGAGATGTCTCCGTTGCAATTATTGTAAACAGAAATGGCTATGTTATAGATGCTTCTGTTATCGATAATGCATCAGCCAAAGATTTGTGCATTAGAGAATATGCTGTAAGAGCGGCAGCAGCTTCCAGATTTACAAGATCTTCATCCTCACCGGAAAGACAACGAGGAGAAATCGTCTACAGATTTATTGCTCAATAACCTGTTCTTTTGACGCAATCTGAATTACATTATCAATTTTAGAGATGATAGGATAATATGCAGCGTCATCCAAAGGAGAATACCTCCCCACAAGGGCTTTAAGTTGAGTAATTAAAATATCTCCAGATATACGCCACTCCTCTTTATTTGGAATAACATTTTTTCCGGCAGCATATTTAAGAAATTTCTCTTCTAGATTAATAGAATTAAGAAATTTATTTAATTCTGCAATATCTCCAATCTCTCTTAATTCAGATCTATAGATATCAGCTATCTCTGAAGAATATCTAAAAACAAGACCCAACTCATTACTTTTAATCAGAAACTTTGTTACTCCTGTTGTATCAAGTGGGACAAAAACATCAGGTGTAATACCTCCTCCACCAAATACAATTTTTCCCTTTGGAGTGGTGTACTTAAGAGAATCGTTTTGCCTTATACTATCTGCAGATGTAAGCTCACCGTGCTTGTACCTTTCAAGAATGTCATTTCTATAGTCTTTGCTGTAGGGCTTTTGAATTGATCTACCTGTTGGTGTGTAAAATCTTGCAACTGTAAGCCTTATTCCTGACTTATCAGAGAAATAGATAGGTTCTTGGACAAGTCCCTTTCCAAAAGATCTTCTTCCTATGATTGTTCCTCTGTCATTATCCTGTATTGCTCCGGCAAATATTTCACTGGATGAAGCAGAGCCTTCATCAATTAAAACTTTAAGACCTATCCCCTTAAATTTACCTCTACCATCAGCAAAGAAATCCTCTCTTTTTCTGTGAAGACCCTCCATATATACAATTAGATTACCTCTCTCTAAAAACTCATTTGAGAGCAACAATGCCTGATCCAGATAGCCACCTGTATTCCCTCTCAAGTCAATAATCACAGAATTCATCCCTCTTTCATTCAATAATGAAAGTGATTCTAAGACCTCTTTATGGCTGGTTCTTGTAAACTTTGACAACTTTAGATAGCCTAAAGTATCGTCAACCATATAACTTACATCAACACTTTTAACTGGTATCTTATCCCGTTTAATATCAAACTTAAGAATAGTATTAACACTCCCTCTTTTGAAACCAACATTTACATTTGACCCGGACTTTCCTCTTAGCATACTAACTAGTGAATCCTGATCTAACTTTACACCAGCTACAATTTTACCATCAACCTCTACAATTCTATCCCCGGAAAGGACCCCTGCCCTTTCAGATGGTCCGCCCGGAATTACCTGAATTACAATGGCAGTGTCATTTGGGACATTGAACTGAATACCAATGCCGTCAAAATTTCCCTGAAGCTCCTCTTCAGCGCTCTTAAGCTCTTGAGGAGGAAGGTATACCGAGTGTGGGTCTAGCTTCTCAAGAAGAAGTGGAATTGTCTCTTCTGTAATATGAGAATAATCAAGTGTATCAACATAATTTTTGTCAATTTCACTAATTATAAGCATTAACTTATCCCACCGTCCTGCTTTTATTTCCAACTCTCTCTTTGAATAGCCATTATCACAATATCGAGTGACTAATAACATCACAAACAAGATCCCTGCTACTGCCGGCCATAGGCTCCTCCTTGTCCCTTCTGTGAAATTCATTTTATTCAGATAGATTTACAACCTCAATTCCCACTTTTCTTAAAAGGTCAATGCCATCGGTTACACGATAATTGTCCCTGTAGACAAGCCTTCTTATCCCAGCCTGAATAATCAGTTTTGAGCACTCTAGACAAGGGGCTGTCGTAACATACATTGTAGCACCTTCGCTGCTGTTGCCAGATTTTGCGACCTTGGTAATAGCGTTAGCCTCTGCGTGTAACACATATGGTTTAGTATGACCTGTTTCATCTTCACACACATTCTCAAATCCGGATGGCGTTCCATTATATCCATCAGAAATAATCATTCTATCTTTAACAATCAAAGCGCCTACTTGCCTTCTTTTACAATAGGAGTTCTTTGACCATATCTGGGCCATATCTAAATAACTGCGATCAAACTGAAGTTGTTTTTCGTTCATAATTACAAATCTGTTCTTTGATAAAGGTACCTTTTTATGCTTCTCTTTGGAGTCTTTTCAAACTCTTCCGGGAAAATTCTAAAACTTGAAAGCTTACAATAATTCGGAAGCTCTTCGTTTACTAAAGCGATATTTTCACTCATTTTTTGCTCAACAACAGCTGCGTTGAAGCCGTCATTTTCTACCTGTTCAATATCCGGATATATTAGTGCCACTAATGAACCGCTCTCCTCTATCACCAGAGATTCAACTACATATGGCATATTGTTTATAATGCTCTCGATCTCTTCCGGATAGATATTTTGACCGGAAGGACCCAATATCATACTCTTAGATCTTCCTCTTATATAGAGGTAACCATCTGAATCAAGAACGCCCATATCACCCGTTCTCATCCATCCATCTTCAGTAAAAGTCGCGCTGGTTGCCTCCGGATTTTTAAAATATCCTAGCATTACATTATCTCCCTTGCACTGTATCTCTCCTGGAATTCTTGCAGGATCCGGAGAGTCAATTCGAACCTCCATTCTTGGAGCAGCTTTTCCGCAAGAGTACAAACGTGTATTATTCCAGGCTGCATATGTTATAATTGGGGCGCACTCTGTCATTCCATAACCTACTGTGAAAGGGAAACCAATTTTTCTAAAGAAAGACTCTGCCTCCTTATTAAATGCCGCACCTCCTATAATAACCTCCTTAAATCTTCCTCCGAAAGTATTTACAAGTTCGGTTAATATCCGCTTTTGAACTTTCTGTTCCAGAACCGGTAACTTTAAAAATATCCTAATTGCAGTTTTATTAATAATAGGCTGTAGCTTTTTCTTATAGATCTTTTCAATTATTAAAGGTACTGCTATTATTATATCTGGTTTAATTTCAGCAAATGCATCCATTATAATCTTTGGACTAGGAACTCTTGTTAGAAAATGGACGTGTGCACCCACACACATTTCAAATAAAAACTCAAACATCATTCCATACATATGAGCAGTAGGAAGCATCGATACTACATTTGATTTATTTGTCAACTGTGGGTGGACCTCCTTTGCAAACATCACATTAGACCATAATGATCTATAAGGCAACATCACCCCTTTTGAGAAGCCTGTTGTCCCCGATGTATAGTTAATCATTGCAAGCTCTTCAGATGTATCTTTGTGAAAGCTAATATGATTTTCTCTGAAATTCTTTGGATATTTTTTACCGAAGTATTCATTTAATCTCTCTCTGGTTTCATCAATTAACGGGTCCCTGGAATATAGGATTGTGAGATCTGAAACCTGGATAACAGCTTGTATATCTGGCATCTCAGCTTCATTAAGCTGCTCCCAAATAACATCTCCCACAAAAAGTATTTTCGAGTCCGAATGGTTGACTATATGATGAATATTCCCTGGCTTGAATTCGTGAAGAATTGGTACGGCAACAGCTCCATATGTAATTGTTGCCAGAAAAATCACACCCCAGTTTGCCTGATTTTTAGAACATAATGAGACTTTGTCTCCCTTTTTCAGACCACACCGCTCAAATACAATATGAAGTTTTGCTATTCTTCTGGCGACATCTCTATAGTATAGTGTGATTCCTTTATAGTCCGATAATGCCGGGTTATTCCAATTATTTCTGAAACTATCTTCCAGCTGTTTATTCAATGATTTATCCATCAATTAGTGCTCAAATTATTCAAATGTCTGCAATTTGCACAAGTGCGAATATAACCCTTTTTGCTTAATAAGATTGTTATGACTACCTGTTTCTACAATCTCACCCTCCTTCAAAACTATTATCTCATCTGCATGCTGGATGGTTGATAATCTGTGAGCTATAACAATAGACGTCCTATTTCGCATAAGATTGGTTAGTGCCTCCTGCACAAGTCTTTCACTCTCTGTGTCCAGTGCAGATGTAGCCTCATCCAATATAAGGACAGGGGGGTTTTTTAATACAGCTCTTGCAATTGCAAGTCTTTGTCTTTGTCCTCCTGAAAGTTTCCCTCCCCTATCTCCAATGTTTGTCTCATATCCACTCTCCATTTGCATTATAAAGTCGTGAGCATTGGCAATTTTAGCAGCAGCAATAACATCTTCCCGCTTTACATTTTGCAACCCGAATGTTATATTATTATACACCGAATCATTAAAAAGAATTGCCTCTTGAGTCACTATTCCCATTAGGCCAATGAGGTCTCTTGGTGCATAATCTCTTATATCTACTCCATCTAAAAAAATGGAACCGGATGTGACGTCATAATATCTTGGAATAAGATCTACAAGTGTTGTTTTTCCCGCACCGGAAGGACCAACAAGCGCAATCATCTTGCCCTTTTCAACCTTAAAAGAGATATTTTTTAAGACTGGCTCATTATTGTATTTAAAACTAACCTCTTTGAATTCTATTGAGTCTTTAAACTCTTCAATCCTAACAGGATTCTCAGCCTTTTTTATCGCAACAGGTTCATCAAGAATTGCGAAAATTCTCTCTCCGGAGACCAAACCTCTCTGAATCATTGCATAAGTATTAGATATTGACTTGGCTGGCTCTAAAACTTTCCAATAGAAAGCAATATAAATCATAAGAGTCGGCAAATCCATACCCAGTCTGCCTGTAATATGCATATAACCTGCAAAAAAAAGTATTGCAACAGCAATTGAAATTCCCATAAATTCAGAGAAAGGGCTTGCCATCTCTTGCCTGTAGTACATCTTTTTGCTGGAATTTTTATGAGCTTCATTAGTATCATTAAACGCTCTCCTTACATATCTCTGCGCATTAAAAGCCTTAATAATTCTGGAACCGGATATGGCCTCCTCAAATTGACTTAAAATACGCCCAATATACATTTGAGTATCGATTGCTCCTCTACGTAAAGATCTTGTTATTCTTGTAATAATAAAAGCCGACACAGGGAGCGTAACAAGAGTAATAACAGTAAGCTTAGGTGACATATATATAAGTGCCGCAAGAAAGCCCAACACCTGAAGCGGATCTCTAAAGATTACGTGGAAACTATTTGCAACGCTATTCTGAACCTCAGTTACATCGTTTGATATACTTGATAATATATCTCCCTTCCTTTTATCTGTAAAGTAACCAATATGAAGAGATGATATTTTTCTGAAAAGATCCTCTCTAATGCGTTGCATAATTGTAACTCTCACCCGAACAATTACTCTCTGAGACATATACTTGATTACACCCGCAAGGAAAGTAAATATAATCAGCATAACGCAAACAAATGCAAGTCCTCTTAAGATTCCGTGAGAAGACATTACATTACCTAAATAGTACTGAAAGATATCGTTGATGTATTCGATAGACATCGAAAACTCTGGTTTGCTCTCCACTATCCTTAGAGTCTCCGGATTAAATACTACCACCAATAGTGGTTTAAAAAGAGCAAAATTCACAAGACTAAAAGCTAACCCCAATACACTTAGAATCAAATATAACGGCCAGTAGTATCTATGTGGTCTGGCATATGCCAGCAAACGTTTAAATGTATTCATTGTTTTTTACTCTCCTCGTAATCTACATATTCTCCAATATCACTATCCACAATTTTATCTCTCTTCACATCATCACTTACAATTGTACCATCTTCCTCCCGAATTTTTTTCCCTCCTCTATTAGCCTCTCTGCCAAAAACATCTGAATTGCCCGAGAGTTTTGAAAATTTTCTTTTTACCCACCACGCAAGTAATAAAGGTAAAAATCTCGTCAGTAGAAATATGACAAGAACAACAACAAAAATAAAAGTTATAAAACCTTCCATCTATCTCCGCTTTTTCAATTTCTTAATATCACCTGTTTCCAAATTTAATCTTATCTCGGCACCATCTGTTCTTCTAACCTCAACCTCTTGTTCAGAGACCTTCTTTACAGGTGTTCCGGATAACAAGCTGTGATTACCTAAAGAGGATGTAATCTCAAGTCCATTTATTGTATAAATCCTGGTTTTAACTTGAGTCCTTAATATCCAGTATAGATTTCCTCCAGCTTCCATAAGCTCAGGGAAATCCTTAATTGTCTCCTCAACTGTAATATCTTTCCAGGCTTCCAGTGGTTTACACTCCTTGTCATATAGACTAAGCGAATTGTCTGTATGAAGAAGCATAACCATAAATGAATCTTTGTTCTTATATACCTTAGGGCCTAGCTCAACCAATCTATTCACCCTTCTTGGATAAGGGTTAATATATCTACCAGTCCTATCAAGTAGGTAAATCATATTTCCACTTGCAAAAAGCATCTGAAGTTTCCCATTGTTGTAAAAGTCAACCTGTTCAACAAACCCTCTCAAAGGGGTTTGGAATGGAATTGCCCAAATGCCCTTTAAATCCTTATCTGCGAGTTGAAGTCTGTAGTTTTTCAACTGAACAAGATACTCCTTCTCTCCTGTATCAAAATTTCTAAGTTCAAAAGGACCTTCAGGAACTTTGACAATACTATCCAGTTGCCATCCGGCAGGACCATCACTACTCTCCTCTATAGGTGGCACCGGTAATTTCTCCATATTTTTGGCGTAAAACAAAACTCTAAAAGAGAGTCCCTCCTTATCAGGGAGAATACTATATTGTGCAACGCCCAAATTTCTTTTATTGAGTGCCTCTTTTACATTTTCTGATATCCCCTTCTTAAAAAAATATGCTATCGAATCCTGCAAACCGGTGTAATTTACGATTATTGAAAAGGGCATCTCTTGTGAATAGGTCTCTCCAGCAGCTGGTGTCTCTGCTATAAAATCTGCCATAGAAAATCTTGAAGCTCTTCCTGATTTAAACTCTTCAAGAATACTCCTTGATCCGGATATTTGCCAATTATCAACATTTAAGATATACTCTTCTTCATTTAAGTTAAATATCGAGCCAATCAATTCGTTGATTAATCCTCTATTATCATTTTTTAAAATTGTATCTTTTATTAAGTTACTATTAGAGAATATTTTATCTGACAATCTTTTAAGAAAATTATCTCTTGAATACCTTATTAATGTAACCCATTCAATCTCCCCTCCAAATGGTATAGCAGCAAGAGATATCTCCTCTACAGATGAAGAATTAAGCCATTCATATGCTCTGTTCCAGAGATTTAAATTAAGTTTTTTTTCAATCTCTCTATACTCTCTTATTTTTTCAACATTCACATCAATCTCCTTGGGAGAGACAGAAAAAAGTGCATATGTGTTAAAAGGAACAATATATTGTGCATCAGACTCTTCAGCGTTATTCAACTGTAATGCAGAGCCATAATTACCCGCACCTTTCAAGTTATAAGAGTTTCCATCCAAAACTATATAGTCGTTCTCAACTTTTGCGGACATAACACTCCAGGATGAGAATTTTGAAATAAAATCTGCATATTTAAGATATTTTGATGCTGCAAGTCCGGAAAAAAGTTTTCCAATTTGTGTATGATTAATGAAGAGCGCATTACCATTTAAAACTCTCTCTTCTACTATCTCTGAAAATTCTTTATTGTCTAGTATTGACGCACCTGAATTCAGATGTCTTACCGATGCCTCTACAAGCAACGGGGATGTTGATACAAGTAGGAAATCCTTATGTATTGCCACAATTGCCTCTGATGAATTGTACAATATTGCACCATTAAAGTCTCTGTAAGTGCCAATATTACCATTTGTAAGTCTCTCTATTAAGTTTGCTTGTAAATCTTGATTAATGCTTTTTAAATCAACCGATAGCAATAGAGAGACCTCATTCTTACCGGAATAGTGTAAAGATGTAATAAGATTTGATTGACTTAATATTTTAAAATTTTGCTCACTTTTAACCAAATAGATCAATCTATTTGATAATTTATATAGCCCGTTCTGTTGATTAAACAGAGCAAAGTATGGTTGCTTTTGCGAGAGTACGCTCTCAGCCATTATTCCCGGAGAATTAAAAAGCCATAAGCCTACTGCATCTACGGGTACAGCACTTAATGTTCTACAGGAACTTATTGCAAAACCCGAATCACCATTCTTTTTACTACCTTGAGTATATATAATTAGCAATATTATACCAGCCATTACTATAATAGCTGTTATTGCAAAATAATATACTTTTTTGAGGTGGAACATAGCCCACAAAGTTATTAAAAAACTATATCATCCTTTTACTATATTTGTTCATTCTTTTATAATTAAGTAATACTCCATATGGTTTCATCATTAAAATACAACATCAATCCACTGGTAAAGCATTTGAATAAATTATCTGCTGAATTCACTAAGAAAGATATTCTTCAATATATTACCGATAAAGAAATCAGGTTAATTAATTTCAGATATGTTGCAGCTGACGGAAGGCTTAAAACGTTAAATTTCCCTGTAACAAGTCTGGAATACGCCGACTCCATACTGTCTTATGGAGAGAGGGTAGATGGGTCCAGCCTTTTTCCATATATTGAAGCAGGATCAAGTGACCTCTATGTTATACCCAAATTCTCTACTGCCTACGAAGATCCCTTCGCTGAAATTCCAACTATTGGTCTCCTATGCTCCTATTTCACTAAAGATGGCGTTCCCCTTGAAAGTTCACCAGAATATACACTCCACAAAGCCTCGCTCTCTTTTACAAAGGCAACCGGCTTATCCTTTGAAGCTATGGGAGAGCTGGAATTTTATATTTGTGATGAGGCCGACTCTCTTTTTCCCACCGCAAATCAAAAGGGATATCACGAAGCCGAGCCATTCACAAAATTTGAGCATTTCAGAACTGAAGCAATGACACTAATTGCTCAAACTGGAGGATTAATTAAGTATGGGCATTCAGAAGTTGGAAACTTTATCCTTGATGGAAAAGTGTATGAACAGAATGAAATTGAATTCTTAGTATCTCCTGTAGAGTCGGCAGCAAACCAACTGGTAATGGCCAAATGGATTATAAGAACCCTCGCATATAAATATGGACTTGATGTGACATTTGCCCCAAAAATAACTGTTGGCAAAGCCGGAAGCGGCCTCCACTTTCATACAAGAATAGTACAAAATGGAAAATCAGTAATGATTGATAACGGAGTACTATCTAATAATGCTAAAAAAGCAATTGCAGGTTATATGAAATGTGCAGCTTCTCTTACAGCATTTGGCAATACAAATCCAACCTCATACTTTAGGCTTGTTCCACATCAGGAAGCTCCAACAAGCATTTGCTGGGGAGACAGAAACAGATCCGTATTAGTAAGAGTTCCACTTGGGTGGACAGGTGGGCACGATATGCTCTCAATTGCAAATCCGCTAGAGAGAGAACATAACAACACAGTTGTTGACAAACAGACTGTTGAGATGAGATCTCCTGACGGATCAGCAGATATCTATATGATGCTTGCCGGTTTAGTTGTTGCCGCAAGAACAGGATTTGAAAGTGAAGATGCCCTTGAGATAGCCAATAAATGTTATGTTGATATTAACATTCACGATAAAAAGCACGAAGAGAGACTTCATTCACTTGAACAACTTCCTCTATCCTGCTGGGAATCTGCAGAACAACTTGAACAAAAAAGAAATATCTACGAAAAAGATGGCGTATTTTCACCTTCATTAATTGATGGTGTTATAACTAAGCTTAAATCATATAATGATAAAGAGATTAGAAAAGAGGCAGATGAGAATCCGTCTATAATCAAGGAGCTCGTTGATTTACACTATCACTGCGGTTAACAACAAATATTAGTTACCCATCTCAGAGAGGAATTTTATTCTAACAAGACGAATCTCCTCTTCTGTATAACCTCTTCCTAGCTCATCAGAGGCCTCCTTAAGAGAATCTGATACAGCTTCTGTTCTGAAAAATTCATAAATATCGTCTGTTTTATCTTCGTCAATAGTCTGACGAATATAGTAGTCGATATTTATTTTTGTACCCGAATTAACTATTGCCTCAATTTCATCAAGGATTTCATCCATCTCCAATCCTTTTGAATCTGCGATATCCTCTAAAGGAAGCTTTCTGTCAATCCCCTGAATAATGGAGACTTTAATAGCCGATTTGTTTACAACAGACTTTACAACAAAATCTACCGGTCTCTCTATCTCATTTTCGGTTACATACTTTGAAATCAAGTCAATAAACTCCTTGCCGAACTTCTTAGCTTTACCTTCTCCAACGCCCTGACAATTACGCAATTCCTCTACTGTAATAGGGTAGTGAATTGACATATCCTCAAGAGATGGATCTGAATAAATTACAAAAGGGGGTAATTTTAGTCTTTTAGCAACAGACTGCCTCAAATCTTTAAGCATTGAAAGGAGAGTCTCATCACCAGCTGAAGAGCCTCTGGAAGAGCCGGCAACTATTGGTTCATCATCTGGTTCGTCATCTGTATACTCTCTATCTTCAGCGAGCATTAATTCAACAGGGTTCTCAAAAAACTGCCTACCCGCCTCTGTTACAGAGATAAGGCCATACTTTTCAATATCCTTCTCAATTAAATGGTGTACAAGAGCTTGCCTTATAACGGCCAACCAAAATTTGACTCCTTTTGACTTGCCTGCTCCAAAAAATTCAAGATTATTATGGTTATATGACTTAATAATTGAATTTGATACTCCGGCAAGTATATTTGCCAAGTGTTCTGACTTGAACTGCTCTTTCATTGACAGGATTAACTCCAGTAAAAGTGCAACCTCCTCCTTTCCATCAAATAATTTTTTAGGTGATAGGCAATTATCACAGGCACCACAATTCTCTTGTGAGTACTCTTCGCCAAAATAGTTTAAAAGAACCTTTCTTCTGCATAGGCTTGACTCCGCATAAGCAGCAGTTTCCATAAGTAGTTGCCTCCCTATCTCTTGTTCAGAAATAGGTTTACCCTGCATAAACTTCTCTAACTTCTGTATATCCTTATACGAATAAAAGGCTATACACCTCCCTTCTCCCCCATCTCTACCGGATCTTCCTGTCTCCTGATAATAGCTCTCAAGACTTTTAGGAATATCGTAATGTATCACAAATCTAACATCAGGTTTGTCAATACCCATACCAAAAGCGATAGTAGCAACAATAACATCTGCCTCCTCCATAAGGAACTTGTCCTGATTAGTTGCTCTTCTCGAGGCGTCAAGCCCTGCGTGATATGGTAATGCTTTTATACCATTGACAGATAAGAGTTGAGCAACCTCCTCAACCTTTTTTCTGCTAAGGCAATAAATAATCCCGGATTTACCTGAATTTGATTTAATATACTTGATTATCTCTCTCTCTGTATTAACTTTTGAGCGAATTTCATAAAAAAGATTTTCTCTGTTGAATGAGGTTTTAAAAACCCTAGCATCAAGCATTCCAAGATTTCTCTGAATATCATTCTGTACCTTAGGAGTAGCCGTTGCAGTTAGCGCAATAACAGGAGCTTTACCTATCTCTTGTACAATGGGATTAATACGCCTGTATTCAGGACGGAAGTCGTGACCCCATTCAGATATACAATGGGCTTCATCAACCGCATAAAATGATATCTTTAATTGTTTAAGAAAATTAATATTCTCCTCTTTTGTAAGAGACTCTGGAGCAACATAAAGCAATTTAGTCTGCCCAGAGAGCAGATCCTCCTTAACCTCTTGTATTTGGGCCTTATTGAGTGATGAATTTAAAAAATGAGCAATCCCCTCTCTCTCAACAACAAATCCCCTGATTGCATCTACCTGATTTTTCATAAGAGCAATAAGAGGTGATATAATTATAGCTACACCCGGCAACAATAGAGCCGGTAATTGATAGCACAGAGACTTACCTCCACCTGTAGGCATCAAAACAAAAGCATCGTTCCCCTCTAAAAGATGTCTAATTACATCCTCTTGCTCCCCCTTGAAGCTGCTAAAGCCGAAAAAGTGCTTAAGTTGACTGTGCAAAAACTCAGAACTGGTTTGCATATTTATTGTGTGTCCGAAAAATTCAAAATTTCGTTAAAAAAAGTTACCTTTGTTCCTCTAAGTTATCTAATAGTTTCATTATCGCAAAATTTTTTGAAAAAGTGATTGTTACTGTTGAGATAAAAAGAATAACCATTTAATTGAAATAGAGCACAACAATGACAATTTTCAACCCTAACGACCCGGGATTAGCAAATGGTAACTATTTTGCTCTCCCATATAGCCTAGAGGAGTCTGAAATTGCCCTAATATCTGTTCCTTGGGACGTAACTACCTCTTATAAAGCAGGAACACACAAAGGCCCCAAATCCATAATTGAAGCATCTGTTCAAGTTGATCTTTATGATGTAAATGTTAAAGATGCTTGGAATACTAAAATTGGAACTCTACCAGTTGATAATGAGATACCTAAGCAGAACAAAAAATTTAGAAAGATTGCCGAAACGGTTATTGATGGTCTTGAGCAGGGGAGAGATTTAAGCGAGTTTGAAGAGGAGAGTGCTAAAATCAATTCTGCAAGTGCAGCTCTAAACGAAAGAGTCTACAATTCGTGTAGAAAACTTATCAACCAAGGAAAAATTACAGGTGTTGTTGGAGGAGATCACAGTGTCCCTTTAGGCAATATTAAAGCAGTCTCTGAGCTTTGTGAGGAGTTTGGGATTTTACATCTTGACGCTCACGCAGATCTGCGAAAAGCCTACGAAGGATTTACCTATTCACACGCCTCTATAATGTACAACGCATTAAACGAGATTAATCAAATCTCTCAGCTTACCCAAGTAGGGGTAAGAGATTTTTGCGAAGAGGAGGCAGAAATAATAAACACAGATCCAAGAATCAGGTGTTTTACAGATTCAGAAATCAGAGGAAATCTTTATGATGGGAAAACCTGGAAACGTCAGTGTGAAGAGATAGTAGCAACTTTACCCTCAAATGTATACATCAGCTTTGATATTGACGGACTATCACCTGATTTATGTCCAAATACCGGAACTCCCGTGCCAGGAGGACTAAGTTTCAGGGAGGTTGATTATCTTCTTAATATGCTAGCACAATCTAATAAGAAAATTATCGGGTTTGACCTTTGCGAGGTATCACCCGGCAAGGATAATGAGTGGGACGCCAATGTTGGTGCCAGAATTTTATACAAACTTGCCTTATACACAAACTTGAACCAAAAAAAATAGCTCGATAAAGTATGAGGTCTTTTAAGCACCTGTTAAAACTGAATAAAAGAATAGAGCTCAGGAATCTTTTCAGTACTTTCTTTAACAACTCATCTACCGGAGGAATACTATTACTTATATCCGTCATTGCAGCCCTTGTGATTGCTAATAATCCAGAGTGGGCTCATATTATGGATATTCTTAATATTGAATTTGGCTTCTCATTAGGACGTTTCCATTTCGAAATGAGCGTGCTACATTGGATTAACGATGGGTTGATGACCATTTTTTTCCTTGTCGTAAGCCTTGAGATAAA
>Ga0265295_1002592_pt1 | contig 28146 bp, 25 predicted proteins | sample Munlansysbiofilm_FD_192503 | JGI IMG/M metagenome (GOLD analysis project Ga0265295, IMG submission 192503) | Leachate microbial communities from a municipal landfill in Southern Ontario, Canada - Methane capture system biofilm | ecosystem: Engineered > Solid waste > Landfill > Unclassified ... | reverse complement strand
GCCGCCAGCTTCCTTCAGATTCCACCTCACGATGGACACCCTTGCCTTTGGCTAACACTCCCTACTGTGAAGCGTGTTCGGGACTTTCACCCTATAGCTGATATACATGCCTGACACACAAAAAAAGCCTGCCCCATAGAAGGCAGACTTTTTAGAAAATGAATGAATAAGGGTTATCCGTTCATAGAAACGAGAAACTCCTCATTACTATTGGTAAATTTCATCTTGTCTTTCAGGAATTCCATAGCTTCAAGCGGGTTCATATCAGCCAGGTGATTACGCAATACCCAGATGCGCTGCATGGTTTCCTTGTCAAGCAGCAGGTCTTCGCGACGTGTGCTTGAGGCTACGATGTCGATGGCAGGATAAATGCGCTTGTTTGACAACTTGCGATCGAGTTGAAGTTCCATATTACCGGTGCCTTTAAACTCTTCAAAAATAACTTCGTCCATCTTGGAACCTGTTTCGGTAAGAGCGGTAGCAATAATAGTAAGCGAACCTCCATTTTCAATCTGCCGGGCAGCACCAAAGAAACGTTTGGGCTTTTGCAGTGCGTTGGCCTCTACCCCACCAGACAACACCTTGCCTGATGCCGGTGAAACGGTGTTGTAAGCACGGGCCAGACGGGTAATGGAATCCAGTAAAATCACCACATCATGGCCACACTCGGTCATACGTTTGGCTTTTTCAAGCACAATATTGGCAATTTTCACATGGCGATCGGCAGGCTCATCAAATGTAGATGCAATGACCTCGGCACGCACACTTCTGGCCATATCGGTCACTTCTTCAGGCCGCTCATCAATAAGCAAAACAATTAGATAGGCCTCAGGATGATTGGCAGCAATGGCATTGGCAATTTCTTTAAGCAATACCGTTTTACCGGTCTTGGGCTGAGCAACAATCAATCCACGCTGTCCTTTACCAATGGGGGCAAACAAGTCAATAATGCGGGTGGACATACTGGCGCCGGGATGACCGGTAAGTTTAAATTTCTTCTCCGGGAACAATGGAGTGAGGTAATCAAAAGGTATGCGATCACGCACCTCATCAGGCGTTCGTCCGTTGATCAGGTCAACCTTGATGAGCGGAAAATATTTTTCTCCTTCCTTGGGCGGCCGAATGGTACCACGCACTGTATCACCGGTCTTTAAACCAAAAAGTTTAATTTGTGATTGTGAAACATACACATCGTCCGGTGAGTTAAGATAATGATAATCAGATGACCGGAGGAAACCATAGCCATCGGGCATAATCTCAAGCACACCATCCGAAGAAACGAAACCTTCAAATTCCCAGGTGTACTCTTCTCTTCTACGCTCAGGATATCGCTGTTGACGTGGGTTAAAATCACGGCTGTAACGGTCACCTGAAGACCTGGGCATGTCAGTATCAATTGGAGAAGGAGGTGGCGGGAAAGCCAGAGGAATGGGTGTAGAGATTTCCTCGCTAATCTCTGGTTCAGGCTGAGCTACCGGTACTGTTTCCTTCTCAACCTCATCATCAGTGATGGGCAGATTACTTAATTCAAGTGCCGTCTCATCTATCTGGTCTGCCTTGGTAGATGTAGTAACGGGTTTATCATAAGTTTTTGCCTTAGTATCACGGGGTGGCCGTCCTCTTTTACGCGGAGCAGGAGTAGCCTCCTCATCTTTCGGTTTTGAAACGGAAGCAGGAGCTGCCTCTTTTTTGTCTTCCTTCACGTCAGCAACGCCTTTATCCTTTTTATCAGCAAGGCCTTTTACCTCAACTGGAACAGGTTTTACAGTACTGCTGTTTTTTTTATCATCCGTGTCATTCTCTTCCTTAGCTTCAGGATTAGATGAAGCAATCGGTGCACGGGAATCTGGCTTTTGAGTCTTCTGATTCTGCTTAAAGCGATTGTCAGGAATACGTTGACGCTTATACTTATTGTCCTGGGAACTGGCCTTTTCCTTTTCAAGAATATCTTTTGAAGGATTAAGGGCCTGATGATCGAGTATCTGATAAATCAAATCCTGCTTGGAATAAGCATCAATTTTGGGGATGTTCAGCCCTTTGGCAATGTCTTTTAATTCGTTAAGCTCCTTGCCGCTTAGCTCGATAATGTCGTACATAAAAATATTTAATAGTTATTGGCAGGCAAAGTACAATAAGGATGTTGGATTAAACCCACTCCGGAATCATCCGGGTACACAGTCAGCCAAATAAAAGAATTAGAGAATACTGGGGAGTGAGAGTTGAATTGGTTTTGAAGCTACAAAGATATAAAAAATCAAACAGTTTATATTTATATAAAAAAAAAATATCAGATAGATATCTCATTAAAAATCAATGAACACAAAATAATTTTAGGTCAATATCAGCTAAAATTGAGAAAATAACCATAGGTTTGCAGTGAAAATCATTTAACGTTATTATCATGAAACATACTGCATTTACCAGGGAACATGAAGCCCTTGGAGCTAAAATGGTTCCTTTTGCCGGGTTCTACATGCCGGTACAATATGAGGGACTGAATGTTGAACACGAAACCGTTCGCAGGTCCGTTGGAGTATTTGATGTTTCACATATGGGCGAGTTTTGGGTTAAAGGCCCCAAAGCGCTCGACCTGCTTCAATGGGTAACCTCAAACGATGCATCAAAGCTTACCGATGGTAAGATTCAATACTCCTGCTTCCCCAATAACGAAGGTGGAATCGTGGATGATTTCCTGGTTTATCGCGTTGACGCTGAAACATATCTGCTCGTTGTAAACGCTGCCAACATTGACAAAGACTGGGCATGGATCAACAGTCAGAACAAAATGGGCGCTGAGCTATACAATGCTTCCGGTGAGATATCACAACTGGCAGTTCAAGGCCCACTGGCGCTTAAAGCTATGCAAAAGCTTACCGACGAGCCCATCACTGATATGGAGTACTATACATTTAAAAAGCTGACTTTTGCCGGTGTTAAAGATGTAATACTTTCTATAACAGGCTATACAGGCTCGGGTGGATGTGAAATTTATTTCGCCAATGAAGATGCTCCCACCATCTGGAAAGCCGTTTTTGAAGCAGGCGAAGAATTTGGAATCAAACCAGTAGGCCTCGGCGCAAGGGACACCCTTCGGCTTGAAATGGGCTTTTGTCTTTATGGAAATGACATAAATGACACTACCTCTCCCATTGCAGCCGGATTGGGCTGGATAACCAAGTTTACCGACGATAAGGATTTTATCAACAAGGCAGCCTTACTGCAACAAAAGCAAGAAGGGGTATCGCACAAACTCGTTGGTTTTGAAATGATTGACCGCGGAATCGCCCGTCAGCATTACGAAGTTATGAATGAGGAAGGTCAGGTGATTGGTGAAGTTACCTCAGGAACCCAGGCACCCTCTCTTAAAAAAGCCATTGGTATGGGTTATGTTGAAAAAGCCTTCTCCAAAGTGGGAACGTCCATTTACATAAACATCCGTGACAAACACCTGAAAGCCGAGGTGGTTAAACTGCCCTTCTACAAAGGATAAACCATCATGACCCAACGAACGCTGGAGGTTTGTTTGTCGCCGGCGCTGTTTCCCTTTAAAAAAACCCGGCAACGGCACATCACGCTGGTTATTGATGTGCTCAGGTTTTCAACTTCCGTAATTGCAGCTTTTGATTACGGGGTGAGTGAAGTAATTCCTGTCAACTCATTACTGCAGGCCGAAACGCTTAAGCAGAAAGGAATACTGGTAGCTGCCGAACGCGATGGTGAAAAATTGCCGTTTGCTGACTTTGGGAATGGGGCACGTGATTTTAATGTGCCGGTCATTGCCGGTAAAACCCTGGCCTATTCTACCACCAATGGTACCAAGGCCTTGTTGCTGGCTCAAACGGCCGGAACAGCCGGCATTCTCGCTTTTACAAACCTGAAAGCTGCCAAAAACTGGATTTTATCCCAGTCTTTGCCGGTAGTGTTGTTGTGTAGCGGATGGAAAAATCTAATCAGCATAGAAGACACTTTATGCGCCGGTGCTTTTGTAGAAACAATGATGCATGAGTCCTCATTTAAAATGGACTGTGATTCTGCCCGGCTGTCGCTGTTAATCTGGCAATCGGGCAGGGAAAATCTGGCAGAGGTCATTCAGAGTTCACAGCATTACCATCGGCTGCTTAAGCTTGGCATCGATCCTGACCTGGAATACACACTCAATCACTCCTCAAGCAATTCAGTACCTGTTTTGCACAAGGATAAACTCATTAATTATTCGTTCAACGATTAACCATTTCTAAATACTGCTGTTGTAATGAAAACCAACAGGACTATTTCTGAACACATTGACTGCAGAAACACCCTGTTAATTTCATTCCGGCTTCATTAAAACCCAAGAGGATGAAAAAACACATTTTAATCATTTTTTGCCTTTCACTCATGATCACTTCATGTACTTCAAATCAAGAGAAGCAAACGGCTTCCAATGATAATTTCAAATTTCTGGTTGAGCAGTTTGCTGATTTACGCATCATGCGCTATCAGGTGCCTGACTTCGAGTCGCTCAGCCTGAAACAAAAGGAACTGGTTTATTACCTCAGTGAAGCCGCTGTAGCGGGACGTGACATTCTTTTTGATCAGAACTATAAATACAATCTGACCATCAGACGCACGCTGGAAAACATATTCGAGAATTATTCCGGGGCGCGCGATACGCCGGAGTTTGATAAATTCACCGTTTATCTCAAACGTGTATGGTTTAGCAATGGCATTCACCATCATTATTCAAAGGATAAATTTTATCCTGAGGTTAGTGAAACATACTTCAGATCATTGATTGCAGAAACAAATTCAAATGCCTTCCCATTGAAGGATGGACAAACTTTAGAAGCGTTTACCGAAGAAATTATTCCCATTATTTTTAGCCATGACATTGCCTCAAAAGCAGTGAGCCAGTCGGCCGGTGAAGACCTGCTGCTGAGTTCGGCCTGCAATTTTTATGATGGGGTCACCGAAAAAGAGGCTGAAAACTACTATAAAGCTAAAAAGGCCGAAGACATAAAGCTCGGCGGCGACACCCTGGTTTCATACGGGCTTAACAGCAAACTGGTTAAACGTAATGAAGAAATTACTGAAGAAATCTATAAAATAGGCGGCCTGTATTCATCAGCCATTGAAAAGATTGTTTTCTGGCTTGAAAAAGCTGCCGGGGTAGCCGAAAATGATCTTCAGCAACGCACCATCAACGCGCTGATTGACTATTACAAAACCGGCGACCTAAAAACCTGGGACGAGTATAATGTATTGTGGGTAGGCGATATGCAATCGGATGTTGATTTCGTAAATGGATTTATTGAAGTTTATGGTGACCCCCTTGGACTAAAAGCCACCTGGGAAAGTCTGGTCAATTTTAAAGACCATGCTGCCACCAAACGTGCCACTATCATAAGTGAAAATGCACAGTGGTTCGAAGACAATTCTCCAGTTGACCCCAAATTTAAAAAAGCAGAAGTTAAAGGCGTATCTGCAAAGGTAATTACCGCAGCCCAACTGGGAGGCGACTGCTACCCAAGTACACCTATCGGCATAAACCTCCCCAATGCCGACTGGATCAGGAAAGAGCATGGCTCCAAATCGGTCACCATTGAAAATATAACCTATGCTTATGATCAGGCTTCATTGGGCAATGGAATGCTCGAGGAGTTTACTGCCGATGAGCAGGAAATCGGCCTTGCGCAGAAATATGGCAGTCTGGCAAGTAATCTGCACACGGACCTGCATGAATGCCTGGGACACGGTTCAGGGCAATTGCTTCCGGGAACCCGTGGAGATGAACTGAAAAATTATGGTTCTCCGCTGGAAGAGGCCAGGGCCGATCTTTTTGCACTGTATTATATGGGTGATCCTAAAATGATAGCATTGGGTCTTTTTGATAAAGAAGAGGTTTATATGGCTGAATACAACAGCTATATCCGCAACGGCCTCATTACCCAGCTTACCCGCATTGAACCAGGCAAAAACATTGAGCAGGCTCACATGCGCAACCGGCAACTGATAGCCTCCTGGGCTTATGAACAGGGGAAAGCTGACCATGTGATTGAGAAATTCAGCCGCGATGGAAAATCTTATGTTAAGATTAACGATTATAAGGCACTCAGGCAACTGTTTGGAAAATTGCTGGCTGAAATTCAGCGGATTAAATCTGAAGGCGATTATGAAGCCGGACGTGATCTGGTTGAGAAATATGGGGTGAAGGTGAATCCGGAACTGCATCAGGAAGTGTTGGCCCGATTTACAAAACTGAACATTGCTCCTTACGGAGGATTTATCAATCCGGTATTTGTGCCGGTTACTGAAAATGGTAAGATTACCTCGGTTAGAGTGGAATATCCTGACGACTATGCCGGACAAATGCTGGATTACTCAAAAAATCACAGCTTCCTTCCTTCCATTAATTAAATGAAGGATTACTCATAAATAAAATCAGGCCGATCTTGCAAAAACCGGCCTGATTTTTTATTATTTATTCGCGCATTATGGATGCGGCAGATGGATACTACCAAGTAAGATGGGTAAACGCTGAAGCTTAATGTCCACAGGAACAGCCGCCACCGCAACCACCGGATAAATCTTCTTCTTCGGTCATGCTGGTATCGCAACCCCCGGATCCACAACTTCCTGATCCACAGCCACCATCACTACACCAGCCACTATTTTCCACATACTGAACGGGCAGACCTTCGAGAAACCAGGACTGAATGCCACCACCTATATAGGCAACATGCTCAAACCCTTGATGAAACAATAAGTTGGCTGCTTTAAATCCATCCTCATCGTTATAACCACCTATAATATAGTGGGGTGTTTTATCCATCCACTGCAATTTTTCGAGCAACTGCAGCAAAGTTACACGGTTGGGCTCCTTTACATCATAAGCCACCAGCGATTGACCGTATTCATCGGTAATTTCAATAAATGAAGCGCCTTCATTGATTTTATCAAAAGCTTCAATAGCCTGAATCTTTGTTATTTCTGACATTTTATTTGTTTTTTTCGCCTACAAAGATAAAACAAAATAATGCGCTAATTTCATGTATAGTAAAACTTATATGTTAATATATATCTTTTTCATATATGTTTACGAATAGATTGAATTCGAAGAAATATACGTATCTTTAGCACAGATTTTATCTAACACAGAGGCACGTATAAACCATGCTTTTGCTTCAAAGAAAAACAATTATTAATAAAAATAAGTGAAGATCATGAAGACTAAACTTAAAGAATTTAGAGCCATTGTTTCTGAAAATTGCGTAAGCATTATTCTCAATACGCATAGAACCAGTCCCGACAATCAAAAGGATAAATTAACTTTAAAAAACCTGATTAAAGAAGCAGAAGAACGACTACTTAAAGGTAAAGATATAAAGAGAGGCAAAGCAATGGTTGAACGGCTAAATCAACTGGAAGAGACCATAGACCACCGCCAGAACCTGGAGAGCCTGCTATTCTTTGTTAATGAGGATAAATCAGCGTTCGTCCGCTTGCCCATTTCGGTTGAGAACCGGGTAGTAATCGGGGAAACTTTTGCTACGCGCGATCTGGTTCGGACAATGCATCTGGAAGAGCCATACTTTGTTTTAGTGTTAAGCCAACAAAAGGTAAGGCTAATAGAGGCCTTTAGCGATAAAGTGATTTCCGAGAATGACACTGTTTTCCCCATAGAAAACACTCAGTTTTACAGCACAAATAGAGTGGAATTGTCAAATGCTACCCGTCAAAGAAACCTTCTCGTTGAGTTTTTCAACAGGGTGGACAAACAGGTCAACATCATCAGAAAATCAAATCCATTGCCTGTTCTCATTTGCAGTGAAGAGGGGAACTATTACGAGTACCTGAAAGTTGCTGATCAGAAAGGCAGTATTTATAAGACTTATCTGAATAAAAACCGTCTGGACGAAAAAGCCCAGGCCATAGTATCAGATGCCTGGAAAATAGTGAAGGAAGCTATCATTCATAAAAATAATGAACGCAAATCAGAGCTGGAAAAGGCCGTTGGTGCCGGTAACTTTTTAACCGACCAGAATGACATCTGGAAAGCCATTAAAGATGGACGAGTGCAGACTTTATTTATTGAACAGGGAATATTTCAGCCTGCCATTGTAGAAGATAATGTTTTAACAATGGCTTCTCCCCAGGATTGGAATAAAGAATCCTTTGTGGATGATATTTTTGATGAAATGATCGAGCTAAACATGAATTTTGGCGGAGATGTAGTTTTCTTATCCCAGGGAGCATTGGACAAATTTAATGGTCTGGCTGCGGTTACCCGGTTCTGATGTTTTTCCAATTTGAAATTATTTCCAATCATGGGTCAGGTCGATTTCAGGTCTGACCTTTTTTTTCATCCATTAACTTTGGTATTGTATAAAAAGCGGTATCGCATGAATGACTTTTTTTTGTGTCATCTTCTTTATTTGGACATCTAAATATATCTAAGTGCATACACTGATGAAAAATAATTTTCTTACCTTTAACGACGCTATTTATTGACAGATAATGGGATGGTTAAAAATAGCTGACAACGCAGATTTACATAGTTATTTTGTAAAACTGAAATAATCCACGTGCAAAATTCTTCTTAATTAATCTCGAAATCTAATTTAACGTTATGGCTGAACTGGTAAGATGTCGCCCTTGTGGCTATGTAATGGAAGCGGACAAACTTGGGGATGTTTGTCCCGCATGCGGCATGCCCCGAAAAGTATTTGAACCCTACCGGGAAAAAGTATCGAAAAACAGGTTAACGATATTAAACCTTGACCTCCACCCTATTGCCATTCACTTTTCACAAGCCTTTGTGGGCGCCATTCCTTTATTATTTTTGTTCAACGCCCTGTTTCCGGGCTTTTATGCTGAAGAACTAACCATTGTAAATAAAGTGATGATCATTACCCTACCTTTAACCATGTTACTTGCCCTGGCCTCGGGAATGATTGATGGTTATACCCGCTTCAAGACCTTTAAGACACCGCTAATAATCAAAAAGCTTTTTTTAAGTGCAATGATTACCATTTTAGCTGGAATTGCTTCTTTCATCGTAATTAAAAATGGATTAACTCCCAAAAATTCCATCGCCGTTATTTTGCTTATTCTAAGTTGTCTGGCCTGTGCGGTAACATTGGGTTTATTGGGAAAGAAGTTACTGAATGTTATTTTACCCGGCAAAATTTTCTTTTTTTGGGAGCGAAAGAAAAAGGGGATATAAATATAGGTATTGTCTCTGCCTGCCGGTTTGCACTTCAAACATGTTTAACTATAACCTGGCTAACTGCAAGGCAACTTCCTGTCTTTGGTGAATTAACAGCCACAGGCAAGTGATTTAATTCGGGTACGTGACACTGCTGAAGTAATTGTTCTACCCGGCACTTAATTCCATTTCCTCCAACATCACAGTATTTCAGTTGTTATAACAATTAATCGGGTTGATTTTTTTTGTATATTGCTTGCAAAACCAGGCTGGCGTTTGCCAGTACCTGAATTGAACGAAGACCTGACACTCGCCAAACCAAATTTAATATTCCTAAAATCATCAATAAAATGATCATTGACGCACATACACATATCAATAACTACCACGAAGACAGGGTAATATCACTTGAAGGTTGTTTGGATGAACTTACAGAAACCATGGCCGAAAATAAAGTGGATTATTCGCTTATACTCACCTCTTATATGGTGAATGAGCACAGACCGGGCATTAAGAAGGTGGTGGAGGCCGTCCGCGACCGGAACAATCTCGGGGTAATTGCAGGGATAAGCTTCCTGAATTACAAGGAAAGAGATTTGCGTGAACTGAGTGATTATCTTGAAGATGGCCTCATTAAGGGGCTGAAGCTTTATCCGGGATATGAACCCTTCTATCCATATGACAACCGGCTTCAGGTGGTTTACGATCTGGCTGTGGAATACGATGTGCCGGTAATGTTCCATTCCGGCGATACATACTCACCCAAAGGAAGGATACGCTTTTCGCATCCCATTCATATTGATGAAGTAGCGGTGGATAACCCGGAGCTGAAAATTGTAATCTGCCATGTGGGAAATCCCTGGATAAAGGATTGTATGGAGGTCGTTTACAAAAACAAACATGTTTATACCGATTTTTCGGGATTGGTGTTGGGTGATTTTACCGAGCAGTTTGAAAAATATATGAAAAGTCAACTGGAAGAGATGATTCTTTATGCCGGCGAGCCTGAATATCTGCTATATGGCACTGATTGGCCTATTTCTACCATGAAATCATATCTTAACTTTATGAAACAACTGGACCTGCCTGAAGATAAAAAAGAACTTATTCTTTGGAAAAATGCGGCAAAACTTTTTAAAATCGATGTTTCAAAATTGGGATAACTACATAGGACAGCTTTTAGATACAAGAAATTTAGCAATTCCTGTTTTGAGAAAATATTGGATTAACTATAAAGCTTTTTTATTACGAAACGACAAATAATGAGGACCTATCTTGATTGTATTCCCTGTGTGATGCAACAGGCATTGCGCGCAGGGCGAATGGCTACTACGGATGAAGAAAAGCTGAAACAAATTCTGGATAAAACGGGAGAATTGATAAAAACCATCTCAATGGAAACGATCCCTGCGGCAACAGGTGCGAAGGTTTATCAGATTGTAAGTGAAATTACAGGAGTGAAGGACCCATATAAAGAGATCAAGCAGCAACACATCAAAGAGACGAAAGCTATCTACCCTGAATTGGAGCAAATTGTGGCCAATGCTGACGACAAGCTTCTTACGGCTATAAAAATAGCCATTGCCGGAAATATCATTGATTTGGGCGTAAATAAGGCATTTGACATTGTAACCGATGTAAAAACCATACTGAGCCAGGATTTTGGTATTTTTGACTATCCGGCTTTCAAAAAGCAATTGGACCAAAGCAAGAACGTGCTCTATATTGGCGATAATGTTGGGGAATCCGTTTTCGACAAAATATTAATCAAAGAGTTAAAAAAGCCGGTTAAGTACGCGGTACGCGCCATTCCCATCATCAACGATGTAACCTGGGAAGATGCTGTTGCATCAGGCATTGACCAGGTTGCAGAAATAGTTGATTCAGGATGCAAATCGCCGGGAGTTATTCTTGACCAAAGCTCGCCCGAATTTCTTGAACTTTTTAATACTGCCGATCTTATCATTAGCAAAGGGCAGGGAAACTTCGAAGGATTATCCGGGTGCAAGCGGCAGGTTTTCTTCCTTTTAAAAGCGAAATGCAGAATCATCGCACATCACCTTGGTGTGGAAGAGGGTGCTATAATTTTGAAGGATAGTAAGGTATATTCAAATAACTAATGAGACAAAAGATTAACGGTATTGATTTTTGGCTTGCAAACCTTGTTAATTCACAAAAACAAATTTACACAGTTTTGTAAGTAAGTGAGGGTGCGACTCAAAGTTGCGCCCTGACTCACACAAATTCGCGCCCTCACTCACACAAAACCATCATCCTTTAACCCCTTCCCAAACTTTATGATTGCCCCATTGTTAGTATTTTAAGAACAAAAATTCATCTATTCATTCATTAAAAAACTAATTATTATGTCAACATCAAACGCCCATGCACAATGGAAAGGAACCATAAAAGAAGGTAAAGGCACCATGAAATTTACCGGTTTCGAAGGTACTTACACCTTTGCTTCACGTTTTGAAAACAGCGGAGGCACCAATCCTGAAGAGCTCATAGGCGCAGCTCATGCCGGATGTTATTCCATGTATTTGTCCCTGCTGCTTACTGAGGAAGGATTGAATCCGGAAAGCATTGATACCAAAGCAGCCGTAACCATTGGCCAGGACGACTCCGGTCCGCATATCACCGAAATAAAACTGGAGTGTAAAGTCAAATGCCAGGGTTTGGACGATGGCAAACTTCAAAAACTGGCTGCAACCACCAAGGAAAAATGCCCGGTTTCGCGCCTGTATGCAGGAGGCACGGCTAAAATCTCAGCCACCGCACAATTAATTAGATAAATCACTTTAAATACGGTTAATGCCACATATTGAAATCATTTCCGCAAGCGTTAGAGCCGGACGGAACAGCCACAAAGTTGCTTTATATTTTAAGAACTTTTTGGAGGCAAATGAGCTTGCCACGGCGCATATCCTCGATTTAAACGAATACAATTTTCCGTTGTTCGAGGAGCGCCTGCGTTTTCAAAAATCGCCTTCAGAGAAGGTACTCGATTTCTCGGAAAAGGTAAAAGCGGCTGACGGTGTGATTATCGTTACTCCCGAATACAATGGAGGCTATCCTGCGAGCTTAAAGAATGTGATAGACCTGTTGTACGCCGAATGGCAGCGTAAGCCCGTTGCTATATCCACCGTTTCGGATGGGATTTTCGGAGGCACACAGGTCATCACTTCTCTGCAATTTTCCTTGTGGAAAATAAGGGCATGGACGGTTTCGGCCATGTTCCCGGTACCCAATGTGATAGACGCATTCGATGAAAATGGAAATCCTGCCAACAAAGAAGCAGTGGATAAACGGGCAACCATTTTCATCGATGAACTGCTTTGGTGCATAGAAGCAAAAAAAAGGATGACAAACTGATTGCACAAGCAGTTTAAAATCTAATTTTCACATCCTGTTCATGGCTTGCTCAAGGCTTTCCACTGAAGTGAGAATGCTGGCCGACACTTGCGGGCAGATCTTAGAACCTGCCATTTCGGAAAATAAATTGTAACCTTTTCAACATTGCTCAACTCTATTGTTTGTTAACCTTTAAAACCAACTAAAATGAAAAACTTAAAAATGACAATGCTGATCACGGGTGCAATATTATACACCTTTACGCTCTCATCCTTCGCGTTTGGGCAGCAAACCCCTACGCTTTCGGATGCAGAGATAGCTTCTATAGCTGTGGTAGCCAATCAAAATGATATTGATTTCGCTAAAATAGCCATGCAAAAAGCCAGCGATCCTAAAGTAGCGGAATTTGCCAAAACAATGATTAATGACCATCAGGCCGTTATTGATATGGCAGTAGAACTGGTTACAAAGTTAAAAGTAACTCCTAAAGACAATCCGGTAAGTAAAGAGTATGTTTCCAACGCAAAAAAAACGATGGAAATGCTCAATTCAAAATCAGGCAAAGCATTTGATAAAGCTTATGTTGATAATGAAGTAGAGTACCACAGAGCAGTGATTGGTGCTGTTAAAACAGTACTCATCCCTCAATCTCAAAATGAGGAATTAAAAGCTTTGCTCCAAAAAGCAGTGCCCATTTTTGAAACACACCTGCAACATGCAGAAATGATTCAAAAGCAACTCAAATAGAGATGCGAGCTTTTCTCTTCATAAAAACCGGCATCTTCTTTTCGCTGCTGCTGATGTTGATGGCGTGCGGTCAAAGCAAACGACCCGACTATACACCTCAAAAACATGTAGTTGAAATAAAAGATATGAAATTTCAACCTGCTGAGCTCAGCGTGCACCAGGGAGATACCGTGTTTTGGATAAACCGTGACATCGTAGCCCACGATGTTACTGAAAAGGACAAAACCTGGGCATCGCCGTTACTGAATGCCGGAGATAGCTGGGAGAAAGTTGTAACAAAAAGCGATGCTTATTACTGCAGCATCCATATTACCATGAAAGGTGAACTCAAGGTAAACTAAATACAGGATTTTCTGCTTGTGACCAGGCCAATAAAAAAAAGAACAGAACCTAAGCTATGCAGTATTCCGATGAAGAGTTGATAAAACAGATATTGGCCGGTGAAACAAAACTCTACGAACTGTTGATCCGAAGATACAATCCCTATTTGTACAGGATAGGCCGATCGCAGAATTATAGTCACGACGACACCCAGGATTTAATGCAGGATACCTATGTGGATGCTTATACTAACCTTTCAGGTTTTGAGGGCCGTTCGACTTTCAAAACCTGGATTGTTAAAATTATGCTTAACAATTGCTACCGGAAACGACAGAAATGGGGTTTCAAGCATATAATCAGTTCCATAATAAGTGAAAAGTCAATTCCGACCTTTTTCAACGGTCAACGTTGGGACCCCAACAAAACAGTTATGAATGAAGAATTAAATTCTATAATTGAAAATGCGTTACTACGTATCCCTGTCAATTACCGCATGGTGTTTACGCTGCGTGAGGTAAACGGACTAAGCGTTAAAGAAACAGCAGATACACTAAACATCAGCGAGGCAAACGTGAAAGTAAGACTAAACCGGGCGAAAGCCATGTTAAGAGAGGAAGTAGAAAAGTCTTATTCAGCAGAAGAGATTTTCGAATTTAACCTAATTTACTGCGATGCCATGGTAGAAAATGTGATGAAGAGGATTAAAGAACTGGCCCGTTAATCATACTCTTTATGTACAGGTCTTATAAGGCGTAAAATCATCTTTGGTATTCCTACAAACAAATAGCCAATTCTAAACATTTTCATAAAATTATAGTTAATACCCTAATGTTACATAGCCTCTTCGGCAGTTCAGACCCCTTATATTAAACCGAAAAATAAGAATGAGCCACCATCTTTATGTTATCTCAACTTTTATTCACATCATTTCAGCCTGCATATGGTTAGGCGGAATGATTTTTTTGATCCTTGCTTTTATTCCGGGCATTAAAAACCACCCGGAAAAAATAGACCTCATTGCAAATGTCTCACTTAAATTCAGGCCGGCCGGCTCGGTCGTGCTCGCTTTATTGCTCATTACCGGTATTTATCAGCTTGAAATACGGGGCGTTCAATGGACCTGGACCTATTTTACCGGCTCATTTTTCGGCAAAGTAGCCGGCTTAAAGCTCCTCGTCTTCATCGGTATTGTGTTCATTAGTATCTTTCACGATTATTACCTGGGAAACCTTGCCATCAAAGCCTGGAAATTGAACCCTGAACATTCTTCTACTCAAAAATTAAGAAACATCTCCCGCCTAATGGGACGGATTGGCTTTTTACTGGCTGTATTGGCTACATTTTTAGGTGTACTACTGGTAAGGGGATGGTGAATGATTTTTTATCACAACCTCCCACAATAGTGAAATTACCAATAACATTGCATGATTGTATTGCCTTTTCTTTCTATATTTGTAATATCATAAGATAAGAACTCTAATAATTCATACATTACATCTGATATGATTTATCAATTAACTTAATCTATATGAAGCCGATTATGAAACAAAGGATAGAATGGGTTGACACTGCAAAAGCGATTGGAATGTTTCTGGTTTTTTACGGGCATTATATCGAAAAGGTTTCTCAAATTGAAGGGGAAACCGGAATAGCCATGATGCAATTGAAATTCATCTATTCATTCACCATGCCTCTTTTTTTTATTCTATCAGGATTTTTTGCCAGAAAGCATCAGGATAAACTCAGGCAAATTAAAAAGTTATTTCTTCAGCTTATCATACCGGTTTTCGCCTTTGGTCTCCTATTTTTTCCATTATGGCTATTGTTTAATAAATACAGATTCGGGGACTTTTTATTTAGTGAAGTGGTAAAAAGAGGGCTCTTTTACCTTAGTGGTACTCCCCAACTCGATTTTATCACCTGGTTTCTGATATGTTTGTTTACAGCGGAAGTTGTTCTGGTGCTTATGGGGTTACCTTCTAAATTCAAATACCTGAATTTAGTACTGGGTTTTCTCTTTTTAACAGCCGGATTTCTGATAATAGAAAATATTCATTTCTTTTCCACCTACTCAGAAATAGGAATGAATTTTTGGTACTTCCACGAAAGTATAATCGCGATGGGATTTCTACTGATAGGCAATGGTATCTTTCCGGTAATAAGCGCTTTATCATCAAAAAAGGATCGGCTGTTTTATCTGGTCATACCCATAGTTACTATTTTACTCTTTCTTTCTCAAATGTATCTCAAAAATGAGCAGGTTTTAATTATGTCAGTATCACAACATGGAGACTTTATACCATTTGTGGTTCATTCATTACTCGGATCAATATTGATCATCAGTGTAGTAATGGCTTTACCTTCCAATAAATTAATCCGGTTTATTGGATCAAACACGCTGATATTATTGGGTCTAAATGGAATATTTTATCACTTCTTAAACGGTTTCATAGCCAAATGGACTTTCATTGACCACCCCGGGTATATTTTATCTAACAGCCTGTTCGTTAGCATTTTATCAATGGCTCTATGCTACCCTGCTATCCTAATCTTTAATAGATATCTGCCTCAATTATTTGGGAGACCATTTGTTGACGGCCCAATATTAAGCGCTTTTAAAAAATAGCAATAGTCCGATAATTTCTTGTCTCACGCAGACCTTCCAGCCGGGCAGGCTGGGACCCGCCTTTCCTCTCAGAGCATTTATTTACCTCTCCCCTGAGCTACAATCAGCATGGTATAGATTAAAATTTTAAAATCCATGGCCAGCGACATATTTTCAATGTAAAGGATATCGAACTTCAGCCGTTCCACCATTTCTTCTACGTTTTCAGCATAGCCATATTTTACCTGCCCCCAGGAGGTGATACCGGGTTTAACCTTTTGCAGCAGTCTATAATGCGGTGCCCTGGCGGTGATCTGATCTATAAAATACTGACGCTCAGGCCGGGGTCCTACCAGTGACATATCTCCAATAAGCACCGACCAGAACTGTGGAATTTCATCGAGGCGTACTTTACGCAAGAACCTTCCAACCCGGGTAATGCGCGGATCATGTTGGGATGAAAGCTGAGGAATGCCTTCTTTTTCAGCATCCACATACATCGACCTGAACTTGATCATGTTAAACTGCTTACCATGTATCCCAACCCGCGGCTGGGAATAAAGAATGGGGCCTCTGGATGTTACTTTAACTGCGATGGCTACTGCCAGATAAACCGGGAAAAGGATAATCATAGCGATTACCGAGACCGTAATGTCCATCATTCGTTTTAACGATTGCTGCCAGGCTGGCATCAGATCGGGCGAGATCTGAAGCAAGGGCGCATGAAAAATTGAGGTTGACCTTATGGTTCCCAGCAGATAATCCTGCATATCGGGAATAACCTTAATCACCACGTTGGTATCTTCTACCTCTGTGATGATCTGCTCGATGGTTTTCACTTCCGAGCGTTCCGTAGCAACGATTACTTCTTCCACATTGTTGTCTTTTATAATCTGTTTCAATTCGCGAATCTGCCCCAGGTGAGGCAGAAACTCTTCCAGCTTGTAGTTCTTATAAGGGGCTGCATTTACAAAGCCCACAAAATGATTCCCACTTGATTTTTCCTGATTCTCTATGTCCTTGTATATTTGAAGGGCATTGCCATTACTCCCGACAATGATGGTATTAAATCCAATCAATTTATGATGAATACGATACGCAGTGATGGAAGTCAGAATAAAACGAAACAAATAGGTAGGCGTAAACTGCAGTAAGAAAAGCACTAACAGTGACTCATAGTAATTCCGATAGGTGACAATTGTATCGTCGAGAATGAGTGCAAAAAATATTATGATAACTCCGATAAAAGTAACCAACAGGGTTTGCCCCAATTCGCGCAGCCTGGACTTGCGATAAATGCGGCGATAGGTGCCCATAATAATATAAAGACACAGCCAGAAAATGGGAATAAATATCAACCCGTAAATGAGGTTGGCATCCTTATATATCACCTCAGGATATTCAAATACTGCCGGATCTGCGGAATACTTCCTGAAAACAAAAAAGAGCCCCCAGGCCAGCACGGCAGAAACAAAATCGCCAATAACGTACTTAATAACCTGTAGTCGTCTGTTCATTTTGAACGATTGATATGAATAAGTTTTATATTGTCTATCAACAGATAACCATCTGCATCACCCTGATCGGTTTTGGCACCAATAAAAATCTGAAAATCTGTAGCTGACGGTGTATCGTATTTGGGTACAGTTAAATTTACGTAAATCTTATTCCATTCCGGGCTTGGTTTCAAATAAAGTAAAGGCCTTTGTACTATCAAGCCAAGAGCAAGGTATTTAACACCTACAACAAATTCATTATCGGTGGCGTAATTCATTTCCAAAAAGACTTCAGAACCTGTTTCCGGAAATTCATATTTTTCTGTTGACATGGCCTCGAAGATGGAAGAGTCAGTAGGCAAATATACATAGCCCGAATATTCATTCAGTTCGCCGGGATGGTTAAATAATAATGCTGGATCAGAAGTACGTTCGAGGGCAACGGTGCTTTTTGAAGTAGTATCAAAAGTAAGGACAGCACCTTCAAAGTCCTCCATCCATGCAAATTTCAAATTGTTTCTATACTGAATGGACACCTGCCCGAACGCATAAACACTATCGCGGACAAGATTGACTTTTTGCAAAATGGGATTGAAAAAGGGATAATAGGCACGCGTGGATGAAATTCCATTTAGTTTGATGCCTGCCATCAGTCTGATATCGGTTTCACCTTCAAGAAGCAAAGGTACTTTTACCGGCACTTCAAAGGCTCCGATAAACTGTTGATTGGCATATACCCAAACGTCGGTAATCTGCTCAGCCGAGGTTCCCTGGCCGGGATCAACATTAAGCGTAAATTTATCAACAGAAAGATAGGAAGGAATTAAAGCGGAATCATCCCCTTTTTTACAACCAAAAAAAGCGACTAGAGACACTGGTAACAATACAAATAAAACTATACGTATAAATCTCAGCATACCGCCCGCTTTTTTGTAGTTATTACCATGTCCTATTGAACGAGCAAGACAATCTATTATTGTCTGATTTGTTAAAAAGTATTAAAAAAATTACTAACACCAATATACCTACTCAACCTGATTGATTGAATCATTCATTTTTCGCATAATGCGATAAGCCAGATCGAGAGCTGCATAACCATCCTGTATGGTTACAATGGGTGTAGTATTGGTTTCTATGGCGATGGCAAACTGTTCAAGCTCCGTCAGTATGGCATTTATAGATTCAATTTTGGGCTTGTCGAACATAATCTGTTTGGGTTGCTTTCCTTTTCCCAGGTCCAATACCATAGCCAGGGGATCAGCATTTTCAGGATCAACGCTTTGCATACGAATAATCTCGGTGGTTTTTTTCAGGAAGTCCACTGAAATATAAGCATCGCGCTGGAAAAACCTTGATTTGCGCATATTCTTCATCGAGATTCTGCTGGCAGTAAGATTTGCCACGCAGCCATTGTCGAATTCCACCCGCGCATTGGCAATATCTGGCGTATCACTGACCACAGCTACCCCACTGGCACTTACTTTCCGGATGTCGGCATCCACCAGACTCAGCACAATATCCAGATCGTGAATCATCAAATCAAGAATAACCGGCACATCTGTTCCACGGGGGTTAAACTGGGCCAGGCGATGGGTTTCAATAAACATAGGCTGACCAATGAAAGGCTGCGCAGCCATAAAAGCAGGGTTAAAGCGTTCTACATGGCCTACCTGAACTTTTACTCCGGCTTCAGCCGCGAGGTCAATCAGTTGCCGGGCTTCTTCCGGGGTTGTGACTAAAGGCTTTTCAATAAAAACATGCTTAAACTTACGCATGGCCTTAAAGGCACAATCAAAATGTGACAAAGTTGGCGTAACAATGTCCACCACATCCACCGCATCTATCAGGGTATCCATATTGTCAAACGCACGAATTCCGGTTTCGCCAGATACTTTCTCTGCCTGCACAGGGTCCAGATCATAAAAACCTATAAGTTCGTAATTATCAATCTGTTGAATACAATTAAGGTGGATTTTTCCCAGATGCCCGGCACCCAGAACGCCAATTTTAAGCATATTGAATAATTTTACGTTTAAAGAAACATTTTTTAAACGTTGCGAAAGTAGTAATTTTGGCCGGAACTCTGAAACAGGCTTAACAATGAATACTGTCGAATTGAATGATACCTTTAAACACAAGGGACTGAGAAAAAAACTGGTACAGACGTTGCGCGAAAAAGGTATTGATGATGAAAAGGTACTCGCTGCCATAGCATCGGTTCCCCGTCATCTCTTTTTCGACTCCGGTTTTCTGGAATTTGCCTATGTGGATAAGGCATTTCCCATAGGGGCCGGGCAAACCATCTCCCAGCCATACACTGTTGCGATTCAAACTATTTTGTTGAACATTTCCCGGGGAGAAAAGGTCTTGGAAGTAGGTACAGGTTCCGGTTATCAGGCCAGCATCCTGGCTCAACTGGGAGCCAAGGTTTTTAGTATTGAGCGGCAACGAAGTCTCTACAACAAAGCAAAGGCATTTCTCCCAAAGATGGGCTACATGGTGAAAGTTTTTTATGGAGACGGCTATATAGGCTTACCGGCTTTTGCTCCCTTCGATAAGATAATTGTAACCGCAGGTGCCCCATACGTGCCCCAGGAACTAATCGATCAATTAAAGGTTGGAGGCATACTCGTTATTCCGATTGATGACCAGGGCGATCAGGTAATGACCACCATAAGTAAACTGGAAGATGGAACGCTGGAAACCAGAGAACATGGTAAATTCAGATTCGTTCCACTTCTGGGCGATAAAGCAAACGATTGAGTTAATTGAAATCTGAAAATCAGGACTTTATTTTCCCAGCGTTACAGAGATGGTCCTGGTTATTTCAAGCGCAGTAGTGAGGGTATCTAGATCGGTAAACAGCTCTCCTGATTTGCCGGCATGGTGACTGCGGCCTATGGCTTTTAATTTATAATTACCGGGCTTATCCGCATCAATCATCACTTCATAAACCACCGCTGGCTGGGCCGAAGAAAAATAATCTTTATCGCCAGGGAATTTGTTATTGGTCCAGTGCGCATTCCAGTCCCACGACTGATTTATTTCGGCCAGCAATCTGAACTTCCCGCTCAACGCCTCATCGCTAAAGGTTTTCAGCAAAAAGGCAGTTTTGGGAGTAGCTCCACTGTAAGCATCAGCCACAGGTTGAGCCGCAGTAGGCATATAATTGCCTTTCTCATTCAATACATTGCGCTTATGTGCCCAATAGGGCAGTGCAGCAGGCCTTTCTATTTCACCAGGTTGCCAGCGACCGGTTGATTTGTCTCCGTATTTAAATATTCCTTTGGCAATGGATTCTGACACATATAAAGTCTGAATAAAATTGCCTTCAGCATCTTCAATCCAAAATGCAAACAAAGGATGATTGTGCTCAGCACCCGGGGTAAAAGATATCTCTAGCATAGGTCCCTCACCCTTACTGTTGGTGATGAGTGTGTCAACCATTATCTCATGATGACGCTTTATTATCTGACCGAGTGCCGGTGTAACATTTACCCATCCGAAACAGATAAATAATGCAATAACCGAGAAGTAGCTCTGGTTTTTCGTCATTTGAAGCAAAATTAAAATTCAACAATAATTCCAATGGTAGGCAATACGGTACCTGACTCATTAACAATACTTTTCATAAGATAACGGTTTGGATCAGCCGGATCAATCAGGTCATTGCCAAAATTGTCGGTTTGTGTAATTAAATTCGGTGGCCCGTCCTGTGTAAAATTATATAAATTTTGGATATCCATGTAGAGATTTAGCGACCATTTCCCAAAAAAGTATTGCTTGTCCACCCTGAGGTCAAGCTGTTGAAAGTTTTTCTGGCGAAGGCTATTGAAGCGGGAATAATCCAGGAAACCCTGCCGTCTTGAATCCCAGGCCGAAATCAATGAACTTCTGTCCAAATCCCAGGGTGTATAAGGTGACCCGCCTACAAAACGCCATTTTAATCCCACATACCAATTGCGTTTAAAATCTTTGGATACAATGGCATTAAACAAATGGCGGTTGTCCCAGGCCGATGGAATAAGTTCCTCATTGGTACCTGCAAATTCACTTCTCACAAAGGTATAGCTTAAAATAAGGTTGATTTTGCCCGGAAGGTTTTCGCGCACATACAATTCAGTCCCATAAGCCCGGCCCTTGCCATTGGATATTACCTCTTCGCTCCCGAAAACCCCAAAATCGCCCCCCTTATTGGCCAGAGATACTGAATCGTTCACCGAAACAGGGTAGTTGTTGTAGTGTTTATAAAAACCTTCAAGGGTAATTCTGGTATTTCTGCTTCTTCTGAATTCAAGTCCGCCAACCAGATGGGTACTACTAATGTAGCGGGAATCCTCGCTTTTATTGACGCGTTCTCCGGCATTATTCCTAAACCCGAGTGTAGTATAAGGCAATAACTGATAGTACTTTCCAGTATTGAAATTGATAAAAAACTTAGGAGTTACCGCATAAGATGCCGAAAATCGTGGTGAGAACTGATTCAGCGGATTACTCATAAAAGCAGTGAAATTATTTCCATCCATTCGAAAGCCGGCCGACAGAATAAGACGACTGCTAAACCATTCGCGGCTAAGCTGAGTAAATGCATGATACTTAAACATATCGAAGCTGGAAGCGTAACTTATCGAACGAATGGTATCTCCGTTTACCGGAATAAAAGCTTTTTCGAAGGTGCTGCTGTTATATTTTGCATATTCACCACCCAAACCGGTAATGAGCTTATAGGCACCCATACGTCCGGAATATTCGTAACGGAATTTATTTTCAACCTCCTGCGAGGTATAATCAATGATGCGTTCATTTTGCTCATTGTTGTCGCGGTATTTAAAAGCCTGATTATCGAGCATATTTCTGCTAAACACCCAGGTATCAAATGAATTGGACCTAAAATGCTTGTAAACCAGGCCAATAGCATAATTCCACTGCTCATTCACGGGCAGATAATTCAGAATATACTGTTGATCTTCCGTAGGATCTTTAATTTTGGTGTTTAGGTTAAACTGATCTATAGCTCCTATGCCAAGAACGGTAATCTCATTTTTCAGATCAATCTTTGTCTTTACTTTAAACTGAAAATCGTTGTAAGTAGGTAAAAACGGCAAACCTATTACGCTAAAAAGAAACTGAAGATAGGAACGACGGGCTGAAACAAAGAAGGTGGTATGCTCACTCAATGGTCCATTTAAGGTAAGGGCGAGGTCTGAGGCACCAAAGGCGCCCTTAAATACGAGTTTCTCCGGGTTGCCATCCACCTGCTTCATTTCGAGCACAGAGCTGAGTGCATTGCCACGATTGGCGGGGAATGCGCCGGAATAAAAGTCAACTTCACGTATAAAATCCACATTTATTATACCCACCGGTCCACCTGAAGCGCCCTGTGTGGCAAAATGATTGAGATTTGGGATTTCAATACCATCCAGATAAAAACGGTTTTCTGCGGGACCGCCACCACGCACAATTAAATCATTACGGAACGAAACGGTAGAACCTACACCGGGCAAAGCCTGAATCACCTTACTGATATCGCGGTTGGCACCTGGATTTTTCTCTATCTCAGCAATTCCCAGGGTGCGCATGGATACAGGGCTCTCTTCCGTTTTCCGGAAAGGAGAAGCTTCTATTACCACTTTCTCAAGATCAATAGTCGTGGACTTAAGGGGGATATTGATAAAAGAGGTACGTGAATTGGTCACCTGGAATTCTTCACTCACATAGGACTCATATCCCACGGATGTGGCCGCAAGTTTGACAAAACCAGGCTTAAGTCCGGTAAAAATAAAATTGCCGTCTAAATCAGAAATAGATCCAATACTGGTTCCAAATACTACAATATTGGTGAACGGAAGTGGTTCATTGCTCTCCTTATCGAAAACCCTCCCCTTGATGGTGCCGCTTTGCGCTACCATAACAATTGGGAGAAAACTCAGGATCAAGAGATTAAACAAATTTTTCATGCAAGTAGAAATTTTTGAACGATTTATGTAAATCAGATTGTTTGAAATAAATATTTTGTTTAATCTTTATCATTTCATCATAAACATTTACATCAACAAAATGTTCACCAGCTTTACGTAAGCTATCACGATTATTTAAAGATATTTATCGAATGCAGGATTTCGCTTTTCATAGATTCAACACCCGTTTGTCCATCCAGCCAATGAATAGTTATTCCCCGCTTCTCCATACGCCTGAACCAGGTCATCTGTCGTTTGGCAAACTGATGAATGGCCGTATTCAAGGCAGCGACCATCGGTTCATATTCCATTTGTCCGGTAAGATAAAGAGTAAGGAATTTATATTCCAATCCATAATAAATAAGGTCTTCCGGAGCCACACCTTTGTTTAATATTTTTTCAACTTCCTTTAACATACCACGACTCAACCGCTCCTTCAAACGTTGGCTGATACGTTCGCGCACCAGATTTCGTGGCAATGAAACCCCAAAAACAAGCGTATGCTCAGGCTGAGTGTAGATTTTACTTTCATAACCGTGATCTGAGGTCCGGCCCACTTCAATGGCACGAATCAACCGTTCCCTATCCAGACTGTCAGAGGTATTATGCAGGGGCCGGAGCCTGGAAAGCATATGCTGAAGCTCTTCAATACTTAATGTAGCGGCTTCTTCCCGAAAATCAGCATCAATATCTGCCTTTTGCAATTCGTATAATCCAAGCGAGGTTTCAAGGTACATTCCACTTCCTCCGCATACAATTACCGGATTACCGCGGCCACGGATGGCTGCCGCAGCCTGCTCAAAATCGTGCTTAAATTCAAAGATGCTGTAACGATGACCAGCCTCAACTATATCAATCAGATGATAAGGCACTTGTCGGCCATCCACCATATAATCGTCCAGGTCTTTGCCCGTTCCTTCATCCATGCCACGATATACCTGGCGTGAATCAGCCGAAATGATTTCACCATGAATGGCATCTGCCACCAAAGCCGCAAGCCGGGTTTTGCCGGTAGCCGTTGGACCAAGAATTACAATGTCAGGGGTTGTTTTCATAGGGTTTTTATTTTGTGCTGAAGTATTTCTTCGTGATAAACCATAAAATTACGTAATCGGTTTAATGATTCTACAGAACAGTGAGAAAAAGAAAAGGGTTCCGGCAAGTCGAGTGTCCTAAAGCCCTGAAAATGAGTGGACAAGAAATTTAAAAGCGTGGATTCTTCAGATTCCTGATAGTGACTCTTGTCGTATTTGAGAAATTGTAATATCCGGAGACCATCCAAACGATGCTGACAAGATTTGACGAAGGTAGCTGCTGAGGCAGCATTTTTTCTCAGGGTTTCCCAGAATTGAGTCAATCCGAAATTTTGCTCAATAAAATTATCCATCGGAGTTGGGATATCATGATCATACAATTGCATGAATGAATCATAAGTTTCCTTAATCTTCACAAAACTTTTTTCATGATAAATGGGATAGCTACTCCAGTTTCCCTGATTACCCTTAATCATCGCCGGGCCGGTACCAAAATATACGCGATCAGAAAACCTGGCTTCGGGATATACCTTTACCGGAAGATCGATAATAATGGGTCCGGCCTTTCGCAACTTTTGCATAAAATAGAAATCTTCACCACTCATTTTTGGAGTTAACCCACCCACCCTGTGATAGTTGCGCATCGTACAGGCCATGCCTGACCCAATGGCTGTAAAGCCATAAGGATTGCGAATAAGCAACATATTCAGGGCATAGTTGCGCATATAGCACTCATATCGAAGCATGCTCCTGTCTGCATCTTCATTTCCTGTAAGGGGATGGTAGTACGGTGCTGACAATCCGACCGCATCCGGATGGCTATTTAATTGATTGACAATTTCAGCAAAAAAAGAGGGTGGATAATGTGTATCGGCATCAATGGTTACCATCAAATCATCGGGAGAAGCCATAGTTGCGGCCCGATCCATGGCGGTTTTCCGGGCCCACCCTACCCCATGTTTCGCCCCTTTCCAACCTTTGCCGGGAGAACTGCGGTCAATAATGGAAATCCGCTCATCCTGCAATTTCTCCAGCAGCGAAAGCGTTTTTTGATTGTCCGCGCAAAGTGCTGTCTTTTCATGCTGTTGCCACCACTCTTCCGGTTGATTAACGCACACCACCAGTTGCCAGCGCACCGATTGCTGAGACTGTAAATCATTATAAAGCCTGAGTATGTGTTCCGATTCATTCAATACCGGGAGGGTGGCATAAACTTTCGGACGGCTTTTGTTGTTATTATTCAAGTATATAGATGTTTTACTTTTACATCCTGCAAAGGACAGCAAAATTATTGAAACCGGCCTATGGAATTGAATGAAGTGTTGAACAAACTACCTGCTCACCTAATGGATCTGGTGATAGATCAGCCTTATAATGAATACACCGCTCAGGACCATGCGGTGTGGCGTTATGTAATGCGTCAGAATGTGCGCATACTGAGCAGACTGGCCCATGGATCCTATCTGGAAGGATTAAAGAAAACAGGCATCAGCATTGACGTTATTCCACACATGTATGGCATGAACCGAATCCTCAAGGAAATCGGATGGGCCGCAGTGGCGGTGGATGGGTTTATTCCGCCCCAGGCATTTATGGAATTCCAGGCCTATAATGTGCTGGTCATTGCTGCCGATATCCGGCCCATTGACCAGCTTGCCTATACGCCTGCACCGGATATTATTCATGAAGCTGCCGGTCATGCACCCATCATTGCCGACCCCGACTATGCAGCTTATCTCCGCCATTTCGGAGAAATCGGAGCCAAAGCCTTCTCTTCAAAACGCGATTACGACCAATATGAAGCCATAAGGCATCTGTCCATTTTAAAAGCCGACCCCTATACGCCCAAAGCGGAAATAGAGGCCGCCATACAGCATCTGAGTAAACTGGAAGCCACTATGGGCGAGGCTTCAGAAATGTCGCTGATACGTAATTTGCACTGGTGGACAGTGGAATACGGTTTAATCGGCAGGGTGGACGATTTTAAAATATATGGAGCAGGACTGCTTTCTTCCATTGGTGAAAGCATTAATTGCATGAAACCTGCCGTTAAAAAGTTGCCTTACACCCTGGAGGCAGTCAATTATAATTTTGACATCACTACGCAACAGCCTCAGTTGTTTGTGACGCCCAATTTTAATCATCTGAATGAAGTACTCAATGATTTTGCCGAAAAAATGGCCTTCAAAAAGGGTGGCAAGATGGCGCTGGATATGGCAAAGGCTTCCGGCAATACGGCTACCGTTGAGCTGAGTTCAGGTATTCAGGTCTCAGGAACTTTTGAGAAGAGCATTATTCAGGGCGATGAGGTGGTTTATCTGCAAACTTCCGGCCTAACCATGTTGAGTTGCGATAACAAACAGCTTCAGGGTCATGGAAAAGAAAAATATCCGGATGGCTTCGGCTCACCGCTGGGTCCACTGCAAAACGGGCTGTTCCTTGAAAATATGAGTCAGGATGAACTTGCCAAAATGGACATTGTGGAGGGGAGAAAGGCTGTATTGGTTTTCCGGTCTGGCGTTCGCATCAGCGGAACAGTGGATTATCTGCTGCGCCGTCAGGATAAAATTATCTTGATCGGATGGCGCAATTGTAGCGTAAAGCTTCACGAAGCAACACTGTTCAAAGCTGATGATGGAGCATATGTACTGGCAGTGGGCAATACCATTACCTCGGCTTATCCCGGCCCGGCTGATGCTGCTGCATTTAACTACAGTTATACCGCACCGGCTGAACGTACCCACAAAATTCAACACAACGAAAAATCACGACAGTTACATGCCTTATACCAGCGTATGAGGGATGTGCGCAATCTGAATAAAGCGGGTTTTAATGCTGAACAAATGCTCATTGAAATTGAAAACAATTTCCCGGACGAATGGCTGTTGTATCTGGAACTTTTTGAATGGCTTGAAGCAAACAAGGGTTCTGAAAGCATTAAACAGCGACTTTACCAGCGGTTATCATCCTTAAAAATTAGCAGTCCGGAATTAACTACGCTTATTGAAGATGGTCTTACTTTAATCAACAAGAAACAACCAATTGACAACTAAAGAAAACCGTAATTGTTTTCTTAAATCAGAAAAATCAATAATATTGTGGGCTAAATAGGGCTTGCTGATAAAATGATATGTCATTGAATTCCAGCATGATATAATATCATTAATTTTCGTTAAATGCAAGGTTTTTGACGCATATTCTCACTTTTTCATGCATTTTATATTGCGATGCGCTGTACCTTATTATCATTCTGCATCATTCTTTCTACCAATATTACGGTCTCGTCTTTCGGGACGAGACCTAAAAAATAGCCACAGCATGGCGAATATAAGCATTGAAAGTTTCTCAGCAGAACCAAAAAAAACCTGTAAATCTTGTAAATCCTGTCAGAAAATGCATGTTGAGTGATTTTGGGAGGTCTCGTCATTATGGACGAGACCGAAAT